>Ga0157369_10010593_pt1 | contig 10493 bp, 6 predicted proteins | sample C25metaG_FD_113461 | JGI IMG/M metagenome (GOLD analysis project Ga0157369, IMG submission 113461) | Corn rhizosphere microbial communities from Kellogg Biological Station, Michigan, USA - C2-5 metaG | ecosystem: Host-associated > Plants > Roots > Rhizosphere > Soil | place: USA: Michigan...
TACATCTTATAATGCCACAGCGCGGTGCGGCAGCCCTTGGCGGTAGTTTCCGCAATTTTGCTGCAAATACCGTAAAACAAGAATGATCAGAGCCGAACGACAAATGACTGCCTTTAAATCTGATTTTCTTAACGTGCTGCAAAGCCGGGGCTTTATTCATCAGATTTCGGACGCCCACTCCCTGGACGGGCTCGCGGCCAAGGGTGGGCTGGTCGCCTATATCGGCTTCGACTGCACCGCGCCTTCGCTCCATGTCGGCTCCATGGTGCAGATCATGTGCCTGTACTGGCTGCAGCAGACCGGCAACAAGCCAATCGCACTGATGGGCGGCGGCACCACCCGCGTCGGCGACCCCTCCGGCAAGGATGAGACGCGGAAAATCCTTTCAATCGAGGACATCGAGCGCAACAAGGAGGGCATCAAGCAGGTATTCTCGCGCTTCCTGAAGTTCGGCGACGGCAAGCACGACGCGATCATGCCTGATAATGCGGAATGGCTGACCAAGCTGAACTGGATCGAGATGCTGCGCGATATCGGCCGGCATTTTTCCGTCAACCGCATGCTGGCGATGGACTCGGTCAAGCTCCGGCTCGAGCGCGACCAGGAGATGAGCTTCATCGAATTCAACTACATGATCCTGCAAGCCTACGATTATGTCGTGCTCAACCAGCGCTATGACTGCCGGCTGCAGATGGGCGGTTCCGACCAGTGGGGCAATATCGTCAACGGCATCGACCTCGGCCGCCGCATGGGCACGCCGCAACTGCACGCGCTGACGACGCCGCTGATCACCACGTCATCCGGCGAGAAGATGGGCAAGACCGCCAGCGGCGCGGTCTGGCTCAATGCCGACATGAAGAGCCCGTACGAATACTGGCAGTTCTGGCGCAACACCGACGACGCCGACGTCGCGCGCTTTCTGAAGCTGTTCACGACGCTGCCCCTGGACGAAATCGAAAGGCTGGCGGCGTTGCAGGGGGCGGAGATCAACGAGGCGAAAAAGGCGCTCGCGGACTCCGCGACATCGCTGCTGCACGGCACTGACGCGGCCCGCGTCGCGGCGGAAACTGCGCGGCAGACTTTCGAGGAAGGTGCGATCGCCGAAAACCTGCCGAGCGTGGAAATTCCCCGCGCCGAACTTCAAGCCGGCACCGGCGTGCTGGCGCTGTTCGTCAGGGCCGGCCTGGTCGCGTCGAACGGCGAGGCGCGCCGCCAGATCAAGGGCGGCGGGCTGCGCGTCAACGACGTTGTCGTCACCGACGAGAAGATGGTGCTGACGCTCAAGGACTTGACGCCCGAAGGCGTGATAAAACTGTCGCTTGGCAAGAAGCGCCACCTCCTGCTCAAGCCTGCATAGGCGCATTCGCCCAAGACCCCTGCTCCCGGCGGCGGAAACGCGCTCCATGATGCGGATGGATCAAAACGCGCCGCGTGAGAACCAGGAGACAAAACCGCTGAAGCCGGCGCGGGTCGCGCTTAACGTGCTTGCGCTGTGTTTTGCGCTATCGGTGCTCGGCCGCGGGCTCGGCGAGAGTTTTACCGTGTTCCTCAAGCCGATCTCGGAGAATTTCGGCTGGGACCGCGCCCAGGTCGTCTCGGTCTACTCGCTTTCCGCACTCGCGAGCGGGCTGGCGGCCCCGCTGGTCGGCCGGCTGTTCGACCGCTCGGGACCCCGCACCGTCTATTCGCTTGGACTGCTGCTGCTCGGCGGCGCGTTCCTGGTTGCAGCCCATGCCCAACAGCTCTGGCAGTTCCAGCTCAGCGTCGGCCTTTGCGTCGGCTTCGGTATCGCGTTCATCGGCAACGTTCCGAATTCGATTCTGCTCGGCCGCTGGTTCGGCCCGCGTCTGCCGACCGCGATGGCCATTGTGTATTCCGCGACCGGCGCGGGCGTCCTGATCCTGCTGCCGGCGTCGCAGATCCTGATCGATCAGATCGGCTGGCGCAGCACCTATCAGATTTTCGGCGGCACGGCGCTGTTTCTGCTGTTGCCGCTGTTGCTGCTGCCATGGCGGTTATTCTCGACCGGCTCGCCGCATCTGGCCAGGAGCGCCGCCGCCGATTTCGCCGACGAAGGCTGGACCTTGCTCGGCGCGATGCGCCATCACGCATTCTGGGCATTGTTCTCGACGTTCTTCTTCACCGCGATCGGCATGTATGCGATTGCAGCGCAAGTCGTGGCCTATCTGATCGACGCCGGATTCCCGCCCTTGCAGGCGGCGACCGCTTGGGGCTTCAGCGGTGTCGTGCTGCTGTTCGGCATGCTCGGCATCAGCTGGCTCGACGGCATCATCGGCCGAAGGCCATCGGTATTGTTCAGCTATGCCGTTTCGATCGCCGGCATCATCATGCTGTGGCTGCTGCAGTGGTATCCGAACTTCTGGCTGCTGACGGGCTTCGTGGTCTGCTTTGGCAGCATGATCGGTTCGCGCGGCCCGCTGCTGACCGCAACCGCGATGAAGATCTTTCGCGGCGAACGCGTCGGAACCATCTACGGCGCCATTTCGATCGGCAGCGGGCTGGGCTCGGCGCTCGGGTCCTGGGGTGGAGGACTGATCCATGACTGGACCCACAGCTATAATCCGTTGATCGCGTTTTCGCTGGTCAGCGTGCTCTGCGGGATGATCCCGTTTTTGGTCGTGCGCGCGTTGCGGCGCTGACAACGAACAATCCGGATCAGTTGTTCGGTGGAAATTCGACCGGGTTGTTCTGCTTGCCGGTATTGAATTCAAAGATTTTCCTGAGCACCCCGGGCGCCATCGCCGAAATCGGATTGACGCGAAGCACCGGCTGGCCGGGTGAACCGACGATCTCGTAGGTCACGCCGATCAGCCCCTCATTGCTGCCGCCGCCCAGGAACAGGCCGAGGATCGGGAGTTGGCCGAACATATTGTTGAGCCCGTACATCGGAACGAAGGTGCCGCTCATGCGCACCTGATTGCCCGGGATATCGATGCTGCCTTCGATGGTCCCACCGATCATCGGGCCTTTGAGGACGCCCTCATGGATCGTGAGCTGCCCGTTTTGCCGGGTAAACTCCGCGCGCACTCGCGAGAAGGCGACGCCGTTCTGGACGCCGGCCTGCCCGCCCGCAGCCACCCGATCGAGCGACGCCTCGCCCTTGACGGAGAAATCGCGGACGTTGATCAGCCCCTCTTTCGCGCTGGGTTCGACCGTCGGAGGATCCATCGCCAATTGAAGCTGGCCGCCAACCACCTTGGCGTAAGTGTCGGTGAACCGGAAGAATGCGCCGGCGTCGTTGGTCTCGAGATAGATCACCTCGCGTCCCTGCGAGCGACCGCGCAGGTCTCCCGTCAGCGGCGTATCCCGCCCAAGCTTGCCGCTGAGCGCAAAACTTCTGATCACACCGTTGCGCCGCGATAACTTGCAATCGGCGCTACGCAACGCTTCGCCATAGAAGCCCGCCACCGCACCGAGCTTCAGGTCGACATCGAGATCGATGTTTTTGGTTTTGCTCTTGGTGTCAGCCTCCCTGCCCGAAATCGCGGACTTGAGAAAGCCGCGGCCGTCGAACACATCGCCGCGCATGGTCACCTTCACCACGCCGTCTACGCCGCGTTCGGCCTTCAGCGAGGTCTTGTCGCCTTCGGATGGCGAATAGATCGGGAAGTTCGCGTTCATCAGGTCGCCGTTTTGATCGACCTCGATCGATCCCTTGATCGACACGCCGCCGCCATCGATGACGATATCTTCAAGGCGGGTCGATTGCGCCTTCTGCACCACGTTGAAAACGGCGCGGCTCGACTTGCCTGGCAACTTGACCCAGCCCGGCAGGATATTGTCGAGCTTCAACGCGGTCAGGTCGGCATCGATGCCCATGCGGCTGTCGCGATCGGGACTACCGATCTTGCCGACCAGCTTGATCGGAATAGCCCCGCTCACAGCAGGTCCGAGATCGAATCCGAGGCGCGCGCGGCCGGCATCGTCGAGCGTTGCCAGCAATTTGATATCCGCATCGCCTTCGGTCGGTTTGCGATAATCAAGCGTGGCCGCCTGGCCATTGATCTTGACGTCGCCCTTGACCTGATAGCCGCCGTTGTTGGCGATGACCTTCAGCGCGTTGGCTTCGAGCTTCTGATTCATCACCAGGCGATCGGCGGCAAATCCGCCGAGGTCGGCCGTAATGGCATAGGTGGTGTCAGCCTTCGTCAACTCGCGCTTGATCGGCAGCCCGAGCGTGACCACCGCCGAAACCGTTCCCTTGCTGGAATTGGGATCGATCAACGTGCCGGAGAATTCGCTGAGGCGGTCGGAGGCGAGAATTTCGGCCGCCGCCGGCACCGGGCCATCGATCCGGAATTTGACGCGTGCCGGCGCGGGCTTGGGCGCCATGTCCGGCACCTCGAACACGAAATCCGAGATGTTGAGCTTGCGGCCCGCCGGCGTATCGGACGCCGCCTGCCCGATCGTCACGGTCGCGGTGCGGCCGGTCACATGCGCTTTCAAATCCGCATCGCGCACCGACGGCAGTTCGTCGACGGGATGCAATGATACGCCCGAGGCGACGATGTTGACGGCGAGACCGTCATCGGGGATCGGCGGGCCTCGCCGCGAAAGGTTTCGCACCGGCGAGTTGACGCCGACTTCGATGCGTTGAAGCGAGCCGCGTTCGACCCGCTCGATAACCCATTCGCGGACTTCAGGAACGATCAGGATCGGCCACATCCGCTTCAGCGCCGACGCCGACATCGGCGTTCCCGCGAAACCAAGCGTCAGGCGCGGCGCGGCCGAATAGTCGAGACTGCCGGTGCCCGCGATGCCGATCTCGCCATTGCTGATATCGGCCTGGGTGAGCAGCACGCGCCGCTTGTCGGTGTCGAAACGCAGGCCGATGGCGATGCGATTGAAAATCAGCGGTGGTTCGTTGTCGATCCCGGCAAGCAGGATGGTGCCGCCGCTGAAGCCCAGCTGCCAATCGGGAATGCTGTCATTGGGCGGCTCTAGATGGCCCAATAGGGTGATGCGGTTGGGACCGGAAATGATCTTGAACGGCGCCACCAGCACCCGCCGTCCGGAATCCCATTCGACGTTCATTTCCGCCGAATCGATTTCCATCGGATAGTCCGGCGTGTCGCTGTCGGTGATGGTTCCCGCGCCCGCGGTGATCTTGCCGCGGAAATAGGTTGGCAGCCCGTCGCGGCCGAGTTCGCCCTTGAGTTCGCCTGACAGCGGCAAATTCGCGCTGTAGGTCAGGTCCTTCAGCCGCAGCGCCAGCAGGATGTTCGTGGTCGAAACCTTGTCGGCTCGAATGTCGACCGAGCGCACGCCGTTGGCGGGAGCTCCGACCGCGACGCGAAGCGACCAGGCATGGCTACCCTCTTCGCCTACACTCAGCGCTACGCCACCGCCGCTGGGCCGGCGAAGACTGAGGGTGATATTCTCGAAATTCCATTTGTTGCCGCGTTGCTGATCGTCGACGATCAGGTTTCCGTTCTTCAAACCGATTTCGTTGAGGTTCTGTCCGTCAAGCCCGGTCAGGCTCAGGCTGTCGAGCCAATCGAGGCCGGCAAGCAGTCCGTTGGCAGCATCGCGATTCTCCGGAACCGCTGCCGTCGTTTTGGATTGAGCGCCCGGCGATGACGGGGCAACCGGACTGACCGGCATGGATTGACCCGGAGAAGACGGCGTTGCGCCCGGTTGTCGCTTCGAGGCGACACCGGTCGCGAGCGGTCGCGCGGTGTCACCGGTGGAAACGGTAACGTAGCCGTCCGGCGTGATCCGCACCGCAAGCTCGGCATCGACCAGATTGAGGCTCTCGGCACGAAGCTGCCCCATCAATAGCGCGGTGCCTGATAGTTTCACCTCGGCTTTGGGCGCGGTCGCCACGATGACGTGGTCGCGATCCCTGACAATGATATCGCGGATGCGCACAGCGATGCGGATCCTGCCGGCGCGCTCGATCTGGGTGCCGCCGACCTCGACGGTATTGCCGTGACCGATATTTTCCTCGATCGCCGCGGCCAGCCATGGCGTGGCCATCTCGAGATTGATCGGACCGGCGCCGAGCCTCCACCACAGTCCGCCGAAGCAGCCTGCGAAGATCACCATCAAAGCCGCGATCACGACGGCAAGGCGCTTTACCCAGCGTTCACCGGCGAGCCATCGGCGCAACGCTCCAAGGTGATCGCCGAGCCGATGAAAAACCGAGTTCGACCCGGACAACAGCCGGCGCGCGCGATGGCCCGCCGCCTCGTCATGGTCTTGATCCCAATCGGCATCATCCCACTGCGAGGGCTGGACGTCAGCACGCGGATTCGATCCCTGGGGCGACGTATTCTTTGCCATTGCCTCTCGGTGCTGGCGCTGATGGTAAGATTGATCGCCGCCAAGGCCTCGCCCGTCGACACGTAACGAGCGCTCCTGTGCCGGCATCGCTGCCAATCCTCGATTAATACTGTTACTCGTCACCGGGCCCAAGGGCACATTCAACGAGCGAACGGGTGGTGCGTCGAATTCCTTGTAACCATACTCTGCAGCCACCAGACTTGCCCAGCAGTCGGCGCGATTCCGGCTCGCCGGGACAACACCCGCAATACCTCCATGGTTGATCCGCCGAAAGCGACGAAAGGAAGGCGTATGTCCAAGAAAACGCGCAAGAAATCCCTCAAGGCATCGTCCGGGAAGGGTGCCCGCGCGCCCGCGAAAACATCGGCGAAACCGGCGCCTTCGAAAAATCGCCGGGCAACGGCGAGCACGTCAGCCAGGAACAAAAGCAAGCAAGCCGGGAACGCTACCCCGAGAACATCGCACAAGGCCCCAGCAAAACCGTTAAAATCCGCCGACCCGAGAGGATCCGCTGCGAGGACCAGGGCAGGATCGAAGCCGACTGCCGCGAAGCCTCTGGCCGGAAATCCGGCTGCGGAGAAACCGCTGGCCGGAAAAGCCGACGCGCCAGCCGCGCGCAAATCGGGCTTGGCCGAGGGTGGGAGGGCGCCCGCCTTCCGCCTTCCCCGCGACGGGGGCAGCACTGTCTCCCTGTCCGACTATTCCGGGCGAAATCTCGTGCTGTTTTTCTATCCGCGCGCGGACACGCCGGGCTGCACCAAGGAGGCCATCGACTTCACGCGATTGGCGAGCGCGTTTGCTGAAAACCAGACCGCGATACTGGGTGTTTCGGCCGACCCGCCAAAGGCACAGGAAGCCTTCCGAGACAAGCATGAGCTCTCCATCCCTCTTGTCTCGGATGAAAAGCACGAGATGCTGGAGGCTTACGGCGTCTGGGGCGAAAAATCCATGTATGGCAAGACTTTCCAAGGCATTCTTCGCACAACGGTTCTAATCGGCGCCGATGGCCGGATCATCCGAATCTGGCGCCATGTGAGGGTTGATGGCCATGCCGACGAAGTGCTTGCAGCGGTACGCGCCTTGTAATTTGTCCGGCTCTATTCGCTGAAAATTAACCATGAGAAGGTCAAATCACCCCGCAAATTTGGCCGTACGGAACTCATTCTCCGACCGGCGCGGGAGTGCCGATGTCGTCCGGTCATTATTCCGAGTATCCCAAGCACCACTCACATGACCATGGCAGGGCCTCCGCTCGGCGCCACCCGAGCCATGCCGCGGCTCCCGCCCGGCACGGGCAAGACGGCTATACCCTCGTTCACGCCGGCAAACAGGTTCGCTTTGGTCCGGTGGCGTTCTGGATCGTGGTCGGCACGGTAACGGTGCTCGGCATGTGGTCGGCCGCGACCGCGACCTATTTCGCGTTCCGCGACGACGTTCTCACCCGGCTGATCGCGCGTCAGGCGGAGATGCAATACGCCTATGAAGACCGCATTGCCGAACTGCGCGCCAAGGTCGATCGCACCACCAGCCGCCAGTTACTCGATCAGGAACAGTTCGACCAAAAACTCGAGCAGATCATGCGCCGCCAGACCACACTGGAATCGCGGGCCACCGCGCTCGGCGCCATTCCTGACGCCTCCGTCACTGGATCGATCAGGACGCCGTTGCGGGGAGCCGCGACGACGGACGCGGCGGCTTCGGGGACGCCGAAGCCCTCGCCGATCAGCGACACCGTGATTTTCGTGGCGCCCCCGGATCGCGAAGCGCGTCTGGAATCCCGCGCGCCCATCGTCGCCCGGGCGCCAGCGAACCAGTTCGCCAAGGTCCAGGGCGTCGATAACGTTCTGGTCCGCCTGCAGACCTCGCTCGATAAGGTCGAGGGCCGCCAGATGGCGGCGCTCAGTTCGGTCGAAGACAGCATGGAATCGCGGGTGCGCCGTATGCGCGGCGTCTTTACCGACCTCGGTCTCGATATGGCGCAACTGGAAGCCGCAACCCCGCGCGCGGGCATGGGTGGCCCTTTCGTTCCGGTTAAACTTCCGCCCGGCGCCGGCACTTTCGAGCGCCAGCTCTACCGGATCAACATCACCCGCGCCCAGATCGAGCGCCTGAACCGGATCCTTGCGCTGGTGCCGTATCGCAAGCCGGTGATCGGCGAAGTCGAATTCACCAGCGGTTTCGGGGTCCGCAGCGATCCGTTCCTCGGCCGCCCGGCCATGCACACCGGTCTTGATTTCCGCGCCGCAAGCGGCGACCCGGTGCGCGCGACCGCGAACGGAAAAGTGGTGTCGTCGGGATGGGCCGGCGGCTATGGCCGCATGGTGGAAATCGACCACGGCAACGGCCTGTCGACCCGCTACGGCCATCTGTCGGAGATCGGCGTCAGGGTTGGCGATCAGATCAAGATCGGTCAGGTGATCGGCGCCGTGGGCTCGACCGGCAGATCGACCGGCCCGCATCTGCACTACGAAACCAGGATCGACGGCGAAGCGGTCGATCCGCAGAAATTCCTGCGCGCCGGCGTCCGGCTGAGCGCGGGCTGAAGCTGCTGCATCAGGCCGGCGTTAGTGGCCGACCTCGCCGGTGATAATATCGCCGAACAGCTCCCAGCTCTCGCCATTGAACTTCATCAACTGCATCTGCTCGATCGGGAAAAAGTCATCAGGGCCGGTGTTGGCCTTGATGCCGGGCAGCATCATATCCGTTGAGAAGTTCTTGATATTCGCGGCCTGCTTCATGACGTTTTCGCGGGTCAGTTCGTCGCCGCACTGCTTCAGCACCTGCACCATATTCTGCGCCAGCACGTAGCCGTAGACATTGTTGGAGTTGGTCTTGTCGCCGTCCGGATAATATTTGTCCATGAAAGCCTGCCAGGTCTTCACGCCCGGGTCGTCCTTCCAGGCCGGATCGGTCGGATCCTTCAGATATGCCGTGGAGATGACATCTTTGGCGTATTCGAGACCCGCCGGTTTGAGGACGGCAGCCACCGATGTCGCGGTGTTGGCCAGAAAGAATTTCGGTTTCCAGCCGAGTTCGCCGACCTTTCGGATCGCCTGTGCCGATCCCTTCGGCGCCGCCCAGGAGAAGAAGATATCGGCGCCCGAATCGTGCAACGCGACGATCTGCGAATCGATGGTGGGATCGCTGACCTCGTAGGATTTGTCGGCGATGATCATGCCGGCCTTGTCGCCGAGCCCGTCCCGCAATCCCTTGACCTGATCCTTGCCGGCGTCGTCGTTCTGCCAGAATACGGCGATCTTGCCGTTTGGATAATGATCCACGATGTATTTCGCGTAGATGCGGCCCTCGCTCTGGTAGTTGGGCTGCCAGCCCATGGTCCACGGAAAGTTCTTCGGGTCGCCCCATTTGGTGGCCCCCGACGCAACGAAAAGCTGCGGCACTTTCTTGGCGTTCATGTATTTCTGAATCGCCGAATTGGACGGCGTTCCGAGCGGCTGGAAGATCAGCAACACCTCGTCGCCTTCCACGAGCTTGCGCGCCTGCTCGATGGCTTTGGGCGGGCTATAGGCGTCGTCATAGGAGATGAAGGTGATCTTGCGGCCGTTGATGCCGCCTTCGGCATTGATCTTGTTGAAATAGGCTGCCTCGGTCTTGCCGATCACGCCATAGGAAGAGGCCGGACCGCTATAGGGCATGATATTGCCGATTTTTATTTCCGTATCGCTGGCGCCGGGATCGTATTTCTTTTGCGCATTCGCCGCGGTCGTGGCGATTGCTGCGGCGGCGGCGGCAATTGCCGCCAGCGCTATCAGGCCTCGAATACGAGCCGGCATCGTTTTCTCCCGTTTGGTATTTGATTTTGATCAAGTGTCGCAAGTCACGCGCGCGCATGCAAGCACCAGCTTATTCCGCGGCGCGAAACGGCATTGTTGCGCATCGCCAATTATGATTGATGCAGGGCAGCAGCTGGATCGCCACAAGGCCGACGGATTGAAACCGAACAGACGAATTGGTCCCCGACATCCCAGGCTCGGCAGGCTCGGATTCCGCGCCGCGCGATGGCTCAGCGCGCGGCTGTTCGCGGCCGCGGGTTTTCATCAGCTCGGCTCGGACTTTGCCGACCAACGGATTGCGCAGGTCCGCGAGAAACTTGCTTGCGGGGAGACGGTTTATCTCGCGGGAATCGGGCCTCCCGGCACGCATAATTCGGGCGTTGCGCTGGTGGA
>Ga0157369_10010594_pt1 | contig 10493 bp, 8 predicted proteins | sample C25metaG_FD_113461 | JGI IMG/M metagenome (GOLD analysis project Ga0157369, IMG submission 113461) | Corn rhizosphere microbial communities from Kellogg Biological Station, Michigan, USA - C2-5 metaG | ecosystem: Host-associated > Plants > Roots > Rhizosphere > Soil | place: USA: Michigan...
ATGATTTCGGTCAAGTTGTGCGAGAGTGACCTTTTCCGGAGCCAGGCGACAGTCGCATAGCACGAGGTGCACATTGCATCGCTCGGGCCCCCCTTTAGTGGGCTATCCGGAAGACGGCTGGATTGACTGAGCAGCCATGATGCACTTTCATTGTTCAGCAAGTTCAGAATTGGCTACGTTGCCCAACGTAGATGAGATTGTGCGACTGGTCGACTGGTGTGCATTGACCGATCTTTCATTAGACTCTCTCCAGGGGTGGATCGCAGGGTCGCTGAGATCGAGGTAGCCACCAGTCCTCTTTATAGACCGAGGGGGATCGCTCAGGTGTTTCTGCCGGCGGGAGCCTCAGCACTTCCTCGACTTCAAGCTCAGCAATGCGGCACCGGAGGTGGACTTTGAGGTTTTCGATACAAACAGGGTCATTGTTTGGATAGGAGGCTTCCTCGATCTTGTGAAGGAGGAGGCGGATTACCTCTACAAGGCTTGGTGCTGGCGGAGGCTTCATCTTACCTGCGTTGCTGTGCGCGCGTTTCAGCCGTCGTCGCGTAGAGCTTCGCGGCTGAGTGTTGGGGGAAGAGGTCAGTTTAGCGGCTGTCCAGGGGCAGCGCTGGTCAATTTTGAACACAGCTCAACCGTTCTTCGAGAATCTAGCTCGGATACCTTGGATTTCTCGAACCTGCGAAAGAGGATAGTCGTGCCGCGATCGACTTGCTAAGTGTTTCCGGGCGGAAGATCGCGAGGTTCTCCGGAAATACGGGTGCTGTTTAGGCAACCGTAGGGTGGTCAGTATTGCTCAGCCATGCCGCTGGTGAATGAGCGAGTCTAATGATGTGCTGCATTCGTGGAGCGTTGGTATCTGAGCTGGCGATCAAGGTCCGCTGCTGTGAAGAGTTGTAATAGAGGCAAGACCCACAGCTGATTTGCGCCACCCATATTTACAACGGTGCCCACCTCAACTGGCGATCCGCGATGCCCAGTCCTGAGGGCAGAAGGGATTTGTGAGCAATGGCGACCGCAGTAGATCCGGTCCGCAAGGAGCCTGCCACGGTTCTGCCGATTGCCGCTCCTTCAGCATCAGTCTCAAAGCATCGCAACTATCATTGGATCAGGTGGGCATTGGCTATTGGGTTGGTGATTGCGTTAGCCATAGTCTGGCAGTTGTGGCGGATCCATTCTCAAAATGCGGTAACTTACGAGACGGTCCCGTTGGGACGTGGGATAGTGCAATCAAGCGTCACCGCTACAGGCACTGTCAATGCCGTAGTAGATGTCCAGGTTGGAAGCCAGGTCTCGGGCAATATCAAGGCACTTTACGCCGACTTCAACACCAAGGTCACGAAAGGTCAACTGGTCGCGCTGATTGACCCAGCGGTCTTTCAGACCCAGGTGGATCAGGCGCGGGCATCCCGCAATGCCGCTCTCTCTGCGGTGGCAATGGCGGTAGCTCAGGTCCAGAAAGCGAACTCAGATCTTTCGGGAACAGTGGCTGCGGCTAGAAGTGCGGATTCAGTAACGGCCAAGGACCGCGCCATCGCAGTCAATGCACAAGCTCAATATGGAAGGCTCGACAGTCTTTTCAATGATGGAATTACCTCTAAACAGGATCATGACTTGGCAAAGGCGACCCTGGATGCTGCCAACGCGCAGGTTTCTGCGGACCAGGCCTTGATCGACCAGTCTAAGCAGGCAATCCAATCTGCCCAGGATCAAGTGGCCGTCACCCAGGCACAATTGGGCTCTGCCAAAGGCCAGGAGAGCCAGGCAAGTTCATTGTTGGCTCAGGCCAATCTAAATCTTGCGCACACGCGCATAACTGCTCCGGTTGACGGTACGGTGATTGCAAGGCGAATGGATGTTGGACAGACTGTCGCTGCTTCATTTGCAGCGCCGACGGTCTTCGAGATCGCGCAGGATCTGACGAAGATGCAACTCGATACCAATGTGGACGAGTCGGACGTTGGAAACATCAACGTTGGCCAGAACGCAACGTTTACCGTGGATGCTTACCCGGCAACTACGTTTCAGGGCCAAGTTACAGCAGTGCGGAAAGCCCCGATCATTACAACAAACGTCGTAACCTACGACGTCGTCATTGCGGTTTCCAACCCCGATCTAAAGCTGTTTCCCGGAATGACCGCAAACGCCCGTATTTTGACGACGAGGCTGACCGATACGTACAGGGTGCCAAATGCCGTCTTACGGATTCATCCATCCGCTGCGGTTCTCAAGCAATTTGGACTGTCGGCTGCTCCGATGGGGAAGCAGCAGATTTATGTACGACGGAATGGCAAACTGAAGGCCATCCCGGTGGATTTCGGCATCTCCGACGGTCAGTACACTGCGGTTACGTCAAGCAATTTGCAGGCAGGCGATTACGTTGTGCTGCGGTTCAATTCGGCAGCGACCACACGAAACGCAAGTGCCCAGCCATCGACTCCTGGCGGTAGTGCAGGCCGAACGCCTCGGTTGTAGGGATTCGAGGGATAATACGTGCCAGCTCTCATCGATGTGCGCGATCTGCACAAAACCTATCTTTTAGGGGAGATCGTCGTAAATGCGCTTCAAGGCGTGACCCTGACGATCGATCGGGGCTCATTCGTCGCCATCATGGGAGAATCCGGTTCGGGGAAATCAACCCTGTTGAATTTGCTCGGATGCCTCGATCGGCCCACTTCGGGGCGTTATCTGCTGGACGGCATATCAGTGGAGGCGATGAATCGCGACCAACTCGCAGAGATCCGCAATCGAAAGATTGGGTTTGTGTTTCAGAACTTCAACCTGCTCCCCCGGATGGATGCGCTCGAGAACGTAGAACTGCCATTGCTGTATAAGGGCAGTGAAACGCTGGACGAGGATGAACTCGGTCAGCTTGGACTCGCAGCCGTAGGACTCACTGGTCAGGAACACAACCTTCCCGCTCAACTCTCGGGAGGACAACAACAGCGAGTGGCCATAGCTCGTGCCCTAATCAATAAGCCCGAGATACTTTTGGCGGATGAGCCCACCGGGGCGCTCGATTCTCACAATGGTGCCGAAATAATGACCATATTTCAGACACTGAACAAGGCTCAGGGCATCACGATTGTGATGGTGACTCACTCGGATGAGATTGCCGCATATGCGGGCCGCATCATCCGCTTTCGTGACGGGTTGATCGTGGGCGATGCGAGAGCACCAAGAGCAGTGAGAGGAATGGTTGTGCCAGTCCTCTCTCCGTTGCCTGCGGGAGCGTCGGGATGAAACAGCTGATTTCGTCCATACGCATTGCTTTCCGAGCGCTTAGGATGAACAAACTCCGCTCGGCGTTAACCATGTTGGGCATCGTCATTGGTGTCGCCTCAGTGATTGCAACTGTGGCGATCGGTTCGGGAGCGACACAGCGGATCCAGCAGCAGATCGCAAGCATTGGAAGCAACATTATTATCGTTATCCCTGGCAGCATGAGCAGTTCGGGAGTTCGGTTGGGAACCGGCAATGCGGTCACACTATCTGAGGCAGACGCAAGGGAACTAGCGGCACAGTGTCCGGATGTCGCACTTGCGGCGCCCATGGTGAGAGGCGGCGCTCAGGTAGTCTTTGGGAACAACAACTGGGCGACGGGAGTGTATGGCGTCACGCCGGACTATCTAACAATTCGCGAACTTTCAGTGGCAGTTGGATCCGAGTTCATTCAGCAAGATGTGGACAGCGCCAATAAGATTGCGGTACTGGGTCAAACTCCGGTGGACAACTTGTTTGACGGCGCGGATCCCATCGGCCAGTCTATCCGAATCAAGAATGTCCCTTTCACCGTTGTAGGAGTGCTCGCTCGCAAGGGCCAATCATCCCAGGGACAGGATCAGGACGACGTTATTTTGCTGCCGATCTCGACCGCCAAACGGAAAGTGATCGGCGTAAAGCAGGCCAATGCAGACGCGGTGGATACGATCATGATGCAGGCCAAGTCCGGTGCCCAAATTCCAGCGGCGCAGGAAGAGGCGTCAGCTCTGCTTCGGCAGCGTCATCATTTGCAGGCGGCTGACGATAATGACTTTTCAATCCGCAATCTGGAAGAACTGTTCGCGGCCCAAGAGGCTTCTTCGAAGATCATGGCGATGATGCTGGCAGCTGTCGCGTCAGTTTCGCTGGTCGTCGGTGGCATCGGCATCATGAATATCATGTTGATTTCCGTTCAGGAGCGGACCCGTGAGATAGGACTAAGGCAAGCGGTTGGCGCAAAGACCCGGGACATCCTCACTCAGTTCCTGGTTGAAGCGATCACGCTATCGTTAGCCGGTGGCCTTGCCGGCATCCTTGTCGGGGTCGGTGCGTCGCTCCTTATTTCGAAGCTGGCTGGTTGGACCACCTCAATTGGACCTGGAGCGGTTCTTCTTGCGGTGTTCTTTTCCGCAGTGGTTGGAGTTGGGTTTGGTTATTACCCGGCGAGAAAGGCTGCATTCCTTGATCCGATCGAGGCCCTACGATACGACTAAGTGTTGACCGAGACCACCGGTGTGGCTGGCTCAAGTGACGCTAGCCCCTCGTCTTCGTGCCGCTGTAGTCGTCGCTCACCCGGACGATGAAACCCTCTGGTGCGGTGGCTACATACTGACCCATCCAGAGTTTCTTTGGCGAATTGTGGCTCTTTGCAGAGAGCATGATGCGGACCGGGCACCAAAGTTCCGTCGGATCCTGGATCGATTTGAAGCTGAGGGCGAGATGGCAGATCTGGATGACGGTCCCGATCAGGCACCCCTACCGTTAGAGCAGATTCAAGAGACCATCGTCCGGCTACTCGCGGGGCATCGCTATAGTTTGATCCTGACTCATGGCCCAAAGGGAGAGTACACGCGGCACCGGCGGCATGAAGAGTGTTGCAGAAGCCTTGTTGAGCTATGGCAGTCGGGCCGCATTGACACAGAACGGTTATGGCTCTTTGCTTATGAAGATGGTGGTCGTGAGTATTTGCCTCGAGTTCGGGACGATGCAGACCGTTGTGACACGTTGACAGAGAACATCTGGCTTGAAAAGCGCAGACTGATTAGGGACGTTTATGGGTATGGCATTGATAGTTGGGAAGCAAGGACCGCCCCTCGTGAAGAAGGATTCTGGTGCTTTGACTCGGCACCTGCAGCTGCGAAACGTACGACAATTGGGGAGCAACAATCGTGAAGGTACTCGTTCTGAGCGAATATCCTGCGCCCGCAGCGGGCTTGGCATTACAAGGTGAGCTTCTATGCAGGGGCTTGTTCGAGATGGGGGTGGACGTTCACCCGGTCCACCTGGAGTCGGACTTGGAAAAGGAGTGGTACTATCGCTGGTTCCAGCCGGACATCGTAGTGGGCGTGGGATTCTGGGGCCATCTTCGGCATTTGGTCCTGCATCCGCAGCAGTTTGGGATGAAAGCTGTGCCGTGGCTTGTGGCGGATGGATATGTCGCGGATCATCGTGAATTACTGGGCTCTCTGCCACTGATTCTCGTCACCTCCAACTGGGTGAAGGAGGTCTATGTCAGGGATGGCATCAAGGAAGACAACATTGTAGTGCTTCCTGTAGGTTGCGGCACGGATCTATACGCGCCGCATAGGCGCGATGACTTCAAGGTCCAGGCGATCCGCGACGCTTTGGGAATATCGGATCAGCAGTTGATGATCCTGACCGCCGGCGGCGACGGCGCTTCCAAGGGTGCTCAGGAAGTCATGCGGGCGTTAGCGCTCATCGATGGGGAGGTCCCCGACTGGAGATATGTTTGTAAGGTTTGGCCTCAACCCCGTACTGAACAACAAAACAGGATCGACCTCAAATTGGCGGAAGACTTGGGCATCGACCATAAGGTCATTTTCTCGACTAATATTGTCTCGCAGAATTTCATGCCCTATTTGTTGTCTGCCTGCGATATCTATGCTGCACCCTCGCGATTGGAGGGTTTTGGCATGATACAGGTGGAAGCGAATGCTTGCGAAAATCCGGTAATCGCAATCGATGCCATGGCATTTCGCGACACGATGGTGCATGGCGAAACGGCATTCCTGGCGAATGTCGCAGAGGAGAGAAAAATCAACGAGGCAACCTACGGCGAAGGCCACGACTACGAAAACAAACAACGTATAGTGTTTGCGAGTCCGCGAACGGCTGAATACCGAGCCAGCGTGCCCGACATCGCAAAGTACCTTCGTCTTCTCATGCAGGACGAAAGTCTGCGGCGTCGCATGGGAGAAGCGGGTCGCAAGCGCGTTGTCGAGCTGTTTGACTATCGCCGGGTTGCCGAGCAATTTGTGAAGATCGTTTCCGACCGATTGGGTATCCAGTAGGAAACAACGAGGCGGGAAGCAACGAGGCACCAACCCTCCCCCTTCGAATTCAACTCACCTATCGAGGACCCCATGTCATTGGACGAGAATTCGCTAGCTTTCATTGATCTGGCTAAAGAGGCCGCTCTAAAAGTTCTCCTGCATAACGCACATGGACCGTTTCAAGGACTACCTCGAACTGCTGGTTGGGGATACCCGGAACCGTACACCCGGGACATCATGCTTTCAGCTCTCGGTTTTCTGGCCTGTGGCAACGAGCAACTTGCGGAAGCTCTGGAGCGCACACTGGTGGCGCTTGCAAACAATCAGACGCCGCACGGCCATATCTCATCCCTTGCCCACGATCCAGCCAACCGCGGTTCCAGTGACTCGACGCCTCTCTTCCTCTTTGGGCTGGCCCTCTACAGAATCTCGAGGAATCAGCCGGAGTTTCTCCTTGAAGCAGCAGAGAAGGCGCGGAGGTGGATGCAGTACCAGAGTCCCGATGATAGGGTGATGGTCGCGCAGCTGCCTACCAGCGATTGGCGTGATGAACAGTATGTGATGGGTTACGGGCTGTACGTGAACATGATCGTCTATTCGTACCTTCGTCTTTATGGTGAAAGTGAGTCTGCTGAGCAGCTGCGCGGGTTGATGACTCGTCTGGAAGTTAGTGGAGAACCGAAGAATAGCTATGAGCAGGAGGCTCTTGTCCAGCCAACCGCGCCCTACTACGCACTATATTCGTACAAAGTCATGAGCAGTGACCGCTTCGACCTACTTGGCAACAGCCTGGCGATTCTGACTGGGGTTGCTTCACCTCAATGGGCAAGGAATATGCTGACGTGGATCGATGCCGAGTGCGCGGCCATGCGGGGCCGTGGAGAGCTTGCCGTGGAGCTGCCGCCCTGTCTGTTCCCTTACATTCTGCCCCATCATGCGGATTGGCTGCCGCGATACGAGCGCTATAATCGGCCCGGAGACTATCACAACGGGGGTGTGTGGCCGTTCATCTGCGGCTTCTATGTCGCAGCTGCCGTCGCCGCAGGGCAGATGGATCTGGCAGAGAGGAAATTATTGGCGCTAACAGAACTGGTGAAGCCATGGCATGAAAACGCAGCGGAGTGGGGCTTCAACGAGTGGATTCATGCGCAAACGGGCAAACCTAGCGGCCGGGATTGGCAAACTTGGTCAGCCGCAATGTACTTATACGCTGCTAAATGTGTATTGGAGCGATGCACGCCGTTCTTCGACGATATACGTGGAGATAATCTGAGCGAAGCACGTCTCTAGGAACTTGTTGAAAAACGATTAATGGCGAGAGATGCCAAAAACCACAATGCGCCAGAATGCCCGAGAAGCGATAGGAGGACGTTGGATGATGGCTTTGGTATCCCCAATTCTGCCGTATTCCGGGACTACGAAACCTTTTTCAGCAGGGTGCCACTTGCGAGCAGACGATGCGTGATGCTATCGGGCCAGATGCTCTGTCGTATGTCATGCGGTTTCTCGGTCGTTCGATTCATCTCATTCCTCTTCCAACACTCTCAAGAAGCACCACTATTTGCGCACCTTCCGCGTGGGGATATGTATAAGTTTGCTCAGCGCCTTCGCCCTCAACGTGCAAAACTGCAGATGCAAGAGGCAGAACGTGACCTCGACGCACACACTGCCGCCGCTGCCGCACATGACAGCGGCGCTCAGGAAGCCGCAGAAAAGCTTAGTTCAAGAAGCTCAGGACTACACCTTGGCGGCTTCTGAAAAGACGCTTGAGATTGCAAAGCAAGTCCAATGCCTTTGACGGCTTTGATTTGCTTCAACCATAACCTGACGATCATGGGAGACGAGTGGAATGGCCGCTTCGAGTAGAACTTCGAATTCACAACTAAACAACCTCGTGCGTCCCGAAGTGCGGCACTTGGAATTCGGTGTCAATTCAAGATCACCTCATCAACTGATGGCTCGGCAGCTGGCTCCGGTCAGAATAGCGGTGATTGGGAATCATCTTCCAAGGCAGTGCGGAATTGCGACTTTTACGACAGACTTGTGCGACGCGATCGCTGCCGAATACGGAGCGTCGAAACTATCGGTTGTGGCAGTCAACGACGGGGAATCACGCTACCTATACCCCGAGCGGGTGCGACTTGAGATCGGCGAAGGCGATCTCGTATCCTACAGAGCTGCCGCCAACCATTTAAACGCGAGCAACGTCGATCTGGTGTGCTTACAACATGAATACGGAATTTTCGGAGGCAAATCCGGGAATTACATCATGGAGTTGCTGAAGCAGCTTAGAATGCCGGTAGTCACAACTCTGCATACGGTTCTTCGTGAGCCGAATCTGCACCAACGGGTTGTAATGCACAACATCGCCGCGCGCTCCGAGCGGCTTATCGTCATGAGCCAATACTCCTCGCGTGTATTGCAGGAGGTCTTCAAGGTCCCGGCCGAGAAGATCGATTTGATTCCTCATGGCATCCCCGATCTGCCTTTTGAGCAGCCGGACATGTACAAGAAGCGTTTCTGCTGCCAGGGCAAGAAAGTTCTTCTGACGTTTGGTTTGCTGTCCCCGAATAAGGGGTTTGAAAGCGTCATCCATGCCATGTCGGGCATCCTCGCTAATCACAGCAGTGCAGTCTATCTGATCGCAGGCGCTACCCACCCACATTTCCGCGCCCGTGAAGGGGATCGCTACCGGCTCGAGTTACAGACGCTGTCGAAGAAACTCGGAGTGGAACGGCAGGTTCTGTTCGTCAACAGGTTTGTCAGTTCTCAAGAGATGGCTTCGTTAGTCGGCTCGGCTGACATTTACATCACGCCCTACTGTCACGAGGCGCAGGCTGTATCGGGAACCTTGGCATATGCCATGGGAGCCGGCAAGGCCATCATCTCCACTCCATATTGGTATGCTGCCGAAGTGCTCGACCGTGGACGCGGAATGCTGGTGCCGTTTGAGAACCCTGCGGCCATCACTGTAGCCGCAACCGCGCTGCTGGGAAACGATGAGGCACGCCAGGCGATGCGGGAACGTGCCTACACATATGCTCGGCCTATGGTCTGGAAGCGGGTAGCCCAGTCCTACATGGCCGCGTTCCAGCGGGCTTGCGGCTATTGCGCGGAACCGGTTCACGTGAGGTTCCCCGTCCAGGCCGGCGCAAGAGAGATAGAAGAACGCGTGGTCAACGCCTGACCCGCTCCGGACTCGTCTATGCCTAGGGTCGTGCTTGAAGAACGGTCATCAGTCCGATCCGTTCACCGCCTGCAGGGTCTTCCCGGATTTGAGAAGTTCAGGTGTGGCACCAGAATAGTTCCTTGCTGAGGCGGCATTTATCTATCATGCACTCATTTCGCGAACAGAAAGAGACAGATTGAAGTGCCTGAACGAAGCGACAATCATACGAGGCCGCTTGTTGAGGAGCGCGATCCCGTATGTCCTCCGCAAAAGGGTGGACCTGGATCGAGTTTGCTCTGGCGACGCCGGTGGTCTTGTGGTGCGGTCTGCCTTTCTTTGTCAGGGGTTGGCCATTCCATTGTGCATCGCAGCTTCTGAAGGAATCTCGGGCGTCAGGACGGCAGTGGGAGACACGTCGGAGTATCATAATCTTGTACCGTAGATGATCGATCCGGCACATGCGGAAGCTTAGATATGCGTGCGCTACGCTCCGGCGACCCAAGTGGTGGTTTATGGCCTCGTTTCATCCTCGTCGCACCCCCGAAGATTGTCTGAACTGCGAACATCGCCATCTGCGCGTGTTCTGCAATCTTACCCCTGAGGCGCTGCAGGATTACGACCGGATCGGGATCCTGATTAGCCACACTGCGGGCGCAAAGTTGTTTTCCCAAGGGGACACAGCTCAAAAAGTGTTCGTCATCTGTGATGGCCAGGTGAAGCTTTCGGCGACCTCTCGCGACGGGAAAACGATGATCTTGAAGATAGCTGGCCCCGGAGATGTGATGGGGCTGAGCGCGGTTCTCGCCAACGTGCCCTACGAAGTAACGGGCGAAGTGACTGAGCCTTGCCAAGTGAAGGCGGTGCGCAAGCAGGAGTTTCTCGACTTCCTCGGCCGACACAGCATCGCCAGCATGCACGCAGCGCAATCACTTTCCGGCGAATATCTGACTGTCTTCCACGATGCCAAGCGACTGGCGCTGTCCGGATCTTCAGCGGGACGGCTCGCATGCTTGTTGCTCGATTGGGGCCGCTCGGCCGCCAGTGGAAAGCCG
>Ga0157369_10010598_pt1 | contig 10491 bp, 7 predicted proteins | sample C25metaG_FD_113461 | JGI IMG/M metagenome (GOLD analysis project Ga0157369, IMG submission 113461) | Corn rhizosphere microbial communities from Kellogg Biological Station, Michigan, USA - C2-5 metaG | ecosystem: Host-associated > Plants > Roots > Rhizosphere > Soil | place: USA: Michigan...
CGCCGTCCCGAAATAATGGCCGCGGTTGATCACGAAATCCGGGCATTTGTTGAGGTGCAGGAGCGGTTCGCGAAGGCCTGCGAACGCCTGGCGGAGCTCGGCGTCGGTGAGGTTGCGCCCCGCCGTCGCGATCAGCGCCTTCTTCAGCTGCAGGAGCGCCGCGAGGAGGTTGTGGTAGTGGACGGCGACGTCGCTGAGGTTGCGGCTCTCGGCGAGCGGCTGGAGGTTGGCGAGGAGGTTGATCGGAGTCCCCGCCGGGATCGGCCCGAGCTTCAGATTGCCGTCGCGGTCGACGAGCTGCTTCAGGATCTGGCGGTCGTCGGCGTTGAGGAGGTTCGGCACCGCTTCGAGGAAGCTGCGCGGAATGAAGATCCAGCTGCGCGTGCTCGTCCGGTCGATCCAGCCGCCCGCGCCCTGACCGAGCTCGGCGTCGAACGGCCGCCTCTCGGGCCACAGCATCTGCTCGATCGAGGCGTTGAACGACTGCAGCCGCGCGTTGACCGAAGGATCGGGATTGAACGGGCCGACGCTGTTGTTGAGCAGGAAGGGTGCCGTCGACCAGAGCGAGATGAGGGTCGGCACGCGGGTGTAGCCGCGGCCCCCGCCGGGCATCCTGTACGAGCGCGGCCGGCCGGTGAAGGGATCGGTGATCGCGACGGTGCCGACAGGCGTCAGCTGCTTGTAGGTCTCGGACGAGAAATTGTCCCAGATGTTGTCGCGGATGCCGTTGGTCGCGAGCGGGCTGCAGAGGTTCGTCCTCAGCAACGTCACCGGCACGCGCGCGTCGGTCGAGAAGTAATTGTCGGCGTGGAAGGCCGGCGAGCGGACGATCGCCCGCATCTGGTTCTTGTAATCGTCGGTCTGGGTCCAGGCCCACCAGCGGCGGAAGCTCGCCAGATAATTGGCGCCGTTCTCGAAGCGGACGTTGGCGGGCACGCGCTGGGGCTGCTTCGACGAATGGCAGCGCGCGCAGGTGGAAGCGAACACGTCGGCGCCGCGGGCGAGGATCGCCGGCGACGCGGCGGCCAGCACGGCGCCTCCGGGCGCGTCGGCCAGCCGGTGCGGGCGCGCCGCCTTGAGGAAGAACAGGGCCACCGCCGGCGTGCCCTTCTCGGTCGCGCGCCAATAGGCGGAGTTCTTCTGCGCGTCGGCGATGGCGATCGGCGAGACCGGCTTGCCGCCCATCACCGGGTTGAAGTGGCGCATCCACTCTTCGCTGTAGAGGCCGATGTTGATGTGCACCCGGTTGAGCGCGCCGAGCGCGCCGACCGAATCGGCGCCGTCCTTGAGCACGTGCGGGGTGCGCACGATGTCCGGCTTGGTGAAGAATTCGGTCAGCCAGCCGCTCTTCACGAACTGGTTGAACTGAGCGTTGTTGAGGCCGCCGCCGGCGAGCCGCTCCTCGCCGATCCGCTTTCCGATCTTGAGCCGCGCCTCAAGGTTGTAGATCGCGTTCTGCGTTCGCGGATTGTTGATGTTGTCGGTCGAGACGAGCGAGGTGTCGAGCGCGCCCGGCCGGAAGGTGTGGACCCACTGGTAGACGAAATTCTGCTCGTTGGGCTTCCAGAAGAACAGCCGGTCGGCCCACAGATATTGCGCCCCGACGGTCGAGCTGAGGTTCGCCCAGGTGGGATTGTTCGGGTCCGCGGGCGGACGTGTCGGGCTTGGCCCGACATGGCAGAAGCCGCAGGCCATGCCGACCCGGTACGGCTTCACCAGCTTCGGGTTGGTGTAATAATTCGGGTCCTGATAGTAGCGGACCGGGTCCCACGCCTTCGCCGCCGCGGCGTCGAACGCGGGATTCGGGAACAGCCGCAGGCCGACGATGCCGGTCGGCGCGCCGTAATAGGAGCCGACCGGGAAGATGCGCCCGTCGGGCAGGCGAGTGCCGCGCGCGCCGATCTTGACGCCCGGATATTTCTTCTCGTCGGCGAAGGGGTCGGCGGGGCAGCCGGGGTCGCGCACGTCGAGGTAGAGGCCGAAGCGGCTGGCGTCCGGCCCCGGCGCGGCATGGAAGCAGGGCTCGTTGACCGCGCCCAGCCATTGCCAGCGGGTCGCGCGCCGAAGCGGGCTGTCGGGCGGCGGCGCGACGATCTTTAAAAGGTCGAAGGCGCCGAGCGTCGGCCTCCCCATCGTGTCCCAGAAGCGGTCGTTGCCGCCGCTCCACACGAGCCACATGTTGCGGCCCTTGATCTCCTCGGGGGTGAGGGCGGCGCCCTCGTCCATGTCGTGGAAATAATCCTCGCCGGCATGGACGAAGCGGTCGTCGCCGACGCCGGCCTGCATGGCTTCGTCCTGAACTGCGCCGCTGTCGTTATGGCGGCAGGCGCCGACGATCAGGACGAGAGTCGAAGCTCCGTAAAGCGCGGCCCATTTCAGGATCTTCATGCCCATGCCCCCCTTTCATGTGCACCAGTCTCGGAACGCTACTGAACTTCGTTAGCCAACCTCGGTCTTGGAAAAGGAATCGCGGCGTGGAGCGTGCGCCCGAAGGCAATAGCCGTCAAGCCGAGCCGCCCGGGAATTTGGAACCATTACGGCGGACGCGAATGAACAGTCGCCGCCTTCGACCCGGCGGCACCGCGTAACTTGCCGGAGTCTTCAGGCGCTTAGTGGACGAGCCACATCGCCGCCGCGCCGGCCGCTGCCGCCGCGAGCGCGGTGAGGGCGTAGCGCCAATAATGGTGCGGCTGGACGACGACGACGTCGGCGAGCGGCGCGTCGGGCGGCGCGGCGCCGGGCGGCGGGTAATAATGGTCGATTCGCCGGATGAGGTCGGGGATCTTGAGGAAGGTGCGCACGTCGCGGACGATCCGGTCGGCAAGCGCCGCCTCCGGGCCGAGCTCGCCGCGCACCCATTCGCGGAGGAACGGCTCGGCCGTCTCCCACATGTTGATGTCGGGATCGAGCGCGTGGGCGACTCCCTCCTCCATCACCATCGTCTTCTGGAGGAGGAGGAGGTGCGGCTGCGTGGGCATGTCGAAATCGCGGGTGATGGTGAACAGCCCGTCGAGCATCTGACCGATCGAGATGTCCTTGACCGGCAGCCCCCGGATCGGCTCGCCCACGGCCCGCAACGCGGTCGCGAACTCCTCCACATTGTGGTGGGCGGGGACGTATTGCGCCTCGAAATGGATCTCCGCGACACGGCGGTAATTGCCGGTCAAAAGGCCGTAGAGGATCTCGGCGAGCCAGAATCGCGCCTGGCGGTCGATCCGGCCCATGATGCCAAAATCGATCGCCGCGAGGCGCCCGTCCGGGAGGGCGAAGAGGTTTCCCTGGTGGAGGTCGGCGTGGAAGAAACCGTCGATCACCGCCTGGCGGAGAAAGGCGCGGACGAGGATCGCGGCGAGGTTCTTGAGATCGTGCCCCGCCCCCACCAGCGCGTCGCGGTCGGTGAGCTTGATGCCGTCGATCCATTCGAGCGTCATCACCCGCCGCGACGTGCGGCTCCAGTCGATCGCCGGCACGTAGAAGCCGCTCTCGGCGACGAGGTTCTCGCTGAGCTCCGAGGCCGAGGCCGCTTCGCGCCGGAGGTCGAGCTCGCGCGCCGTCCACTGCTTGAACTGGCCGATGACGGCGCGGGGGCGGAGCCGTGCCGCCTCGCCGCCCATGCCCTCGACCTGCGCCGCTGCCCATTCATAGGTTTCGAGCGCTCGGGCGAAATCGTCCTCGATGTTCGGCCGAAGCACCTTGACGGCGACGAGCTTCCCCTCGGTGGTGATCGCCCGGTGGACCTGCGCGATCGAGGCGGCGCCGACCGGCTCCGGGTCGATCTCGCGAAACACCTGGTCGAGCGGCTTCTCGAGGCCGGTCTCGATCGCCTTCTTCACCTCGTCGAACGGGGCGGGAGGAAGGTTGTCCTGAAGCGTCTGGAGCTTGCGCGCCGCTTCGTCGCCGACGAGGTCCGGCCGGGTCGCGAGCGCCTGGCCGAACTTGATCGCCGCGGGCCCCAGCGCCTGGAACGCCTCCCCGTAGGCCGGCTCCTTCGGAACGCGCGCGCCGAAGCGGGCGATGCGCGCGAGGCGGCGCACCTGCGGAGGCGTGTTCGGGTCGCGCTCGATGCCGCGCAGCGCGCCGTGGCGGGCGAGCACGCGCCCCCATTTGAGGAGCCGCCAGACGTGGACGACCGGACGGGTCAAGCTTTCCAGCCGCTGTGGATGGCGACGAGGCCGCCGAGGATTGGCTCGGCTTTGGTCTGGACGAATCCGGCTGTGGCGATCATCGAGCGGAAACGCGCCATCGGCGGAAAGCGCCGTATCGATTCGACGAGATAGCGATAGCTCTCCTCGTCGTGCGCCACCGCCTTGCCGATCTTCGGCACGACGTGCATCGAATAGGCTTCGTAGAGGCCGGCGAAGCCCGGCCATTCCGTCGTCGAGAATTCGAGGCAGAAGAAGCGGCCGCCGAGCTTCAGGACCCGGTGCGCCTCGGCGAGCGCCTGCTCGACATGGGTGACGTTGCGGATGCCGAAGGCGATCGTATAGGCGTCGAAGGCGTTGTCGGCGAAGCTCAGCTCCTCGGCATTCTGGACCGACCAGGCGAGGCCCTCGATGCCGCGCCGCGCCGCCCGCTCCTCGCCGACGGCGAGCATGTCGGGGTTGATGTCGGCGACGGTGACCGAGGCGCCGGAGCGGGCGAGGCGAAAGGCGACGTCGCCGGTTCCGCCCGCCATGTCGAGGATCCGCTCGCCCTGGCGGGGCCGCACCCGGCGCACGAACATGTCCTTCCAGTGCCGGTGCATGCCGCCCGACATCAGGTCGTTCATGAGGTCGTAGCGGCGGGCGACGCGCGAGAAGACGGAGCCGACCCGCGCCGTCTTCTCCTCGGGAGAAACCTCCTCGAAGCCGAAAGAAACCTTGTCCATTGCCGCCGCCTCTAGCAGGGGTTTTCGGCGATGTGCACGTGGAGTCTTGGCGGATTGGACTGGGAGGGGAGACGGCATGCCTGAGCTCCCGGAAGTCGAGACGACGGTGCGCGGCCTCGCGCCGGTGCTCGAGGGGCGCCGCCTCGTCCGGGTCGAGGCCCGGCGCGCCGACCTGCGTCGGGCCTTTCCGGCCGACCTTCGCCAGCGCCTCACCGGTGCCCGCGTCACCGGCCTCGGCCGCCGCGCCAAATACGGCCTCGTCGACACCGACCGCGGCGACACGATGGTCTTCCACCTCGGCATGTCGGGCCGCTGGCGGATCGATCCCGAGTCGTTCGGCGCACACGACCATCTCGTTCTCGGGACCGACGAGGGGAGGGTGCTCGCGCTCAACGACCCGCGCCGCTTCGGATCCGTCGACCTCGTCCCGACTGCCGAACTGGACCGCTGGCCTGCCTTCGCGGCGCTGGGGCCTGAGCCGCTCGGACGGGACTTCGATGCGGAGCATCTTCTCGCCGCGCTCGACGGACGGGAGGCGCCGATCAAGGCGCTGCTCCTCGACCAGCGGATCGTCGCCGGGCTCGGCAACATCTATGTCTGCGAGGCGCTCCACATGGCCGGGATCGCGCCGGGTCGCGCCGCCGGCCGAATCTCCCGCCCGCGGCTCGAGCGGCTGGTCGAGGCGGTGAAGGCCGTGCTCGTCGCGGCGATCGAGGCTGGCGGCTCGACGCTGCGCGACTATGCGCGTCCGTCCGGCGAGCTCGGCTATTTCTCGAAGCAATGGCGGGTCTACGGTCGGGAAGGTGAGGACTGCCGGTGCGGAAGCCCGATTCGCAGGCGCAACGACTCGGGCCGCTCGACCTTTTTCTGCCCCCGCTGCCAGCGCTCCTAGGTTGACCTTTCCGGGCGCTTCCCTTAGAGGCGGCGGCCGAACGGGTGCGGGCCGATTGCCGCGCCTTTTTCATTTAAGAAACAGAGGCACTTAAGACGATGGCGAACACGCCCCAGGCAAAGAAGAGGATCCGCCGCAACGACCGCCGCGCGTCGATCAACCGGATCCGCGTCAGCCGCATCCGCACCTTCGTGAAGCAGGTCGAGGCGGCGATCGAGGCCGGCGACAAGGCGACCGCCGCCGCCGCCATTGCCAAGGTCCAGCCGGAGCTGGCGCGCGGAGTCGCCAAGGGTGTCCTGCACAAGAACACCGCAGCGCGGAAATTCTCGCGTCTCACACGGCGTATCGCGGCGCTTTCCTAAGCCCTTCTACTGCCGTTCGAAACCGCCCGCCGGAGCGCTTCCGGCGGGTTTTTTCGTGCCCGAAAGAACGGATAGGGAAACCCTAGGATTTCCGGCGATTCGCGCGTTACGCTGCCGCAGAAACGGCAGTTTTCCGCCACTTTGGGCGCAAAGGCCGGGAAATCCGTGTCAACGCATTTATTTCATCGAATCGTCATTTTCGGCCCTTGATCCCGCGGCCCCCGCGTTTCTAAAAAGGGGGCTCCGGCGGGGCGAATCTCCTTCCGGACGCCACATCAGGAGCAGCTATTCCGATCGGTCGCCGCCGGGGGTGCGGCCGTGTGCGGGAAAGCTTTGCCCCGGCAAAACGGCCCACGCGTTGACAGAGGCCGGAAGGAAGAGGGGGTGTTTTCGTGTCGGTAAAGCAGACGGTATCAAGCGTCTCCGGCTCATGGGAAGCCGGTTATGCCGATCCGCTCCAGATCGCCTGGGAAGCGATTCGGGCGGGGCTGCGCCGCGACTGCGGCGCGCGCACCTTCGACGGGTGGCTGCGCCCGATCGCGCTCGGCAATTTCGATTCCGACCTCGGCATCCTCCGGCTCGAGCTTCCGTCCCAGTTCATGGCGGACTGGGTGCAGACCCATTTCTCCGAGCGCCTCTCGCTCGCCTGGCGCGCCGCCTATCCGCCGGTTCGCCAGATCCTCATCGGAGTCGGCGCCGCCGCTCCGAAGACCGCCGCCGTTGTCGAGATCCCGGCGCCCCCGGCCGAGGAGGAACCGGCCGCAAAGGACGGCGTCTACGCGGTCGCGCTGGAGCCCCGCTACCGGTTCGAGAATTTCGTCGTCGGCAAGGCCAATGAGGTCGCCTTCAGCGCCGCCCGCACCCTCGCCACGGCAAAGGACGTCGCGTTCAATCCGCTGTTCATCCACGGCGGCACCGGCCGCGGGAAGACCCACCTCCTTCACGCCATCGGCCACGAATTCCACCGCCTCCGCCCGCGCGCGAAGATCGTCTACATGTCGGCCGAGAAGTTCATGGTCGAGTTCGTCGCCGCGCTGCGGGCCAACGAGACGATCCAGTTCAAGCAGCAGCTGCGCTCCGCCGACCTCCTCATGATCGACGACGTCCAGTTCATCGCCGGGAAGGAATCGACCCAGGAGGAATTCTTCCACACAATGAACGAGATCATCTCGGCCGGCCGCCGGCTGGTGATCTCGTCGGACCGCGCGCCGCAGGATCTCGACGGCATCGAGCCGCGAATCCTCTCGCGGCTTTCGTGGGGGCTCGTCGCCGACATCAACCAGGCCGATCTTGAGCTCCGCCTCAACATCATCCTGAAGAAGCTCGAGGCTCTGCCCGACGTCGACGTGCCCGAAGACGTCGTCATGTTCCTCGCCAAGCGGATCAGCTCGAACGTCCGCGAGCTCGAAGGCGCGCTCAACCGCATCGCCGCCTACGCGATGATGCAGAGCCGGACGATCGACCTCGACTTCGTCACCGAGGTCCTCGCCTCGACCCTGCGGGCCAACCAGCGCCGCATCTCGATCGACGAGATACAGACCCGCGTCTCCGACCATTACCGAATCCGCAAGGCGGAGATGACCTCGGCCCGCCGCGCCCGCGAGGTCGCCCGGCCGCGCCAGGTCGCCATGTATCTTTCGAAGCAGCTGACCCCGCGCAGCCTGCCCGAGATCGGCCGGCGCTTCGGCGGTCGCGACCACACGACGGTGATCCACGCCGTCCGCCAGATCGAGAAGCTGCGCGCGCAGGACCCGGAGCTCGATTCGGACATCCGCCTGCTGACCCGCCAGCTGGAGAGCTGAGCCTGAACCCGCTGCTCCTCGGCGCCCTTGTCGGCGCCTTCGTCAGCGGATGCTTCATCGCCGTCCAGGCGCCGACCAACGCGCTCCTCGCCCGCGGCGTCGGCTCGTCGGTCAACGCGGCGCTCGTCTCCTTTGCGATCGGGACGGTGGCGCTGCTCGCCGTCGCGCTGGCGCTCGGCGCCCGGCCGGCCGCGGGGGCGATCCGGGCGCTGCCCTGGTACGCCTGGGTGGGCGGCCTCTATGGCGCAGTCTTCGTCGCCATGGCGGCCTGGGCCGCGCCGCGCCTCGGAGTGACCGTCTTCCTCACCCTCGCCATCGCCGGGCAGCTCGCCATGGCCCTCTATCTCGACAGCGCCGGCGCCTTCGGCCTCGCCCGCGTCGAGATCGGCCCCGCCCGCCTCCTCGGCATCGCCCTCGTCCTCGCCGGAGTCTTCCTGGTCAGGCGCTAGGCGCGGCAGGAACTTGCCCGCTGCCGCGCCCGCGCCTATCCGCGCGGCCAAGGAGACCCGCCATGAGCTGGCTGAACCGAGTCCGGAACAGCATCCCCTTCCTCCCCAAGAGGGAGACGCCCGACAATCTCTGGCACAAGTGCCGGACGTGCGGCGCGATGATCTTCACCCGGGAGTGGGAGGAGAACCAGTTCGTCTGCCCGCGCTGCGACCATCACGACCGGATCGGCCCGCGGGCGCGGTTCACCCTGCTGCTCGACCCGGGCTACACGATCCTGCCGCCGCCGCAGGTTCGCGAGGATCCGCTCAAGTTCCGCGATTCGAAGCGCTACAGCGAGCGCCTGAAGGCGGCGCGCACGTCGACCGGCGAGACGGACGCGCTGATGAACGCCCGCGGCACGATCGAGGGCCGCAAGGCCGTGGTCGGCGTTCAGGACTTCGCCTTCATGGGCGGATCGATGGGCATGGCCGTCGGCGCCGCCTTCGTCGACGGCGCCCGCGCCGCGATCGCCGACCGCTGCCCCTATATCATCTTCACCGCCGCCGGCGGCGCGCGCATGCAGGAGGGCATCCTCTCGCTGATGCAGATGCCCCGCACCACCGTCGCCATTTCCGAGCTGCGGGAGGCGGGGCTTCCCTATGTGGTCGTGCTCACCGATCCCACGACCGGCGGCGTCACCGCCTCCTATGCGATGCTCGGCGACGTCCAGATCGCCGAGCCGGGGGCGCTCATCGGCTTCGCCGGCCAACGCGTGATCGAGTCGACCATCCGCGAGAAGCTCCCCGAGGGCTTCCAGCGCGCCGAATATCTGCTCGCCCACGGCATGATCGACATGGTCGTGCACAGGAAGGAGCTGCGCGAGACGCTGGCGAGGCTGATCGGCTATCTGAGCCCGTCGGAGAAGCAGGCGGCGTGACCAGAGCATGCCTCCCCATCGCCCGCGATGGGGAGGGGGACCGGGCTCTGCCTGGTGGAGGGGGATTTCCGGTCGCAAACGCTGTCCGGACCGCTCCACCACCTACGATGGTCCTCCTCTCCGTGAGCAGAGCTCGCAGCGAGGGATAATGGCCGACCGCGCCGTCTCCGACGATCCTGCCGTCCAGCGCCAGCTCGACCGGCTCGGTACCCTCTCGCCGGGCGCCGACACGCTGGGGCTCGAGCGCATCTCGGCCCTTCTAGAGCGCCTCGGCAACCCGGAGCGGGCCCTTCCGCCCGTCTTCCACGTCGCCGGTACGAACGGCAAGGGCTCGACCTGCGCCTTCCTCCGGGCCGCGATCGAGGCGGCGGGGCTCAAGGCGCACGTCTATACGAGCCCGCACCTCGTCCGCTTCAACGAGCGCATCCGCATCGCCGGCACACTCATCGACGATCGGGCGCTCGCCGCCTTGCTCGAGGAGGTGCTCGACGCCGCCGAGGGGATACACCCCAGCTTCTTCGAAGCGACGACCGCCGCGGCCTTCCTGGCCTTCGCCCGAACGCCCGCCGACGCGGCGATCGTCGAGGTCGGCCTCGGCGGCCGGCTCGATGCGACCAACGTCGTTCCGGCGCCCGCCGCCTGCGCAATCGCCCAGCTCGGCCTCGACCACCAGCAGTTCCTCGGCGACCGGATCGAGGACATCGCCGCCGAGAAAGCGGGGATCGCCAAGGCGGGCGTGCCGCTCGTCACCCAGCATTATCCCGATTCGCTCGCCAACCGGGTCGGCGAGTCCGCCGCCGCGGCCGGAGCGCCGTGGCTGCCGCGGGGTCGCGCCTGGGACGCGACGGCGGTCCGACAGCGACTCGCCTATCGCGATTCGCAAGGGACCCTCGACCTGCCGCTTCCGCGTCTGGCGGGCGCGCATCAGGCGATGAATGCCGGCCTCGCCATCGCCATGCTCCGCCATCAGGAGGCCGTGCGCGTCCCCGAATCCGCGCTTCGGGCGGCGATGGGATGGACCGAGTGGCCGGCGCGGCTGCAGCGCCTCGCGCCCGGCCCGCTCGCCGACCTGCTCCCCGCCGGTTCCCAGCTGTGGCTGGACGGCGGCCACAATCCCGCCGCCGCGCGTGCCGTCGCCGATCATTTCCGCGCCGCCGTCCCCGCCGGCCGGCCGTTCCATATCGTCTTCGGCCTGCTCGCCA
>Ga0157369_10010599_pt1 | contig 10491 bp, 10 predicted proteins | sample C25metaG_FD_113461 | JGI IMG/M metagenome (GOLD analysis project Ga0157369, IMG submission 113461) | Corn rhizosphere microbial communities from Kellogg Biological Station, Michigan, USA - C2-5 metaG | ecosystem: Host-associated > Plants > Roots > Rhizosphere > Soil | place: USA: Michigan...
CAAATAAACCTGCGCGTCAGGGTCGCTGAAGTCTCGCGCCAGATCACAAAAGAGCTCGGGTTTAATTGGGAGACCATTGCTTCCGCCGGCTCATTTACCTTCGGTCTCTCGACCGGCCGGCCCGATGCCTTTCTGAACGCTGGAAGCCTACTTTTCGCAACGCGGGCCCCGCCGCCGCAGAACGTGACCGCGGTGCCCGGCGCGTTGTTCGGAAGCTACAACAGTCATAGCGCGTCGGTGAACACGCTCATCGATGCACTGGCCGACAACGGCCTGGTAACAGTTCTCGCAGAACCAAACCTTACGACTGTTTCGGGTCAGCCCGCGAGCTTCCTAGCCGGCGGCGAATTTCCGATCCCCGTTCAGCAAAATGGAGCGAACAACGGCATCACGATTGAGTTCAAGCAATTTGGCGTGAGCCTCGCTTTCGTCCCGACAGTGCTAGCGAACGACCATATCAGCATCAAGGTACGCCCCGAAGTTAGTCAACTCAGCAATCAAGGCGCGATTACGCTCAACAGCATTACGGTCCCGGCGCTGACCGTGCGGCGTGCCGAAACGACCGTCGAGCTCGGCAGCGGAGAGAGCTTCGCGATTGCCGGTCTCATCCAAAACGATACGAACACCGATCTCAGCAAATATCCCGGGCTCGGCGACGTACCCGTTCTCGGGCCACTATTCCGCTCGACCAATTTCCAGCGCCACGAAAGCGAGTTGGTCATCATCGTCACCCCGTACGTGGTCCGGCCCGCTTCAGCAAATGCGCTTGGCTTGCCGACGGATGGCTTTCAACCCGCGAACGATCTCGAACGGATCTTCCTTCAGCGATTCAACAAGCCCGGCGTTTCGGGCCAACTCGGCATCACCGGCGAGCGCCTCAAGGGTGATGCGGGCTTCATGATCAACTGAGCGCGAGAGAGAAAAACGATGTCCAAGCTTCATTCAAAGATGGCTTTGACCGTCCTGGGGCTAGCCGCAATCGCGCTTGCCGGATGCGAGGAAGATCCCGGCGCGACGCTCCCCCGCCAGAGCACGGATCCGTGGAGTCTTCAGGTACAGCGGCAGAGCGAGTCGCATGAGATTGTCCTCGACACCCGAGGCGCAATCAGCGCGCTCGAGCGCCAACGGCTCGACGCTTTCATCGCCGATCTTTCCGCGGGCCGCCCTGAAGCGCTTCGCGTGACGATCGGCGGCGCGCGCAACCAGGCCCAAAATCGTGTGGTTGCCCGTATCCTTACTGAGGATGGCCTCGACCCCAAACATATAGCCGAAGTGCCCGGCGCACCGGCCCGGGCCAACGCACTCGTTATCACGGTCGATCGCTACACCGTGGTGCCGCCGCCCTGTGCCCCGTGGACCACGCTTGCCACGGCGGCGAGCGATAACAGTGTCACGCGTCCTGATTTCGGATGTTCCAATCTCAAGAATCTTGGGGCGATGGTCGCGGATCCCCATGACCTCGTGAAGGGATCGTCCAGCGTCTACGCCGACGGTGCCGCGGCAGCCGCCGCAGTAAAGCGTTATCAGGAGGACAAAGTGAAACCGCTACCGCCACTGAACGGCTTTGGCGCTGTCGAAAATACCTCCCCTGCATCCGCTGGAGCTCAATAATGCGCATGCTAACCGCCATCCCAGCGCCAACGCCGACAAGTTTGGCGATGCGCCCTGAAATATTGGCTTTCCTCCATGACGCGGAAAGCGAGACCATCGTGCGTCGGGCCTTGCATGCTTCGGCGCCCGAACCGGATGCGGTGCGCCGCGGACGAATTGGGCAAGCGATCAACCATCTGAAGGAACATCGATCGCCAAACTCCCTGGTCGTCGATATCAGCGACATCGATCTGCCGCTCTCATCGGTCCGGGAACTTGCCGAAGTGTGCGAGCCTGGGGTTAATGTCGTGGTCGTCGGCAACCGGGGAGACATCGGTCTTTATCGCGATCTGATGCATCTCGGCGTGAGCGATTACATTGTTAAGCCGCTCAACGAGGATCTCGTTCAGCGTGCCGTACAATTCGGTGTGGCCGGCGCCAACCCGGACACGATTAGCCAAAAGCTCGGGAAAGCCGTAGCCGTCATGGGGACGCGCGGCGGCGTAGGCACCACCACGATTGCCGTCAATCTCGCGTGGCACCTTGCATACAAGCAAGGGCGCCGCGTCGCATTGGTCGATTTCGACCTTCAGACCGGCGACTGTGGATTGATGCTCGACGTCAAATCCACCACGGGCTTGCGCGAGGCGCTCGAGAACTCGTATCGCATTGATAAGGTCTTCCTCGACCGGGTCATGACGGCGCGCGGCGAACGCTTATTCGTGCTCAGCGCCGAAGAGTCTTTGCGCGATGAACTCCGGTTCGAGCCTCGGAGTGCCGAGACCCTTATCGCCGCCCTGCAATCGGAATTCCATTATGTCATCATCGACATGCCGCGGGTGGCATCGGCGATCAATCTTCGCGCGATTGAGCTTTCTCCCATCCGCATCGTTGTGGCCGACGAGACGATCCGGTCGGCGCGCGAGGTCGTCCGTCTGCGCAGCATTATCGGCGACGGCCAGGGTGCTCAACGCAATTTTCTGGTGATCAATCGCAGCGGCGAGCGCCGACCCGGATATGTTGGGAAGCGAGATTTCGTCGAAGCGGTCGAGATGCGCGTACACCTCACGATCCCGCATATCGCCAATATCGGCGGCGGCATCGCGTCTTATGGTCCTCCGCCGGCTGCAGGCAAGGGACCGATGGCACAAGCAGTCGCGGCGCTTGCCGCAGAAATGTCCGGCCGGCCGGCACCCACTCGCAAGTGGTGGGCTCCATGGCGATGACGGGTCAATTCGGCAAAAAGTTTGTGCCGGCAGAGGGGCGTGAGTTGGCCCTCGTCCCGTCCGATCGCATTCCGGTCGGCCGTGGCGAGGACTACGACGCAATCAAGGAGGAAGTGCGAACCATATTGATGGATCGCATCGATCCTGCCGTCGCGGCGCGGATGCAGCGCCCTCAGTTGCTGTCCGAGATCCGGCGCATTGTCAGCGAGATCGCGACGCAAGCAAAAGCGCGCCTCAATGAGCGCGAAGAAGTGGAACTAGCGGACGAGCTCGTCGATGACATGGTGGGGCTGGGGCCTCTCGAACCTCTGCTCGCCGAGGCCTCGATCACCGATATCCTTGTGAACGGTCCCAGCGAGGTCTACGTCGAGCGCAACGGACTCCTCGAAAAGGCTGCGATTCGGTTCCGTGACGCGCCGCATCTGGTCAACGTCGCTCAGCGCATCGCGACGGCCGTCGGCCGCCGAATCGACGAGGCCTCGCCGATGGTCGATGCGCGCCTTTTGGATGGCAGCCGCGTCAACATCTTCCTGCCGCCGCTCGTCCTCAACGGCGGAAGGATCTCCATCCGCAAATTTAGTAAGCGGCAAATCACGCTCGATGTCATGGCGAGCCAGGGAAACCTGTCGTCGGCGATGGCACGATTCCTCGAAGTCGCTGCTTTATCAAGATTAAACGTCTTGATTTCCGGCGGCACCGGTTCTGGCAAGACAACTCTGCTTAACGCGATATCCCGCTTCATCGACCGCCGCGAGCGCATCATCACGATTGAGGATGCGGTCGAGCTGCGACTACAGCAACCCCATGTGGTGCAAATGGAAACCCGCATGGCCAATATCGAGGGAACGGGACGGATCGCCCAACGCGAACTGCTTCGCAATGCGCTCCGCATGCGGCCGGACCGCATCATTGTCGGCGAAGTGCGCGGCGAGGAATCCCTCGACATGCTTCAAGCCATGAATACCGGCCACGATGGGTCGATGTCGACCATTCATGCAAACTCGCCACGGGACGCGCTCGCCCGTGTCGAGAACATGGTGCTCATGGGCAGCGTCAATCTACCGCTGCGAGCGATACGCACACAGATCGCGAGCGCGATCAACCTCGTCGTTCATATCGAACGTATGAGGGACGGCGTGCGTCGCCTGCAAAACATCATGGAAATAGTGGGCATGGAGGGAGACGTCATTACCATGCAAGACGTCTTTTCCTTCCGTCAATCCGGTGAGGGTCGCGACGGTAGGCTCGCGGGCCGGTTCGAATCAAGCGGATTTCGGCCGTATTTCCTCGAACGTGCAGCAACCTATGGCCTTGAACGCCAGCTCCTCGAAGCCGTCGGCTTTGGAGGCCAGGAATGAGCCTCCTCGTGATCGCCGGCTTCGCGACACTGACGCTGGGTTCCCTCTTGGTAGCGGTTCTGGTGGTCGATCATCGTCGAACCCTTGTTCGCGACCGAATCGGGCGCCGTATCGGTCTGTCCATCGGCATCCACCCCAGCGAGGCGCTTCCTCGTCTCGACACCGGTCGTGTCGACAAAGCTTCTCGTCGCCGCTCCATTTTGCTCCGCAATCTGAGCCAAGCTCTGCAAGAGTCGCTCGAAGCGACCGGCGGCTCGGTCACACAATTGCAGGTGACCATTGCGGTCCTCGTAGCAGCGACAGGCGCTGCGCTTCTCTTTTGGCGGATACTCGATCTTCCGGTTCTCGTTTCAGCGCCATTGATAATTTTTGTCGCGGCGCTTGCGCCAATGCTTCTCGTTCAGGCGGCGCAGCGCCGTTATCAAGCCAAGTTCCTTGCTGCTTTTCCCGACGCTCTTGATCTTATCGTCCGCGCGGTTCGCGCCGGTTTACCGGTCTCCGAGGCGATCGCGAGCATCGGCAGCGAAGCCGCCGAGCCCGTGGGACGGGAGTTCCGGCGACTTACGGAAGCCGCACAGATTGGGGCCGACCTCGATAAAGAAATGCTTCGGGCTGCCGACCGAATTCGTCTCCTCGAATTCCGTTTCTTCATTGTCGCTTTGGCGCTGCAACGCCAAACGGGCGGCAATCTGGCCGAAACGATCGAAAATCTCTCTCTAACGATTAGACGCCGCCGAGAGCTCATCTTGAAAGCGAAGGCATTGATGGCCGAATCGAAGGCGTCTGCCTGGCTCATCGGTCTGTTGCCGTTCGCTGGCGCCGGCATGACCTACGCCCTTAATCGTCAATACATTATGATGCTTTTCGCCGACCCCAGAGGAAAGGAGATCCTTGCCGCAGCCATCGTGAGCCTCATTGTCGGTGCGCTCATCATGCGCAGCATGATGAAGAGAGCAGCGAAATGAGCATCAACCTGTTCATCGATGAGCCGCTGAGCGCAATCGCTGCGGCTTTCTACGGCATGGGCGGATGGCTAACTGCCGTCGCCGCTGTTGCCGTTGCCCTTGCGATTTATTCCTTCGTCCGGCTCTGGCTCATCATCCGTAAAGAAGAAATCGCGGCAAAACTCACACGCTGGCGGATCAAGCGGGAAGCAGTGGCCCTGCCAAACGCCGCTCCGCTCGATCTCGCCAATGAAAAAGCCGCGCGGTGGTATCAGCGTGTTGGCGCAGCGATTGCAGCATCGATTTTCGTAGGCGCCACCGACCGCGCCAGGCTGACAAAATCCCTTGCCGCGGCCGGTATGCGGAGTAGCCCCGCGTGGCTTGCGACACTCGTCGCAGTTAAGCTCGCCACCCTTCTCGCCGTCGGAACCGCAGCTTGGTCAGCGTTAGCCTTCTATGGCGTCTTTGACCGTTTCGGGATTTTTCGGGTCATTTTGATCCTCGCCGCAGTGTTACTGGGCTGGCGCCTACCCGATTTTGGCCTCCTGATTGCGGCGCGGCGTCGGCAGGAAAAAATTGACCGCAGCCTGCCCGATGCACTTGACCTCCTGGTGATCAGCGCCGAGGCGGGTTTGAGTCTCGAACAGGGAATAGAGTTCATCTCGCGCGAGCTGACGAAAGCCGCTCCGGAGCTCGGGCACGAGCTCGAGACAATGTCGGCGGAATTGCGCGTTCTTGGAGATCGCCGCTCGGCATTGCAGAACTTTGCCGATCGCATCGATTTACCCGCGGCCCGTGGAATCATCTCAACGCTGGTCCAGACGATGCGCTTCGGAACCCCGCTAGCGCACTCGCTTCGTATCCTTGCAGCCGAAATGAGAGCGGCGCGTCTTTTGCGCATCGAAGCCCGTGCAGCCCGGATGCCGGTGCTGATGACGATTCCTCTCATGGGATTTATTTTGCCAAGTCTCGTCATGGTCATATGCGGACCGGCAATTCTTCAAATCATCGATACTTTCCGTGGACTGATGCCCAAATGATCCTCTCAGGAGAAGGCTTCATGATTTCAATATCCCGTTGGGCCACCTTACGCGCGATCTTAGTGGCGGGTGCAGCCGTCTCGTTGGCTTCGTGTGCCGGCGTCGACCAGAAACCAATGGGCAGGGCGCAGACGCCGACGCCTACGAGCCAGTCGCTCACACAACTTGCCGACGCGGCGCGGAACGGTGGCGATTTTGGCGGAGCGGTTCAGCTCTATCGTAAAGCGCTGACCTCCAATCCAAATCAAATCGATCTTCTCCTGCCGCTAGGCGACACACTCTATCGCGGGGGCGATGCCCCAGAGGCCATCGACACCTTCAACAAGGTCCTTTCCCTCTCGCCACGGAACGCTGAAGCGCATACCGCACTCGGTCGGATCTATCTCAACCAGCATAAACCAAACCAAGCGATCGTCGAATTTTCTGCCGCGCTTGATGCTCGGCCCGACGAGCCACGCATCGCCAGCGATTTGGGGGTCGCTCTCGATCTCGCGGGCCGTCACAAGGAAGCCCAGGACGTATACGCCAAAGCTCTCACTAAATCGCCCGATGATATCGCCCTTCGGAATAATTTTGGTCTTTCCCTTGCGGTCAGCGGCGACTACGGCAAAGCCATTGAAGGGCTCTCGAAGCTTGCAATGGAGCCCGGCACCACATCCCGCATTCGGCAGAATCTTGCGCTCGCGTTCGGCTTAAGTGGTGACACCAAGCGCGCTGAGGAGGTGCTTCGGCTCGATCTCGACGAAACCGCAGTGGCCGGCGATCTTCGTTACTACGCAGCGCTGCGTACTTTCGATGGTAGCCCGTCGACAAAAGGTTCCGTTTCGTCGGCGGTCACCGCCAATTAGGAAGCGATGGGCCGAACCGCAATGACACAGAAGCAACTGAATTGGCCTTGGGGCTTGCGTAAGGACCGCTTTGCGAGCTCTTGGCGCAGGCCCGCTTTGAAGACGCGCCCATGGACCGGTGGGGTGTTCCCTACGGTCGAACGGGTTATTGCCCCATTGCTGCGTCGGCTATCGACGGTCTCCTTTTCATTGCGCCACGATACCGGGGGTGCCGTCGCCGCGGTCTTCGCTGTCACGATTGTCGGTATCATTGGATTTGGCGCGCTAGGCATCGAGACCGGCCTCTGGTTTTCGGAAAGGCGCCAATTGCAGACGGCGGCCGACGCCGCTGCCGTGTCTGGCGCTTTTCAACTAGCGAATTCTGCCCCGCTCGCGACCATCCAGGCTGCCGGGACGGCGATGGCCGTCAATAATAAATTTGTGAATGCCGCACCCAACACCATTTCAATCAGCGAAGGAAACTGGAACGGAACGACATTTACAAGCGGCGGCGCTCCGCTGAATGCCGTGCAAGCGGTGCTGTCGACCCCTCGCGCGACCCTTTTTGCCGCCGTCGCGCTGCCGACGGTCACGATCGGCGCTCAGGCGGTGGCGATCGTCAACACGAGCTTTGGCCATCCTTGCATTCTCGCGCTCGACAACGGCGTTTCGAGCAAGACGAACCCCGGCATTTCCATCGCCGGCAGTGCAAGCGTCAACACCGGCCCGAACTGCATGATCGCCTCCAATGCTCAAGGCGACTACTCAATCGAGGATCAGGGTGGTGCCGGCAACAACATCACGGCGCAAGATTTGTATACGGTGGGGGCTGTCAATTACACGGGGAGCCCCAACTTCACCCCCGCACCCGGGCTCACCCCAATTTCAGGCGCCGCGCCGGTGCCTGATCCCTATAGCAGCCTTCCCATTTCCCCGAGCGGACCCTCGCAGACGGTCAGCGGCTCTACGCTTAGCCCCGGAATCTACAACGGAGGAATGAACCTCTCGGGAGGCGGCCCTTATACTTTGCAGCCGGGTACGTACTACGTCGAGAATGGTGACTTCACGATCAAAAACGCGCAGGTCAATGGATCAGGCGTGACAATCGTCCTAACCGGTTCCTCGCCGTCGAAAATCGGTAGCGTCCAAATCGGCCCAAACGCGACGGGCAGCCTAACCGAGCCGACATCCGGTGTTTATTCCGGAATCCTGTTCTATCAGGATCGCACGGCCAGCGGTGGTGGCAACAATTGCAAGTCGCCGGCCAATTCAATCAATGCCAACGCCGGAATCGCGTTGGAAGGTGTCATCTATATGCCGAGCATGCCGCTCTGCTTCCAGGGCACGCCGACAACGATGGCCGGCAATTGCCTTCAGCTTGTCGCTTGGCAAGTGTCGATTCAGGGAAATCCCTCGCTCAACGATACCGGATGTCCGCCGGGCACAACCACGCCAGGCATCACCAACGTCGTACTTGCCAAGTGAGAACGAAGATGTTGCGCCTATGGAATGCACGATCCGGGAGTGTCGCAGCCGAATTCGCAGTGGTCGTTCCTGTGCTCGTATTATTGCTGGTCGGGATTTTTGATTATGGCTGGGCCGTCGGCCTCAGCACGAAACTCAACAGCGCCGCGCGTGCTGGGTTGCAGTATGCGATGAAACATCCGACGGACTCGGCCGGCATCACCTATGCGGCCCAGAATGCAACGAGTGACACGACGATGACCGTCGGCGCACCCGCACTTTTTTGTACTTGCGGCAGCAGCACCGCCACGCCGGTGCCATGCACTTCGACCTGCGCTGGAACGACGCTCCGCTACTACGTCTCGCTCACGACGACGCAAAGCTACACGCCGCTGGTAAGCTATCCCGGGATCGGCGGGACCATTACGATGGCGGGTTCGGCCGTCATCCAAGTCCAATGACCGAATTTTTTTCCCGCAGTCGGTTGGATGATCGCGGCGGAGCAAGTGCCGAGTTCGCCGTCGTCCTGCCGCTTCTGCTTTTACTAGTACTCTCCATCTTCGAATTCGGACGCGCATATTGGATTCGAAATAATCTGCAGTTCGCGGTGGAGGAAGCTGGTCGCTGGGTGATGGTCAATTCCTCGCCAATTCCCAGCACCGCAACCGTACAGACACAGTTCAATTCCCGTTTGACGGCGCTTGCCCCGGGGGACGTCGTCTTTGCCACGGCGTTGACGCCGATCACCGGTTCCGTTGCGGGAACACAGGCTCTACAGATCACGGCAACGTACGGCTTTACCTTTATAGGACCGCTTTCGGCGTTGACTGCGATCTTTTCACCAACGCCGCTTCCCGCGATCTCGTTCGTAGGCCAGGTCTCGATCCCCGTTAACTGAGCCGATTTGATACCGGGGCGCCCAGCCTAAGCGCGGCACGATTTTCCGCGTATGATCGTTACGCCGGCTTGAATTTCCTGACAGGGCGGCAGAGCTTCCGGAACGGGTGGCGTCAAGGCAGCGTCGGTTGCAGGCGCTATGGGTGTCGTCGCGGTCACTGCAGGATAGCTGTAACCCCAACCCCAACCCCAGTCCCATGCGCCGAACGGGAACACGGTCTTTCCATGCACGTGTCTATCGATGGATGCTCTCTTGATGGCGGTTCTGGCTATAGGCACATGTCTATTCGCCATACTCACGGTCCCATGGGTGCCTCGATGCGTACCCGCAACGGTGCCTCGGAACGCAAAATGAGCGCCACCGCCCTTTGCCGCAAATCCGCTGCCGCCGCCCCCATGGCCCCCGCCACCCCCGCCACCGCGAGCAATCGCATCGTGCGAATCAATGGTGGCGCCGAGGAAAATTGTAACAACGAGAAAAATGGCTGGGCGAACGAAACCACGCATGGTCGCACCCTTTCGTTCAGGTTCAAGGATCTGATCCTAGAGAGAGAAACGAGTATCTCTAGGCTTCTGCGGCTAGAGAAGCAGTCGGGTGCTCGCCCGATTTGGCGGAAAAGGTCACTGGAGTTGTTCGGTCTTCCTGCCAGCCGATATGGCCGTTTCACCGTGACGGCCGTGCGTTCGACAGTGAACGGCCTGGTCCTCCGTCCGGCTGACCGACGGCCTCCTTTTAGGATTTTCCTATATGTCCTGCGGTGTTCTCCATCAGCGACGATCACGAGAACACGGGAGTAAAGCTCATAGGGCTCGACCGGCTTTAGAGCCCATTACGGTCATACGATTGGATCGCTGTTTTTGAGTGACTCGTAAGAGAACGACTTGTCCACCCACGCGTCATGTCCGCCGAGCCCGTGCTCGAGATTCCATTGCATCACGTCAAACATCCGACCCGTGATCGAGGAGGCATCCTGCGCCGCGAGGTGCAAGACGATCGGCACGATATGCTCGGGCACGAGCGGCTGCGGCCCGGTGGGGCGATTGGCACTCATCCGCGCCCGATTCTGCTCATCGAAGCCGGTCGTTCGCGTATGGCCAGGAATGACGACGTTGACTGCCACGTTATGTTCGGCGACCTCGTTCGC
>Ga0157369_10010601_pt1 | contig 10490 bp, 8 predicted proteins | sample C25metaG_FD_113461 | JGI IMG/M metagenome (GOLD analysis project Ga0157369, IMG submission 113461) | Corn rhizosphere microbial communities from Kellogg Biological Station, Michigan, USA - C2-5 metaG | ecosystem: Host-associated > Plants > Roots > Rhizosphere > Soil | place: USA: Michigan...
TACTAATATTTTATTTTCAAATTTTCCTGCAAGAATTACCGGGTCCCAAATTGTAGTTCCGTAAATAATGACCGTTGCAGAAGTTACTACAACTCCAATGAAAGAAAAAACCGCCATCGAAGGAGGTAAGCCAATCATTTGCCCATTAATTTGTGCTTTTTGCGAAGTAGCGTATCTTGTAAAATCAGGAATATTAAGTGATAAAGTCGCCCAGAATCCGACCATTCCCGTCAAAGCAGGAAAAAAGAAAGTCCAGAATTCAGAAACGTTTTGAAACTTTGATGGCTGATTAAGGATTTCGCCTAAACCTTGTGTGGAATATATCGCCCAAAACAACAACGCAAAAACTGCAACCGGCAAAAATACCGCTTTGAAAACCAATAATTTACGAATACTTTCAACACCAAAATAAACCACAACCATATTAATTAACAGGAAAATCAAAAAGCAAATCAGTTCTAAAACCGGTGGAAAAAACCCAACGACTGTAGGCTCAGAAAGTGACGGAATCCAGACTCTCAAAATCTGATAAAGCGAAACACCGCCAATCCAGGTCTGAATCCCAAACCAGCCGCAGGCAACAATCGCTCTTAATAACGCAGGAATATTTGCGCCCGTAGTTCCAAAACTGGCTCTTGCAAACACAGGAAAAGGAATGCCGTATTTAGTTCCGGCGTGGCCGTTCAGAATCATTGGAATCAGAACGATAAGGTTTCCTAAAAATATAGTCAAAACCGATTGCCACCAGTTCATTCCGCCTTCTATCAGGGAACTTGCCAGCATATAAGTCGGAATACACATCGACATACTAATCCACAGAGAAGCATAGTTCCAGGTTCCCCAAGTTCTTTTGCTTACGGGAATCGGTGCTAAATCTTCGTTATAAAGATTTGGATTTTCTGTTAATGTATTTATTTCGGACATTTTTTGTTTTTAAATTAATAAGTCGCTCCATCTGCAATCTTAAGCGCTTCAGAAATAATAGCAAGACCTTCTTCTACTTCTTCTTTGGTAATAATCAATGGAGGTGCAATGAAAATATAGCCCCATCTTACGAAAGTGTACATTCCCAGTTCTTTGATTTTCGCAGCTACCTTGTTCATCACAGCCATTTCATCTGGTTTTGCATTGAAAGGTGCCATTGGTTCTTTTGTTTCTCTATTTTTCACCAATTCCAGGCAGCCGAGCAATCCTGTATTTCTAAACTCTCCGATGGATGGATGAATTGCTTTCATCTCTTCGATTCTGCCTTCTATGTATTTTCCCATTTCGGCAGCTCTATGTATCAGATTGTCCTCTTCATAGATTTTCAAAACTTCCAAAGCAGCAGCACAAGAAACGGCGTGAGCAGAATATGTAAGACCCAGCGGAAGAATTGCATCATCATATTTACTGGCTATTTTTTCAGAAATCATCACACAACCTAATGGTAAATAGCCACAGGTAAGACCTTTTGCCATTACAATCATATCAGGAACGATATCGTGATTCTGGAAACCGAACCATTTGCCTGTTCTTCCGAAACCGGACATTACTTCATCCATTATTAATAAAATCCCATGCTTGTCACAGATTTCTCTTACTTTTTTCAGATAACCTTTTGGATACTGCAAACAACCGGAAGTTCCGGATTCACCTTCGAGGAGAATGGCTGCTATAGTGTTTGGTCCTTCATATTCAATTTGTCTTTCTAATGAAGCAATTGAATCTTTGAGAAGATTTTCTTCGCCATATTCGTATCGGTAAGCATAAGGCAAATCAAAATGAATAAAATTAGGTGCTTGTTGCCCATCTACAGGTATTTTTCTTGGGTCGCCACCAGCTGAGATTGCGCCAATTGTTGCACCGTGATAGGATTGATATCTTGTAAAAATCTTGTGACGACCTGTGTAAAGTCTTGCCAGCTTAATAGCATTTTCATTAGAAGTAGCGCCACAAACTGTAAAGAATGCTCGATTCAAATCTCCTGGACAAATCTCAGCTAGTTTCTTACCCAAATCTCCACGAACTTTGGAAACACAGCTTGGCGAAATAAATGCCACTTCCTGCATCTGCTTTACAACTGCATTTGTCACACGCTGGTCGCCATAACCGATGTTGGAATTCATTAAACCGGAAGAAAAATCAATGACTTTCTGCCCGCTGTAATCGTATAAGTAAACGCCTTCTGCTCTTTCTACGGCAAAAGGGTCAATGCCTTTTTGTTTAGACCAGGACATTATCGTGTAGTTCAGACTGTTATCTACGACTTCCTGTCTGCTGGTTTTATTTGTAACTGTTTCTGACATTTTTAATTTGAAATTTTTAATTTGAAATTCGTAATTAATTTAACTCATCCAGTTGATGCCCGCTTCGGGATTCCATTTGGTAGTCATTTTTTTGAGTTTTGTCCAGAATTCTATGGAACTTTTTCCGGTAATGTCGCCAACTCCAAATCTCGATTCATTCCAACCTCCGAATGAAAACGGTTCTCTCGGAACGGGAACGCCGATGTTGACACCAATCATCCCGGCAGAAGCGTGTTCCATAACGTATCTTGCCAAACCGCCACTTTGCGTGAAAACGGAAGCAGCATTGCCATAAGGATTCGCATTTTCTATTTTGATGGCATCTTCCAGAGTTCGGCTTCTGATAATGGAAACCACTGGTCCGAAAATCTCTTCCGTAGCAACAGACATCTCAGGTGTTACAAAATCAATAACCGTTGGACCAACGTAATAGCCATTTTCTTTACCTTCTACTTTGTAATTCCTTCCGTCCAAAAGGATTTTGGCACCATCTTTTTCTGCTTGAGCAATATAATTTTCGATTCTATCTTTTGCTGCTTTGGAAATGACAGAACCTAAATTTTTTCCAGGAATTACAGTCTTAGCCTCCGCTACTATTTTATCAATAATATGATCGGTGTGCCCCACAGCAAGCATCGCAGACGCCGCCATACAACGCTGTCCGGCACAACCTGACATAGATGCTGTTACATTAGCTGCGGTCATATCCGGATTGGCGTCCGGTAAAACCAGCAAGTGATTTTTTGCACCACCAAGCGCAAGACATCTTTTAAGATTAGAAGTTGAGCGTTGATAAACAATCTTTGCCACTTTCGTAGAGCCTACAAACGAAACGGCTTCGATATCGGGATGGTCGCAAATAGCTTCTACAATCTCTTTTTCGCCATGAACGATATTAAAAACTCCGTCAGGAAGTCCGGCTTGTTTAAGAAGTTCAGCAATTTTCATGGCGCTAAGCGGAACCAATTCTGAGGTTTTAAGAATCATTGTATTCCCAAGAACAAGCGCATTCGGAATCGTCCAATTCGGAACCATAGACGGGAAATTGAACGGAACTATAGAAGCTACAACGCCTAAAGACACTTTCTCCGTTCTGCACTCTACACCGCTGCTGACTTCAAGGATTTCTCCTTGTGTTAATTGTGGAAGTGACGTTGCAAATTCGGTGAGTTCTATGCTTTTTTCTATTTCCGCTCTCGACTCGCCAAGGGTTTTTCCGTTTTCTTCCTGAATCAGTTCAGAGAGTTCAACTATATTTTGTTCCAGTAAGGCTTTGTACCTGAAGAAAACCTGAACTCTGTCTTTAATCGGCGTTTTCGACCAGGTTTTGAAAGCTTCCTTTGCAGCAGTAACTGCATTATCTAAATCTCCTTTTGAAGAAACGGCTACTTTCGCAATCACTTCGCCAGTCAACGGTGATTCCACGTCCAACCAACGGTCTGTAATTGTTTCAACAAGGGCTCCATTAATATAATTTTTAATTTTTCCGTATTTATTTGACATTTTTATTACTTATTTAATAATGTTTTTAATAAAAGCTAAGCTAATAAATAATTTTTAAATAATGCAATATTGACTTTAATTTATAATAATTCTAAAAAAATTTGCAGAAATTTTATAGTTTTGTGTAAAATTTATTTTCAAATGGAAAACAAACTGGACGAATTAGATTATCTGATTTTGAAAGAACTTCAGAAAGACGGGCGTGCTTCTTTTACCGAAATTGCCGATAAACTCAAGGTTTCCATCAGTAATGTGAGAACACGGGTAACCAAATTGATTGAAGAAAAGACCATACAGATTGTCGGGAGAATCAATCCGCAGAACGTTGGCTTCAACGCCTACGCTAATATTGCAGTTTCCGTACGTCCTGCTAATTTGATTCCGGATGTTATAGAAACTCTGATGAAAATGCCGGAAGTCAGTTTCCTTGCCAATACAGCCGGAGAATTTGATATTGAGGTCGATATTATGAGTAAGAATAACGAGCAGCTCCATCAATTGGTCAATCAGAAAATTGCTAAAATCGAAGGTGTGTTCCAGACCAAAACTACCCTTTATATGAAAGTTCATAAATATGCGCAGCCCGACCTTGATCTTGTAAAATAGAAAATGATGTTGATTTCTATTTATTAAAATCAATTTATCATCGAAATAGAATTATGGTCTTAAAATTGATAATGAAAATTCAAACCAACTTCATTATTGATTCATAATTCTAAATCTGCACTGCTATGATCTTCGACAAAAATTTTCTTAAACCAAGTAATGATAACTCGTACCATGTTTACCAGGAAGAATCCGGAAATGCAGATTTCGTTAATCCCTATAATGACAGTCCATATGTGATCAGTTCGCTTCAGAAACTGAGAACCAAAGTCATTTGTAAGAAAAAAAGAAAAGCAATAGAAGATTGTCTGGAAAATTACAAAGGCGATACGGTACAGAATCCCGAAATCAATGTATTCAAAAGTGTAGATGATATGAATACGACAGCATCATTTTCAGACTATGCCAGATCTTCTTATCAAAAAGTACTTAAAGACCTGGAAAATATCCAGAAACTGATTGATAAACTGGATGTTAATGAGCCGGACACAATCAGAATCATACAATAAGCAGGATTTTATTTGACCTTTAAACCAATACTATTATACATTTTGACCTGAATTATTCAGGTCTTTTTTTATGTTTTTGGATGAATTTAATATTAACAAATCATACTTTTGTGAAATCAAAAAACATTGTAAAGTTTTGATTTAATTCAAAAATCTTTATTTTCTCATAGTGGGATAATAAAGATTTTATTACATTTGTCAACAACCACTAAATAAATCTTATGTTAAAGAAAATTGTCTTTCTTAGTCTTTTAACACTGACATATGCGGCTTCCACAGCCCAAACCAAAACAATCCCGATTTACCTTGATGAATCAAAACCTGTTGAACAAAGGGTGAAAGATGCACTTTCCAGAATGACTCTGGAGGAAAAAGTGGCTATGCTGCACGCACAGTCCAAGTTCAGTTCTTCCGGTGTTCCAAGATTGGGAATCCCTGAATTCTGGACGACAGACGGTCCTCACGGCGTACGTGCAGAAGTGAAATGGGACGAATGGGATCAGGCAGGCTGGACAAATGACTCCATCATCGCCTACCCTGCTTTGACTGCTTTATCTGCAACCTGGAACAAGAAAATGTCATGGAATTACGGAAAAGCACTTGGAGAAGAAGCGAGATACAGAAAAAAAGATATTCTTCTCGGGCCTGGTGTTAATATCTACAGAACACCGCTTAACGGAAGAAACTTCGAATATATGGGAGAAGATCCTTTCCTGACTTCCAAAATGGTAGTTCCTTACATTCAGGGGGTTCAGTCTAATGGTGTTGCAACTTCGGTTAAACATTACGCTTTGAACAATCAGGAAATGTTCCGACATACCAGTAATGTAAAAGTAGATGACAGAGCATTATACGAACTTTACCTTCCACCATTCAAAGCAGCTGTTACAGAAGGCGATTCCTGGACAATTATGGGTGCATATGATATGTACAAAGGACAATACGCAAGTCAGAATCAATACCTTCTGAATGATATCCTGAAAGGCGAATGGAACTACAAAGGTGTTGTTGTTTCCGACTGGGGCGCAGTAAACAATACGGAGCAGGCCATCAAAAACGGACTGGATCTGGAATTCGGTAGCTGGACCAACGGACTTTCTGCCGGAACCAAAAATGCCTATGACAATTATTATCTGGCTCAGCCTTATCTTAATTTGATTAAATCAGGAAAAGTAAGCACCAAAGAACTGGACGACAAAGTCACAAGGCTTCTGAATCTAGCTTACAAAACCACAATGAACAAGAATAAGCCTTTCGGAAACGTGGCTTCTGAAGATCATAAAGCCGTAGCAAAACAAGTGGGCGAAGAAGGAATCGTTCTTTTGAAAAATCAGAACAATATCCTGCCAATCGACCTTAATAAAGCTAAAACCATCGCAGTCATTGGTGAAAATGCCATCAAGATGATGACTGTCGGCGGTGGATCTTCTTCTCTAAAAGCAAAATACGAGACATTGCCTTTAGAAGGAATCAAATCACGTTTCGGAAAACAAGCTGAAGTGAAATATGCCAGAGGTTATGTCGGTGATCCGGGCGGCGAATACAACGGTGTAAAATCCGGACAAGACCTGAAAGACGACCGTTCTGCCGATGTCATTTTAAACGAAGCAGTTGAATTAGCCAAAAAATCTGACTTCGTAATCTTCGTTGGAGGTTTGAACAAAGCGGACCATCAGGATGCAGAAGGCGTTGACAGAACAAGCTACGGTTTGCCTTATGATCAGGATAAAGTAATTACGGCATTAGCAAAAGCGAATAAGAATTTTGCAGTTGTTCTGGTTTCCGGTAATGCAGTTGCAATGCCTTGGATCAAAGATGTTCCTGCAATCGTAGAATCCTGGTATTTGGGTTCTGAAGCCGGGAATTCATTAGCAGCAATTTTAGCAGGCGATGCGAATCCTTCCGGAAAATTACCATTCACTTTCCCTGTAAAATTAGAAGATAATTCTGCACATCAGTTGGGTGAATATCCTGGTAACAAAGAAGAACTGGCGGCCGGAAAAGGTAAAGACCAGAAAAACCCGATCAACATCACTTACAATGAAGGCATCTTCGTAGGTTACCGTTGGCACGATACGAAGAATATCAAACCGCTTTTCAGTTTTGGTCACGGTTTGAGTTATACGACTTTTGAGTTTGGAAAAGCGAAAGCGGACAAGACGACAATTGGTCAGGATGATAAAATCACTTTTACTTTCACAGTGAAAAACACAGGTAAAAAAGCAGGTGCAGAAGTAGCTCAGCTCTATATTTCTGATTTGAAATCCTCTCTTCCAAGACCAACTAAGGAACTGAAAGGATTTGAAAAAGTATTCCTGAATCCCGGCGAAGAGAAAGAAGTAAGTATTACGATTGATAAAGCCGCTTTAAGCTTCTTCGATGCTGATAAACACGCGTGGGTTGCTGAACCGGGCGACTTTGAAGCGTTGATTGGAAATTCTTCTGATAATATTAAAACTAAAGTGAAGTTTACTTTGAAGTAGAAATCATTTTAATTAAATAATAACAAAAGCCTGAGAGTTTCTCAGGCTTTTGTTGTGTTTAAAGCATTTGCCGGCAGTGACATTCACTAAAGAAGCAATGACATTCATTAAAAAAGTGGCGACAATGACTAAAGAAGCAGTGACAATCACCAAAGAAGCGATGACAATAACTAAAGATGCGTTAACAATCATCAAAGATACGGTGACAATGAGTAAAAAAGTGGTGACTATCATCAACCCAGCAGTGTCAATGATTAAAGAAGCAATGACATTCATTAAAAAAGTGGTGACAATCACTAAAGAAGCAGTGACATTAACCAACAAAGTGTTTGTAACAACAGCGAAGTGATACTAATGTCTAATATCCAGGATTTACACTCTTTGTCATTCTGAAAGAAATACTGCTAAGACCAGATTACAGTAATTAAAAGCATTTTAAATAAACAAAACCCGAAAGATTGCTCTCCCGGGTTTTTATTTATTTAAAATAATGGTCGTCAAAAACTACTCAACAATAATCTTAGAAGACTGGTTTTTGGTTTTCACTACATAAACACCTTTTGATAATTTATGAAGGCTCACTTTACCTTTGTTCTCAACCTTGTCGATAGTTTGTACCAATTGTCCGTTCAGGCTGTAGATCTTCACCGTTTCGTTTTTATCGATTCCGCTAATGTAGAACTCGTTGTTCTTCACAGGGTTTGGATAGATGGAAATCTTCTGATTTTTTGCACTGCTATCTTCTGTTGCCATTTTTGAATAACAAGTCCACGAAAGGTTATCAAAAGACACACGGTTACTCGTAAGATCATCTACCAATTCGATTACTACATTTCCTTCCACATTGATATTATTAATTGTGAAAGTTGCAGCTGTTTTAGAATAAGGAATCTGTCCTTTTACCACACCATTCACTTTCAGGGTATAATTACCGGCTGAATCTGCAAACGAAAGATAAGTTTTCACAGTCAAAGATCCGATTCCCCCGGCGATTACAGAAGACTTCAGGCTGCCTTTTCTGATACAAATCGCTTTGTTGGCGTCTCCGTCTATATAAATCTGCTTGTCTGTTCTTGCATTTGTTGCTGTCCAGACAATCCCTCTGTTAGACCATTCTCTGTCTAAGTAAGAAGAGTTGGTTGCCGGTATATTTTCAAAATCTTCTGTACCGCAAGTAGTCTCTGAATCTCCCGGATTACCAGGTCCAGGTGTTCTCACAAGTATTGTGTTGCTGTTTCCAGATCTATTGCCTGCAGCATCTTTTGCAACTACATAGAAACCGTATTCAGTTCCTTGAGTCAATCCTGTTACCGTTCCGCTATTTGTAGAGACAGACATCTTAAGGACATTATCTACGTAGATATCGTATCCACTTACTGCAACATTATCCGAAGATGCGCTCCAAGCCAAAGACACTGTGGTTCCGGTAGCACCTGTTGAGGCTAGATTAAGCGGTGTAGATGGCGCCTCCGTATCCGTAGTCGTTCCACCATTGAAAGTATCCGGCCAGGTATTCTGAGCTGCTGGTCCGCCCCAGATTACAGTTGCCAGATAAGGGTTATCAATAAAAGGATTTCTGTTGTGCTGAATGCCTGCAACCACGTTGTTTCTTTGTCTTTCGAAGTCTGAAACCGGATCTTCGATATTCCATTTCAAAAGGATATCCGGGAAGTCAGCCGAGTAAGTAGCCGGATTCATTGTGATATTCAAAGGGAGACATCTTGTATTATATCTCACATACATATACATCAGGATTCTCGCTACGTCACCTTTCCATTCTGCACCCGGGTACCATCCGCCACGGCTTGTTTTGTAAGCTGTTGCACCAGTTCCGTCATCGAAAAGAAGACTTCCTCTCGTGCTGTTCAGCGTGTTGTCAGCAGGACGCAGGTGGTGGCCGTCTGATCCGGGACCTGATTCGCCAAGGTTAGGCGTTCCTTTGGATTTTGCATAAACGTGCTCACGGTTCCACTGACCCGTGTAAGGTCGGCTTCTCTGGTGCGTTCCGGAACTTTGAGAACCGTAAATCAACAGCATATTGGACGGGTTTTCCGGATCTGCATCACTGTTTTTAAAAAGAGATGCCAATCCTGCAGAATAAGAAATAGTCTGCGTGTGCGTGGTTGTGATAAGGGTTGCAAGATCATTTTTCAGTTCGTTTTTGGTCTTGCTGAAGTTGATCCCGGAATAATAAGCCGGAGCCGACTGTGCAAAAGACACAAACGAAATAATACTTGCTAAAAATGAAAATTTCAATTTCATAAAATATTTATTTAATTAATTTTAATAGTTGCTGCAGAATGATCATCGAAGTAGATCTCCAATGGGTGGTCATGAATAGCGATTGATACCGGTGCCTCAAATTCCAGATATAAAATACCATCAAAGAGATAAAGCGTCGCTATCATATCAATATCTGCCACTGTAGAATGGATGCTGACTTCGGTTCCTGATTCAGATCCATTATTATTCAGATCAGGATTCTGTAATTGAATCCGATTTTCAGAAAATGCAAGAACATTGGTCCAGAGCCCCGGATGTTTCTCGCCCTCTCCTACGAATAACTGATTAGCCGTTTCATTGATACCGATCACATAAAGCGGTGCATTTTTCCCGCCGACATTAATGCCTTTCCTTTGTCCGAGTTTGAAATGCCCAACACCCTGATGTTCACCCACCAGAAAACCATCAAAAAGACTATAATTCCTTTTGGCTACGGTACGCAGCAGTTCATCCTTTTTGGAAGAAAAGATGACTTCATCTGCCTTATAAATTGCAGAGGATGATGGTATTTCGACGATTTGACCTCGTATGATCACAAATAATTGATTATTTATTATTTCCTTTTCCGAAATAGTCTATTATTTTTAACTAATAAACAATGGGGGCGCTAAAGTAACTAATTTAATTGATATGAGGAGTGCATTATAAAAAAGTTTAACAATTTGATTTGAATGAGTCTTTTTTAATTCACTACTTATCATTTGGTGACAGAGATTCACGCTTGGCTACTAAAGTTGCCATACTGATGTCCCAAAGAACAAACTCTCTCCCACACAATTGTCATGCTGAGGCTCTCGAAGCACTAATTTTCCATCAAA
>Ga0157369_10010602_pt1 | contig 10490 bp, 8 predicted proteins | sample C25metaG_FD_113461 | JGI IMG/M metagenome (GOLD analysis project Ga0157369, IMG submission 113461) | Corn rhizosphere microbial communities from Kellogg Biological Station, Michigan, USA - C2-5 metaG | ecosystem: Host-associated > Plants > Roots > Rhizosphere > Soil | place: USA: Michigan...
CAGCTCGCGCGCCTTGCGGGCGGCTTCGCGCGCCATCGCGGCTTCCACGACCTTGCCGACGACCGCCTTGGCTTCGGAAGGGTGCTCCTCGAACCACGCACCCAGCTTTTCCAGCACCACGCTTTCCACGACGGGACGCACTTCCGACGAGACGAGCTTGTCTTTGGTCTGCGAGGAGAATTTGGGATCGGGCACCTTTACCGACAGCACGCAGGTCAGCCCCTCGCGGCAATCGTCGCCGGTCAGCGCGACCTTGTCGCCCTTCTTGGCGCCCATGCTTTCGTCGGCGTATTTCGTCACCACGCGCGTCAGCGCCGCGCGGAAGCCGGCCAGATGCGTGCCGCCGTCGCGCTGCGGGATGTTGTTGGTGAAGCACAGCATGCTCTCATGGTAGCTGTCGTTCCACGTCATCGCGACTTCGACCGACATGTTGTCGCGCTCGGCGGCCACGTTTACGGGCGCCGAAATCAGCGCGTTCTTGGTGCGGTCGAGATATTTGACGAATGCCTCCAGCCCGCCTTCGTAATGCAGCGTGACTTCTTTCTTCTCGACGCCACGATGATCGCTTAGCACGATCGTGACGCCTGAGTTCAGGAAGGCGAGTTCGCGCAGGCGATGTTCCAATGTGGCGTAATCGAACTCGGTCTTGGTGAAAGTCTCTGTCGAAGGCAGGAACGTCACCTCTGTGCCGCGTCTGCCTTTCGCGTCCCCTACGACGGCAAGCGGCGCCACGGCATCGCCCATGGCAAAGCGCATGTAGTGCTCTTTGCCGTTCCGCCAGATGCGCAGATCGAGCCACTCCGACAGCGCGTTCACGACCGATACGCCGACGCCGTGCAGACCGCCGGAAACCTTGTAGGCGTTCTGCTCGAACTTACCGCCGGCGTGGAGCTGGGTCATGATGACCTCGGCCGCGCTCACGCCCTCGGTCGGATGGATGTCGGTCGGGACGCCGCGTCCATTGTCGCGCACAGTGCAGGAGCCGTCGGCGTTCAGGATCACGTCGATGCGGTCGGCATGGCCGGCCAGCGTCTCGTCGATGGCGTTGTCGACGACCTCGTGCACCATGTGATGCAGGCCCGAGCCGTCGTCGGTGTCGCCGATATACATTCCCGGCCGCTTGCGCACGGCATCGAGGCCCTTCAGCACCTTGATGCTGTCGGCGCCGTATTCGTTAGGATTGGGCATGGCGGGAGAGGACATGAGATACTTCTCTAGATAGTGCGCGGTTGCGAATTTTCAACTTCGAACAGCTGCGCTTTACCCCTAAGTGGCGCGAACATTTCGATATCCGTGCCGGTCATCCAGGCCTGGGTACCGAGTTCCAGAATTTCCTCGAACAGCGCTGCCCGCCGCACGGCATCGAGATGGGCCGCGATCTCGTCCAGCAGCAGCAACGGACAGAGGCCGTCGCGGGCACGGGAAAGCTCGCGCGCATCGGCAAGCACGATGGAGATCAGAAGCGCCTTCTGTTCACCGGTCGAGCATTCGCGCGCATCGGTGCGCTTCTGCGTGTGCCGGACCGCGAGATCGACGAGGTGCGGCCCGACCGTCGTGCGGCCCGCTTCTGCGTCGCGGATGCGCGCGTGGGCAAGACGTTCGCTCAGCGTCTCGTCGGCATCGTCGCCGTCGAGCGACAATTGCGCCGCCGGGAACGCACCCGCGCGTTCAGCCAGCGCGCTGTTGAGACGCGCGACCGTTTCCCGGCGCGCCCCAGCCATCGCCAGACCTGCCTCGACCATCTCGTTTTCGAGACCGTCGAGCCAGGCCGGATCGCGCGGGCCATATTTCAGGAGCCGCGCACGCTCGCGCATGGCGGTTTCGTAGCGTGTGGCCGCACGCGCGTGCCCGGCATCGAAGCCCAGCACCAGCCGGTCGAGAAATTTCCGCCGTCCGCTTGCGCTTTCGATGAATAAGCGGTCCATCGCAGGTGTCAGCCACAGCATCTGCACGACGTCGCCGAGATCGGCGGAACTCTGCGCGGCAGCGCCGTTCAGGCGCACCTGGCGGCGTTCGCTGCCCTGTGCCGAGACAAGGCCGGTGCCGATCTCGTAGCTCTCGCCTGCACGGGAAACCGTCGCAGCCACCGCCCACAAGGCTTCCGACATCGCGGACGGGCCTTTGCGCGTGTGTTCGCCAAGCTTCGCGCCGCGCAAACCCCGCCCGGGCGAGAGAAGCGAGATCGCATCGAGCAGGTTGGTCTTACCCGCGCCGTTCGGTCCCGCGAGCACGACCGGTGTGCCGCTGGCTGCAATTTCCACACTCGCATAGGAACGGAAATTGGTGAGCCGCAACCGCGCTACGGAAAGCCCGCAGGTTCGCGTTCCCGCGAGGGGAACGGCAGGAATGTCATTATTCAAAGCCGTCAAATCACACCCGCATGGGCATGAGGACATATAGGGTTCGGCTGTCCTCTGTGTCTTCGATGATCGTGGGCGAGCCCGCATCCGACAACAGGAAGCGAACCTCCTTGCCCTCGATCTGTCCGGTGATGTCGAGCAGATAGCGCGCGTTGAACCCGATCTCGACCGTAGGGGCGCTGTAGTTTGCGCCGAGTTCTTCCGTTGCCGTGCCGCTTGCCGGATTGACCACCGAGAGCGTCACCTTTTCTTTCGCGATGTTGAGCTTCACCGCACGGGTCTTGTCGGCGGAGATGGTCGATACGCGGTCGACCGATTGCGCGAATTCCTTGGCCTCGACAGACAGGACCTTGTCGTTGCCCGACGGGATCACGCGCTGGTAGTCCGGGAAGGTGCCGTCGATCAGCTTGGAGGTCAGTTCGACGCCGTTGAACGTGAACTGGATCTTGGTGTCGGAGAGCGAAACCTCGATCGCGCCATCGGCATCGTCCAGCAGGCGGCGCAGTTCGGCGACGGTCTTGCGCGGTACGATCACGCCCGGCATGTCGCCCGCACCGTCCGGCAGTTCCATTTCGAAACGCGCCAAGCGGTGGCCATCGGTCGCCGCCGCGCGTAGCGTTCGCGCCTTTCCATCCTTGTTGGCGTGCAGATAGATGCCGTTCAGATAGAAACGGGTCTCCTCGGTCGAGATCGCGAAACGGGTCTTGTCGATGATGCGCTTCAATTCGTCCGCTGCGAGGCGGAACCGGTGGGGCAGGGCGCCTGCCGCCATCTGCGGGAAATCTTCCTTGGGCAGGCAGGCGAGTTCGAAGCGCGATGTGCCCGCCGAAACCGCGAGCCGCCCGCCCTCAGCCGTCAGCAATTCGGCCTGCACCTGTGCGCCGTCCGGCAGCTTGCGCACGATGTCATAGAGCATGTGTGCCGGCGCGGTGGCGGCGCCGTTGCGCAGCACATCCGACGGGATCGACTCCACGATCTCGATATCGAGATCAGTGGCGGTGAGTTTCAGTTGCCCCTTGGCGGCTTCGATCATCACATTGGAGAGGATCGGAATGGTGTTGCGCCGCTCGACAACGCTCTGCACATGGCTCAGCGCCTTCAAAAAAGCGCCGCGTTCGACGTTTATTTTCATCGTTCTTCGACTGCCGTCCCGCTGGTTGAAAAGCCCAATACCGGGAGCCGGCCGGGCACCCGGAACCCCTAATTTGCCTGGGTCCCGAAAGATGTGGACTCAAGCAGGGGATTATATCAGGCAAAGGCGGAAGAAAACAGCGTTCCGAGGGGACTCAAGGGTCGCTTTTCCACGCCAAACCCGCCCGAAAATGCCCGTCTTTTCGGGCCCCTTTGTCGCGCTTGGCGAAGGGCTGAAACTTCGCCAAGCTCCGCCCTCGCAAACCCAACCGTACACAATACGATCCATGGCTCCCGCGCCGTTCATCAACCCTGCTTTGGCCGATCTCGCGCGGCGGGAGGATACGTTGATCGTCTTCCCCCATGCCCAGCGGACGGGTGGGAAAACGTTGCGCGACGAGGTGCTGTGCGCGGTCTATGGCGCGGATCGCGTCTACAGCGCGAGCCGCGGTACGGGAACCAAAGCGTGGAAGGACGTGACCAAGGCCGATCTCGACGGCTTTCGTGTCTATACCGGGCCGTCCAATTTCGCCGATCTGGACAAGGGCAGGCCGACGGTGTTCCTGGGCCTCGTTCGCCACCCGCTTTATCGGGCGATTTCGCTCTACCACTATTGCCGCAAGGGCACCTGGCACAAACTCCATCCGGTCGCCAACCGGACCACGCTCGAGCAGTTCTACGCCGAGGCCTCGAAAATCAATCCGCCCTATTTTCACAACACCCAGTGCCTGCGGATGTCTGGCGCGGCCGATGTCAGAAAGGTGCAGAAAGCCGTCGGCAGGAAATATCTGGGCGTCGGCTTCACGGAGGAGATCGGGACTTTCAGCGGCGCGCTCGGCAGTGTTCTGGGCTGGCCTCAGATCGACGTTGAAACAGCGCAGACCGACGACAAGCGCTATGCCCAGCAAGGTTCGCCGGAGTTTCGCAACCGCGTACTCAAAGAAAGCGCGGAAGACCTCAAGATGTACGAGTGGCTTGCGGCGGGGGCACCGGCGCCGGTGCGCAGGACGTTCTTTTCAGGTCTCGGGGCAGCCCTGACCCCTGGCCACAAAAATGTAACGCTTGGAAAATGACGATTGGCGCGAATATCGCCGTAGGATACCCGTGGCCGTTATCAGGGATCGAGCGGCCGGCAACGGAGCGGGCGTGACGGACAAGCAATTCGATGCCGACGAAACGCGGTTCTCCAAATATCGGGAAAGCCATCCGTCGGCCACGCACGCGCAATTCAACATGGAACGCGTTGCGGAGAAGGTAAAGCACGGCAACAAGCATCACAGCCTGGGCGACAATCTGGACGGAGGGGACTTCTGGCAGGCTGGCGCCGCCAAAGCGGCCATGTACTGGCGCATGGGATCGGTTTCGCGCCGGAGCAAGGTCATCGATTACGGCTGCGGCAGTCTGAGGATCGGCGCGCATTTCATCCGCGATCTCGATCCAGGCTGCTTTCTCGCCCTCGATGTGAACGATGAGTTCTACGAGATGGGAAAGCAGCTCGTTGGCGAAGAGTTGCTCCAGGAGAAGGTGCCGCGCTTCGGTGTGATCAGCGAAGAGGTTGTTGCCAATGCAGAAGGATTTGGAGCCGACCTCGTTTATTCAAATGCCGTTTGCTATCAGGTTTATCCCGACGAATTGCAGACCTATTTCGACAGCCTCACGCGGCTTGCGGCCAAGCCCGGAAGCCAGGTCGTGTTCAATTGCATGACGGCCAGCGAAGAGGTGCGCTACAGCCACCGCAGCTGGGCGCGGCCCCTGGAGGTCTATAAAAAGGGCCTGAACGAACTCGAACTGGTCGAAGCCCATAGACAGCGCGACACCGCCAAAGGCGAATACGTCGTTACGCCGATGGTGCTCCGGTTCCGGCGCGGTGGCGCGACGGTGGGCGACCGTGTTCGCGGCTTAAAGTCGACCCTGCTTGCGAAACTCAGTCGAACTCGATCTGCCACTTAAGAATACGGTTCGGCGCCTCGAACACGTCACGTGGCGTGCGGAAGGTGAAGAAGACGCCGTTGTTCGCGCTGCGGCTCGCCCGCGAATAGGTGAAGCCGGTGCGCGCCGCACCATGCCGGTCGATGTTGAACAGCGGATGGATTTGCGTGTCCGGTGAAAGCGGGTTTTGCGGCAGCAGAAGGACCGCCGGATCGCCGTTCTGCACATGGTGCGAAGACTGCGTCATGAAGAGATAGAAATCGCCGACGGCCACGATGTTGCGGACTTCGGGACCGCAGGCGCCCAAGACCGCGAGAGGGCCGCCCGCCGCGGGATTGCCGCGGAACACGCGCGAACCGATAACGTTGTTGGTCCTGTTGCCTCCAGGATCGCGCCCCTGATGACGCAACACGTCATCGCATCCCCAGACGATGTCGTCGCCCTGCCAGACGAGATCGGTCAAACGGAACAGGCGCCGTGAAAAGATCTCCTGCCCGATCGTAACCGTCCCGCCGAAGGCGGCGGTCTGATCGGTCCAAGTGTCGCCGTCATCGACGGATTTCCAGATGCGCGATTCCGAAGCGGTGTCGCCGGCGGTGAGCCACCATTCTCCAGGTCGCGTTGGATGTGCCTGAAGAAAATGGAAATGGCGTACACGCGGTTCTTCGCGAACCATCTCCCAGGAGCGTGCGAAGTCGCGGCTGCGCCAGACACGACTGGGCTTGTGCGTTGTTTCGCCGTCGTTCGGCGTGTACTCCGCGAACATCAGCGTGTTGCCGCTGATATCGATCGCGCGTGGACCATGCCAGGCAGCACTTGGCATTTTCGCCGTGTGCCGGATGTTGCCTTCCAGGTCGGTAATCACCAGCACGGTGTTCGAGCCGGGGGGCGTTCCCGGATTCTCAGGATCCGTCGCAACGAGGAGGATTTCGCCGCCGTGCAATATCCGCGAATGCCAGAATCCGAGATCGGCAAAGCGCATCAGGTTGACCGCTTTCCAGCTGTCGCCCAGATCGTCCGAAACGGCGAAGCCGCCGATCGTGCAGGCCGTGATCAGATCGTCCTGTTGCCCATTCCTCGCATGCTCGGTGAAGGAGTAGTGGCGGCCTTCCGGCATATCGGGAATGGTGAGGCGGACAAGCGCGCGCCGCGCGCCGAAACCTTCCGGCAACGCGATGACATGTTCCTGGACTGGTCGATCTGGCAGCGCGTCGCCTTTGCCGCCAAAGAGCGACCGGCCGCCCAGATAGATGTTCTTGGCGCGAAAACGCCAACGGCTCCATCCGGGAGACGCCGTCTTCGTCATAAGGCAACCTCTTGAGAATCCGCGACCTTTCTAATCCTTATGTCCAAGAAACCAGTCGCAGACAACACCGGACGGATCGCCGACACGGAAGCGGGTGCATCGAAAGCCCGTTCGCGCCATGGCGCGCAGGAACCAGGCTGCGCCGACCCGAACACTGATCATCGGCTGATCCTCGGGGATGTATTCGTAGTAGCCCGGCTTTGGCTGGATGACGTGCCGCTCAGCCGGCGGCAGATCGCCTTCCTGCAATCGGGTGTGAAGGATGTGGGTGAGAAACGCGCCACCCGGGACCAGAACGCGATAGGCCTCCGCAACCGCCGGCTCGTGTTCGACAAAATAGTCGAAGAGCAAACAACTGTAATGGCCGCCAAACGAGGCGTCCGCATAGCGCGAAAGATCGCGCGCATCGACACCCCCTGTGTGCACGCTGTCATAAACGCCATGCAGCGACACCGAGGCGATCTCCGGGAAATAGGGGGCAAGCAGATCCTTTTCCTGGCGGAGCGCACTGAATGCCAGCAAAGGCCGATGCGCGGCAATCCGGTCCCGGTTCAGCGCGCCGGGAAGCAGAATGCTCAGTGACCGCAGGCGCGGAGTCGATCCGCAACCCTTGCATTTCCCTTTTTCCGCCAGAGGTTCGATCGGGGTGCGGCAGAAAATGCATACGCCCCCGGCCGTCGGCGCCAACACGATTGTTTTGGCCCGCGGCTCGAAGAGCTTCCGCAAAAAATTCATGTCGCGAACACGCCAGATCCTCGGGATCGGCAGCTTCGCGTTTGCGAGCCACAGCGGTCAAGCTGCGGGACCCTTGCGGCAAAACTCCTTGCTCGTTCGCCGCGCGCGCTACGATCCGGTTCGGCGCGACAGCATCTGCTGCAGGAAATCGACCTCCTGCCGGAACGCGGCGTCTTCGGCGCAAAGCTCCTCGACGCGGCGGCAAGCGTGCAGCACCGTTGTGTGATCGCGGCCGCCGAAGCGCCGGCCGATCTCGGGCAGGGACCGCGTCGTCAGTTTCCGCGACAGGTACATCGCGACCTGCCTCGGTCTGGCGACCCTTCGCGCACGCTGGGGCGAGTGGAAGTCCTTGACGTCGAGCTTGTAGAACTCCGCCGTCTTGCGCTGGATGTCCTCGATCGACGTCTTTGTGCCCGGCATGAGGCGAAGGCCGACCGCTTCATCGGCCATCTCCAAGGTGACCGGCTTCTTGGTCAGATCGGCATAGGTCGCGAGCTTGGTGAAAACACCGATCATCTCGCGCGGGCTTGCATCGTTCATGTCCGCGATGCGCTCGAGCACGTCGTTCGGCAATGCGACATGCGGGCGGAGCTTCGTGAACTCCGTGGCCCGGCGCTGAAGGATGCCAAGACGCGTGTCGCGATCCGGAGCCCCGAGCGCGATGACAAGGCCGCCGGCCAGCCGCGACTTGATGTCGGCACCGAGGCCTTCCAGTGCCGCCGGCGCACGATCGGCCGCGATGACGACGCGGCGGCGCAGATCGGCGAACGCATTGACGGTGTAGAGGAACTCCGACGCGGTCGCGGTCGACCGGCAGATATGCTGCAGGTCGTCGACGATCAGCACTTCGGCGCTGCGCAGCTCTTCCTTGAACGACAGCGTGTCCTTGCGATGGAGGGCGCCAAGGAAATGGCGCATGAAATCCTCCGCGCGGAGGAACAGTGTGCGCTTGCCGCGCTTGCGGAATTCCAGCGCCGCCGCGTTCAGCAAGTGGGTCTTTCCAAACCCGAAGCCGCCGTGGATGAACAGATGCGGGAAATCGTTGCTCTGTCCTTCGGCAAAGGACCGCGTGGCGCTGTGGCAGAACTCGTTGGCAGAACCAGTGATGAAACTGTCAAAGGTCTGCTGGGGATGCAGGACGCGCGTCCACAGACCGTTCGGCGTCTCGTCTTGGCGGGCCGGGACGTAGTTCAGGATCGCCGCACTTTGCTGCGGCGCGGGTTCGCGCACGACATTGCCGCCGATCGAGGGCTGCTGCTTGGCCATCACAATTGTGACGGACATGGGCTGTGCCCCCTCGGCCCGGAACGCGCGATCCAGGCGCGCGATGTAATGGCTCGACACCCAGTTGCGCACGAAGGGCTTTGCAGCCCCGATGCAAAGCTCGTCCCGATCGCAACTTTCCAATGTCAGCGGTGCGATCCACGCCTCGAAGATCGCATCGCCCAGATCCCGGCGCAGTCTTTCGCGCGCCGCCGCCCATGCCGCGGGCCAGTCCGTGCCTGCTGCCTTGCCGCTTATTTCAACCATTTTCCCATTATCCGCTTCTTGTCCGGCGATACCGCCGGCGAGCCCTTGTTCTGGCGCCGGCTTTCCGGCGTCCATCTTCTTCCCTCTAAAAAAGTCCCCCCGTCACTCTTCGTCGCATTTCGATCCCCTTTTGCTTCCCTTGGCTCTTCAGCCGCCCCTTGACCGCGATGCCTCGCGGTCTCCTCAAACTGTCGCAGCTTCCCGTGCGGGCCGGTGACAGACCGCTTGCGTAATCGATGGACGTTCGCTCAGACGTCATTGCCCCAAACCGACGATAAATCCCCGTGGCGCGGACTTGCGGCCGCACCGGCGCCAACTTTTACTTGCGTTTTACTTAGATTGTACTGTGACCGTATTTCACGATCAGCAGAAAGGTATCGAATACAGGCTTTTTATTTTTCGTTGTTTTCGACATCTTTGTTCTCTGCGTCCAGCAACTGGTTAACAGTGACTCACATCTTTTCGGGAAACAACTGGACCAAATCGCGAACGCGGGCAATTGTGAAGGAATTGATTCGCCCGCTAAACGATTGTGACGTATACGGAAAATAGCATCTCTTTCCGAATCAACGACTTACTGGTCTCGTCCCGCGCCGAATTGCGACAAAAAAAAGACCGTCAGCCTACGGACAATAAAAAAGGCCGGAAACGTGGAAAAATTACGCTCCGGCCCGGATTTTGTAAAGAATTCAAGGACGCGTTATTTCAGCCCCGCCACCCGCTTCGTTAGACGAGAAACCTTGCGCGCGCCGGTGTTCTTGTGGATCACGCCCTTGGATACGCCGCGCATGATCTCGGGCTCCGCTGCCTTCAGGGCCGTCTGGGCCGCCTGCTTGTCGCCCTTCGCCAGCGCTTCCTCGACCTTGCGCACAAAGCCACGAACCCGGGATTTCCGGGCGTGATTGATGGCGGTGCGCTTTGCCGTGGTGCGGGTGCGCTTCTTGGCGGAGGCAATATTGGGCATTGGTCGGTCCTTAAAAGAGGCGGGTCTTTAGCTTGTGGACGCTTCGGGGTCAATGCGCCGCAAACGCCGGAAAACGTGAATTGAGCCTGTTTTCCTTGTCCCGGACAGTGCGCCGGAACCGAACGGGCGCTCGCCATGGATTTCAAAGGCTTGGTGTTGGCACTGATCATCCTCGGGCCTGCTTGGGGTGCGGCGGCTGAACCGGCCAAGCTGAGCCTGCCGTTCGCGGGGCACGACCGTACCTACTACCTCTTTGTCCCGGACGGCGGCGATGGGGCGTTGCCGATGGCGGTTCTGCTGCATGGATCGGGCGGCAATGGGCTGTTCATGATCCAGCGCTGGCAGGATATCGCCACGCGCGAACACATTGTTCTGCTGGCACCGGATTCCCTTCATCGGGACATCGGCTGGGATCTAGCGAATGACGGGCCAGACTATATCCGTGCCGCGGTCCAGGCAGCTGCGAACCAGCATCCGATCGATTTTCGCCGCCTTTATGTCTTCGGCCAGTCTGGTGGGGCGGTCTATGCGCTCA
>Ga0157369_10010603_pt1 | contig 10489 bp, 11 predicted proteins | sample C25metaG_FD_113461 | JGI IMG/M metagenome (GOLD analysis project Ga0157369, IMG submission 113461) | Corn rhizosphere microbial communities from Kellogg Biological Station, Michigan, USA - C2-5 metaG | ecosystem: Host-associated > Plants > Roots > Rhizosphere > Soil | place: USA: Michigan...
CGCCGATCGAGCCCGCCACCGCGACATGATTGTCCTTGATCATCGCCGCGTCGAACAGGCCCATGCGGTGGTTCTGCGCGCCGCCCATCCGCGTCGCATATTTCTCGAGCGCCCGGAGGCCCGGGATGGTCTTGCGCGTATCGAGCAGCACTGCGCCCGTTCCCGCGATCGCGTCGACATAGGCGCGGGTGAGGGTGGCGATTCCGGACAGGTGCTGGACGATGTTGAGCGCGGTCCGTTCGGCGGTGAGCAGCGCCCGCGCCGCGCCTTCGATGCGCATCAGCGCCGTTCCGGCCGCGACCGCGGCGCCGTCCGCCACCGCCGGCGCGACGGTGCAATCGGGATCGAGGCGCCGGAAGACGTCCGCGGCCAGCTCCAGCCCCACGACGACGATCGCCTCGCGCGTCGCCATGACGCCGGAAAAGCGCGCGTCGGCCGGGATCACGGCCGCCGAGCTGATGTCTCCGGCCGTCCCCAGGTCCTCGGCGAGAGCGGCGGCGATGAAGGCTTCGGCATCGAAGCTGGGCAGAGTGAAAGCCATAGCGGCTGCCTAGCGCCCGCGGGCGGGCGATGCAGCAGCCGATTGCGTGGCTGCGGACAGTCGACACGTGGGCACGCACGGCGCAGAGGCGGGTCGATGCTGCCCGTCTTCACCATCGGCCACTCGACCCGAAGCATCGAGGCGTTCGTGGACCTGCTCCGCGCCGGCGCCGTCAACCTCGTCGTCGACATCCGCACGGTCCCCCGCTCGCGCACCAACCCGCAGTTCAACCCCGATGCGCTCGCACCGGCGCTGGCCGACTGTCAGATCGCCCACACCCGCATCGCCGCTCTAGGGGGCCTCCGAAAGGCCTCGGCCTCGGTTCCGCCGGAGGTGAACGCCTTCTGGACCAACCGCAGCTTCCACAATTATGCGGACTACGCGCTCTCCGACGCGTTCCGCGCCGGCCTCGCCGAGCTCGGCGGCCTCGCCGCGGAGGCGCGCTGCGCGATCATGTGCGCCGAGGCGGTCTGGTGGCGATGCCATCGCCGTATCGTCGCCGACTATCTCCTCGCCGCCGGCGGCGAGGTGTTCCACCTGATGGGGGGCGATCGCGTCGAGCCGGCGCGGCTGACCCCCGCCGCAGTTCCCGCCGCGGACGGCCTTCACTACCCGAAGATCTAGGCCTCAGCTCGCGTGCTCGGGCTTCCCCTTGCGCTTCGTCGACGCCATTTTTTCGAGCTCCTTCTCGCTCATCGATTCGGCCATCGACTTGGACGGGCCCTTGAGCTTGCTCTTGGGCGTGTCGCCGCGCTTGGCGGAAAGGGCGGCACCGGCAGCCTTTTGCTGCGCTTTCGATTTGGCAGGCATGGCTCAACTCCTCTAACGCCCCCGCAAGAAAACCGCGCGCCGGGAGCAGCGGTTCCGAATCGCAGCAGGAGCGACAATGGCCGACATGGACGAGCTGGAATGGTGGGAGTTCGACACGGCGGCCGAGGCCGCCGAGCAGGCGGCGGGGGACATCGGCTTCGTCGTCGAGAGCGCGATCGAGGCGCATGGCGGCGCCCGCCTCGCGCTTCCGGGTGAGGCGGGGCTCGACGCGCTCTTCTCGGCGCTCGCCAAGTCGAAGAGCTTCGACTGGACCAAGGTGTCGCTGCTTCCCACCGCCGATCGGCTCGCGCCGCTGTCGGCGCCCGAAAGCCGCTACCGGATGCTCGAGGGGTGGTTCGGAGCGAAGGGCGCCGAAATCCTCTCGCTGGTCGACGAGAGCGCGCTCTCCGATCCGGCGGAAGCCGCGCGGCTCGCCGACGCGCGCCTGTCGCTGCTGCGCTGGCCGCTCGACTTCGTCTGCCTCGGCATGGACGAGGCGGGCGGCACCGCCGGGCTCGTCGCCGGCGCCGATCTCGACCGGCTCCTCAACGCCCCGCGCGAGCGGCGGGCGGTGGGGGTGAAGAGCGCCGACGGAGATCTGGTCAGCCTGACGGCGCCGACGCTGACGGCGGCGCGGACGGTGATGATCGTTATTTCCGGAGCGAAGGAGCGCGAGGTGCTTGAGCAGGCGATCAAGGAAGGACCGCTCTCGTCCACCGCGATCGGCCGCCTCCTCGCGACCATCGACTCGCCCATCGACATCTTCTGGAGCGCCGACGAGGCCTAGGGCCGCTCTCTGCCTCCCCGCCGCAGAGCGGCGGGGAGGCAGCTGGCAACGCGATTGACTTTCGTATTTTCCTAATTAGGAAAGTAACGATGGACAAGGCCTTCAAGGCGCTCGCCTCCACTCCCCGCCGGCGCATCCTCAATCATCTCGCCGGCGGGCCCATGACGGTGGGAGAGATCGCCGCCAGGTTCGACATGGCGATGCCGTCCATCTCGAAGCACCTCTCGGTCCTTCACGAAGCGGGCCTCGTCCACCAGCAGAAGCGGGGCCAGCACATCATCTATTCCATCGCCGCCGATCATCTGGCCAACAGCCTGTACAGCTTCCTGACTCCCTTCTGTCCCGAAGCCCGGAAGATCAGCGCGGAGCGGAAGAAGGCGCGGCGCCAAGCGAAGGGATCAGAGACATGAGCGTTGCCGGAGAAGCCTCGGAAGGTGCGTTCAAGGTGAATTCGCTCGGGAATCTCGAGCATGCCGACGCCGGGAGCGGGCGGCTCAAATGGGATGCTCCCCGATCCATCTGGAACATGTCCTTCATCGTCGGCGCGGTGATCCTCGGGCCGCTGTTCTTCAGCTGGAGCGGCGTCGCCGTCTTCCTTGCCTTGTCCGCATTCACCTTGTGCGTCGGCCATTCGGTCGGCTTTCACCGCCGTCTCATCCATCGGAGCTTCGACTGCCCGAAATGGCTCGAGCGCGTGATGATCTACGTCGGCGTGCTGGTCGGGATGGGTGGACCGCTGTGGACCGTCGGGCTGCACGACATCCGCGACTGGGCGCAGCGCCAGGCCAATTGCCACTGGTTCCTCCGCCACGGCAAGCCGGTGCTCGCGGACGGCTTCTATTATCTCAATTTCAGGCTGCTGTTCGACAGACCGCCGAACTTCGATGCGGGCCCGGGGATCAGCGACGATCCCTTCTACCGGTTCCTGCAGCGCACCTGGATGCTGCACCAGCTTCCGGTCGCTCTCCTCCTGTTCTGGCTCGGCGGCTGGTCGTGGGTCGTCTGGGGCGTCGTCGTGCGCGTCGCGGTCTGCTTCACCATGCATTGGTATATTGCCCATGTCGCGCATCGCCGCGGGCACCAGGACTGGTTCGTCGAGGATGCGGCCGTCCAGGGCTACAATATCGGCTGGCTCGCGATCCCGACCATGGGCGAGAGCTGGCATTGCAACCACCACGCCTTTCCGGCCTCGGCCCGGCACGGCCTTTATCCCGGCCAGGCGGATCCGGGCTTCCGCTTCGTCCAGTTCCTGGAATGGGTCGGCCTCGCATGGGACATCCACGTGCCGCACAATCTCCCGCCGCGATCCGCCATCACGCCGTTGACCGACCGCGCGCTGAGCGTCGCAGCGCCGGGCCAGGAAGCGTTGTCGCTGGAGTGGGCGCGCTCGCGCGGTTGAGCGGGTCTCGGCCCTGATCCTTCCTCGGTGTCCTAGATCAGTTCCCCGAGGTCGAGCGCGGTCAGCAGGGTGGCGCGCGCCTGCTCGAGGCGCGTCCACAGCGGCCGTTCGAGCAGGTCGTCGGGCGCGATCGCCTCTGGCCAGTGCGCCTCGATGATCTCCCCCAATCTCTCGAGCTTCGCCTCGTCGACGAGGAACCGCGGGTCGACCGCTGCCGGGTCCGCCACGATCCTGAGCCTCAGGCACGCTGGACCGCCGCCGTTCGCCATCGACTGGCGGACGTCGACGACGAGGAGGCGGCGGATCGGGCCGTTGCCCTCGACCATCTGCTCGAGCCAGCGCCAGACGGAGGGGGTGTCGCGCGCCTCCTCCGGGAGAATGAGGGCCATGCAGCCCTCGGGAAGCGTCACCAGCTGAGCGTTGAACAAATAGGAGCGGATCGCGTCCTCGAGGCTGACGGCGCTTGCCGGAACCTCGAGGATCTCCGCCTCCGGAAGCAGGCGCTTGAGCTCCGCGTAGAAAGCCGGGCGATCCTCGAACGCCTGCTCATGGCAGAAGAGCAAGGTCTCGTTGGCGACTGCGACGACGTCGTTGTGGAAGGCTCCGGCGGCGATCGCCTCCTCCGACTGGCAGACGAACAACGTGCGCCCGGGGTCGAGGCCGTGCAGGCGCGCGACGGCGCGGCTCGCTTCCTCATGCTGGCGCACCGGATAGGCGCCGCCCCGGCGTCCGTAGACGAAGATCTCGACGCCCGGCGCGCCGTGGCGGGCGCAGAGGCGCATGTGGTTGGCCGCGCCCTCGTCGCCGAAGGTGGCCGGCACCGGCGGGTGGACGGCGAACGCGGCCTCGTCGGCAAAGGCGAGGCGAAGCTGGGCAAGGGTCTCGGGCCATTCGTGGCTGCGATGCGCCATCGTGCGCAGGTTCGCGACGGTGAGGTGGCAGCGTCCGTCGGCGGTGTCGGGCGCGGGCGAGACGGTCGCCGCATTGGCGGCCCACATCGCCGAGGCGGAAAAGGCGGCGGGTCGAAGCGCGGCGGGCACCTCCTCGACGGTGGTGCCGAGCTCGGCAAGCCAGGCGCGGTCGGGACGGCGGTGGGGGAGGAGGATACCCTGGGCGAGGCCGAGGCGGAGATTGTGCCGCATCTTCGCCAGCCCCTGCAGCGCCGCCGCCCGGGGATGGGAGACGAGCCCCTTGTTGGTCGCCGAGGCCACGTTGCCGAGGCTGAGGCCGGAATAATTGTGGCTCGGGCCGATGATCCCGTCGAAGTTGATCTCCCCGAGCGCCATCAGCGGCTCATCGACAGGAAGGCATCGCCGGGCCGGAGGCGGAGCAGCTCGGCCGTCCGGCGGTCGAGGGCGGCGATCCCGTCGGGCTCGTGGCGCATGTTGCCGCATGCGGCCACGAACGTGCCGCGATTGCCGGCGGCGAGCATCATCGACGGGCCGTCGACGGTCTCCTCGAGGGTTCCGAGCACCTCCATCCGGGAATCGCGGATGGTGCGGACCTCGTCGGTCCCCGCGATCATGGTCGGGCCGCCGTCGAAGATGTCGATGTAGCAATCCTGGCGGAAGCCCTCGCGCTCGAGCATCCGCATCGCGGCGCGGCCCGAGGGGTGGGGGACGCCCATCACGTGGGTCGCCGTCTCGGGCAGCATCGCCGTGTAGATCGGCGTCTTCGGCATCAGGTCGGCGATGAATTGCGTACCGTGGGCGGCGTTGAATTCGTCCGCCTCCTGGAAGTTCATGCCGAAGAAGCGGCCAGCGATCGCGTCCCAGAAGGGCGAGCCGCCGCTCTCGTCGATGACTCCGCGAAGCTCGGCGATGACGCGGTTCGCGAAACGGCGGCGGTGGAGGCGCATGTAGAGGTAGCGCGAGCGGGCGAGCAGCATGCCGAGGCCGCCGGCGCGCTCGCCCGGGTGGAGGAACAGCCCCCCGACCTCGGACGAGCCCTCGAGGTCGGTGGTGAGGTTCAGCATCTGCGCGCGGAAGGTCTTGCCGAGCGCCTTCGAGGTCTGGGTGAGGGTGCCGATGCGGTAGGAATAGAAGGGTGCCTCGATGCCGACCATCGAGAAGAGCTGGCAGGTGCCGCGGATCTGGCCGGTGTCGGCATTCTCGAGCACGAACAGGAAGAGGTCGTCGGTCGGGTCGGCCGCTTCGGAGGTGAAGCCCTTCTCGGAGCGGATCAGCTTGTCGACCAGCGCGCCGCGGTCGGGCGGCAGGTTGGTGAAGCCGCCGCCGGTCAGCTTCGCCATCTCGTAGATGGCCTGGAAATCGTCGTTGCCGGCGGGGCGGACCCGGAAGCTCATCGCGCGTCTCCGGCGGCGAGGCGCATCATCACCAGCGCGGAAAGCTGCGCGCGCTCGGCAAGGCTGTCGACGATCATATATTCCTCGGGAGAATGGATGGCGCCGCCGCGCACGCCCATCGTGTCGACGACCGGCACGCCGCAGGCGGCGATGTTGTTGCCGTCGCACACCCCGCCGGACGGCTGCCAGGCGAGCGTCTGGCCGAGCTCGGCGCCGCAGCGGCGGACGAGCTCGAACAGGGCTTCGGCGTTCGGGTCGAGCGGCTTGGGCGGCCGGCCGAAGCCGCCGTGCATGGTTATGCGCACGTCGCGCTCTGCGGAGACGGCGGCGATCGCCTGGGCGAGAAGACTCTCGGCCTCCGCCTGGTCCGCAGCGGTGGCGGGGCGCATGTTTATGCGCAGAACTGCATGATCCGGAACGACGTTGTTCGGCCCGCCGCCGTCGATGCGGGCGGCGTTGACGCTGAGGCCGGGCCGCTTCGCCGAGTCCAGCCGCACGGCGAGGTCGGCGGCGGCGACGAGCGCGTTGCGCCCTTCCTCGGGATTGCGCCCGGCATGGGCGCTGCGGCCGCGGACGTGGAGCGAGAAATTGCCGCTTCCGGGCCGGGCCCCGGCGAGAGTCCCGTCGGGAAGCGCCGCCGGCTCGTAGGTGAGCGCGGCCCGCTTGCCGCGCGCGGCTTCGGCGATCAAGGCGGCGGAGCCGGGGGAGCCGACCTCCTCGTCGGAATTGATCACCACCTCGTAGCCCACGTGCTCGCGCTCGCCCCAGCTTTCGAGCGCCTTCAGCGCCGCGAGCATGACGGCGAGGCCGCCCTTCATGTCGGCGACGCCGGGGCCGCGCAGCACGCGCGAGCCGAGCCATTCGAGCCGCTGGAACGGATGGTCGGCGCCGTAGACCGTGTCCATGTGGCCGGTGAGCAGGATCCGCACAGGCGCCTCCCGGCGCACCGAGAGGTGGAGGTTGCGGCCGTGCGGGAGGGGGACGAGGCTGCCGTCCGGCTGCATCTCCTTCACCGGCTCGGGATCGAGCAGCCGCAGCTCGCCGGGGAGGGTGGAGAAGGCGTCGGCGAGGAGCGCGGCCATGCGGGCGAGCCCGTCGAGGTTGCGCGACCCGCTGTTCTGGCGCGCCCAATCCTCGACCTGCCCCAGCATCGGCGCGGCCGCGGCGGCGTCGAGCACCGTCCGTTCGTCCGTGGAAAGCCCCCGCATGGGGAGCCTCTAGCCGCTGGCGGAGGCTTTCGTAACCCCCTCGAAACGGCCGCTCAGAGCGGCCCCGGCCCGTCGGTGCGGCGGCGCGCCTCGTCGCGGGCGGCGGCTTGGCGCAGCGAGTCCATCTCGTCGGCTTCCTTGCGCAGGCGGGCATTCTCCGCCTCGAGCTCGCGCACGCGGGCATTCTCGGCGGCGTAGCGGCCCTTCCAGCGCCCGCCGCCGCGCAGCGCCATGCCGAGGACGAGGCCGAGCAGCAGGACGAGCCCGACGATCAGCCATTGGTTGGGCGTGAAATAGTCCATCCGCTCCTCCTCCCGCGCGTCGACCGGCGGTCGGAGGGAGAAAGGCGGCGGGGGCGGATTGTTCCGCCCCCGTCCTCACTTCATCAGATTGTCGGAGATGGAGCAGGCTGCCGGGCCGAGGATGACGATGAACAGGCACGGCAGGATGAACAGGATCAGCGGCACCGTCATGATCGCCGGCAGCCGCGCCGCCTTCTCCTCGGCGCGCATCATCCGCTCGTTGCGGAACTCGGCCGAAAGGACGCGCAGCGCCGAGGCGAGCGGAGTGCCGTATTTCTCGGTCTGGATCATCGTCGTGACGACGCCGCGGATCGACTCGAGGTTGATTCGGTTGGCGAGATTCTCGAACGCCATGCGGCGGTCGGTGAGGAACCCCAGCTCGATCGAGGTCAGCGCGAACTCGTCGCCGAGCTCGGGATAGGCCTTGCCGAGCTCGCGCGCGACCCGGTTGAAGGCGGCGTCGACGGTGAGGCCGGCCTCGGCGCAGATGACGAGCAGGTCGAGCGCGTCGGGCAGGCCCTTGCGGATGCCGTTGGTGCGCTTGGTGATCTTGTTCTTCAGCCACAGGTCCGGCGCCTTGTAGGCGAGGATCAGCGAGCCCGCGACGAGGCCGTATTTCTTGAAGGCTCCCCACGTCGGGAACCAGTCGAACACGTAGACGCCGAGGATGACGATCGTGCCGACCACGAGCGGCAGGACGAGGCGCGCGAAGATGACGACGAAGGCGAGGTCCTTCGAGCGGATGCCGGCCTGCATCAGCTTCTGCTGCGCCTTCTGGACCTGCTCGTCCTGGAGCATCTTCAGCGAGCCGAGGAAGCCGCGGACCTTGTCGGCCATCTCGTTCTTGTTGCTGATCGAGCGGCGGCGCTTCGAGGTCGAGGCGACGATGCCGGCCTTCAGCTGCTCGCGGCGCTCGTTGAGCGCCTTGACCCGCTTCGCCATCGGATCGCGCACCGTGGTGGCGGCGTAGATGGCAACGAGCACGGCGAAGGTGGCGATGGCGGCGAGGAAGGTCGCCACCATCATCACGTCGACGCCCATGATGGTCGGGCCGGTGGGGGGGGTCATGCTGCCCATATCAGATCTCGAAATCCACCATCCTGGACATGATGAAGACGCCGATGCCCATCCAGAGGAGGCCGCCGGAGCCGACGATGATCAGGCGCGTGTCGGTGAAGAAGGTGTGCATGTAATTCGGGTTGATGAAGAGGATCAGAGTGAAGACGATGAACGGCAGGGCGCCGACGATCCAGGCCGAGGCCTTGGATTCGGACGACATCGCCTTGATCTTCAGCTTCATCTGCGCGCGCTTCCTCAGCACGTCGGCGAGGTTCGCGAGCGTCTCGGCGAGGTTGCCGCCGGTCTCGCGCTGGATGGCCAGCGTGATCACGAAGAACTGGAATTCGGGCGTTCCCATCCGGTCCGCCGAGTCCTGGAGCGCGGCCTCCATGGTGCGGCCGATCTTCATCTTGTCGGTGACGGTGCGGAACTCCTCGGCGATCGGGCCGGGAATCTCGTCGGCGACGACGCCCATGGTCTCCGAGATCGGAAGGCCCGAGCGCAGGCCGCGCACCATCAGCTCGAGCGCATCGGGAAAGCGCGCGTTGAACTTGGCGAGGCGGCGCTTGATGAGCTTGCCGACCGCGTAATGCGGAAGGCCGATGCCGACGAACATGCCGGCGAACAGCGCCAGCAGGAACGGCATCCCGCGCATCGCCATCAGCAGGGTGATGACGACCATCAGGCCGAGGGAGGCGAGGGCATATTGGCCGAGCGACCAGCTCTTGCCGGTCTGGTGCAGCCGCGCCTTGAGCAGCGCCGGATTGGGCAGGAAGCGCTGGGCGAGGCCGTCCATGCGGTTCTGCGTGCGGTTGGCGAGCAGCCGCTTCAGCTGCGCCTGGGCGGCGACCTCGCTCGACTTGCTGTGGCGCTCGCGAACGCCCTCGAGACGGCGGGACTGCGCCTTCGCCGCCGACGGGCCGCGAAACGCGGTGACGCCGAGCAGGATGGTGCCGAGCAGGCCGGCACCCAGGAGCAGCATCGGAAGACTCAGCACATCTCGTATCCCTGTCCATCGGGCGCCGGGCGGCGCTCGCGCCGCGCCTCAGGCGTTCGTCTTCGCCGCCTTGGGCGACTTGGCGAGCAGCCCCTTGAGGTTGAGCTTGTCGATCAGCGAGGTCGCGCCCTTGCCCTCGTCGGCGCCGCCCTCGGGCGAGTCGACGCTCGACACGGTCATGGTGACCAGCTGGGCGAGCGGCTGAGCCGTCTTGGCACCGGTCGCGACCTTGGCGAAGGGCTGGCCGAGCTTCGCCGCCTGCGCGGCGGCCTTCGGATCGTGCGGGATGCAGATGTCCACCTTGCGCTCGATCGACTGCTCGAAATCCTTGCGGCTGATTTCCTGGTGGGCGGCGGCGACTCGGTTCGCGACCACCACCACCTTCGCCTGGGGCGCATTGGCCTTGAGCCAGGAGAGGAGGCGGATCGCGTCGCGGGTCGCGGCGAGCGTGAACTCCACCACCAGCACCGCCACATGGACCTCGTTCACCAGATGCGGGTGCTGGACGATCATGTGCCGCGGCAGGTCCATGACCGTGCTCTCGAACGCGTTCCGGATCTCTTCCTGAAGCTGGTAGTAGGCCGAACCGTCGCTCAGGAACGGCTGGTTGATCGGCGCTTCGGCGGAGAGGACGCAGAGCTTCTCGTTCGCCCGCACCATCGCGCGCTCGATGAAGAGGCCGTCGATTCGGCTCGGATTGTCGATCGCGTCCGTGAGGCCGCGGCCGGGCTCGAGGTCGAGCGCGAGGGCGCCGGTGCCGAAATGCACGTCGAGGTCGAGAAGCGCGGTCGAGCGGTTCTGCTTGTCGCCGAGCAGCCAGGCGAGCGAGGTCGCGACCGTCGAGGCGCCGACGCCGCCGCGCGAGCCGATCACCGCCGCGACGACGTGCGGCTTGTCGCTGGTCGCCTCGTTGAGGCGCGGGCCCGAAATGGTGAGCTGCGCATGGGCGAAGGTATCGCGGAGCTGGTCGGCCGTGAACGGCTTCAGGAGGTAATCCTGAAGGCCCGACGCGACCAGGTCGCGGTAGAGGCGGACGTCGTTGACCTGGCCCGCCGCGATGACGACGGTGCCGGGCTCGCAG
>Ga0157369_10010606_pt1 | contig 10488 bp, 21 predicted proteins | sample C25metaG_FD_113461 | JGI IMG/M metagenome (GOLD analysis project Ga0157369, IMG submission 113461) | Corn rhizosphere microbial communities from Kellogg Biological Station, Michigan, USA - C2-5 metaG | ecosystem: Host-associated > Plants > Roots > Rhizosphere > Soil | place: USA: Michigan...
GCGTTGAGACCGGGCCGCTGATCTTCGCCAATCCCGGCGGCTCCGGAGATAGCGGCATCTTCGAACGTGCCGACGATTGTCCAGCCTTCCTGCTCCGCGCGCTGGCGACAGAGGGCTATCTGGTCGGCCGTGGACCGAGGGTTTTGATTTTCATTGCTGAACCGGGCGTAGATGACCGTCCGCATCGCTATCTCCATTCAGGCCGCCTCCTCGCGCGGCGCGAAGGGCGGCAATGTCTCTTGCAACCTGCGCGCGCGCAAGTGCCTCTACAAAGGCGATCAATGCCGGATCGCTGGCCTTATTGATGCGAGCCGGCGCATTCATGCTGCGGCCCTCACCGGTCCCGCGCCTTGAACATGCCGTTCCACGAAATGAGCGATGCCATTGCGGTCGCCGCCGGGTAAATCGCGGCGATACCATGTGAGCAGATCCGCGAAGCGCCAGTAGCGGTCCCACTCTGTCAACAAGGCGCTCGCGGACTCGCCATAACGATCGGCGATCAGCGCTATCGGCATATCGCGCTGCCAAGCGGTGCGGACGCTGCTATCCGCCGCCGCAAATGCTTTTCGCAATGCGCGCTCTGCGCGGCGACAGCTTTCCTCCAGCGCGGCAACCTTTTCGTCTAGCGTTGCTGGCTCCACCTTTTGACGGTCGAGCGTGACTACCCAATGCCAATCTGCCGCTATGGACCGCCACACGCGGATTTCTTCCCTCGCCTGCTCAGCCGAGATTTTTCCCGCGTCGATCAATGCTGGATATTTCTGCTCGCGCCGTTCGACAGCGGCGGCCGCTTCGTCGGCCAGCGGTGCGTAGCTGATGAGACCGCTCATGCTCAGCCTCCAATCATGCCGGTGGCGACGCCGCCCAAGGTGGCGTCGGGCAGTGCTTTGCGGGGACGGAACGCCGCTGTGACGGATGCCTTGCCGGCGGCGATGCGGGCGAGCTTCTCCTCGAAGGTCAGTGGGCGGCTGGCCGCCCCGCGCCGCTCCTCGGCCATGCGGGCGAGCATCATATCCTTGGCGACGGCCGGCCCGTGTTCGTGCGCGAGGTTGCGATACTCCTGGGCGCGATCGGTCGGAAGCCAGCTCGACGCCTTCGCGCGCGATCGAGCCTCGGCGCTGCGCCCTAAGCGGACGGGCGGCAGCAGCTCCTCGCCACGCTCGGCAAGTTCGGCGGCGATCTGGTCGCGCAGACGGTAGGCAGTCGAGCCTCCAATGCCCAGATCCCGCGCCGCGCGAACCACGGGCTCGCGGGCAAGGATGCGCCGGCGCAATTCATCCAACGACGCGGCGGGCACATAATGGCGGGATTGCTTGGCTGCCGCGATCCGGCGGCCGGCGCCGTCGCATCCCGGCAGGGTTTCGCCCTTTCGCGCCAGTCGTTTGACCAGGCGGTTGCGGATGCGGCCGATCGTGGTGTTGCTGGCGCCGGTGCGCTCCCCGACTATCTTCGCGCCGAACCCCTGTAGCAATAGCGCCTCGACTTCGCCGCGCTGTTGGCGGGTGAGTTTCAGGCCGGAATAGGCCGTTCCGCCGCCAGCGGGCGGCAACGGTGCCTTGCCACGCGCCTTTAGGTCGGCGCTGTAACGGCGGCGCTCCTCCGCGACGCGGCCTGCGCTGAGGCCCAGCTGAAGCTGGATGTCGACAGCCTTCATCCCCTTCCGCAGCGCGAGGCGCAGACGTTCCAGACCTTCCGGCGTCAATCGGCCCTTTTCGTCCCTCTCGGCGGGCCTGAACCCTCTGCGCGGGCACAGGGCGATGAGAACCGCATTGGACGCTGCGGCTTCGCTGACGCCTAAGCTGGCGCCGATACGGGCAAAGGACCAGCCCTGCGCCTCGCGCAGCTGGATCGCCTGTTCCAGACGATCGCCGTTAAGAACAGGTGTCGGAGCGTCAGTGACAATGTTCGACCGCAGGCCGAGCTTGCTGGCCATGACGTAGATCGCCTGCCAGCTGCGCTCCGGCAGCAAATCGGTGACGCCATTGATGCCTTCGCGCGGATAGACTTCGTGAAGGACGGCGAGTTCCTGGCTCGTCCAGGCTGGGGCTTTCGCGCGCGGCATGGTTCAGCCCTTCTGCTTTTGCGGGAAGGTCGACCGCGCGGGCATAATCACGATTGCGGCGGGGTCGAGATATTTGACCGCGGCCGCATAGCATCGGGCCTCATCGTCATCATCCGGCCCGCCCTGAGCCTCGATCGACAGGCGGAAGGCGTCCGCCAGCTTCTCGCCGACCGACACAGAAAAGGCGGTGTTGCCCAGTTGGTTGCCCTCGCGGGCGAAGGCGAGCAGCTCATGGACCGCCTCGGCCGCGCTGCTGGCGGCAGCGATGGCCTGGGTACGGGCGTCCTTCTGCGGCGAGTAGAAGGCGTCAACCGCCGTGGTGTGGATCAGGTCCAACGTGGCCGCCGGGTCGGCGCGGGCTTCGCGCCAATCCGGGTTGCTGTGGATGCAGACCTGTTCGAGCGCCGCGCGCTCCGGTGACAGTGCGCCGCCGCTCATCGGCTGGCCCTCCCCTTGCGGGGCGGGTTGACCTCGCCCGCGTCGACATCGACGCCGAACTCGATCAGCTTCTCGCGCCAGAGCGCCTTCATGTCGTCGGAGCAATGCGCCATGGCGTCGATCCAATTCGGCGCCCGGCCGTGCTGCATCTGGAACGCCATGCCATAATAAAGGCTCTGCGCATTATGCGGGAGGTGCGGCTCATGGTCTGAACCGCAGGTCTGGCAAAGGTGCGCTGCCGGCGGCAGCAGCATCATCGTGCCCTCGGTCATATCGCCAGCCTCCGTTCGATCAGATTTGCGGGCAGGCCGGTGATGCGCTCAAGCTCGGCGCGAAAGGCGTCGCGGGCAATGGACTGATTTTCCAGTTCCGCGTCATATTCGGCGAGGACGCTGCGATCCTTGGCGGCGCGAGCGGCCATGCTGTTGACGAGGCCCGACACCATTTCGAGGTGCAGACCTGCGAGGCCAAGCGCGCTCAGGTGGGACGCGCCGCGTTCACGCAGGGCAACCGTGTCGGGTTCGTTGAAGCGCGGACCCGCTTCATGCAGCTCCCGCGCCAGAAGGTAAAATCCTTCATAGCATTTGGATTTGGTGCGCAGGATGACGCGGGATTCATATCCAGCATATCCCATCGCCACCTTGATCTCGTCAGGCGTCGCACGCTCGCGGCCGTGCTGGTTGGCCCAGCGAGAATAAGCCTGTGCGACACGTTCGACGCTGGCATTCGCCGCCGGGTGCTTCTCGGTGCACTCCGCGAGAAAGGCGCGGAGATCCTTCATCAGCGGCCCTCTCATGCCCAGATGGTCCAGGCAACGAGGGCGACGGAGAAGGCCAACGCGGCCAAGGCGACGATCATATAGGCGAGCGCGCTAGCTTCGGCCCGGCGGGCCTCCAGCAGCGCGTCTTCCGCGTTCAGTTCGAAGTGGGACATGGATGCCTCCCGTTTGGTGACGGGAGGCCTTAAACACCATATCGGTGTTATATGTCAACACCGATATGGTGTCATTCGTCGGGGTATATCTCGTCCGGCCACCAGTCTGCATCCTCCGACCCCGGAGGAGGCCAGTCGAAAGCACGGGAATCGTTTGGTTCAGGCAACACCGGCTCGGTGCTGTCGAGATGAGCGCGGATAATCGCGCCCCACTGTGCCTTCTCTTGGAATATCGCGCTCACGCCGCCGCGACTCAGTGCACTGCCGATCAGTTGGGCGCGCTCTGCCCTGATATAGCCGATCTGAATATGGCGGTCCGAATAGACAGCGACTGCTTGTGGGTCGACTGGGTTCTTCGGTTCGGGCACAAGATGGACAGGCTCGCCCGGCAGGCAAAGCGCGATCTCAAATCGGCGAGTTGGCCCCTTCTTGTTCGGGTGATCAGCACCGACAACGGCAAGGGATAGACGCTTCAAAGCTCGCGCCACGTCCCTATGGCGCGTCCATGGATGCGCAGCTCATCGGCATCAACTTCGAAGTCTGGCCCGCCAGCTACTTTGTTGTCCGAAGAAATGACAATTCGGCCCTGCCCCGCTGCGCGTAAGCGCTTCAAGCCATGCGCTCCAAAGTGATCAATCCAGTAAATTCCGTGCATACGGGTCAGGGTTCGTTCTGACGTATCAATCAAGATTCTGTCCGCTGTGCGGAGCGTGGGTTCCATGCTGTCGCCGACTCCTCGCACTTGGCGGATGTGCTGGAATGGCGTGCGCGTAAGTGACCGCAGCAGGCCGATGTCCCACCTAACCGTTTCCTCCTCAATCATCTCCTCGATCAGAGTGCCCGGTCCCATAGACAGGGCGAGGTTAAGCGAGATGATTTCTGCCGTTCCATCATCAGCGGAGGCATTTCGCGTAGGGAGAATGTCGGGCGCGGGATAGTAATCTTCGCCCCCGCCGGTGGTCGGCCCAGCTGCACCAGGCGTGATGATGTCGCCCACTGGCACGCCCAATGCGCGGGCAGCCTTTTCAATCCAGTCCGTGGTTAGCCCGCGCTGACCTTTCTCAAGGCGCTCCACCTGTTGCGGTGTCGTGTCCATGCGCTTCGCCAGCTCAGGTCGCGCCCAGCCCTTGGCTTCACGGAAAGCGGCGATGTTGTTGGCGATTGTCATAGCTCCTCTTGCACCAAATTGGTGCGTAGCGCCCATACGCCAATTTGGTGTTGACAGATTGGTGTGATCAACACCATATCGGTGTCATACGGAGGTATGACATGCTGCTTCAGGATTGGTTGGCCCGCGAAGGGCTGACTTTCGGTCAATTCGGTGGCGCGATTGCGCGCAGTGCCGAAGCGGTGCGCCGCTACGCCAATGGGGAGCGTATTCCCGACCGCGAAACTATGACGGCTATCGTCCGGGAGACCTGCGGTCATGTCACGCCGAACGATTTCTACGGGCTTACTGCTCATGGTGATGATGTTTCGCCTGTAGATGCTGAGCTGTCTCCCGGCAAAATGCGGAACTTTGCCGCCCCCGAAAGTGAGGCGGCGTGATGCAGCGGTTCAAACCCCTCGCATGGCTGCCGGGCGCAGCCGCGCAAGCCAACGAACCGAACGCTTTCCCATCGCAGAAGGCGCAGCGGGTCGAGCTTCAGCGCATCGAAGCGGCCTGCGCCACCATCGGCAATGCGGCTGCCGATGAAGCCGATCTGCGCGCCGCCTTCCTAGCAATTGGCTCCGCCCTGTGCACCGAGAAGCAGCGGACCGCCGCGCTTTATCAGCAGGTGCAGGCGCTGGAGGGCGAGATTGCCCGCTTCAAGAGCGAGGTTCGCGCATGATCCCCTTCAGCCAGTCCATGCCCTCGGCCAGCGCCTCGCCGCTTGCCGTGTCGACGTCGTTTTCCGCCTTTAGCAAGTCGTCGATGCGCGCGGTCACGCGCCGCTGCACGGCCGTGCTGAAGTCTGGGCCGAGCCGTTCGTCCAGTTCGCGCAGGATCTCCGCGACGACGAAAAAGGCGGTGACGGCTTCGGAGGCGGTATCGCTCAATTCCCTGTTCCTTCGTGCTGGGTGTGACAGCCGCACGATAGCCGAAGGGGGCGCGGCTCAGAACCCGGTTCTGAATATTTGTCGCCGCGCTCCCGGAGGGCTGCCTGCATGAGCCGCTCCCTTGCCCTCACGCCCGAACAGCAGTCGGGGAAGGCCTCATTCAAGGCCTTGGTAAAGAGCTTCGGCGGTCAGGATGCTGCAGCGGAAGAGACTGGCGTGCGTCGTCAGAAGATCAGCGACATGGGCCTCGCCAACGTCGCGGAATCGCCCACGCTCGACCTGATCGACGCGCTGGAAGATCGCACGGTCGGGATGCCCGGCTGGCCGCATGTCACGGGCTGGCTCTGCCGCCGGCGCGGCGGCGTGTTCGTGCCGTTGCCGCAGGGTGACGATGACGCCGACGGCATGATGCTGACCGTCGCGGAGCTGGCCGGCGAGCTGGGCGATGTGTCGCGCGCCGTGTCGGAAGCGGTGTCCACGACAGGCGACGGCGGCCGCGATGTCACCGAACAGGAGGCCCTTGCCGCTCTGCGCGAGCTGGATGGGCTGGACCGCACATCGGCGCAGCTGCGCCTGAAACTCTCCGCGAAACTGAAGGGAGCGAAAGCATGACGGACTTCGCCAACTATCGTCATTTCTCCATTGAGGCTGTTGTGCCTGCCGGATGGGGCGCGCTTGGCGGCGGCCGCGAGCTGATCGGCGCTTGTGCGGTCAAGCATCGTGGCTATTGGGATGACCGCCTGTGCAGCCTCGGCTCCCTCGCTCTCGCCGATTGGATCATGGAGCACCAGGAGCTTGTGGCGAAGCCCAAGCTGGGCACCCATCCGCTGAACAGCGGCACAATGATTGAGCGGGTTCTCATCGGCGACGTCCTGCCCAGCGATGAATTCGCCCTTGCCCTCGCCAACATGACCGAGGGCGTCGTTCTTCCCGAAATGTTCGGCCTGACCGAGGCCGACACAGCATCATCCGCGCCGCAGGCCCTGGACGCGGATGAGAAGGCACCGGCTGCCGCGCTTGCTTCCCCCTGTCAGGATGCGGCGCCGGTGCCTTCAGATGATCGCACGGCAGACCTGCCGCCCTTGGGCGCGCTCGGCGGTCCATTACCCTCCGGTCGACTGTTCCACCCGATCGCTGACAGCCGGTTCCCGCAGGGCTTCGTCCTCACCGGCTGCGGCATGTCGCTGTGCCTGGACGAAAGCACGGCCAAGGCGATGCAGGCTGCCCTCGCGGATGGCATCGCGCACATTCAGCATGTCCGCAGCGCGGGTCTGGCGGTGGCGGCATGATTATCGCGGAGTCCATGCTCAACCAGTGGCTGCGGGAAGCCAAGGCCGGGGAAACCCTCGTCTATGCCCGTGCCACCTTCCTGACGCCTAATGTCGTCACGCGGCGGCTGTATGCGCTGGCACAGACCGGCCATGTGGAGCTGAAGCGCAACCGCCGCCATCATGGTGCAGGCGACGAAAACCTCCATTATATCGCCAAGCGGCTGGGAAAGCCCCTGCCGGGATCTGCGCCGGCGACTGATGGAACGCGGATCGTGAAGGGCGTCCTGCCATTGACCGCCAAGCCGCAGGATCGGCGCTACACCTCCCACGCATCCGTCGTGCGCGAGATCGAGCCGCAGGTGCGTGAGCTGCTCGCCGAAGGGCACGTCCGCAATGCGTCGCGTATCGCGCGGACGCTCGGCCTCTACAGCCACAACCCTGTTGTGCGCGTTCTGGAAAGGATGGCGGCATGACCGAACGCGTCCATATCGACGCCGAAACGCGCGCGCTGATGCACTCGATCGAAAGCATTACCGCTGGCAATGAGTTTTCGGCCGTTTGCACGGCATTGGAGGCAGTCCTCGCGCGTTGCATCAAGCGTGAACAGGGCGGTGTTGCCCACCCCGGATATTCCGCCATCGCCGGCCAGATGGTCGCTCGTCATGTTATGGCTCTGATCGACTGTGAGGGGCTGCTGGATGGTTGACCTTTTTCAGCTGGCCGATCGCGTAGAACGCGGCGAGATCAAAGCGCTGTCTATCAAGCAGCCCTACCCGCACCACATCTTTCATGACGGGAAGGATGTAGAAAACCGCGATTGGGCGACGCGAGCCCGAGGTTGGTTCATCGTCCATGCGGGTGTGTCGAAGTCCGAGCTGGACATGCACGACGCGCACCACGCGGCTATGCCGCGAGGCGGTGTGGTCGGCATGGCCCGTATCGTCGATTGCGTCACCAAGATGGATTCGCGCTGGTTTTTCGGCCGCTACGGCCTTGTCCTGCGCGATGCCTTCCCGCTGCCGCTCGTTTCCTGTCGGGGACAGCTGGGCTTCTTCAGGCTAGATCCAAACACCGCTCACGCTGTCGCCCAGCGCATCCGGGAGCGCGCAAATGGCTGATGGCACGAAGATCGAATGGACCGATGCCACGGTGAACGCGATCAACGGCTGCTCGGTCGTCTCGCCCGGTTGCACCAACTGCTATGCCATGCGCCTCGCCGGAACGCGGCTGAAGAATCATCCCTCCCGCGTCGGGCTGACGACCGACAGCAAGGCTGGCCCGGTCTGGAATGGCGCGGTGCGCCTCAACGAAGAGCAGCTGCTGCAGCCGCTCCGCTGGACAAAGCCGCGCCAGATCTTCTGGAATGCGCATGGCGACATGTTTCACCCGTCCGTGCCCGACGAATGGATCGACCGCTGCTTCGCCGTGATGGCGCTCACGCCGCATCATATCCACCAGGTGCTGACCAAGCGAGCCGATCGGATGCGTCAATATCTGACGGTGCGGAAAGCCGCAGCACCAATCATGGTGCCGGTTGGCGACGGGACGCTGGAGCAGCATCCGTTCAATAATGAACTGAAGGTGCCATCCAATATCTGGCTGGGCGTCTCTGTCGAGGATCATGAACGGGCGCTGCTTCGCATCCCCGATCTTCTAGCTACGCCCGCTGCTGTCCGGTGGCTCTCCTGCGAACCGCTGCTAGGCCCGATCTACCTGACCGATGTCGCTGACGGCGGTTCGACAGTTCTGGCCCCCGAGTGCTGGGGCGATTGCGACTGTAGCAGCCTATTTGGCTACGATCCGGGCTGCCGCCGTAACGGCGGTGACGGTACTCTCGTCCGTAAGATCGACTGGGTTGTCGTGGGCGGTGAAAGTGGCCGAGGCGCGCGGGCGATGGACCCGGAATGGGCCAGAACGCTGCGAAATGACTGCCACGATGCGGGCGTTCCCTTCTTCTTCAAGCAAAGGGGCGCGTATGTCCCCTGCGGGCAGATGGTCGCTGATGGATCTCTCTGGACGAACGGCAGCAACAGCAGCCTTCTGACCACCAAAGGCTTCGCGGGTCGCTATCTCGACGGCGTCCACCATGACGGGATGCCCGCATGACCGGACAGAACCGCTCCACGGCCGTCATGCAGCGCCGCCGCGTCGCTCCTGACAGCCTCGACTATTTCCCCACACCTCCCTTCGCCACGCGCGCCCTGTGCGAGTTCCTGGAGAACGTCGTGGAGGAGCCGATCGAGCTGCAACGCGCATGGGAACCTGCTTGCGGTGAGTTACACATGGTACGGCCGCTGCGGGAATATTTCGCCGATGTCCGCGCCAGCGATGTTCACGCCTATGGCGACAATGAGCTGATCGACTTCCCCTTCACCTGCGGCATGGAGCCGCAGACGGACTGGGTCATCACCAACCCGCCGTTCAAATTAGCCGAGGCCTTCATCCAGACAGGCCTACGGGTCGCGGGACGTGGCGTGGCGATGCTGCTGCGGGGAGCATTCCTCGAAGGGCAGGATCGCTACGCCACGCTCTTCGACAAGGCGCCGCCGGACTATGTGCTGCAATTTGTCGAGCGCGTCGCGATGCTCGAAGGTCGCCTGATCCGCTACGGGGATATAGATCCGTTCGCCGAGAAGGCTGGCACGCGTGTGTCGACCGCAACGAGCTACTGCTGGTTCGTCTGGCTGGGCAACGGATTTGAACAGCGGGACACCCGCCTGCGCTGGATCGCGCCCTGTCGCCGCCGGTTGGAGCGGCCCGGCGACTATCCCGACTATTCGCACATGTTCGCGGCTGACGCCAATGGCGACGGCCTGTTCGCGGAGCGCGCGGCATGACGATCAAGCTCAACCGCTGCCGCTGCGGTCGGATGCCCGGCCTGCGGACCCGTCGCGTCGCTGAGGATGCGATCGAGACCTGGGTGGAGTGCGCCGGCTGCGGCGCCCGCAGTCCCGAAATCGAAGATGCTTATGCCGACCCGGAGTCGGCGGCGGCGCAATGGAACTCTGGCAAGGGAACGAAGTGGTGACTGCAAATCTGAACAAGGCCCAGCTGATCGGCTTCCTCGGCGAAGATCCGAAGAACGCCGACATGCAGCGCGGCGGATCGGTCGTCACGCTGAGCGTCGGCACAACCGAGTATTGGAAGGAACAGAGCAGCGGCGAGCGGAAGAGCGCGACCGAGTGGCACCGCGTCGTGATCTTCAACGATGCGCTCGGCAAGACGGCCATGTCCTTTCTGCGCAAGGGCAGCGCCGTTTACGTCGAGGGCACGATACGGTCGCGCCGCTACACCGACCGCGAGCAGGTCGAGCGCAAGGTGACCGAGATCGTTGTGCCGAAGTTCGGCGGCGATCTGAAGCTGATGGATCGCCGTCGTGATGGCGCTGGCGGCGCTGATGCCGATCGCGGCCGCCCTGCCGGCGATCAGCAGCCCGATCTGGACGACGAAGCCCCCTTCTGACCGCAGGCGCTCGCCTAGCCTGCGGCGACGCCACGACATGCATGATTAACTGACCGGGAGCGGCTGCGCTTCGCCGGGGGGAATTTTTGACTGTGAACCGCTCTACAGCTCTATTGTCACCGCTTGGCCAAGCCGCGCTGAGCTATGCCCGCCGGGGTTGGCCGGTGTTCCCCTGCCGGGAGAAAAGCGAAACCGTCGAGACGTTCGGCGGGAAGAAGCGCGAGCTGAAGGCCAAGTCGCCGTATGGCGGCAGCGGCGTGAAGGACGCGACCACCGACGAAC
>Ga0157369_10010607_pt1 | contig 10487 bp, 9 predicted proteins | sample C25metaG_FD_113461 | JGI IMG/M metagenome (GOLD analysis project Ga0157369, IMG submission 113461) | Corn rhizosphere microbial communities from Kellogg Biological Station, Michigan, USA - C2-5 metaG | ecosystem: Host-associated > Plants > Roots > Rhizosphere > Soil | place: USA: Michigan...
CCGGTTAATCAATCTTCAACGTCAGGGATCAATGCGAACTCATCGAGATCTTCGCTAACCATTCCTTGAAGCGAGGAACAGGAATCGCGATGATGTCATGCACTGCAAGTGCCAGCCCTGTTGAGTTTAATTTAGGCAGAAGAGCAGTAGATCGAAATGGTTGCAGCGTAACTTGTTCATAGGGATCTATAGCAGGTCCACCTGGTTCCGTCGAAGCACGTGAAAGGAAGTACTCAAGCTCTACTTTTCTTCCGTAGAACAAACCGAACTCAAACTCATCGGCAGACACTGCTTCGGTTGCCAGACCGGCGTTGACATAAGCCAGCGCACTTCGTATCTCATTTTTCCATCGAGGGGAAGGTAGAGTTTTGAGGCTTCCGGCCAACACGCACCATGTCTGGTCTTTGCTACGAAGTCGACTCAACCGTCGAACAAGCAGCTCATCTGCATAAGAATGGGCTAGAAATCGATCGAGTTCCCGCTGCATGAGAGCGATGCTCCCGAAACCAATAACGCCGGAGTCGAAAACTGCCAACCAACGAATCTCATTGAACTCGTGCCTTTCCCGCTCGAACGGCTGAATCTCCGCGACCTCGATGCCATGATAGCGCCTTATGCTACCGCCGATCTGTGCTGCCGTTTTTAATAGACGGCCTTTGTTGAAGTTGCCACTGACTAGAAGGCTGTGCTGGTTGAGCACTTCGCTAGCATCTGAAGCCGCTACAAAGACGACCTGATGGATATGCCGCTCAACGTCACTGCCGGTCAGTGCATAAAAATCAGCCAAGTCCAATTTGTTGTTGCCAGTCATCAGTACAAAGTTGGCAGATTGACCTCGAAACGAGGATGCGCTGATTCCTGAGACGAGCTGGGCGCCCGATGGAATAAGGGAGGTTAATCGCGGATCCGGGGAAGCGTACGCTTTCCCTGCCACAGCCAATGCAAACAACAGGATCTGGAACTTTCCGTATCTTCGCAATCTTTTCACATGCCCTCCAAGTGGGCCTCGCATGGGCCCTTGCAGAACTTCCGTGGCTTTGCAGCACTTGTGAACAATTGTGCGTATGTGATTTCCGAATGATTGTTGGTGATTTCGGCAAGTACTAGAAAGGGCGTGATCAAGATAGGGATGATCGGGACACTAGAACGTCATGGTCCAGACCATCCATATCAAGGAAAGAGTCTCAAGGACGCTGCGCTAACTGTGCATCTGTTGCAGCGAGACTGCATCTGATTTATGCGGCCGATTTCCTCGTCTACTCTTTTCTTTTCCTTCTTACGGTGAGCGGACCCGAGCAACTGCGAATATTCTTCCAGCAGTGCCTTACGAAGATGTATTTGGATCTGCGCGGGGATATCTATTCGACTGTCGATTAGACTCAGCGCCATCTGAAGGGTCCGCTCACCCTGCTCTACCTCTCCGCAACGAAATTGCTCTATCCCGCGAAGCGCGGGAATAGTGATGATGTCGATAGGGTCCGTCCCGATGTTGCTAACCGCAATGGCTTCCGCACGATCGATATCTTGCATTGCTTCTTCGCACCGTCGCATCCCGCATGTTGCACGATTGCGAGTCAGGTAGACGACGACTATTTCCCGTACATTCAAATCAGCTTGTGCTTCAAGAAGGCGAAGCGCCTCGGAAGCCTGTTTCTCTGCTTCTGCGTACTTCCGGTCCTTGATCAGAGCCACAGCAAGATCTCTGCGCGCAATTGTCTCATCATTGAAGTCCCCTGCATTATGGGCAAGTTCAACTGCGCGACGCAGATATCGCTCCGCTGCGTCGGGCCGCCCGGTGGCAAAGTAAACGGTGGCTATCCCATCGAGAGCGTTTGCATAGAGGCCGGGGGCGCCGGAATCGCGCAACAGGCGAATCGCATGCGAAAAGGCGTTCTCTGCGGATTCAAGGTCGACGACTTCCTTGTATGTCCCTGCCAAAGCGATCCAAAGAGCTGCAAGTTGTTGGGTACTGGCATGTGCTGCTTCCGCATTCTTAATCTGTTTTTGGATCTCTGCAATCTGCAAGCTCGGCGAGTAAATTTGTTGTGCCTGCCCGTTCACTATTGTCGAGAATGCAAGGGATGTTAAAGTCGCCATTGTCAATCTGCAGAACAGCGAGCCGGCCACAACGAATTGAATGAACAGTGAGGTAAGCTTCCCCCGCGGGTGCAATCGGTTCACATCTCCTCCGAGGTGACCAAACAGGTTGGTGGTTGGTAAGTGCTGTCCAACGACTGCTAAGATTCTGGCGAGAACCGTACATTTGAGCAATTGTCCGGATGTGATTTCCGAGTGATTTTTGAGTGATGCGCGACATAAAAAAGGACTTGATCTGGGTGGAAGGTGCTGGGAAACTTCTAAGAAGCATCCCGGAGGCATGATTTATGCCGTCATTTCTTCGCTTCGGATCTTTCGAATTGAATGTCTCGACGGCAGAACTGCATCAAGATGGGCGGAAAATACGTCTGCCTGAACAGCAATTTCAGATACTCGAAATGCTGCTTTTCGCTCGGGGTAATCTTGTCGCCCGCGATGAGATTCGGAAGCGACTCTGGCCCAATGACACGGTGGTGGAATTTGATCGGAGCATCAACGCCGCCATCATGAAACTGCGGGCTGCCCTGGAGGATTCGGCGGATGCGCCCCGTTTTATCGAAACTGTGGCGCGACGCGGATACCGGATCCTTGTCGACGTCCGAATCCCCGAAGCGGAATCGCCGTCTGATTCGATCAGGAGAACTGTCGATGGCTCCCTAGTGGGCCACAAGGTTTCGCACTTTCGGGTGCTGACCTTACTCGGGGGAGGGGGAATGGGCCTGGTCTATAAGGCAGAGGATCTGAAGCTGAACCGCCCCGTAGCCCTGAAAGTGCTTGGCGAGGAATTGGCGTCGGACTTCTTGGCGGTACAACGCTTTGAGCGTGAGGCGAGAGCGGCATCGGCCTTGAACCATCCCAACATCTGCACCATTTACGGGGTGGAAGAAAACGCGAAACAGCCTTTCATTGTGATGGAGCTGCTGGAGGGCGAGTCCCTGCGCGAGCTTGTAGCGAGATATCAAAAACCGGGCATCGGAACGTCACAAATGCCGCTACAGCGGCTCCTTGAGATTGCCGTTCAAGTCGCTACAGGCTTGGATGCGGCACACGAGAAGGGCATTGTTCATCGCGACATCAAGCCGGCCAATATCTTCGTAACATCAAGAGGGCAGGTCAAGATCCTGGACTTTGGCCTGGCAAAGGTTGCGATAAGGGAAAAATCTGCCACTTCGGATTCCCTAGAGGACGGTGAGAATATCGATTCTCAGGCAACGACCAGTCGCGAGTCATCAATTGAACTCAGCCTGAGCCGGGCCGGAACCGCGATGGGTACGGCGGGCTATATGTCGCCCGAGCAGGTGCGCGGAGAGAATCTAGACGCCCGCACCGATTTATTTTCTTTTGGTTTGGTTCTCTTTGAAATGGCAACTGGGCAACGCGCATTCAGCGGAGATACGGCAGCAATCATACAGGATGACATACTGCATCGGGCGTTACCGCCCGCGAGTGAATTAAATCCTGCGTTGCACGTGAAGCTAGAAAAGATTATTCGCAAAGCGCTGGAGAAAGACCGTGAGTTGCGTTATCAAACGGCCTCCGAAATGCTCGCCGATTTAAAGACAATCAACGCCGTCGCGCCCGAGCTGGCAACCCCAATCCCCCCGGCTTCTTTATCCCATAGTAGACGTTCGATACATCGGGGGCAGCGGGGGAAGGCCTTTGCCGTTATCGGATTGCTAATTTTCGTGGGCACCGTTGGTTTTTTGTGGCGGTACTTCCGGCCTTTCTCACCAACAGAAGTAAAGGAGCGACAGCTCACCACGAATTCCGGCGACAACCCAATCAGCGGCGCGGCCATTTCCGGAGATGGCAAGTATCTCGGGTTTGCTGACAACGTCGGTCTTCACGTTCGATTTCTTGAAACCGGAGAGACTCGTGACATCCCTAACCCAGCGCAATTTGGGGACGCTCACGTATTTTGGAGCATCCACTGGTTCCCGGATAGCACGCGGTTTTTGGCGGTCTCGCACCCGTTTTCCGGTTGGAATCGTGTGATTACGTGGGAGGCGTCCTTAATGGGCGGTGAACTCCACAAGTTCCGCGATGACGTGGAAGCCTGGGATATTTCTCCTGACGGTTCAACGATCGCGATGACCAAGGCCGATGAGCACGAATTTCGACGCATGCGCGAACTGTGGGTGATGGGCCTTGATGGAAGCAATCCACGAAAACTGCTCGATGCAGGTGACCTCGGCTCTCTTGAATCCGTCCGGTGGTCCCCGGATGGAACAAAGTTACTCTACCTGAAGCATGACGAGCCAACTCGACGATCAATTGAGATTCAAGACGTCAGAAGCAGCGCCAGCCATGTAGTGTTTTCTGATCCGCAGCTTCGCGACCTTTATTGGTTGCGCGACGGCCGTGTAGTGTATGCCATGGCTCAGAGAGGAGCGAACGACCAAACGTGTAACTACTGGGTCGCACGAATCAATGGGGAGGTCGGTGCATTCACCTCAGCAGCTCGACCGCTTACTGATTATCGGGGCGTTTGCATAGAAGACACCTCCGCAACTGCAGACAGCAAAAAACTCGTCTTCGCGAAACGATCAAACCAAGGTGGCGTATATGTCGCTGATGTCGAGACGGATGGCATGCGAATTACTCCTCCAAAGCACCTGAGCATGACAGAAAGCATGGAATCCCCAAACGGGTGGACGGCTGATGGCCGTGAAGTCGTGTTTACTTCGAATCGGGACGACAAGGTGGGAATTTATCGAATGCCTTTGAGGGGGGGACAAGCAAAGCCATTGCTGGTGGAAGAGACTGGCAGATTCGGATTCCCGCGGCCGAGCCCCGACGGAGACTGGCTGCTGATTGAGCGTTTGACCCCCGGCACGGTTCCAGGGACTCACGCGGATCTTCTCAAAGTGCCAATGACCGGAGGTCCAGAAGAATTTATTGCCAGCGATATCTCGGGAACACCTCATTGTGCAGCGCTGTCCATTGCGCTGTGCGCATACGCGAAGAAGGTGAACGACGAGCTCGTGTTTATGAGCTTCGATTCGCAACTTAAGCAGAGGCACGAGCTAGGACGCTTCAGATCCCCTGATTCCAAGGGATTCTATGATTGGGCGCTCTCACCAGATGCCACTCGTATTGCTATCCTCCAGGTAACGACGGGCAACATTTACCTACTCGATCTGAAGACGCACGTTGTTCGGCACATCATAGTCAAGCACTGGAACAATCTTATTAATTTGGATTGGACATCCGATGGGAAGGGTCTCTTTATGGCAGCCTTCAACCTGGAGCCGTCCTTCTGCATGTCGATTTGCAAGGCAATGTCAAGGTGTTATGGGAGCCAGGTGGAGACCATATGATTTGGGCATTATCCTCACCCGATGGGAAGCACTTGGCAATGTCATTCTTTTCAACAAACGTGAATGTGTGGATGATGGAGAATTTCTGATATGTTCGTCGGAAAAGATCGCAACGAGGCAACCCTCGCAAACAGGACAGGAATGGATCCCTCTCCTCGCTTGCGTTATTCACCCTTAGCCATAACCATATTAAGTTTTCTTTAATCTCCCAAAGACTATGATGTGCTTCGAAAGGGCCAGTGTTCTGACCCAGTTCTTGCAGGTTGCCCCGTTTCCAGTGCGGCATTCCTACAAGGGTCAGGAATATATCTGAAGCGTTTCTATAATCCCCTCTACGTTCAGATTTGCGGTGCCGGGGGGCAGATTCCCAATCAAGATTGCAAAAGTACCGAGGCCCGCAAGTGCTAGAAGAAGGTTCAATGCCGAAGGAAGAGTAATGAGGCGGAAACCGTCTCTCCCAAGTCTGTACACCTTCAATCAGCGTACCTTCACCCATCGTGCATTTAGCGATGTACCCCGTGATGCGCGAACTGCTGCTGCCATTAACGGGTGGAATTGAGTGGGTCTTCCGGTCGGATAGTCGGCAACTCGGAACCAACCATATTTTCAGGGCTAGGCCGCCAAAAGGTTATATGTCGTCGGTCTTGTCACACCGAACTCACTAGCCAGCGCAGCCTTGCTAGTACCGGCACCCTCTCACGAATGATCTGAACCCGAAGCCGATGACATTGTGGACTGGCGACCACGATAGTTGCCTGGCTTAGCTTGGCGGTGGATTGACGAACACGACATCTCCTGTACCTTACTGATTGATCTTGCCAAAATTCGACTTGCGAGGTGCCATCGGAGGATGGCTTTGAGCTGTGTGCAGATTGAATTGAGTCGCGAACCACTCTATGTTCTCAATTGGGTTCGTGATGCGTGGGGTGCTTTGAAGCATCTGTTCGCCACAAAGAGAACACTTGGCAGAGATAGGGATGCCATTGTCGTCATATCTTGTTTGCAGGACTGGCACATTGGACATGTAGCGATTCTATTCCTTTACGACTACGTGCATCACGTGAGCTTTTTTGATCATTCAGTCACTCCCTGCATTCGTATAATCCCGTGTATTGAAGGCGAAATCGAAATATTGTCAGTCGAGTTGGACGGTAAAGATGGTCTGCTGGTGACGTTTTCGACGGCACGACTGGCGGATTTGTGGTCGAGGAACTACAGCTAAGACCAGTTCGAGAGCGTATGGAAAACAATCACAATCCTCGAGTGAGTTTATGACGTTGATTTCAAAGTGGTGGGGTGCGAAAGCGAGTCACGGCGCGTTCTTTGGTTGATTGGCGGTGGGACATTGAGCAGCTGCGACGTGCAACAGTTGACGGCGAACAGCGCCACGAGGTTCGTAAAGTAGCTGCCGATGAGGCCAGCTCTCGATAGTTCGATACCTGACCGAACCAACTTCTTGCAACCAATGTCAGAACATCCGCCTCCACGAGGCGCATCTGTGACACCATAGCTGCCATGAGTATCCAGCCTCAATATGACTTGCTCAGCGTGCTGCGCTCGAATCTGCGCCGCATCGAGGAGGAGACTTCCCAACGTGAACTGACACCTGAGGCTAGGGAATTGAAGACTCTCCTGCTCCATCGAATCGCAATCATCGAGGCTGCCATGGAAAGTCTCGCGGAGATCATCACAAAGAACAAGGGAGAGAACTAGAACTTCTAGACACCCTCCCAGATAGTGCGCATAGGTTATTTGAATTGTGCTCAGGGTGCTTCGAGCAGTAATGCGATCTGAATGCGTCTTGAATCTCTTTGGGTATGGGATCAAATTTCCACGATAAGAGTGGAACTAGACCTAGCCAACTGCACATGCTACATCTCCATCCGTCGAAGATGCGGTCTCTTTGTCGGATCAGTGTCCTGCCCTTAAGCATGCTAAAAGTTTACTTCCGTGTCGATTCGCAAAACATATTGAATCTTAAACGGTATTACTTTGATACCAAGGAGAACTGGCGGCACTCAGCGTGGATTCTCAAACTGAGTTAGTTACAAAACTAGAAACCAAAAGTTGCAAGCCTTTCGTTCCACCCGGTGGAGCAAAACGTGTGGTAGCCTTCGGCTAGTTATACCAATCATCTAATCCATGTCGAACGAAGAAAGGGCTCCTAAGGAACCCTCCTCCTAGGAGCCGTTTTTTGTTGGAACTGTTACCCATCCACCGCGCGACGCAGCGATCACGTACATGGCCGCTCCGATGATATTGATCGCAAACAAATCTTTTGCTCTCAAGTTCCGGGTTGGCGGTTACTTGACTGCAATCCCCGAAAAAGCCTTCCAATTCGATCAGTGAGTGACTCGGCATTGTGCTTAGCGAATAGCCGCTATAGATCGGCGACCCCACGCTCGTTCCCGGATACTAGGCAACCCAACCACTTCGTATTCGGGGATTTCGGACCATTGGATCGGGTCGCGATCAACTCGTCACATACCCGTCACGAAACTTTCGGGTGCGTATCTGCTCTGATTAGAATCTACTGATTCGCCGAATGGAGCCATCGTATGACCCTTGAACGAGCTGTGTCAGGCTTTCTTCTGCTATTGTCTTTGCCGAGTGGGATAGTGGCTGCCCAGGGAACGACGCAACCTGAAAAGCCCAAACTCGCCGGGAACATTTTCAAAAATGTGCAGGTGCTGAAGGACCTTCCCGAGCAACAGTTCTGGGAGACGATGTCCTTCTTCACTGACTCTTTGGGCGTCAACTGCGAGCGCTGCCACGAAACCCCATTCGAAGCCGATAAGAAACCCGAAAAGATCAAGGCGCGACAGATGATCCGGATGGTCCTCGACCTGAATGCGCGCTACTTTGACGGGACCCGCAAGGTGACCTGCAACAGCTGCCATCGAGGAACGACCATCCCGCTGGATGAGCCTTCCCTCGATGCGCACCGCTGGATGGATTTCGGCCGCGCTGAAGGCCCGTTGCCCGACGGTGCAGCCTTGATTGCGCGCTACAAGAGGCTGACAGGCGTTTCTGCCGCTGCGGCTCTCCATGCCGAGCGCGTCTCATACGAGATGACGATATATCTTTCTGAGGCTTCTCCAAGAAGGCAGAACACCGAGCTCACTATAGCCGCGCCCGACCGCTTTCGCATGAGCACACGCAATGATGCGAGCACCCGGGAATGGATTCGCGACGGAGCCACCGGCTGGACCCATGACGCCGATGGCTGGCAAGCGGTAGACGGCAGCAAGATGTTCGACATATCCAGTGAAGCCTCATCGTTCAAGTGGGAGAACTTGAAAGACGTTACCGATCCGAAGAGCCTCAAGATGGACATGGCGCGTGGCCGCCAAGCCACCGTCGTGGAAGCCAGGGACCACGGCGAGCGGGTGTGGCTGTATTTCGACAATAAAACGGGGTTGCTCCTCCGGCGCAGAGCATTTTCCCCTTCCTATTTTGCGGACTCCTGCTGGGACATAGAGTACGACGACTACAGACGAGTGGGCCCAGTGGTGCTTCCGTATCTAGTTCAGATCCTTAACCCCTCCGGCAATGGACTGACGATTCGCAAAGTCAAAGAACGGGTCCTGGTGCGAAATCTCGACGCCCGGCTCTTCGCAAAGCCGGACGGCGTAGCCCAAAATCCAGTAAGGTCAGAGTAGACGGTGATTGGCCCCGTGAGGCCTAACTGCCCGGCCTGTGAGACTATTTTGGACAAGGAACTTACGTGTGACCTTCGACATGTTCGTGCAGGAAATGCTCGCCTGGTTCCCATTTCTTCGCGCCAAATGTATGGCGTACATGGATGAAGACGAGCCATTGGCGTATATTGCTTTGGGCTGTGTGTTCAATCCGTGGCTCGAAGAATCTCTCAATGCTGGAGACGTTGCCAACGTCACTAAAGCTTGCAAATTCCTGGAGCACGCTCTCGTCGAGGGCAAGAGTGACGATCGAATCGAAAATCTCATAGCGATCGAGATTGGAGAGTGGCTCCCAGAGGTGAAGAAGAACAAGCTTCTACTTTCAAATCTCGGACCGGAAACTCTTAGCGCATGCAGTTATCACATCAGCCGACTGCCCGGAGAATAGTCCTGCCCACCATCGGAGTTGAGCAAGTTCTTGCTCTCAAAGTCACAGTTGCCGGTCACCCTTGCGATGGCTGCTAGCATGGCTGGTATGAGAAAAGTTCTGGCTGTGGTGATATTTGTTTTGGCTGCATACTGCTTATTGCTCACCATCGCTGGGGTTTTTAGAAGCTACGCGGCCCATATACATGGGACCTTTCGCGGACATTCGTTTCATGGGTATACGGGTGCAACAGTGGCTTTCATGGTTGCGACTGGCATTCTTGGCTGGGCTGGATTCAAACTGTGGCCAAAGCGCATCGAGTAGGCCAGTCGGACCGAATCTGGGTTTAACACCCGATGCAGTGAGTCACAGAAATGAGTATTGTGGGCAACGGAGACTTTGACAAGGAATTGCTCTCATTCGACAGTAGCCGGTAATTCGGCAACAATGACAATGTCTATCGTCAGTACCATAGCCTACAGCTCAATGAACACCTCTGCGATTGATGTCGCTCCCATCAGATGCTTCGCGCTTCCGCAACGCCTCTGCCTTCGCATCTTGGTTGGGCCACAGAGGATCGGAGCCTGTTTGGCGATTTTTCAGCGTGAGCCTGAAATCGGCACATTTCGCCCCGATCGCGTCTGCGAAACGCTGGATGGTGCGCCCTTTGCTCTTGCATCTGCAGATTTCAACCGCGACGGCAAGGCCGACCTCGTTGTAAGCACCTACGTGCGACTGAATTAGAGCGGAACGCCCGTGACGGGCGCAAGGCCGCGACTGGCAACACTGATTTCGATAGGCGAAAGCTTTTACTGGTCTTCGAGCGTGAACTGGAGCAATATCGCAACGACGTCCTTGCAGATCATGGACCTGAACGATGATGGTAAGCCAGATGTCGTGGCCGAGGGCGCATTCCTGTTCGAAAATGATGGCAACGGGGTTTTCAAGGCCCCACAGATCTTCGCAACGGGCGCACAAAACACATTGGTGCCGTTGATCCAC
>Ga0157369_10010608_pt1 | contig 10487 bp, 10 predicted proteins | sample C25metaG_FD_113461 | JGI IMG/M metagenome (GOLD analysis project Ga0157369, IMG submission 113461) | Corn rhizosphere microbial communities from Kellogg Biological Station, Michigan, USA - C2-5 metaG | ecosystem: Host-associated > Plants > Roots > Rhizosphere > Soil | place: USA: Michigan...
AAGCGGGAGAACGAAACCTCCCGCTCGCAACAACCAAGGGAGGTCTGACACTTGATGGCGAACTCGGCGCACTTCTGGCTCACCTAACTTATTTAGCAGCGGTCAGAATAGGCGCGGAGGATGCTTATCCAATTCCGGAAGTCACTGAGTGGCGCGATATGGGCCACGACGGGAGGTTTGCTCCCTATTGGTTCGAGCGCTTGGCGTTAGAGGACGTAGACGCCCGGCGTGGCTTCCCAGGCCTACAAGGAAACTTCCGTAAGCATGTCGATGCATGGTTGGGTTACTTGTTCCCGGGGGCGTCGGCAAACGTCCAGAACGTTGCTGGTCTCTCACAGATGAGCTTGCAGTTCCGTCTCTCCGAGCTTGGGTCGTGGCGCCGACCGTCGAACATCGGCTACGGCCTAACCTACGCCTTCCCGGTGATTGTGGCATTGCTGGCCGCCCCGCCCGGCGGTCTCATCGTCATCGACAGCCCTGAGGCTCATCTTCACCCATTTGGCCAATCTCAGATGGGAAGGTTGCTAGCCCACTTCGCGGCTGCTGGCGTCCAAATCATCGTCGAAACACATAGCGACCACTTATTGAACGGTGCCCGCTTGGCTGTGCGAGAAACCGTGTTGGCTCCTGAATCGTTGCAGATTCACTTTTTTCAAGGCGTGACAGCCGATGATCATGGAGTCAGCCAGCCTACTGTTGGTGCAGGGGGCGAAATCTACGAATGGCCGACGGGCTTCTTCGATCAAAGCGAAAAGGATTTGTCGCGCCTCGCGGGCTGGGACTGACGTATGCGCTTCTATCTCAACGAAGCTTCTGTCCAAGCTCAGTTCCCGACGAAAGAACAATTTAGGAAGGATCTTGAGGAGATCATGGCCGCTCGCAGTCGGTCGCCCCAACTGGCCGCGATGCGAACCACACCCAAACTTGCTGATCGTTTGGTTCTCCGCGATCAGACCTTCCGCGATGTGGTCCGGAGTTGGAAGGGACTCCCTTTGGCTCGCGCCGTGATGGACTGGGTGGGACGGACCGGCCCCTTTTTAGAGGCCGACCGTCTCGATGAAGACCAAGATTTATTCCAGTGCCTGGGAGTGGAAGTAACAGAGGGCGGACTGGGCGAATCGGCGCGGCGACAAAAGGCCGCCGAAACCGTCGCCGCACTCAGCTTCGCCGGAGGAACGCCGGATTTTGCCCAATCTCCCCTTTCTGTCGTGCACGGGTTCGAGGACGAGCCGCTCGCAACCTATGCCATTGCCAATTTCTGGAGCGCAGACGCCGCCGCCGCCGCCGCAGTCGCAGCTGCTCCTTTGGCATCCAACTGGCGGACGATGGTGGAAGCGGCGCGTATCACATACCCCTCTCTGATACTGCCCGACGCCCTTTACACGGATAGGCGCCTAGCGCGGGAACCGTTCGATGCGATCATCCGTGATCGCTTCTATGCTCTGCTACAGATCCTCGATGGCTATATGCGGAGCCGTGATGCCGACGGTGCTGAAGGGCCAGCGTCTCAGGACATACTGCGAGACTATTTTCAGGGAGAGCGAGCGCTCTTTTCTCCAGAAACGCAAAAGACCCAAAATAAATACGACGCAGAGCTAACGTTCTCAAAACCGGACGGGGTGGGAACGGTTCTTGCGCACTGGCATGGCAAGATAAGTCACCGAACCTATCGACTCCATTTCGACTGGCCTGTTCCGGCACAGACTAAGAAGCTGACGGTGTTGTACATTGGCCCGAAGATTACGACCAAATAGCCGCTAAGCCGTCGGGCGGATCTGTCGGATGGCGAGACTGATAGATGTGTGAGTGAGCGAACCCCGAACCGATGTTCCCGGCCGACGCATCGCATCCATTTAACCTGCCGCAGTACGTCGATTTTTTCGAATCGAGCCCTCGGCGATTGAGGGCAAGATAAAAGCCGCAAGGTGCTGGCGGGGTTGGGGGCGAAAACAGCGAGCATTTCCAGTTATATAAAACAAGGCGCGCAGTGGCCCCTCACCTTTGACTTTTGTCTATATCTCTGAAGATAAAGACGAAAACGTACCTTTTTCGCGAGCGCATACCGAACGGCGCCAGGCCAGTGTCGGCCGGTCAAGGGCGGCTTCGCCGTCGCTTCCGCGATGGGCGTAGTCCGCGCCCACCCCTGACAGCCCTCGTCTGCCCCGGCTGAGAGCTGCCATGCGATGTTGCTGGACGATCAGGCCTTCAGCCGAACACCAGGTCCACCGGTGGGATCAGCAGATAGAAAGATCACGCCCGCCTGTTCGAGGGCTTTCTGAACCGCATGGACATTTTCAGCGGCGCTTCGGCCAGGACCTAGCGCGCTTTCCATTCGCCTGATCGTCGGAAGGGACAAACCTGTTTCCGAGGCAAGCCGAGGCCCACTCCAATCAACAAGCGCTCTCGCGGCGCGGATTTGGGCGGCTGTCAGCATGGCGTGACACCAAAAGTAAAATACGAGACGCTTTTGGATTGACTATTAGAGTGGTGCATGATACTAATGGACTAATACACACCTCGCGCGCCGAGTCATGCAGTCACGTCTTTGACGGGACGTGCGGCTGCATGCCTCCGGTTCATCAACGGAATAGGCTCAATGTCGATTCAGTCTTGGCACAAAAACTGGCTGGCTCTGGACGACCAGCACAATCGCTACCTCGAAGCGTGGTGCGAGCTGAATGGTAGGCTGGAGCGGCAGCCAGGCTGGTTCGCCCTAACGGACGCCGAAAAGGACGCTGCGCAACATGCCAGCGGCCTGTCCGAAGTGGAGGCGCTCCTGCGTATCCTGCATCGACGGCTTGGTCGGTCATTGCGCAAGATGCCCACGAGCCCGAGCCGCGACTTCGACGCCGTGTTGGCGAACCTCCGCGTTGCCGAGCGGCTGAGTCCTCCCGAAGAGCACGCGGTGGTTCATGGCATACTGAAGCGTGCGGTTCGCGACCTCGATGCGATCCGAAGGGGGCCATGAGCAACCGGCGGCGCCGCAAGCCAGATTGGGCGCTCGCACGCGCCTTCGTCAGGAATGCGCGTGCCTTCCATGAGATGGGGCAGGCGGCTCGGGGCCGGTCAGGCGGGTCATCCGCCTACTACCTCGCCATCGCTATCGAACTCGGGCTGAAGGCATATCTCCTGCATCGCGGCTTCTCTGACGATTGGACTCGCGTCTGGCTCCGTCACGATCTTAGCAAGGCGCTCCGCTGCGTCAGGATGCTGGGGTTCGAGGCTGTCCCTGGAGGCATTGCCGAACTCGCTGCCGTGCTCGGTCCGCTTTATCGGTGCGGCGCCCTGCGCTCAGGAATCAAGCCAAGCCTCCCGCTTCTGCCCGAAGTCGTCGATCAAACCATCTGCGACCTTTTGAGCGCGGTTGAGGCCGCGATAGCGATCGTGAACGGGACCGATCAATGAGCCTGCCGCCCTCGCAGTTGGACGACGATGACCGCGAGCGCCAAGTTCTTGTTCGGGCGATCCGGCGGCTCCCTCGCCACTATCGGGATGTCTTCGTCCTCCATCGCTTCACCGAAATGCCTGTGGAGCAGATCGCCGAGCACCTGGGCATCGAGACCAGAGCGGTCGAAACGCGTCTGGCAGGAGCACTCGGACGCCTGAGCCGCGCCGTCGAGCAGGCGGGCGATGGAGGGGCTCCTGAATGCGAATGAGGGTCTAGGGCAGGATAGGCTTTGCGCCGGCATTGTCAGACAAACACCCATTATTAGCCGATGGGCGAGCCAGCGGCGTGCTCCCCCCCGCCCGCCTGGAGCCCGCAGTATTACGGTCGGATGCCTCGGGATTTCATCGGATTTGGAAGGGAGGAATCGTGACGGGGTAGGAGCGCCCACCCATGTCCCGTCAAGGCCTTGAACCACTGCGATACTTACGGACCGCTGAGGCTGCGGCGCTCCTGCGCCTCTCTCCCCGAACGCTTGAGAAGTACCGAGTGCATGGGACAGGTCCAGCTTATCGAAAGGCGGGCGGCACGGTGCTCTACGTAGCTGACGAACTCATCAGCTGGGTGGAGTCTAGCCGCCGTGGTTCCACAGGGGATGCCCAAGCTCGCGATTGCTAGAGGCCTCCAGCCTGAGCTGCACCATTTCGAAGCGCGCGAGCTCTCGGTAAGACCGACTCTGATTCCAAGCAGCAGATTGGAATGTCTGCTGCTTCGCCGGTCATCGCCACCAAGTTCAGTTGTGCGGAGCGGGCTCATTGCAGCGGTTCGGACTGTGCGCTTCGGCGAGAACGTCATCGTGTCCGGTTACGCCGCCCGTCTCCGATGACCTGGAGATTGACAGCGGTCACCGGCTCAGTCGCTAACGTTCTGAATGCCGGCGCGGGGGCAGGCAGGCTTAAACCTGCTGACGGGCACGGAACTGTCAGGCTAATGTCGCGGCTAACTACACTCGCTCGAAGGTTCCTGCTTGCCGGACATCACCGACGTTGAACGCTTCATAAAGAAGTGGCAGGCCGCCGAACTGAAGGAGCGGTCGGCGGCTCATGAGCAGTTCATGGACCTTTGCCATCTGCTCGGTGAGCCAACGCCTGCTGAGGCTGACCCCACAGGCGAGTTCTATTGCTTCGAACGGGGAGCGACGAAGACCACCGGCGGCCAGGGGTGGGCGGATGTCTGGAAGCGCGCGCACTTCGGCTGGGAATATAAGGGCAAACGAAAAGACCTGGATGCGGCCTTTGCGCAGCTCCAGCAATATGCATTGGCGTTGGAAAACCCGCCATTGTTGATCGTTAGCGACCTCAACCGATTCATAATCCGCACCAATTGGACGAACACGGTAAGCGAAAAGCACGAGTTCGATCTCGAAGGACTGCGTGAGCCTCAGAATCTGCAAAAGCTGAAATGGGCCTTGTCCGACCCAGAGCGACTTAGGCCAGGACAGACGCGCCAGGAACTGACGGAGGATGCGGCGGCCGAGTTCGCCAGTTTGGCGCACGATCTACGAGAACTGCAGGGTCACGAAGCTTCGAAGGTCGCGCACTTCATCAACCGACTGGTCTTCTGCATGTTCGCCGAAGACGCCGACCTCCTGCCGAACAAGATGTTCTCGAGGATGCTGCAGGCGGCGAAATCCAATCCGGCTAGTTTCAAACAGCATGCCTCGACGCTCTTCGCGGCTATGCGGCATGGCGGTCTGGTCGGGTTCGAGGAGATCGACTGGTTCAACGGCGGATTGTTCGACGATGACGAAGCCTTAGACCTAACAGCGGAGAACATCGCGCTCTGCCTGAGGGCGGCGGCGCTCGATTGGAGCGAAATAGACCCGTCGATCTTCGGCACATTGTTCGTGCGCGGCTTGGATCCTGACAAGAGGTCCGAAACGGGGTCGGAATACACTGACCGCGAAAAAATCATGATGATTATCGAGCCGATAATTACGCGGCCGCTTCTGCGGGAATGGGCTGCTGTACGCGATGGAATCCGTGGACTTATCGAACCCGCCCAGTCTGCGCTCGAGGAGGCTATCGTGATTGCTGGTGGCTATCCAGAACTGACCGAAGAGACCCGTGCCGTCGCCGGCCGGATGACGGCTAGGCCACAGCTCGAACTGTTCGAGGGATTGACGAAGCAGAGGCGGGTGCGCTCGCTCGACGCAACAAGGTCGGGTTTGAGAGCTTCAGAGAAAGCTCTGAACGAGGCGGTCGAAGCCGGCCTGACCGCCTTCAATGCCTTCATGGCAAGGCTTCGCAGTTTCAAGGTTCTCGACCCTGCATGTGGGTCAGGAAATTTCTTATATCTTTCACTCATCGAGTTGAAGAACATTGAGCGGCGGGTTGCGATCGAGGGCGAGCTATTCGGTTTCCCTCGCAGCTTCCCCGCCATCGGGCCGGAAGCGCTATTGGGCATAGAACTCAGTCACTACGCCGCCGAGTTGGCTCGCGTCTCCGTCTGGATCGGGGAGATCCAGTGGATGCGGCGGAACGGCTTCAGCATCGGGCGGAAGCCAATACTAAAGCCGTTGAATACAATTCAGCGGCGGAATGCCATAATCAACGATGACGGTACAGCGGTTGAGTGGCCGCCTTGTGATGTTATCGTCGGGAACCCCCCGTACTTGGGGGCTAAGCTACTGAAACGGCGGCTGGGCGTAGAAACTACTGAAGCCATTCGAGCTCTATACGTTGGTCGTCTGCCGGGCTTTACCGATTTAGTATGCTATTGGTTCGAGAATGCCAGACAGATGATCGCAGACGGCACGCTCACCCGTGCCGGTTTCGTGGCGACCAATTCGATTCGGAAGAACACCAACCTTCCCGTGATGCACCGCATCCGGGAAACTACGGACATCTTCGAGGCTTGGCCGGAGGAGCAGTGGACGGTCGATGGTGCCAATGTGGACGTCTCGCTGGTCTGCTTCGGCAACAACGGCGGCGTAAGCGCGCTCCTCAATGGCGAGCCAGTGGATTCCATAAACGCCGACCTTACGTCCGGCCTCGATCTGACCAGAGCAAAGCCCCTTAAGGCCAATCGAAATGGCGCGTTCTTGGGCATCCAGAAAAGCGGTCCTTTCGACATCCCTGGCTTGGTGGCGCGTAGCTGGGCGAAGGAGCCGACCAATCCCAACGGCCAGTCCAACGCCGCCGTCTTGAGGCCGTATTGGAACGGTGATGACGTCACTGGCCGGCCGCGCGATATGTGGTTTATCGACCTGCCACTAGAGCTGTCAAAAGGAGAGGCTTCGCTCTTCGCTGCTCCCTTCCATCACATCGCGACCACTACAGACGAAGATGGAAAGACCGTTCAGCAACTCCGGGAAGCGCTCGGCGAAAGGGCCGGGCCTCGATGGTGGGAACCGCACTGGCCGCGTATGGACATGAGGTCGAGGATTGCCAGCCTACCAAGATACATTGTGACCCCGGAGACGGCTCAATACCGTCTGTTCGTCTGGCTCACCCCTCCGATACTCCCGGACAAGAACCTCATTGTCATTCCTCGTTCGGATGATTTGATGTTCGGCCTGCTACATAGCCGGTTCCACGAAGCGTGGGCGCTTCGTAAGGGTTCTGACTTGGAGGATCGCCCTCGGTACACTCACACGACAACCTTCGCGACGTTTCCGTTCCCCGACGGCATGACGCCTGATGTGGATGTCGCTACGGCGAGGACCCATCCCGCCGCAGAGGATATTGAGAAGGCTGCTGCCAAGCTCAATTCGCTGAGAGAACGATGGCTCGCCCCTGAAAATCTGGTCGACCTTGTGCCCGATGAGATTGATGGTGCGCCGGTTCGTGTGATGCCGAAAGACGACGCAGTACGGAGCGCCTTGGCTAAGAGGACGCTAACGGCTCTCTACAACGAGGGCCCTGAATGGTTGGCTGAGGCCCACAAGGATCTGGATAGGGCGGTGGCTAAAGCGTACGGCTGGCCTGAAGGAATAACGACCTCCGAGGCTTTGGAAGCGATGCTCGATTTGAACTTATCTCGAGCCTAGCAACCCTTAACGGCTCAAACTGTAAGCGAAGTCAGCACGCCCTCACGCGCATACTCCGTAACGCTCTTAGCCATCTGCGGTCGCACGGCTGGATCGACGAAAAGGCTGCCGGAGGGAGGCACGTCAGGGGCGGAAGAGTCGGTAGCCGTCGGCTGGAACCCGTTTGCGAGCCTCCCAGTCCGGGAAGGTCAAGGCGCCGGACTTGCGCAGATCGGCGGCCAAGGCGTTAACTTGGGCGCGTGTGACGATGGACCGAGCCAGAACTTGGGGCCACACTTCAAGCCAGCGGGCAGCGCCGGGAGCGGTCGGGACGAGGTTTAGAAGGACCTTGCCGGCGGCGTTACGCTCGCCGTCGAGGAATTCGGTGGCGGGATCAGGTGTCATGTCGCTGAGCGAGCCGAACAGTTCGTTTTGGCGGCTGGCGGCGGCGACCGCATTGAGCTTGGCAACGCCGCGCACCTGGCTTTGCTCGCGCAGCGCCTTGATCTGGCAGTCACGAAACACCTCCAGGCCCGTCACGCTCCGTGTGCCGTAGACCAAGCTGTAGAGCGGTCGGTCCTGGGTCGGCCTGAGGACCGTGGTCTCCGCCACATGGGCGTAGCCGCCCAGACTGCGCAGTGTCGCGGCAAATGCGTCCACCAACACCGCCTTGCGGTGATCCGCCTGGCTCATAGCGGCTGCCGGCGGGACGGCGAGTTGCGCTCGCCATCCCGGCGCGACGAGCAGCCGATCCAGGCTGGCGGCGACTTGGGGCTTCTGGAGTTCGGCGAACCGGTTGATGAAATCGAACATGAAGTTGAACACGACTTCGCTGTTCGGCCGCTTCAGCAGGGGCGCGATCCGCTGCATGTCGATCGCCCACCCCTTGGGATCGATGAAGAGGAAGGCGAAGGCCCGGGCCGGGATGTCCTTCAGCAGTTCGGGCGCCCGGTCGATGAAGGAGCCGGAATAGGTCTTGATCTCGACGTCGGGAAACAGCGTCCTGACGCCCTGCAGGTTCGCGTAGGCGGTCGGGTTCTTTTCGACGAGATAGGCGGAGACCTTGAGATCGCGGCCCAACCCCTTCCAGGTCGCCTTCGCCCGTGTCAGGGCCGCCATGGCGATCCCGAACGAGGTGTCTTCGAAGGCCTCTCCGGTGTTCTGCCAGGGGCCGGAGAACCCGTCGACATAGGCGATCTCTGAATAGGCGCTGCCGATCTTGTGGGCAAATATCTCCAGATATTCGCCGAGCAGGAAGTGTTTGACGTAGGCCTGCTCCCGGCCAGCATATAGGCCCAAATCCCCGATCATGATGACCTCCGCGTGTCCGAGCCGCTCACGCTATTCCCGCCACCATTGCAAAGCCTGTGGCGAACGTCGATAGACGATGTCCACGGGGTTGGCCGCAGCCGGTTCGGGCGGCAAGGATGCGGGGCGATCCGGCGACGCGGTTCGAAAGGCGTGCTAGACGTTCAACCTCTGCTTGGTGCGGCGCTGCCGCGACGCGTCAAGCGTGAAACGACGATGAGAAGGCTGATGGCTGAGACGCAGATCGAGTGGACCGACGCCACTTGGAACCCCGTGGCGGGGTGTTCCATCGTCACGGCCGGCTGCACCAACTGCTATGCGATGCAGATGGCGCGTCGCCTCGAGGCGATGGGGGTCGCGAAGTACGAGGGCCTGACCCGTAAAACCGGCAAGCGAGCCGTTTGGAACGGATTGGTCCGAGAAGACCCTGCGGCCCTCGCAATTCCGTACGGCTGGAAAAAGCCGCGCAAGATCTTTGTCAACTCGATGAGCGACCTGTTCCACGACGCCGTCAGTGAGGCGTTCATTCTCGACGTCTGGCGGGTGATGCGCGAGACGCCGCACCACAACTACCAGATCCTGACCAAACGCCCTGAACGGATGGCTGAGGTCGTGGCCCGCATCCCGGACGTCCTACCCAACGTCTGGTTGGGCACGAGCGTGGAGAGCGCCGAGGTGGCGGCGCGCATTGATCATCTGCGTAAGGTTCCGGCGCGCATCCGCTTCATCTCCTTCGAGCCGCTTATCTGCGCCGTGGGCGCGGTGGATCTGACCGATATCGATTGGGCGATCGTCGGCGGTGAGAGCGGCCTCAACGCCCGGCCGATCCGCGAGGAGTGGATCGACGAGATCTACGGCCAGTGTGAGGCTTATGAGACCGCGTTCTTCTTCAAGCAGTGGGGCACCTGGGGCAAGGACAACAAGAAGCGCTCCAAGAAAGCCAACGGCCGGGAGTACCGCGGCCAGACCTGGAACGAGATGCCGACGGCGCTGGAGGCGTAGCCCAGCCCGCGAGACCCGGAGCACGAATGAAGACGGACGGCTACGCCTGGCCCCAAGGGGCCGAACTCGACGACCACAGTCGGCGCAAGCACAAGATTCTGCGCGAGTACTTTCATCAGTATCTCACCGTGCGGTGCCAACTCCCGCAGCAGTCGAAGTTCCGGTTGGCCATCGTGGACGGTTTTTCGGGTGGCGGCCGGTACCAGTGCGGGTCGGCGGGTTCGCCGATCATCTTTATCGAAGAGCTCGACCGGGCGCTGGAAGCGATCAACCTGCGTCGGGCGATGCAGGGCCTAGGCGCGATCGAAATCGAATGCCTGCTCGTCTTCAACGACGCCCTACCCAGCGTCACGGCGATGCTGGCCTCCTATTGCGAGCCCCTGGTCGCGGCCGTCAAACATAAGTCTCCCAAGCTTCACCTGGATGTCTGTTACTTCTCCGAACCGTTCGAGGTTGCCTATCCGGCGATTCGCGATCTGATCGCCAAGGGCCGCTATCGCAACGTCCTCTACAACCTCGACCAGTACGGCCACGCCGAGGTCGACATCACGACATTGCAGGACATCCTTCGCGCGACACCTTCGACCGAAGTCTTCTACACCTTCGCCATCCAAACCCTCCTGACATACCTGAGCGGACGCGATCCCGGCCTCCTGGTGCGACAGCTCGGACATCTTGGGATCCGCCCGACGGACCTGGGTGCGCTGGAAGGGGTGATGACCAAAACCGAGTGGCTCGGCGCGGCCGAGCGGCTGGTGTTCG
>Ga0157369_10010609_pt1 | contig 10485 bp, 6 predicted proteins | sample C25metaG_FD_113461 | JGI IMG/M metagenome (GOLD analysis project Ga0157369, IMG submission 113461) | Corn rhizosphere microbial communities from Kellogg Biological Station, Michigan, USA - C2-5 metaG | ecosystem: Host-associated > Plants > Roots > Rhizosphere > Soil | place: USA: Michigan...
ATTGTCCTCAGCGTCCGCCGTCGCGACAGCCGTCTTGGGCTGTTCGTTGCGCACCTGGCGGTCGTCGCCGGCCGCAGGCTTCTTGTCGTCCGGGAAGGTTTCATAGACCGGAATATTGACCTGCTTCTTCAGCTCTTCGGTATTGGGAAAGGCCGCCATATGGCGTTCCACCTGATGCAGGTCGAACGAGTATTGCGGAATGCCGACCGGCTTGTGGGTGGCGATACTGCGGAAGAAGAGCACGCGGGCCTTCGTATAGGTGTTCCTGTAGCGCGTTTCCTGGGGCTGCACGGTGATGCCCATCGGTTTGGCAGGCTCCAGCACAAAGGCCGGTCGTCCGATAAAGCGATAGGCGGTGGAGATGAACATGTTCTGGCCCGTCTTCGGATCAGGCCGGCTATCGGCATTGCGCTTGATGGCGTAGTACATGCCCAGTGAGTTCTGGTGATAGACGGTTTCGGAGGTGGCGCCGCCCTGAGCCTCCACATTCTCGAAATAGACATCGCGCCAGTCGCGGTAACCGCCCACGATGCCGTACAGGTTGCCATCCTTGTCGATCTCAAGGCGGATCTTGCCATCCTTGAAATCGGCGTCGCGGAAATTGCCGATATTCCAGGCCACGTTGGGCATGTGAATTTCCGGCGCCTGCCCGCTTTCCACCACCCCATTCCTGATGGTGGCCTTCAGCTTTGTGTACATCTCGGTCCTGGGCAATCGATAAGAATAGCCACTGCCGACACCGTCGGCATCCTTCAGGATCTTGTCCGGCGAGTAGCCGATCTCCAGGGTCACATCGTCATCATTGTCCGGGCTCTTGTTGCCGGAAAGGCGGATGACGACGCTATAGAGGCCTTCCAGCATCTTGTCGTTGGCGCGCTGGGTCAGCGCCGCGGTGAAATTGCGGCCGCGGAAGGCCTGGATGCAGCCCCACGCACGGTAAAGGGCGTTGTCGATTCCCTTCTCGCCACCAACGCCGGCAAAACCGCCCGTCTTGGCATTGTGATCGAGATTAAAACCCAGCGCGATCTTTCCGGTGACTTGGGGCTGGCCCGGATCGGCCGCCGTCCAGGGATTCATGTAGCTATTGATGTTCTTGGCATAGCCGCGATAGGTCAGCTCATGTTCTTGCCACAGATGCTTGTGTCCCAGATAGTTGGGCACCGTGTCATAGCCGGGCGGGTTGACGATGTTCTCGACTTCCGCGGGCGTCCGCCATTTGGTGGCGCTGAAGAGCGCCTGATAGTTCAGGTCCGCCGCCGGCTCGGAAGAGCCGGTCGGGCAGTCCGCGCCAGGCTCGAGCTGGCCTTCCTTGGTGAAACCGGGCTTGCCGCCGTAGTACCAGGCAGGGTCGTAATTGCCGACGACATAGCCGCGGGTCCAGGCCGCCGCTTGCGCTGGCGCGGCAAACCCCAGCATGGCCAGACCGGCGGCTAGAGGAAATCCGAGAATGCGTGCTGCCTTCATCGCGTTCCTCCTGCCTGGGCGGCCATCAGCCGCTCACCGATATATGCAAGGGAGCCGCGTTACCGGCCCCTTGGTGGGGCGATATTTCGCCCTTCCATTCTGCACCCTTGCCCGGACCCCGGCAAGCGGGGTCGGGCAGAGATGTTGGTTACATCTTCAGCCTGACACCAACCCGGTACATGCGGCCGACTACGTCATATAGAGCAGGGTTCACCGCATTCGCGTTGTTCGGGGCGTTGGAGTAGATCATGACCGGGTCGACATTGGTGACATTGTCGATCTTGCCGTAGAGTTGCCATTCGTCGTTGACGTTGAAGCTGCCGCCCAGATCCAGCAGGAACTGGCCGCGGAAGCTGTTGCTGTTGATCGTTGGATTGTTGCTGGTGGACAATGGGCAGGAACCGGGCGTGCAGACCACATACTGGCTGTTCTGACGGCCGTCGCTGATATAGCGCTCCGTCACGCTGACGCTCCAGCGGTCGGCCGCATAACTCTGGGTGGCCAGGACCTTCCAGTGCGGGATGTTGCCGCCATTCTCGCCTGCCGATTCATGCGGGACGGTGCCCGGCAGGCCGGCAGTGGAGATGAACTTGCTGACGTGAGTTGCCAGCAGGCGCACTGTCCAGTCACCGGGGATGCCCAGGTCCGACAGCGAGAAGCGATAGCTGGACTCGATGTTGAACCCATCCGTCGTCGTGCTGGCCAGGTTGAACGCGGCCGAGACCACCTGCCGCCAAACTGCAGTGGGATTATTGAATACCGTCTGACCGGCGGGGTTGGTGATGATGTTGGCGCACTGGTCCTGGAAACCCAACCGGCACAATTCGATGATGTTGGCTGAGGACAGGTTGCTGATGCCGCCCGTGTAATAGACGCGGTAATAGTCGATCGAGGCCGAGAAGCCGGGCAGCCAGTTCGGCTGCCAGACAATGCCGACCTCGGTGTTCTGGGCCTTTTCCGGCTTGAGGTTCGGATTGCCGGCCGTGACATTCTGCACCTGAACCGTGCCGCCCACACCATTGAGGAACGGGTTGTTGACCGTGCCATTGGCCACGGTTGAGGCCGAATACAATTCACTGAGATTGGGAGCGCGGATGTCGCGAGACAGCACGCCGCGCAGACGCAGGCCCGCGAGTGGCGTGTCCCAGGTCGCGCCGACCTTCCAGGTATTGACATAGCCGGAGGTGCTGTAGCCGGTGGCGCGGCCGCCCAGATCGAGGTCGAACGAGCCCCAACCCTCGTTCTTGAGCAGCGGGATAACCGTTTCGACATAGCCTTCCATTACATTGTAGGCGCCGTGGCCGTTGTGGAAGTTGCCGGCGTACCAGTTGTCGCCTGTAGTGCAGTTCAGCAGTGGGTCGTTGCATTGGCCGGTACTGGCCGGATCGCCAAACACATTGTAGCCGTCCTTGCGATACTCAAAGCCGGTGGCGACGGAGATCGGGCCGGCCCAGGTGGAGAACGGCTCGCCGTTCAGGTTGATGGCGAACACGTCTTCGTCGAAGCGGGTCTGCTGGCTGGGGCCTTCGAAGCGGTGAGGACCGCCGAAGATCCAGTTCACCGTCGCCTGGGTCGGCGTCACATTGCCGAAGGGATTGTAGGGCAGGCAGCCCAGGGAAATCGCCGTGGTGCTGCGGCAGACGATGGTGCCCAGCGTCTGGTTCACGGCCGCGTAGGTGGCCTGATTGGCCGTCGTCACCAACACGGAATCCTGTGCCGCGAGCAGGTAAGGGTTGAGCGGAATGTGAATCTGGATGTGAGTCTCGGTCTCGCCATGCTCGGCATAGCCGCTCCAGGTCCAATCCTTGCCGAACAGGTTGAACGCGCCATCCCAGCCCATCACATAGCGGCGCAGGTTGCGCTCCACATGAATGGTGCGCCGGTCGGGAATCTGGGCATTGACCGTGCCGAAGCCAAAGCTGGTGATGTTGTTGGATACACAGGCCGCATTCACCGAGGCCGGCAGATAGGCGTTGGGGCCACCCGCAGCATTGCCGCACTGGATGGTCTGGCCGCCGGCAAACCAGGAGCCCGGTGACGGGGTGTTGCGAGTTTGGGCTTCGCCGAACTGGGCGGTCAGCCAGACATTGAGCTTGTCCGTCACATCGTAGGAGACCCGGCCGTACAGGGAGAGGCGGTTCAGCGACTCGATCAGCGTGGTGCCGTTGCCGATCGTACTCGACGTGTCGCCGCCGATGCACCAGGGCGAGACGCAGTTGGTCACCCCGCCTGCGGCGTTCTTTTGGGGCACGCCCTTCAACCCGTTGGGGCCGACGCCATAGACGAAATTGGTCGGTTGGCCGTTCTCGGCGAAGGCAATGCCCTGCAAGGGGCCCGTTGTAATGATGCCGTACCGGGCCAGCTGAATATCTTGGCCATGATAGGCATTGAAAAACTGGGGCTGGCCAGCCGGTGTCGCGGCCGGAGAAGCATATTGCAGCCGGGCCGGAGAATTGAACCAACTGCGGCCGCCCGGTCCTTTGCCCTCGCCGTAAATCGTGTTGTTGGGATCTATGCCATCGTCGTGGCCGTATTCTCCGGACACTTCGATATGGCCGCGGTCGCCCGAGAAGGTGGTGCCGGCAGCCATCTGGTACAACGCCTGCCAGTTGTCGCCATAGGTGGAAATGCCGGTCGACAAATTAGCTTTGAAGCCGGTGAACTTCTTGTCGATGACGAAGTTGACCACACCGGCCACCGCGTCCGAGCCCCAGGAGGCCGAGGCGCCGCCGGTCACCACGTCCACCCGCTGGATCAGGAGCTGCGGCAGCTCGCTGATGTCGGTGATGCCGGTGACGTTGGACGGCACGATGCGCTGCCCATCCACCAGGGTTAGGGTGCGGATGGTGCCGAGGCCTCGCAGGGCGAAGGAGGATAGACCATTGTTGCCGCCGCTGGTGCCGCCGGTGCCGCTTTCGGTGCCCTGGCTGCCCATCAGCGAAGGCAGTTCCTGGATCGCCGCATAGATGTTGGGCTTTGCCTGCTGCTCGATATCGTCGGCACCCACAACTGTGGTCGGCGTCGGAGCCTGGAAGCCGTCGCGCACGATACGCGAGGCGGACACGGTGACGTTTTCGGTGTCCGGCGCCTGCGCCGCAGCGGTGGTGAAGAGCCCCGGCATGCAGGATAGCAGCGCCACCGCGCTGGTCATTGTCAGCGCGCGACTGCGGACGCGCGAATGGAAAAGATCCCCAGATGCAACACTGCGCCTTGACTGAGTCATGACCGTATCCCCCCTTTTTGGACCGCGAAGCGTTCGCCCCGCGCACCGCCCCTCTGGCGGACCTTTTTTGCTTGTGTGTCGGTATTTCCTTTGCCTGGCCAACTCTTGCGTCTGTGACAGTACCGTATAAGGATCAACCAGATAAGGAGAATTAGCTTCCTGGTTTAGAACCCTTTCCAATTCATCCCCAGCAGCCGTTTTTGCCGCGGTGCATCAGAGGTGTGACATGGGTCAAAGTGGAAGCAACGCTATCAAGATCGCGGCCGCGCTACTCGCCACGGCCTTGTTCAGCCCTCATTCTTTGAGAGATGCCGCAGCGCAAAGTGTGGCGCCCACTTATCAAGCCGACCCCTTCTGGCCGCGCGAATTGCCCAAAAACTGGATTCTTGGTCAGGTTGGTGGCTTGGCGGTGGATGCCCAAGGGCATCTCTGGGTGCTGCAGCGGCCTCGTACCGTGCCGGAAGTCGCGCTGGGCCTTGCCGCCGATCCGCCGATCACGGCCTGCTGCATAAGAGCGCCTGCGGTGCTGGAATTCGCCGCCGATGGGTCGGTGATGCGCTCCTGGGGCGGCCCTGGCTTCACGCCCGACTGGCCCGATACCGAGCACGCGATCCAGGTCGATGCCGAAGGCAATGTCTGGATCAGCGGCAATGGCCGCACCGATCGCGAGGTGTTGAAATTTACGGCGGATGGCAAGGAGCTTCTTGCCGTCGGCCGCAAAAGCGATGCGCCAGTTGACAACAAGGACATCACTCTTCTGGGCCGGCCGGCAGGCATCGCCGTCGATGACGCGGCTGGCGAGGTCTTCATCGCCGACGGCTACATGAATAGCCGCGTGATGGTTTACGACGCGAAAAGTGGCGCCTTTAAGCGCGGCTGGGGCGCCTATGGCAGCAAGCTGGACGAGATTTCCAACGGTCCCCGCGCCAGATACACGCCCGGTCAGACGCCGGCGAAGCAATTCAATCTGGTGCACTGTCTCACTTTGTCGAAGGACGGCTATGTCTATGTCTGCGACCGCACGAACGATCGCATCCAGGTCTTCGCCAAGGATGGGCGCTTCATCACCGAATTCATCGTTCATCCCGAAACTCAAGGCATGGGCTCGGTGGTGTCACTGGGCCTTTCTGGCGACTCGGGCCAGCAATTCCTGATCGCGGCCGACGATGGCAATAGCACAGTGCGCATCTTGCGCCGCAAGGACGGCGCGGAAGTCGCTCATTTCGGCCATCGCGGCCATAATACCGGCCAGTTCGAGGCGCTGCACCAGATCGCTGTGGATAGGCACGGCACGGTCTATACCGGCGAAGCGGGCGGCGGCATGCGCATCCAAAAATTCGTGCCCCGCTAGGCGCTCCCTGATCCAAGGGCGACAAGCGCGAGCTGCCGCACCAGTCTCAGACGTAGCGATTTTTTGGCTTTATTATTTTCCTGCCGCGCCCGCACTTAAATGGTGCCGCGCGAGCGGGCTTGGCATTCAAAGCGACCGCGGCAAGCAGTCCGGGATTACTGCTCCGCCACCGCGGCGCGCCACCGCGGCCAATCTAGACTGCAACGCCAACTCTGAAGCGTGCCGCCCAAAAAAGAAGGCCCAGACCAATGGTCTGGGCCTTCTGGCATTGGTCTGGTGAAAACGTCAGCTTGTCGGCTTCTGGCGCATGATGGTGAAGCGGGTCATCTCGTGCCGCGGCTGGTCCCATTGAGGCGCCAGCTTTGCCGCCTGCGCGTAATCGGCATAGGCGCCGTTGAGGTCGCCCATGTCTTCACGCGCCAGCGCACGATTGAAATAGACCTTTTCTGGGTGGGCCGGGGTGAACATCAGCGCGCGATCGAAATTCGCCGCAGCCGCCTGGGGGCGATGCTGCACCAGATAGATCGAGCCACGGTTCACGATGGCTTCCGCCATGCGGTCATTCAGCTTCAGGGCGGCGGTGTTGTCCGCCAGGGCAGCGTCATATTCCCCGCGGGCATAGTGCAACACGCTGCGGTTACTGAGCACTTCGGCGCGCGCGCTGTCGTGAATGGCATACTTGACCGCAAGGCTGCAGTTCGCCAGGGCGGCATCTGTTACGCGGCCGCCTTCCTGCGCCGCGGCGCTGGCAGCGGCGCAGCTGTCAGCTGTGCCCGAGGCGAGCAGGCTTGCGCTGGGCCACGAGGTGACTGCAAACGCCGGCACGGTGGCGAGTATCATGATCGCGCCGGCAGAGATTGAAAGGCAGGACTTCAAGGACATCTGAACCTCCGCAAAATTTTATGTTCACTGCCGCAAGGGATTACCACAGCAACGCAGCCATACAAGTGAATTGCTTGTGTGCGTAGCAGCGTGCTCAAAATCTAATCACCGCATCTACAAGCCCAAAATATCAGAGCGCTGATCGTTCGCGCAGCAACCTGCTCAAGCCATCGTCAAAGTCGGGATTGCATAAAAACTAGGTGGCTTGGGAAGCTCTTGTTTTCACACCGAAAAATTCCGCCGCGCTGTGGCGCGCCTTTTGCTACCTGCAAAATCAGAAGTCTTTCGCGGAGCGAATAGCGAATGAAAGCAGCAGTGGCATTGAGCCTTCTGATTCTTGTGCCGAGCGGCTATGCGGCCAACGCAGCCCAATCTGATTCTTATTTCGACATCGACGTGGTCTCGGTCACGCCACGGAGCCCTGACGTGAAGCCGTTCGTGATGGCCATTTTCACAAAAGAGCAGCAGCAGAGGTTGGCGGCTGCGTCCCTGAAGAAGGACCTGAGCGCGCGCCGCTGACGCCGGGCTAGCGCGGTCTTCCCGATAGCCGGGCTATTGTTGTCCGCGCTGTCAGGCCAGGCTTTGCGCCACAGCGCGGCCGATCTCCCTGAAGACACTTTCGAGCTGGGAGGCCGACGGCGTGCCGCCCTGCGTATAAGCGCAAATAACAACCGACATGCCCGGCGCCGGCCATACCATCGCGATGTCTCCCGCCGCATCGACGCCGTTGTTTCCGGTCTTGTCGGCGATTTGCCAGGCGACCGGCAGGCCGCCACGCAATCGGTTCGCGCCTGTCTGGCAAGCGATCATCCAGTTCTGCAACCTGCCCCGCGCCTCTGGTGAAAGCACGTTACCCAAGAGAAACCGGCGCAGGTTTCCAGCCATGGCAATCGGTGTGGTCGTGTCATGCGGATCACCGGGCTTGGAACGGTTCAGCACGGGCTCATTGTGGTCCAGCCGCGAGACGGCATCGCCGGTCGACCGCCAGAAGTCGGTCAGGACGGCCGGTCCTCCTATGGAAGCCAGGAGAAGGTTGGCACAGGCATTGTCGCTGAGCTCCACCGCCGCTTCGCACATCTCTCTGACCGTCATCCGGCCTTTTGCCAGATTCTGTTTTGCGACCGGCGCATAAAAGTCCTGGAGGTCATCTGGGCCATAGGAGATCGAGCGAGCGAGATCTTCCTTGCCGCGGTCCACGCGGGAAAGCGTGCAGGCAACCAGGGAGGCTTTAAAGGTGCTGCACATGACGAAGCGCTCTTCAGCCCGCCAGGCGATCTTCTTCCCGCTTTTGAGATTTTCGGCATGAAGGCCGATGCGGCCTCCGCTTTGCCGCTCGTAGTCCGCGAGCGCCGGCAACTCCTGTGCCCAGGCAGGTCTGGTCAAAATAAGGGTGGGCGCAGCCAGAAGAACACGTCGGGAAAGCGGCATGATTATTTCACGATCATTTTCGAAATATGCTCTCAGGCAGCCAGGCGGGCCGGTCTGGCGCATCCGTCACCCGTGCGGCCAGCGCGGCAACAAAATCATCCAGCTTCACGGCCTCTTCCTTCATCACGGGCTGCTCAAGATCGTCCGATGGCGAGTGATAACGGTGGGCCCGCCAATCATGTTCGATCTGGAATTCCGGCGTACCCTTGGCGAAGCCGAATTTGAAGACCAGCGCGGGGATACCTTCACGCACGAAGCTGAACTGATCGGTGCGAATGAAGACGTTGCGGTCAGGCAGGGGATCCGGAATCATTTGCAGCCCTTTTCCGGTCGCGACAGCCTTGACAGCGTCACCCAGGCTGCTTTCGTCCTGACCCGGCGCGTAGACAGTCTTCAAAGGCCATAGCGGCAGCGGCATGTCGAAATTCAGGTCTGCCACGATGTTCTTCTGGGGCACCGTGGGTCTTTTGGCATAGTAGCTCGAACCCAGAAGCCCTTTCTCTTCGGCGGTGAAGAACAGGAAAAGGACGGACCGCCGGAGCGGCGGACCCTGCTTCAGGCGATGCGCGATGTCCAGAACCGAGGCGACGCCAGAGGCGTCGTCCATCGCACCGTTGTAGATCTTATCGCCATTGACGGGCGCACCAATCCCATAGTGATCCAGATGGGCCGATACAGCGACATACTCAGACCGCAGTTTGGGATCATGGCCTTCAAGTTTGGCGGCGAGGTTTGGCGATGTCAGATGCGTGTAACTCGCTGCCACCGATGCCTTCAGACGAACCGGCAACGGAAAAACCGGCAAAGGGTTGGAGCCATCCGCCAGCATCGCTAGCTCGGCGAAGCTGTGACCGCTTCCCTGGAAAAGAATCTCGGACTGGGCCGGATCAACTGTCGCCGTGAAAAACACTTTCTTCGTTTCGCGCAACCTGACATCGGCCAGATACATGCCGGGACTGCGGGCCAGAAGCCTTTGCCGCTCCCACAATATTTCCACCTGGTGGGACGTGGTAAGGCTGATGATGCCCAACGCCCCCAACCTCTCAAGCTCCTTGTTGCGTTCCGAACGGGCGTTGGATTTCAGGGCGCCGGACAGATCTGCCGGCCCGCCGCTCAGTACAACCGCAATCTTGCCTTTGAGATCTTGGCCGGCGAAATCGTCATGGCCCTGCTTGGGCAGGTGCAGGCCGTAACCGACAAAGACCAGAGGCGCGTCCACGCTTTTGGGCCGGGGGCCTGCACCCGCCGTGATCAGCATCTGATCACCGACCTTGAGCGGCGTGACGGCGCCGTCGGCGGCGACCAGCTCGGCGCTGCTTTTATCTTGATCCACGATCTGCTGTTCGAAGGCCGCCGGCTGCAGATAGCCGCCGGTTCCGGCCGGCTGCAAACCTTCATCCTTGAGGCGGGAAATCACATAGGCCGCCGCGCGGTCATAACCTGGCGAGCCGGTCAGGCGCCCTTCCATCCCGTCACTGGCAAGCGCGCTGACATCTGCCCACCACTGGGTAGCAGCCGAGCTGTCGGCAGATGCAGGAAACGACAACAACAAAAGCAGACAGGCAGGCAGGCGAAAGAGGCTTCGAGGTCTTATCGGCATCATGCCACGACCGTGACATGAGCCGCGGTCCACGGGAAGAGCGCGGATACTGACATTTCTTCGATCGCCTTTTTGCGCAGCAGGCTGACAAGTTTTTGGGCAAAATTATTTTCGCGCCCGTGCGTTGCGTGCGGTGCGCTACATCGCTCTAATCGCATTGCGGCACGTGCGAGACTCGCGCGTGAACCGGCGCCGGAACAGGCGCATTCGGGGACCTCCAGGACGGAACGCCAACCGGCCGCTGCCGAGTGCAGCGACGTGCTACGGGGGAAGAACCATGACGGACCAAACACCCGCGCCGAGCCGGCGCTCGCTTCTCAGCATGATCGGCGTCGTTGCCGGCAGTGCTGCCATGTACCACGCCATGACCGAGCTGGGTTATGCGGAAGGCTCGACCTTCACCGGGCCCATCAAACTATCCCAGCCACCGCCCGGAACGTCCGTTTTGATCCTGGGCGCCGGGGTTGCCGGCATGGTGGCGGCGCTGGAATTGCGCGACGCCGGATATAAGGTGCAGCTGCTGGAATATAACGACCG
>Ga0157369_10010611_pt1 | contig 10485 bp, 9 predicted proteins | sample C25metaG_FD_113461 | JGI IMG/M metagenome (GOLD analysis project Ga0157369, IMG submission 113461) | Corn rhizosphere microbial communities from Kellogg Biological Station, Michigan, USA - C2-5 metaG | ecosystem: Host-associated > Plants > Roots > Rhizosphere > Soil | place: USA: Michigan...
ATCGTTGCTACCGCGGCCGGCCACGTCGTGAGCTGGTTGGCGCGCTCATGCGCGTCGATCAACGCACTCACCGCTAACGCCAGTGCGATAACGCAGCAAAACCCTCCGAAGAGTCGGAGGCCGATAGCCCATCGGGTGCCTCGCATCAGTGTCCCGTTTCGCTGCACGAGACGCACGCCAACGGACGCGCGGCGTACCTCGTGTGTGATCGCACATTCTATGTCGGATCTTGATTCAGGTAAATCCGGTTTCCGTACAGGTCGCGCATCATGACGCCTGTTCCATATGGCATGACTTGCGGCCGGCCGTCGAATTGCACCCCGCGATTGGAAGGTTGGGGAACTCGGGAGACGCATTCGGACCACACTTGCACCATCAACTTCAGGCAGGGTCACAGCTCCTTCGTGAACAGCCGCTGCCATTCCGGTTTCAAAACATAGATGCTCCCCAACTCGCCTGAGGCACGTACTTCACATTCTTGGGGCGCTGCGAATAGTCGACGAATGCCCACGCGACTTTGATGATCAGCTTTCCCGTGGCCCGCCCGGGCTCCGCGGCCGTGCTTCAGAGTAGTAGCATGCCCCGCCGCACCGCTGTCGCGACGGCTTCCGTCCGCGACGACACGCCGAGTTTGTCGAACAATAGCTCGAGGTGCGTCTTCACCGTGTTCGTCGAGATGCCAAGTCGAGCCGCGATCTGCTTGTTGCCCAACCCGTCCGCGAGCAAGCCGAGAACCTGGCGCTCGCGATTGGTCAACGCCGGCTCGGCCGAGACATGGTTGGCGGCGGCATTCATGGCAGGCGTCCCAGTCACGCTATCGGACGCGACGACAACCATATCCACCGCCGGCGAAACGTCCGCGGCCGACGCGCCCACACTGACGATCTCGAACGCCGCGCTCGCGCCGAGGGCCGACGCCAACGCGGCGCGGATCTCCTCCGACTCGGCGACGACCGCAATGCGCGTCACGCAGCGCGGCGTGACGTTGCGCGGTTGATGAATCGCTGAACGGCGAGCGCCGGAATGGCCACGCCGAGTCCGTTCACCACCATGCTGTTGATTCCGACCAGACGCCCGTCGGCATCGACGAGCGGGCCGCCCGAATTGCCCGGAGCGAGCCGCACGTCGGCGACGATGAAGCGAGCGTCGCCCGAGCGGGGATGTCGCGCGATGGCGTGGACCGCGCCCATGGCGAGCGAGTCGCGGACGCCCAGCGGATGCCCATATGCGAACACTAATTCACCGATTTGTAGCGTGACCGCATCGCGAAGCTCGAGCGGCGGCCCCGCGACCGAGGCGCCGGCGATCAACGCGAGGTCGTGGTCGCGAGCGTGCGCGACGACATCGGCGCTCCACGACTTGCCATGTGCGTCCACCTGGATCGGGCCGCCCAGCGCGCAATGCGCATTGGTCACGATCAGGCCCGCGCCCCAGATGATACCCGTGCCGCTGCCGTTCGGAGAACGAATCTCGACCACGCTCCGGCGGAGCAAGCCGGCGAGCGATCTCGCGTCCGAGCTGAATTGTCCCATGAAGCTGGCGTTCATTCTGTCGCTCCTGCCGACTCGCGGTCGCGCGGGGTGATGGAGACGGTGTGCGGAGCACCACCGCGAAGAATACCGACGGAGACGGATGCGCCATCGGCGACCCCGGAGAATGCGTCGAGGAGATCGACCGGGCGTGCCACGTCTTTACCGTCGACCCGAGTGATCACGTCTCCGATGAGGATGCCGGATTCGTCCGCCGGCGCGCCCTCCGCGACCGACACCACGAGGAGCGCCGAGTCGCTCGTGAGGTGATGGCGGTTCACCGTTGCGGAGTTGAGCGCGACTGGATGAACCGCGACGCCGACGAACGGCCGCCGGATGTGGCCGCGCGACAGCAGCTCGTCGACGACACGATCGACCACGGTGGTCGGTAGCGCTGCCGCGGTTCCTTGCGCCAGCGCCGAGTTGTTCATGGCGATGACGCCGCCCGCCGCGGCGACGAGCGGTCCGCCCGAGAAGCCGTCGTACACCGCGAGATCGAGGCGCAGCACTGGACCGATCCGCGCACCCTGCGCACTGCGCCAACCGTCCATGCTCGCGCTGACGATGCCGAAGCTCGACGACACGTTGCGACCCGGCCGGCCGACGGCGAGGACGAGCGAGCCGACGTCGCCGGAATCTGAGGCGGCGCGCGAGGCAGGCGGTGTCTTCAGATCGTTTGCGCGAAGCACGACCAGGTCAGTCGAGGCATCGCGCCCGATGACGCTCGCGTCTACCGACTCACCGTCGGGGCGAGTCACGCGAACGACACCATCACGGCGCACGGTGTGACTGGCGCTGACGATGATGCCGTCACGCCAAATGATTCCGCTCGACGGAATCCGTCGGCGCGCGTGAATCGCGACAGTATATGTGGCGGCGCTCTTCACTGCGTCGGTGAGGCGCGACGACAATTCAGCGAGCGCGTTCTTTTTCTTCTCTGATGCCATGTGAATATGCCTTCTCTAGAAGTGTGTCGAACTCTAGAGAAGGAGAGGGCGCCGTCACCATCGGCCAATTGGAGGAGTGGTGCCGCGTCCACGGCCGACTTCGCTACGAGCGGTGATGACTGATGCACCGCCACGACAGAAGCGTCGCGAACCAGCGACACAATCATCGTCCGTCATAGTTCTGTTATGCGACCTCATGTATATCGAAGTGATGATCGTTCTTGAACTTGCGCGAGTGTCGGCCTAGCTCGGCACTGGTCCCTCTTATGCATGCCAGGCCGGTGCGAGTTAGTCCGAGTGGACGCTCCACACGGATGGGGTATTCGCTGCGCTACTGCTCTACGGGAGACACCGATGCGAATATTGCGAGGGATGGCGGGGGCGGTGCTGGCGAGTACGATCGCCACCGCGGCCGCCGGTGCACAGATCAACTACACCACACAGGGCTTCTTTAGCGGCCCAGGTACCACTGCGTCTGGTGTAACGTGTACGACGGCCGCCGCCCTGGCGGCGTCCTGCAGCGGCGGCGGGTTCAATCTGCTGTTCAGCACCGCAGCCGGTGTCAACCTGGCCAACGGCACGATCACGAGCCTCGGCACTTTCAGCCTGACCGGAACGGGCACGGTCACGGTGCCAGCCGGGGCCATATTCTTTACGCTACTCGTGAATCAGACGACGCCGGCTCCAGGTCAGGGTTCTTTTGTTGGCTCGATCACCGGAAGCGTGAGCACTGCCGGGGGTCTCAACCTCAGCAGCCTCATTTGGACGCCGAACCAGTTTGCGACGATCGATGGTACGCAATACCAGATGATCTTCGACAACATCGGACCGGCCGCAAACGTGGGACTCGGCATTCCGATCAACAATGTCCGCGGCATCAGTGCCTTGGTGACCACGACGCCTGAGCCGGCCACCGTCACGCTGATGGTCACAGGACTCGCCGGCCTGGTGCCGGTCGTCGTCCGGCGGCGCAAGAACGGATCATCGAAATAGCGAATCCCGCAAGAACGAGCAAAGCACCGAAAGACCACTCGCAGAGGCACGTACTCGAGAAGAAGCCCTGGCCATCGCCAGGGCTTCTTCGTTCTCGACAACGGCCCGAGGCCGATTCAACGCGGGTGGATCATTGCGCCGGCGAGCTCCCCGCGCCCGCCGACACGCCTGGAGGAGCGGGACGCACGCCGATCAGAGGCGCCGTTTCTCTGGCGTGTCCACCGCCTCGCTGGGCTTCCGCGAGACGCGAAGCCTTTGCCGCGCGGAGCGCGGAGATGCCGAGTCCGGCAATGGCCAAACCGCACACGATCACTCTCCCCGCCGCCACCAGGCTCGCCGCGTGAAATGCGGTGGCAGCCTCTTGGCGAACGCCGCCTCGGACCTGAAGCACGTCGAGCGCGAACATGAGTACCAGGACCGCGAGCACAGCGCTCGTTGCCAACGCCCATATGCCAAACACTCGTTGAAAACGACGATGTTCGAATGAATTGGCTACCCAAAACGCGACCATGATGCCAAGCGTCGCAATGAGTAATGATGGAGACAGCACGCCGAACGCGGTGAATCGCCATCGCGGGTCCTGCAACCGAATCGGGATGAGGTTGCTCGCTGCCGCTTCATACAGCGGAAAGACGACGAGGGACGCCGCGATCAAATAATGCGGCCATGCCGGCTGTCGGATTTGCGCCATGATTTGCTGGGTCGAATGTTGTTCTTGGGAGAGGCCGTCCAATCGCGTCAGCACGCAATTCGAAGTCCAGCACGCTAGGGGAACGGTGCGGCCGACAACTCACTCGTATGCTTGAACACTGTCGAGTCGTTCAACGTGCCCACCGGCAAATCCAACATGAACGTCGCGCCCGCGCCCGGGACGCTCGACACGCTGAGCTCTCCGCCCATTCCGCGGGCGAGGTCGCGACTGATGGCGAGGCCCAGTCCCACGCCATGCGTCGCACTCGTCAGCGTTCGATCGAGCTGAACGAACGGCTCGAAGATCGCCGCCTGCGAGTCCAGCGCAATTCCTCCGCCCGTGTCGGTCACGGCAATCCGCACCATCCCCTTCGCGCGCGCGGTGGCCTCGACGCGGATCGTGCTCCCGGCCGGGGTGTGACGCACGGCGTTGGACAACAAATTCAATATGATTTGCCTGAGCTTTTCGCGGTCGGCGCGAACGATCAAGCAGCCGTCGGTCGGCTCGAAGTGCAACTGGTGGCCCTTGGCCTCCGCTTGCGGCGCCGTCAGCGCCTCCATATCCGCGAACACCGAATCGAGGGCGATGTCGGCGATCTCGTAATGAAGTCGCCCGCTCTCGATTCGACTCAAATCGAGAATGCTGCCGATCAAGCCGAGAAGGTGCTCCTGGCTGACGCGGATTCGCGCGAGGTCGCGGCGTTGCGCGTCGGTGATCGGTCCGCGGACTCCCATCTCCATGAGCTCCGTGTAGCCGCCGATCGCGTTGAGCGGAGTGCGAAGCTCATGACTCATGGCCGCGAGGAAATCCGACTTTGCGCGGCTCGCCGATTCGGCGGCGATGGCCAACGCGCGCAGATCCTTCTCGCGGCGCGCGAGCTCCTCGCGCGACTCGCCGATCCGCGCGGCCATTCGATTGAAGCTTGCGGCGAGCGAGATCGTCTCGCGCGTGCCAACGCCGTCGACGCGCGTTCGGTAGTCGCCGGCCGCCACGCCTTCGACCGCGTCCACGATCGTCATGAGCGGTCGTGCGACGCGCCGGCCTGTCCACCACGCGAGCGCGGCCGCGATCACGGTGAGGACGATCGCGAGAGTCGTCAACTGCTTCACCGCTCCGGCCGCCGACGCGATGACGATACGTTTGGGAATCGACATCACCAGCACGAGCGGCGTTCCCGCGATTCGCCCCTCGGCAAAGAGAAGCTCGCCGGCGCCGGGCCGCGTTCGGTCGTTCTCTGTGATCTGCGGTGGCGATGCCGGCCGGCCGCCAAACGTCGTCCAGCCCGAGCCGTCCACGTTTCTATAGTATCCGGTCACCGAGTCGCCGCTCAGCTCGCGCAGCGTCTGCTCCGCCTGCGCATTGGTGGCGATTCTGGTCTGTTTGAGAATGAACCCGATCGGTCCCTTGGCGCCGCGTACCGGCATTGCCGACCACAGATAAGTTCTGCCGCCGACCGTATAGAGCCGGCCGAGCTGAACAGAATCGGTCGATGCAATCGAATCGAGTCCGGGGTGGATGCCCAGAGACGTCTGATTCTCCGCGGGAAGCCGCAACCCGGCGACGGAATCCACCTCCTTTCCGACCAGGGTGACGCGAGGCCCGTGGTCGGCGCGCCACAGCTCGATTGGCGTCCCGGAGTCGGCCGGAGAGCGGAGTGTGAGAAGTGCCGCCTGCACCCGGGCGATGAGAGCACTGTCCGGCGCGGATGTCGTCAGCGCTTCGCGGACCGAGGGGTCGGCGCCCACCGCGGCGAAGCGGGAAGTACTTTGCCGAACCGCCGTGGCGGTGACGTTCGCGAGTTGGCGGACACCGTGCGTGAGACGATCCTGACTATCCGCCACCGCCGACCGCGTCAGCGTCAGCCAGGTGGCAAAGATGCCAACCGCCATCACGGCCAGCACGACACCGCCGGCCGCAAGGGACAGCAGCTGCTCGGTCGAGAGCGCGAAACGCGGGTAGGTGGTCAGCGATGCACGTCGTCGTGGCATCAGGGATCGGAGTTCGCCGGTACGCAAAGTCTGTCGCAACCCTCGCGTCCACGCAATTGGTGGAGGGCGATGGCGTCGGACAGGTGACGAACCTACCGCGCGGGGCGCGAGTCGTCACGGTGACGGACTACCGCTACTGCTATTGCCATACCACAAACGAGCCGTACCGTTGGTAGCACTTGGCAGCCATTCTGGCTGTCCTGATTCCAGGAGAAAAGATGCCCAGCCAACGACGACTGCGCTCACTCGTGTTCTTACTCGCACTCGGCGCATGCGCCGCGCCTGCCAAGGCGCCGGACAAGTCGGTCGATCCAGCAGCGCTCAAAGATGCGATCCAGGCTCGCGAGAAGGAGTGGTCGGCGGGATTCCTTGCCGGCAACAGCGCGGCAATTGCCGCGCTGTACGCGGAGAACGGCGTGTCGGTTCAGCCGGCCGGCGACTCGTGGACGGGCCGCGCGGCGATCGCGAAAGGCGAGCAGGCGCAGCTCGACACGCTCAACGTGAGCGCGCGTGAAGACATCACCGAGGAAGTGATTCCCACCGGGAACGATCACGCGGTGGAGGTTGGACACTACAGCTATCAAGCCACCAGCAAGGCCACCAAAAAGCCGGTCTCGGCTTCCGGTCGCTACATGGAGCTGTGGCAGAAAGACAGTGCCGGCGTATGGCACATACTCCGGGACATCGGGGCCGACGCGCCGGCGAAGGTCGTGGCGCCGATGAAGAAGGCGTAGCTCGCGGCGGCCGACGGTGAGGCAATTGGAGAATGCTCACCATCGGCCGCTCTTCGCGCTACTTGACGAATCTCGTCTTCGTTTTGTCGAGACCGTCCAGAACCTTGTGGATGTCGTCCGCGATCGCTTCGATGCGTTTGATGGAGTGCGGATCGAACTGCGGATCGTACGGACTGCGGGTCGGGCCACCCGACACTTCGAGCACTGCGTCGAACTTGTACGGGTGCGCCTGGCCCGTCTTCGGGTCCGTCCAGCTTCCTCGCCACGCGAGTTGCCGATTCTTCGGCCAGATGCCATACGGCAACGCGAAGGTTCGCACCTTGTAGCCCGGCACCACCGAGTCGATCGCCATCATGTTGCGCGCGATCTGCTCCTGCACCACCGCGTCACTGAACTTGTCGAGCCGCGCATGCCACACGGTGTGATCACAGAGCTCGAAACCCTGATCGGCGAGCCATTTCACTTTCTGGAAGCGCCACTCCTTCTTTTGGCCGCGGAACTTTGGATTGTCGCCGAAGAAGTTGTGGCCCGCGGCTGCGCCGTTCAGTAGACAGAACGTGCCGCGGTTCTTCCATCCGGGATGCGTCTTCATGAAATCCTCCCAGATGCCGACGCCCGAGCTCGGATCGATCGTCAGCTTGCCGTCGGCGCCTTGGATGTAGCTGAACTGCTCCGGCGACGCGTCGTCGAACACGAAGATCACCGGCGACATGCCGTCGGGGACGTCGCCGAAATTCTTGTCTAGCATTTGCGCGACGGTGATCGGACGGTAGCCACGCCTATATACATCCTCTAAATCGGCCTTGAAGCTCGCGACCGTGCGCGTGTACAACGCGTTCTTCTCGCCGCCGATCACGTGGTACTCGAGCACCGGGATGCGCCCCATGTGATTCGCGGGAAGCTTGCCGGCCGTCGTGTCACCGGCGCTCGACGTCTTCTGTCCCACGCCGTCGGTGGCGATCGCCCCCGACGCCGACTCGGATGTCTTCGGCGTTCCGCCTGGCTTCGATCCGCACGCCGCGGCCAACGCGACCAGCGTCACTGACAACATGGCACGGAACGTCATTGTTTCCATTGGAGTAAGACTTGGGTGAATCGTGTTGGGATCGTTATCGAGTTGGACAGACGCGTGACGACCGCGGCCAGAAACCTGCGAGACTCGAGAGCGTACCATTCTTTAGTATGCTCACTACGGCAACCGCGTGACCGTCACACAGTTTAACGACCGAATGGCGCTTCTTCGGCGGCGCCTGCGACGAAACCCGTCTGACCCGGCCTCGCGTTGGATGCGGCGGCATTGGCCGTGGCTCAGTTTGCTCGCGCTCGCGTGCGTCGGCATCATCACGTTCGACTCCTGGCTGGCTACCTGCGGCTTCCGCGGCTGTCCATCGCCCGGCGAGATTCGCGCCTTCCATCCGAGCGAAGGCGGCAACGTGTACGACCGCGGCGGAAAGCTGCTCGGACATCTCGAGACGGTTCGCCGCGTCAACGTGCCGATCAATCTCGTACCCAAGCCGGTTCGCGACGCATTCGTCGCCACGGAAGACCGGCGCTTCTATGAACATAACGGTCTCGACTGGCATGGCGTGCTGCGCGCCGTCGCACGGAATTTCAGCGCCGGCGGTATTCGACAAGGCTTCAGCACCATCACCATGCAAGTCGCGCACAACAGCTTTCTGCTGGAGCGCTATCACGGCCGCTCGTTGCGGCGCAAGCTGATCGAGCTGCGCATCTCACGGTTGCTCGAGCGTGAGCTGACCAAAGACCAGATTCTCGAGCACTACCTCAACGTCATCTACCTGGGCAACGGTGTGAACGGTGTCGAAGCCGCCAGCCTCGACCTGTTCGGCAAGAACGTCAACCAGTTGACGCTCGCCGAGGGCGCGCTGCTTGCGGCGCTGCCGAAAGCGCCGTCGGTTTACACGCCACGCCGCAATCCAACCCTTGCTGTGCAGCGCCGCAACGTGGTGCTCAACTTGATGGCGGATCAGGGTTACATCACGAACGATCAGGCGCTCGCCGCGCAGCGCGCGCCGTTGCGAATCGCCGAGAACGAGTGGCGTCCGTCGGTCGCGAACGAGCCCAGTGCGCTCGATGCAGTCCGCGCGCTCGTGGACTCGGTGCTGCCCGATGTGCTCAAGGAGGGCGACGTCAACGTCTACACGACGGTCGACTTCGCGCTCCAACGATCGGCGGACCGAACCATCATGCGGCACGTCGCGGCGATCACGCGTGAGACGGAAGAGACCATGGGCCGCGTGAGTGAGTCGGCGCAGGGAGCGCTCGTCGCGATCGATCCGGCGACCGGAAACATTCTCGCCGTCGTTCCTGGACGACGCACGCAGCGCGGCGGATTCAATCGCGCGTTCGCCGCGCGTCGCCAACCCGGGTCGGCGTTCAAGCCGTTCGTGTATGCGGCGGCGCTCGCCGCGGGCTATTCGCCGGCTTCGCCGGTCGACGACGATCCGGTCGAGGTCCAAATGGGTCGTCAGGTATGGCAGCCGGTCAATTACAACAACGAGTACAACGGCGAGATCACCTTTGCGCGCGCATTGCTCCTCTCGGCCAACTCCGCAACTGTGCGAGTGAGCCGAGCGATCGGGGAGAACGCGGTGATCGCGGCGGCGCGTCGCAACGGCATCGTGAGTCCATTGACTCCTGTTCCGTCGATCGCGCTGGGCGCCGAGGGTGTGACGCCGATGGAACTGGTGTCGGCCTACGCGCCGTTCGCCAATGGCGGCACCAAGGTGAAGCCGCGTCTCGTGGCGCGCATCGAAGCGCCCGACGGAACGCTGCTCTGGAGCAGCGAAGTGCTACGCACGCCGGGCGCTATGGATCCGGCGGACGCGTTCGAGATCACGGAGATGCTGCAAGGGGTCGTGAATTACGGAACTGGAAAGACGATTCGCGACATGGGTGTGACGGGCGCGATCGCCGGCAAGACGGGCACGACCAACAGCGGCGAGGACGTGTGGTTCGTCGGATACACGCCGACGCTGATTGCGGGGATCTGGTTTGGCTACGACACGCCGCGGCAGATCAGCACGAATGCGTCGGGTGGTCGTCTCGCGGCGCCGGCGTGGGCGGAGTTTTATCAGGCCGGATGGCATGAGCCGCGCGGATCGGCATTCGTGGCACCGGCGGGGATGGTGTCGGCGATCGTCGATCCGCAGAGCGGTGAGCTCGCGACCGAGTGGTGTCCCACTCGAGCACGTCAATGGTTCAAGCCCGGGAGCGAGCCGCACGAGGAGTGTCATCTGCATACGGGCCCGCCCGAGGCTCAGATCGCGATCGATTCCAATGGGAACATCCAGATCCCGGCAGGCGGCAATGATCCGTTGTCGCGAGTCGGTCGGAACATTGGCAATATTTTGCGAAAGATCATTCATTGGTAGCGAGCGACTGGCAACAATTGGGTGGTTAATTGGGGTCAGACTCCATTTCGCGCAAATGGAGTCTGACCCCAATTAACCCCAATTAACCACCCAATTACCCAGAACTGCCTACAACACGCCCAACCACTTCGACTGGTCGCCGGTGAAGCCAGGGAACACCGCGTCCATCTTCGCCGCGCCGAGGTGCTTGAACGCGACTTCAGAGAAC
>Ga0157369_10010612_pt1 | contig 10485 bp, 7 predicted proteins | sample C25metaG_FD_113461 | JGI IMG/M metagenome (GOLD analysis project Ga0157369, IMG submission 113461) | Corn rhizosphere microbial communities from Kellogg Biological Station, Michigan, USA - C2-5 metaG | ecosystem: Host-associated > Plants > Roots > Rhizosphere > Soil | place: USA: Michigan...
CAGATCGCGGGCGGATTGCCAGCGATTGTCCGGGTCTTTTTCCAGGCAACGCGTGAGCACTCGATCCAACGCCGGAGGAGCGACATCCGCAATCGAAGGTGCGGGCCGTTCCATGATGGCGGCGATCACACTCGCCGGAGAGGATCCCTCAAACGCACGCTTGCCGGTGAGCATTTCATACAACACAAGTCCAAACGAAAAGATGTCACTGCGGCCGTCGATTTCCTGGCCCGTGGCCTGCGCTTGCAACTGCTCGGGTGACATGTAATAGAGCGTGCCGACGATCTCGTTCTTGCCGGTGAGCGCCATGGTGAGCGTGGCGTCGTTCACAGGTTTGACACCAGTGTTGTTCAGCTTTGCAAGCCCGAAGTCCAGCAGCTTGATGCCGGCTTTGGTGACGAGAATATTCGCGGGCTTCAGATCGCGGTGCGTGATGCCTTTCTTGTGCGCGGCGTCGAGCGCATCGCAAATCTGTGCCGCATACTGGAGTGCCTGATCGATGGGTAAGGGGCCCTTGAGCGCCGCGCCCTCGATGTACTCCATCACAAGGTAATTCGGCCCAACGTCGTAGAGCGTACAAATGTGGGAATGATTCAAAGCCGCCACGGCGCGAGCTTCACGCTCGAAACGCTCACTCAACTCGGTCTTGGAAACCTTGACGGCCACGATGCGATCGAGGCGCGTGTCACGAGCCTTGTAGACATCGCCCATTCCGCCAGTACCGATTGGCGCAATGACTTCGTAGGGGCCGAGTTTTTCTCCCGCAGATAGCGGCATGGAGTGAATCAGTTAAGTTTAGCCGATAGGAAGCGGTTAGCGCCTGGATGACGGGCGTAATCGGACACTATCCGGCAAAGACAGCCTGATAACCCACATTATCGGCAGCCCTCCACAGTCGCGGTTTACCCGCTAACCGTTACTGTTGTTAGCCTAGCCCAGGGATTACCTAACTTGTTGCGGCTAGTGCTCGCCAGCTTTTGGGTGGGCCATCTCCGTGCGGAAACCTAGCCGCCCATCCCACTCAACCCTTCCCTATACTCTCTAACGAGCTGGTATGCCCCTCGTCTGCGGGTCCGGGGAACGTTTGAGTAGATTTGTCAACAGGAGAGGTGCATGCAGCAAATCTCGCCTTTGAATAACCTCATGCTTTGGCTGATGGCCTCCGGAATCTTGGCCAGTATGCTAACGAAAAATGAGTTCACAATTGGATGTCTGCAATCAAGAACTCCGTCATGGATATGGTGAGAATCTTGTTTGTAGCCGCTTGGATTGGCATGGTGCTGATGCAGGCAACCATCTTGAAGAGAGGTCTAGAAGGCGGGCAGATTGACGCCAGTTCCGACCTCGACGCGAGATCTTTCGAAGTGAAATGAAATGCCAAGCCACCCTTGCAATGAATCATATCCTTGTAGCCAAGCGCAAGACGAGAGACGGCAATCTGCGGGCTGCTAGCTCGCCCTTATGCCACGGACGCTGCCTGCCGCAGGCGTTTTTGAGGTAATGGTATTTTTCGCACATAGAGTGCCATGAGCGCTGCGAGCAGCGCCAGCGCAGCACTCCCGTAGAACGCGTCATTCCAACTACCAGTCTTCTCGAATAGCCCTGCGGCGATACCGCTGCCCAGCAGTGACGCGAAGCCCTTAGCGCTGTAAAGGAAACTATAATTGAGTGCCGAGTTCTTGCTGCCGTACAAATCCGCTAGAACGGCTGGAAATAGAACATAGAGCTCACCCCAAGTAAGAAATACACACACCATCAACACCACGAAAATGCCATTTCCAGCCCGTCCGAACGTCGTGGTCGCCAGCAGGAAGAATGCCTGGAGCAAGAACGCTACGAACATAGTCCACTCACGCCCGAGATAATCCGAAATCCCGCCCCACAGGATGCGGCTGCCGCCGTTGGCGAGAGGTGTTAGGACAAGCGCAACAGTCAATGCTGCGTCAGCGATCCTAAAGTTGGTCGCCACCGGCTTGAGCTGGGCGGTGACCATTAGACCGCCAATTGCTATCGACAGCATCGCGAAAAAAAGAAAATAGAACTGCGGCGTACGAAGCATCTCCGAGTAGTTAAAGTCGAGATTGTGACCCCGGACCTTGGGCTTGACCGCCGAGGGGCCTGTTTTGTAGTCCGCCGGCGGATTCACCAAGATCAAGCCGGCGAGTGCAATCACTGCGCCGTGCGAAATTCCGGTCCACAAGAACGTATCAGAATAGCCAATAGTGCGAATCAGGTGATCAAAGAGGGGATTGAAGGCGGCCGCACCCATTCCATAACCCGCGGTAATAATACCTGAAGCAATCCCTCGCCGGTCGGGGAACCATTTCACCGCTGTCGCAACTCCGCATGCATACACACATGCGACGCCGATACCCGCTATCGAGTACAGTAAGTAAAACGAGGTTAGGCCACCGACATGGCCGAGTGATCCCCACCCAATTGCACACAGCAGCCCAGAAATGATCATCAAGATTCGCGGGCCGGCTTTGTCGATGAACGAGGCCACGAACGGCATGGTCCATGTGCCTGCGGCGATGAATAATCCAAAACCCCACTGCACATCTGAAAGCTTCCAGTTCTGTGACGCATGCGCCTTGACCATAGGCTGCGCAAACAACGTCCAGGCGTATTGCAGGTTGCCGATCATCACCATTCCGACAAAGGCGGACCACAGCCGAACCCATCGAGTCATCGTGCACTCCTGGCGCCGCCCGTGTCCGGCCCTCCGCCGGGTGGCGGCGCAAGGGAGATCATACCGCAACCCGACGAGGCTGCATGCTAAGAGCGGCGATCGTGTCTGAAGTTCTTGGGAACGGGTACGTCCCTAATCCAAGCAATGCTTGCTGACCGGTTCCAGCTTAAGGTGCAAGCGTGGGACGAGGGAGGTAACGGGCTACGATGAGCAGGCACCGCAAGATCAGATCGGCAATATGACGTCTTCGAGGCCTTCTTCGCTCGGGCACACCGATCACCCGAACGTCTCCAAGATTACCGTTGTGATCTGCGGCTATCGATTGGCGGAGAGCCGGTTTCAGCTATTGGAGACGTCCTTGTTGGCATGGTCCTTGAGCATCGCAGTCGAAACGAGCGAAATGATCGCGCATCCGAGAATGAACAAAGCCAGAGGGGTAGGGGAGCGATAGCGGTTCAATAACGCAGTCGCAATAAGCGGTGCGGGACCACCTGCAATCAGCGATGACAGCTGATAGCCTAGCGAGGCACCGCTGTAACGGAGACGTCCCGGAAAGGACTCTGCGATCAATGCTGCTTGCGGGCCGTACATTATGTCGTGCGGGACCAGCGACAGAATAATTGCGATTACTACTAAGTACGGCATCCGGGTGTCGAGCAGCCTGAAGTAGGCAAACCCGTAGATACCGACGAGAGCCGCGCCGAACATGTATATTCGTTTGCGTCCGAGTCGGTCCGAAAGATGTCCAAAGAGCGGAATCGACACGAATGAAAGCATGGCCGCTCCGAGCACGGCCGTCAGGATGAAGTTCCGATCTAGATGCAATACATCAACGCCGTATGTGAACACGAACGAAGTGAACAGGTAGAAGGGCGCCTGTTCGGCAGTGCGACATAAAGCCGTGAGGACGATCTCGCGAGGCTGACGGCGAATGACTTCAAGAACCGGCTGTTTCTCAACCCGCCGATCGGCAACGAGTCGTGCGAAGACTGGACTTTCCTGGACACCTAACCGGATGTAAAGGCCGAGGGCAACCAGAACGATGCTAAACAGGAAGGGCAGGCGCCAGCCCCACGTCAGAAATTGCTCGCCGGACATCTTGCTGAACGCGAGAACAGCGAGATTTGCTAGAAACAAGCCGGCCGGCACGCCGAACTGCGGCCAGGAAGTAATGAAACCGCGATGCCGGTTCGATTGGGCCCATTCCATTGACAGAAGTACCGATCCACCCCATTCCCCGCCCACACCAATTCCCTGAACGAAGCGCAGCACAGTCAGCAGGACCGCGCCCCAAATACCGATGTATTGATAGCCCGGAACGAGCGCGACCAGAAAGGTCGCAATACCCATCAGCAGCAGCGTTGCCACTAGGGCGGCTTTTCGTCCGAGTCGGTCGCCATAGTGGCCGAAGATTGCCGCGCCGATCGGCCTCGCGATAAAGCCAACCGTGTAAACACCAAATGCTTCAATGGTGCCAACAAGAGGATCAGCTCGCGGAAAATAGAGACGGGCAAACACCAGGCCGGTGACGGTGCTGTATAGGAAGAAGTCGTACCATTCGATTGAGGTCCCAATGGTGCTAGCGAGGATTGCGCGCAGAAGCTGTCGCCTATGCTGTGCGTCCTCAATGGCGCCGGTCTCGCGATGGGTGCTCATCCTGCCAGTTTACTGGGATGGTCTGCTCGCAGGAGCGTTATGGGGAGGACTGGAAGTAGTGTCCGGATACGCCGTCATCCAGCGGAACCACAAAGATCGCTCTACACGGGGGGACTATTGGGATGTAATCCATCTGCTCCTTCCAAGTGTCCCGGCCTTTGCACGCTTGCCCGACCTTTCCTGACCAGCCCGCTGACGGCCCGAGTGGCCACCAAAACCAGTCCCGAGCGGCCTTGGTGCGCTGCTGGCTACGGGATTGCGGCGGATCGCTGCGCAAAATGACCCACATCCGTGTGTTCCCTGGCGCAGAATGATCCGCATGCGCGCCATTCCCCTTTTTCAAGCATGTTTTGGCTTCCGGTAGTCCCCGTGCATAAGGATAAATCGAGACATCCGAAATGACAACCTCTACACTGAACGCCGCCGTCGGGATCCTGGATACCCAGGCCATGAAGCGTCTAGCGCGATGCCAAGGTCCGTGTATCACGATTGTGGTGCCAGCCCATCATCCGGGGGCACTGGAAGGTTCCCGTCAGGCTTTGCTGCACTCACTAATCCGCACGGCCGGCGAACAGCTTTCACGCGGCAAGCTGGCGAGCCAAACCGACGAGTTTCTGGCCCCCATAAAAGAGATTGCCCAGGAGCCCTCCGTTGAAGCTGGCGGCTCTGGATTCGCGATCTTCCGCTCCTCCGAGTACACTGCACGCTACTACCTGCCGAATCGGCCGGTGGAGAGGATGGTGATCGCGGATCACTTCTATTTGACGCCGTTTGTTGCCGATGCCTTTGCCCTGAACGAACTCTTCGTTCTCGGCATCAGTCTGAAACACCTGCGGTTGTTTCGATACGTGAGCGGGAAGTGTGAGGAGTTGCCGTTGCCGGCTACCGTACCCGTCAGCCTGGACGCCGCAGGCGGATTCGATCAGCCAGACCATCGTTTGGAGAACCGTTCCGCATCTGGTCCGTCCACCGGCGCCATGCACGGGGTCCACGTCGGAACCCTCTCGGATCGCGAGGCTTTCCCCGAGTATCTTCATCATTTCTTCGGAATCGTGGATCGGGGGCTAAAGGCGAGTGTAGGCGGCAAACCACTCCTGTTGATGGGCGTCCACGAAGAAGTAGCCGCCTATCGGCGAGCGGCAACGTACGCGCACATCTTGACGCCCGACTGTCTCGGTAGCACGGAGCTTCTAACTGTCGTGCAAATCTCCGCGTGCGCCGCGAACGCAATCCGTAGTCACTCCCAGTCGCTGGCGGAACGCGTTCTCGCCGAATATCTGGAAATGCCCGACCGCAACCGAACCCTGGCTGATATCCCGGCCGTGGTAAGTGCAGCAACCGAAGGCAGAGTTCATCGCCTGTGCGTCCGCGAGGGTACAGAGGTCGCAGGCGGAGACGGTGAAGGCTTAGTCAACGCCGCGGTAGTTGAGACGATACGCGCCGGCGGTGAAGTTTTTGTGCTTTCGGACGACAAGATGCCTGCCACTCAACCGCTGGCCGCGATCCTGCGTTACTAGACAGATTGCCATGAAGCTGACCAGGATTCTGCTACCGGTGGATTTCTCCGAGCAAGGAGATGGGGCCGCCCAGCAGGCCGGGGAGCTGGCGCGTCATTTCGACGCTGAATTGATTCTGCTGCACGTGAATCCGATCATGGTTCCTGCTTTAACTCCTTCGGGCGAGCTCAGTGGACCGATCGATACCGGCTGGATTACTGCGCTGGAGGCGCAGGCACGCAGAGATCTGGACAGGTATCACCAAGCCGATCTTACCGGAGCCAGGGTAGTGAAGATTGCCTTAACCGGCGATCCGGCCGGGAGCATCGTTGAATTCGCCCACCGTGGAAAAACGGACTTGATCGTGATGCCCACCCATGGATACGGGCCTTTTCGCAAACTCCTCCTCGGCTCCGTAGTCGCTAAAGTCTTGCACGATGCCGATGTTCCCGTATGGACTGGCGCGCATTTGCAGAGGAGTTCGCGATCGATGTGGAGGCGGATCAACAGGGTGCTCTGCGCGATCGATCTTCGAAGCGCAGAAGCGCCGCTCCTGTGGGCTCACGATTTCGCTTCTGAATTCAAAGCGGAAATTGTCATCGTGCATGCCGTGGATGAACTGGAGGAGCCTACAGATCTCGCTGCGTCGAGCGCCAGTCAGGCTCGCGAGCAAATCCGTTGCTTGCAAGGGAAGCTATCGATGGCGGGCGAAGTTCTGATCGAAAAGGGGGATGCCGTCCAGGTGGTGGTAGCCGCAGCCAACCGGCGGAATGCCGATCTGATCGTGATCGGACGAAGTTCGCGGGACACAGCTTTGGGGCGTTTGCGACCGAACGCTTATTCGATTATCCGTAATGCTCCGTCTCCGGTCGTCAGCGTTTGAGCGGGAACCTTAACTGGACTGACACAGGCTCGGTGCGATAGAAACCTCTACTTCTATGGCCGGACTGTTTTTCAGTGTGTTGTGAATGATACACGTCTTTACGGCACGAAGGAGACCCTGCTGGTGCCGTTCTTCGATTCCCGGAATGTTCACCTCAACATGAAATGAGGCAAGGCGCGCGGGGTTTATGTCCTTTGACGCAGAAACCTGAATTTCGAGACCAGTCAGAGGCAGTTTACGAGCTTGCAGATACTCCACCGCGTAATGACCGGCACAAGCGCCTAACGACGCCAGAAGTAGCTCTGGAGGCGTGGGACCGGCGTTTCCGCCGCCAGCGGAGACAAGTTGGTCGGTTATGATCCGATGCTTGCCTACGGTCGTCTCAAACTTCTTTCCGTCCAAGTGCCGGGTGTAGCTAGTCATTTGCAGTTTCATAGAGCATAACGAGTGCCAATCGTGCTTCCGGAGCACTAAACGCTTCGGGCGACGGCGAGTACCTACGAGTCACTGCTATAACGTAGAGTGGCTTGACAATTGCAGCACTTACCGAGGACTGATTGCAGTAAAGACTGAAATGTTGGACATCTCACCCACATCTGCGGGGAAGCGCAGAGTCTGGACGTCTTCTTCATCCGCGCAGTGTGGCGGTCATCGGTGCGACCGAGAACCTGCAAGGCGTAGGCCGAGCCTTTGTTACCAACCTTAAACAAACATCTTTCGGGTGCACGCTCTACCCGGTAAATCCCAAATGCTCCGATGTGCTCGGCTTGCCGTGCCTATCCGAACATTCGGGAAATCCCAGGACAAATCGATCTGGCCGTTATCGCCACCCCGCCGAATGGTTCCTGGGATCGTTCGAGGGTGTGCCGCGGGCGCGGTCATCATCTCCGCCGGTTTCAGAGAAATCGGCGAGAAGGATGCACGATCGAGCAACTTGCGTAATCGACCAAGACAAAAACTAGCTTCCGAGTTGCCAACCATACGGACGGACTAAGCCGTTACTGGAGTGCGGCGGTGCAGCTACTGTACAATCACGGAAGTTCACTCCGAGGAGGTATCACGTCCATGCCAAAAATCCTTCGCCCCATGAGCCGCTTGTTCGCGGCGGTCCTGCTGATCGCGCTTGTGGTCACGCAGAGCGAGGCCCAGCAGGGTGCAGGCAAGGGGTCGGCGCTGAAAGGTGCTCCTCCGGCACAGCCTCCGTTGGGAAGCACGCCGAAACCGGCGATTCCGAACGCGAAGCCGGTCCGCACTTGCGAGAGCCTGGCGATGGTGGCTCTGCCGAACACGACGATTGAGTCTGCCAAGATCGATGCGAACAACGCTAACGTATGCCGCGTGACCGCAATTACGACCCATCCTCCGGCTGGGGACAAGGTGCGCATCTGGGTGGCGATTCCGATGTCGAATTGGAACGGCCGTTTCATAGGGACCGGCGGCGGCGGTTTTGTGGGCGGTAGCGAGGCGGGCGTAAATCAACCAATTGCGCTCGGCTACGCGGGTGGCGCGACGGATACCGGACACGCGGGGGGCAGTGGGAGCTTTGCGATGGACCCGACCGGTCACCTGGATTGGCAGCTTGTGCGGGACAACGCACACGTTGGAATCCATGAGATGACGGTCACAGGAAAGGCTCTGACACAAGCGCTGTACAATGCGGCGCCGAAATACTCCTATTTCAATGGCTGTTCGACTGGCGGACGCCAAGGGTTGATGGAAGCGCAGCGGTATCCGGAGGATTATAACGGTATCGTCTCGGCTGCGCCTGCGATCAACTGGCCGAAGCTGATGATGCAATCCGTTTGGAGTACGGCGGTGATGAACGCGGCTAAGAATCCTGTCCCCGCTTGCAAGCTGCAGGCAGCCACGGCAGCCGCGGTCGAAGCCTGTGATGCCATCGACGGCGTGAAGGACGGCGTGATCGAAAACCCCGCGAGCTGCACCTTTGATCCGAAGACTCTGATCGGTAAGCCCGCGGGCACCTGCGGCACGTTCACGGAAGCGGATGCCGATGTCATCCAAAAATTATTGGAGGGTCCGCGGCGCGCGGATGGAACGTTGATCTGGCACGGGCAGCCATGGGGCGCCGATATGACGGCGCTGGCAGCCACCAGAGGAAATCCGCTTCAGCCGCAGGCGTTCACGTTTACTGCGGACTGGATCAAGTACTGGCTGTTGCAAAATCCGCAGTTCGACGCGAACTCTCTGACCCCTGAACTTTTCGCCCATTTCTGGGATCAATCGATCGAGCAATACGGGATCGTGATCGGCACGGATAATCCGGATCTTAGCGCCTTCCGCGATCACGGGGGCAAGCTGGTGTTGTGGCACGGCTGGGCGGATCAGTTGATTACGACCCAAGGGACGATCGACTACTACAAACGGGTGTTGCGGCAAATGGGCGGTGCCGAGAAAACCGCGCAGTTTCTACGCCTCTTCCTGGCTCCGGGGATAGGACACTGCGGTGGCGGTCCTGGAGCGATGCCTTCGGGGCAGTTGGACGCCCTGGTATCGTGGGTCGAAGACGGCAAGGCTCCGGCAACGCTGCCCGCGTCGAAACAGACACCGTCAGGACCTCGCACACGCATTCTTTGCCAGTATCCGCTTGTATCTAAATACAAGGGCAAAGGAAACACGGACGACGCCGCGAACTTCGCGTGCAGCACCGATTTCTGACAGAACCCTCTGACAACAAGCCAGGAGACCTGTCTGTGAAGCCCCTTCAGCCGATCAGAAAATGACGGCGCATCCGGACGCTACCGCCTGATTCCCACATTATCGGAAGCTACTTCCCACGAACGCCGTTTCGAGCCAATGTACGAGCGGCCGACGATACACCCGCAGAGAGATCTTCGACACAGTCGTTGGTGCTTCCGTGCTGCGTTAACCAGCTGTTAGACCCGTTCGCTTGTAGTGTCAATCAGAAATCGAGGCCGAGCTCTTTCATCGTTTGGTGGCCGCACGGCGCGCGCAAGAAAAAGGTAGAAGACCGTCAGGTCCAGGGAAGCGCTCGCCCAGGACACTCTCTATCCCCTTGAAGTGTGATTCCGTCGTGAATACATCCGAAGCGAACAACCATGTCCGGCGCCCGATCGGCGTACTCCACAGCATTGCCGTTCTCAGTCGCCGCTTTCTGCGGAGCGAAAAAGTATAACCCATGTCTCCGGAACGTTCTGTTACTATATCTCGGGACGGTCAAAACGCAGCGGCAGTTGCAGATGCGGTTTTGTAAGGCCGGCAGGATAAGGATTTGCCTAAAGCGCAGTACGGTCTATAAGATAGGGACTCGATGAAGCCGATTTCCGATTAAGAGAACACCGGTCAAGTTAACAGGGGGGATATCGTGAAACTTAATTCCATTCGTCAGGCGACCGTTCGGGCGGCCGCGTTGGGCCTGTCCTGTGTCGTACTGGCAAGCGCACCGGCTGCGCGTGCGGAAGACAAGATGACTGCGCAGTCATTGATTGACCGCCAGCTGATCCTGGATCAGATCACGCGTTACTACTACAACTTCGGCAAAGTGGACCGGCAGAGCGAAGAGAGCTTTTATGCCAACGACGGCGAGTTGATTCTCGGCACGAGGCACTACAAGGGCAAGGAAGGCATCAAACAGGCGTACAACCGTGCCCCCACGCCGCCTCCAGCTGGCGCGGCCCCCGCGGCCGGAGCGGCGTCTGCGGTCGCTGCAGCGCCTCCGCGCGAGAGGACCGCTTTCAACGTGGCGATCGAGAATCCGCTGATCATCGTGCACGGCGACA
>Ga0157369_10010613_pt1 | contig 10484 bp, 11 predicted proteins | sample C25metaG_FD_113461 | JGI IMG/M metagenome (GOLD analysis project Ga0157369, IMG submission 113461) | Corn rhizosphere microbial communities from Kellogg Biological Station, Michigan, USA - C2-5 metaG | ecosystem: Host-associated > Plants > Roots > Rhizosphere > Soil | place: USA: Michigan...
CGCCCGCTGTGCCCCCGTATTCGGTAGGGCCAGATTGTTGTTGAAATGGTTCTTCAGGCCTCGCGCGAGGCCGATCGAAACCACGAGCATCACCGCCCATAGGACAATCACTGTGCGGCGATGCGTTGTGGACCAATGGGCTAGCGACTTCAAGTGGCGACTCAACTCCTCATCAGATCAGCGCGCATCCGTGTCACACAGCGCGGTGGTGGTTCGTCAATCCATATGACGGATCACGACGAAGGGATGTGACATGGACGGCGCATCACGGCGAGACGAGAGAGACTGGCTCGCCACGCAGTTCGAGGAGCATCGCCCTCATCTTCAGAAGGTCGCGTATCGGATGCTCGGATCGCTTTCGGACAGCGAGGATGCCGTGCAGGAAGCGTGGCTTCGAATCTCACGCGCCGACAGCGCGACCATCGACAACCTCGCCGGCTGGCTAACGACAGTCGTCGGGCGCATCTGCCTCGACATGCTTCGCTCGCGCAGCGCCCGAAGAGAGGACTACGTGGGGTCGTGGCTACCCGAGCCGATCGTCACGATCGACGATTCCTCATCTCCGGAGGACGAAGCGCTCCTGGCCGACTCCGTAGGTCTCGCGCTTCTCGTCGTGCTCGAGACGCTCTCGCCGAGCGAGCGTTTGGCATTCGTCCTTCACGACATGTTCGCCGTCCCGTTCGATGAAATCGCCACCATTATCGGACGGTCGCCCGCAGCCGCCCGCCAGCTCGCGAGCCGGGCCCGGCGCAGAGTCCGGGGGACGCCCCTGCATGACGACGTCGATATCGCCGAGCAGCGCGAGCTGGTTGCTGCATTTCTTGCTGCGTCTCGAGCGGGCGACTTCGAGGCGCTCGTCGCTGTTCTCGATCGCGACGTCGTCTTCCGTTCAGACCCTGGATCAGAAAGCGAAAGCGCGCGCCCGCCGGTGCACGGCGCGAAGGCGGTCGCCGAGCGTGTGCTCGACCGTGGCCGTCCGTTTGCTGGTCTGGCTCGCCCGGCGCTCGTCAACGGCAGCGCCGGACTGGTCGTCGGGCGTCCTGGCCGGCCATTTGCCGTCGTGAGCTTCACGATTTCCGACAAGCGAATCGCGGCGATCAACCTGATCACCGACCGGCGCAAGCTGCGAAGCGTCGTCGTCTAATCCCCTGCGCCCTTTGCTGCAGGAGTCGCGTCCGCAAATGGACGCGACTCCTGCGCGTTGCCGGCGCAGCTAGGCCACGACCGGGCAGTTCACGATCAGCGTGGTCTTCTTGATCGTCAGCTGACCCTTCGCAGCGAGCGCCTTGATCTGCTTCGCGCTCGTCAGGAGCGTCTTGTGAGCGCCGGGCTTCCAGAACACCGCGACGATGGCCCACAGCGGCGGGTACTTCGTCTGCCCGATCGCAACGTTCTCGAGAGCGATGTTGTGCTGGCCTGCCACTCCATTCATTGGCGCATACAGCGGAGCGGTGGCGTTTCCGGGGAGCACCTTGACCGGCCCAAGGTCGTAGTAATGAATCTTGTGGCCGTTCGAGAAGCCGGTGACCCGCTTCTGTCCAAAGCCAAGCACCGGGCAATTCACCACGGTGGTCGTCTGCTGGATCGACACGTCGCCGGCCTGCTGGGCCTGCATGACTTCCGCGCTCGACTTGAGAAGACGCGGAGTCACACCGGTCTTCCAGGTGACCATGTTGACCTGCCAGAGCGGTGAGTAGTCGGACTGGCCGGGAACGGTGTCGACGATGTTGTGCTGGCCGTCAGCGCCGTTCGTTACGGCCCAGATCGGCGCGAGCTTGTTTCCTGGCTTGAGCTTGATCGGCCCGTAGTCGAAATAGCGGATTTCCTGGTCGCGGTAAAACCCCGTGACGATGGCCTGTTTCGCCGGGGCCGCTTTCACAGCGGCTGCGGCATGTCCCGCGGCATGGCTCGCGCTCACCTGTGCGGCAAGCACGGCGAGAGCAACCACGACGAGCGATGCGATGCGCTTCACTTGGTTCTCCTTATTGAGGTAAGGCGGACTCTTGGCCGCCGCCTCCAGTGATACGCCCGTCGCGTTACGTCGCTCTTTCGAGGCGCTTACAAGTACGTGAACTGTGTGCCAGCAGTCACGCCGCAACGCGAAGCGGCAATGCAAAGGCGACTCTTGCGCCACCTTCACGCCTGTTCTCAGCCCAGACGCGGCCACCATGGGCTTCGACGAGCCCGCGAGCGATCGCAAGTCCGAGCCCTGCGTTGCCGCTCGCCCGTGTGCGGGAGGCATCTGCCCGCCAGAACCGTTCGAACATTCGCTGCGTGGCCTCACCGGTCAGTCCAACCCCGGTGTCCTCGACAACGACCTGCACTTCATCGCCAACCGATACCGCACGAACGGCGATTGCGCCGTCGGAGGGCGTATGACGCAGCGCGTTGGTGAGAAGATTGCGCAGGACGCGCTGCAGATGCTCCGGCGCGCAACTCACAGAGGGCAGGCTTTCGGCGAGCTCAACGTTCAGAGACACGTTGCGAGCATCCGCCTCCGCGCGCAGCCCCGCTACGCACGTCGTCACAAGCTCGGCGAGCGACGTTAATCGCATCTCTACGGTCAGCGTGCCGGCGTCGATACACGCGAGCTCAAACAAGTCGTCGGTGAGCTGGCGCAGAACAGCTGCCTGCTCGCGCAGAAGCGGAAGATAGTCGGCTGGCTGCGCAAGTCCATCTTCGATTGCCTCGAGCATCGCCTGGATCGAGGCGAGCGGAGTGCGCAGATCATGACTCGCCCATGCAACGAGCTGACGGCGGGCATCGAACAGATCGCCAATGCTCTTCGCCATCTGGTTGAAGGAAACGCTGAGAGATTTGAGCTCCCGTGGCCCACTTTCGGGTGCTCGCGCCCCGAGGTCACCGCCCGCAATCTGAGCGGCCGCGCGCTCCATCGCGGCGATGCGCTTGCTGACCCTGCTTCCAAGCAGAAGAGCAACGACGAGCGTACTCGTTGTCGTCCCGATCAAGACCACGAGGATCGTTGCGTTCTCGTGCATCCTGAACATGACGAGGCCGGCAACGCTGACAGCAGTGATCGGAACAGCCGATGCGAAGACCGCCACGGCGACGAGCTGAAGCTGCACCGTGGGGAGCCGCCGGAAGGCAACGATCGTGATAGCGCCGAGGGCAAAGGTCGCAGCGACGGTCAGGGCGGCGAAGCCCGTCAAGGGCTGAACCTGTAGCCGGCGCCCCAGACTGTCTCGAGAAACCGCGGCGCCGCCGGCACCTCCTCGATCTTTTCGCGCAGACGGCGAATGTGAACCGTGACGGTGCCGGTGTCCACGGCTGTGGCATAACCCCAGACGCTGTCCATGAGCTGGTCGCGCGAAAAGACGCGCCGCGGGTGAGAAACGAGGAACTCGAGAAGCTCGAACTCGCGCGCTGTCAGTTTGAGCCGTTCGCCGCTCTTACGCACCTCCCTCGCCTCGCCGTCTATCTCGATACTGCCGAACTGAAAGTGGCGCGGGGTTGGGGGAAGCGTCGCGCTTCGTTTGAGAATGTTGCGCACGCGAACCGCAAGCTCGCGCGGCGAGAAAGGTTTCGTGACGTAGTCGTCAGCTCCAAGCTCGAGACCAACGATGCGGTCCGCCTCCTCGCCTCGAGCGCTGAGGAGAATCACAGGGAGCTGCGAGGAAGCGCGGATCTGCTGGCACAGCTCGAGCCCGCTGAGCCCCGGAAGCATGACGTCGAGCACGACGAGCGATGGCCTTGCATCCTCGAGCATGCGCTGCGCTTCTTCTCCGGTCGCCGCTTCGAGCGTCTCGAATCCATCACGCCGCAGGTAGCGGCTGACGACGTCTCGGACGATTGGCTCATCGTCCACGACAAGGACCCTCGACATCCGCCAATTATCCGCCGCCCGAGATTGCGCTCCCATTAAATCTTCGCCGAGCTCACAACTTGAAGGCGAGCACGTCGATCGTGCGGATGTCCGGTGGCGCCTCCAACAAGTCGTCAGCGCGCTCGAGCAGCGCCGCGGCAACCGGGCCGTCGAGGTGAGCCAGGCGGCCTTCGTGGTCTGGAAACACATCGAAGATCCCAAACTCCGATTCGCTGAGGCGGATCGCGAACCATGCCCGCGTCGCCGGCTCCGCCTCAACGAGCGGCAGTGCCCCAGTCAAAAACGCGCCAATGTCGTCTTCGCGACCAGGCTTCGCCTGAAGATGTACGTAGAGCCCTACCGAAACCATGAGTTCCTCCTTCGAAGAGGTCACAACGCGGCACTTGCCTTCGTCATAGCGGTAGACGTGCGACTGCTTGGATTCGTGACACATCAGGTGTACGACGAGGTCGCCTGCAAGGCACGCCGCGCGGAGACCTGCTGATGCACGTGCTCGGCGTTGCGGGAAGCTTGCGCCGCAACTCGTACAACCGGCGCCTGCTGCGCTCGACGCAGGAACTTCTTCCTGCCGGTTATGGCTTTCGTTTCCTGGGAGGGCTTGCTGCTGTGCCTCCCTACAACGAAGACGTCGACCGGAAAAGCGTGCCGGCTGCCGTCGGGCGCCTGAGAACCGCGATCAACCGTGCGCAATGGCTGATCATTGCGACGCCCGAATACAACGGCTCGGTGCCCGGCGTCCTCAAGAACGCTCTCGACTGGGCGTCGCGGCCGTTCCCAGACAACTGTCTTCACGGCAAGCCAGCCCTTGTCATTGGTGCGAGCAGCGGCTACTTCGGCGCGGCGTGGGCACAAGCCGACCTCCGGCGAATCTTGAAGGTGGCAGGTGCGCGAGTAATCGATCATGCGATCGCACCGGTCCGCGCGGAGTACGACTTTGACGACCGCGGACATCTTGTAAGCGAAACAGCGAAGGCTGATGTCTCAGCTGCGCTCGAGGTGTTGCTCGCTGAAGCGACTGCGGAATGGGCGGCGCCGTGAAAACGTTCGCCTCCGCGTGAGAGCGATGTGGAAAGGCGTGGTCATCGCGGAAAGCAACGACACGGTGGTGGTCGAAGGGAACCACTACTTCCCCGTTTGCGTGTCGCGTTCTGGGCACGGCGTAACAGTCGACGCTGGTCGCACGAACCGTTAGTGCGATCACAACGTAATGGTCGACATGCGTCTCGCCTGGCTCGACGTGGACCTTCGGCATCTCGCAACGTTCGTCGCGCTTGCCGAAGAGCGATCCTTCCGCGCGACAGCCTCGCGCCTTGGCTTCGCACAGTCAGCGATCAGCCAACATGTCGCGACACTCGAGCTACGGCTCGGGGAACGCTTGGTCGAACGAGGCCCGGGATCGCGCCGGGCCGAGCTCACACAAGCGGGCAATACACTCCTCCCCCACGCGCGCGAAATCCTTGCTCGTGTCGCAGTGGCAGAACGCGACTTCGCCCACCAGGCAAGAACCACGAAACAGCGCGTGCGTCTTGCGGTCTTCCAGAGCGTGAGCGCAAACCTGGTCGCGCCCGTTCTCGCTCGGATGGCCGATCCCGACAGAACCTTTCGCGTTGAGCTCATCGAGAGCGGCTCTCCACTCGACCTGCTCGTCGCCGGTCGCGTGGATCTCGCCTTCAGCGAATCCGTTCCGACGACGGACGCCGTCCGCCACGTCGAGATCATGAAGGACCCCTATGTTCTTCTCACACCTCGCAACAAAGCTGTCACGACGTCCGAAACAACCCTTGAACGGCTCGCCGGTATGCCCCTCCTGACGTATGAGTCATCGTGTCATCTGGAGGGCATCCAGCAGGAGCTCGCTCGCGCAACGGGGATTGCTCTCACACCGCGCATTCAAAGCGATGACGTTCTGACCCTTCAAAGCCTGGCGGCGCACGGCGCCGGGTTCGCGCTGGTTCCCCGGCTAGCGCTGACGAACGACGACCCCAGACTGCAAGCCACACCTCTCGACGCCGTGCGGCCGCGCACGATCTGTCTTTCGTGGAACGCGGAACGTGAACCGACACAAGCAATACGTGAGTTGATCGACGCGTTCGTCGCGGCCGGCGCCACGAGCGTCGAGCGCCAAGGCCGCGCCGCGAGAGCCCCCGCCGCAAACCGCGGCACGCCGTTCCGCACAACGTCCTAGACGGAGCGAGTGCCAACCGATCAGTTGTTCTCGCCTACCGATCGCTTTGGGCCGGCGTCGCCGCGGCCTTCGATACTCGATGGCGATGAGCTTCTCTGAGACGTACATGGACGTGTTCAGAGCCGCACTTACCGCCGCTGTCGAGGAGGCTGACAGGTATACGACCTGTGAACTCCAAGCGCTGAGAACGGCACCCGGGATCGTCGGACTCGCGGCCGAATACGTCTTCGACCGCCGGACTGGCGGCACGTCAGCTGAACCTGCGGCTGGCTCAGATCCTTGAAGAGGAACGGCCGCTCGAGGCGGCATCAATGAGACGCGACGAATTTCGTAGCCGCCTCCCCCAGACACGAATCGAGGCTCCTCCCGCCTTCCTCGAGGGCGTTCATGGCGTCCAGGACGTGGAGCGCGAGCTCGGCACTCGCGCAGGGCGGACGCCCGCGCTCGATCGCGTCGGCGAGGTCGGCTACTCCCACACCGCGGCCGTAACCCTTCGTTCCACGTGGTTCGAGCTCGCGCCAGCCGTCGCGGTCGCCGATTCGTGTTGTTCCGTCGAACACATCCGGATCGACGAGACTCAGAGTTGCATGCTCACCGTAGATCTCGATGTACGGGACGCGCGTAGCCTGAACGTCGTAGCTGGCGAACAACGTGGCGATCGGACCGTCGGCGAAGCCAAGCGTCGCGGCGTACGTCGTGTTCGCAGTCACCGGGAACAGCCGCCCATCCTCGCGGCGGAGCTGCGTTTGCGGCCGTACTGCGAATGCCTCGACACGCTCGATCGGGCCGAGAATGCGAACGAGCGCACTCAGATAGTAGGGCCCGAGGCTGAACAGCGGCCCCAACCCCAGATTCGTAATACGTCTCCGGCGCCGGGTGCCAGATCCTGGGTCCTGCGTTGCCCACGAATGCATGCGCAGAAAGCGGGCGTCCGATTAACCCAGCGTTCACAGCCTCCGCCGCGGTCACGAACGCCGACCCGAGCAGCGTGTCGGGCGCGCACGCGAGCACCACTCCCTCGCGGCGCGCCAGGTCGACAAGGCTGCGTCCATCCGCGACCGTTGCCGCCAAAGGCTTCTCGGAGTAGACGTGCTTGCGGGCGCGCAGCGCTGCTTCTGTGGTCGGTGCGTGAACGCGCGGCGGAGTCAGATTGATCACGATTTCGACAGCTGGGTCGGCGAGGAGCCCGTCGGGTTCCAGTCCACGGACATGCCACAGCCTCGCTCGCTCTCGGCAGATCTCGAGGTCCTGGTCGGCGACAGCGACGAGCTGCAGATTGTCGAACATCGCCATGCCGGCGACATATTGATCGGCGATGTGGCCGACCCCGAGCAGACCGACGTTCACACGTCAGTCACCTGCTGACTGCGCGAGCTCCGCTTCGGCGCCCGGCACCGCGTTGTTCCGGATGACCTCGCGGTACCACTGCGCGCTCGACTTCGGGATCCGCTGTTGCGTTCCGTAGTCGACGAAGACGATGCCGAAGCGCATCGCGTATCCCGAGTCCCATTCGAAGTTGTCGAGCAGCGACCAGACGAAGTACCCGCGGAGGTCGACGCCGGCGTCGATCGCTGCGCGCGCTGCGCGCAGGTGCTGGGCGAGGTACTCGATCCGCTCCGGGTCCTTCACGTTCCCGTCCGGATCGATGTAGTCGTTGAACGGCGCGCCGCTTTCGGTGACATAGATCGGCAGCTCCGGCGCGTAGTCGCGAGCAACACGCTCGAGCACCGAGGTCAGGCCGTCGGGCGCGATCCCGTCGCCTTTGCTCGTCAGGTCGCCGGTCGGCGGGACGCGGCGCCAGCCGCGATGAGGCTCGTTCGGATCGGCGGCGACCACTTCGCGCACGTAGTAGTTGACGCCGTAGAAGTCGAGCGGCGCCGAGATCGTCGTGAGATCGCCGTCGTGCACAAGACGCGAGTCGCGCAGGAGATCGGGCGCGTCGGACGGGTAGGCGCCGAGAAACACCGGATCGAGAAAGAGCCGGTTCTCCTCCATGTCGGCGGCGTTCGCCGCGTGCTCGTCCGCCGAGGACGCCGGCACGACGTCGGCGAAGTTGCAGGTCAGGCCGATCTCGGCCGAGGGAGCGGTCGAACGGATTGCGGCGACGCCAAGCCCGTGAGCGAGCAGCAGATGATGGACGGCGGTAAGGGCCTCGCCGTAGTTGCGCCGACCGGGTGCGAAGCGACCTTCGTAGTAGCCGAGGAACGCAGAGCACCACGGCTCGTTCAACGTGATCCAGCGCTGCGCCTGGTCACCGAACGCGGCGACCATCTTCGCCGCGTAATCGGCGAAACGCGACGCGGTGTCACGGGAGAGCCAGCCACCGTCGTCTTGGAGCGTCTGCGGCAGATCCCAGTGGTAGAGCGTGACCATCGGCTCGATGCCACGCTCGGCCAATCCGTCGAGCAACCGCTTGTAGAAGTCGACACCTCGCTCGTTGAGCGCGCTCTTTCCATCGGGCTGGACGCGCGGCCACCCGATCGAAAAGCGGTAGCCCTTGATTCCCAGCTGGACGAGAAGGTCGAGGTCCTCGGCGTAGCGGTGGTAATGGTCGGCCGCGATGTCGCCGTTGTCGTCGTGGAGGATCGCGCCGGGTGTGTGGGCGAACGTGTCCCAGATGGAGCGGCCGCGCCCGTCGATGTCGACGGCGCCTTCGATCTGATACGCGGAGGTCGCGACTCCCCAGAGGAAGTTGTCGGGAAAGCTGGTCAACGTTCTGCTCCTGTCGGTCGGGTGATCACTGTCCGGCCGCCGCGCGACGGCGGCGGTTGAGGGCGTCCAGGCTGACGGCGAGCACGAGGATCACGCCGGTGGCCATGTCCTCGGTCGAGGCCGCTTTGCCGAGCAAGGCGAGCCCGTTCTCCACACTGGCGACGATGAGCGCGCCGAGCACCGCCTGGTAGATGCGCCCGCGGCCGCCGAAGAGGCTCGTGCCGCCGATTACCGCGGCTGCGATCGCCTCGAGGAGAAGAATGCCGCCGCCGACGCCGGCCGAAGTGCCGTAGAGATTTGAGGTGGCGATCACGCCGGCCAACCCCGCGAGCAGCCCGGAGATCCCGAGAACCGTGATGCGGATCACGGAGACGGGCACGCCGGCACGGCGCGACGCTTCACGGTTGCCGCCAATCGCGTAAATGTGGCGGCCGAAGATGGTGCGCTGCATCACCCAGCCGAGTGCGAGCGCGACGCCACCGAAGATCAACAGGACATACGGGACGCCGAAGTTGCTGTTGAGCACGGCGACGAGCCCGAACGACGCGGCGGCGACCGCGGCGACCCGCACCACCGACAACCATTGCCGGCCGCCCGGCGCCGCGGCAAGACGACGGTCGCGCAGTCGCAACAGCTCGACACCGGCGCTGACCGCGACGACGGCGCCCGCCAGGATCCATCCCGCAGCGTGCGACAGATAGTTGTTCGAGATCGCAACCACCGTCGGGTTGTTGACGGGCAGGTCGCCGGCCGATCCGATCAAGCTGAGCTGCAGGCCGGCCCAGGCGAGGAAGCCGCCGAGCGTGACGATGAACGACGGGACGCCGACGAGAACCGTCACCGTGCCTTGCAGCAGGCCGATGCCGGCGCCCATCGCGAACGTCACCGCCAGTGCCGCCCACACCGACCAGTGGTGATTGGTCAAGAGCACGCCGAGAAGCGCCGAGGTGACGCCCGTGACCGAGCCCAGCGAGAGGTCGATCTCGCCCGCGACCATGACGACGACGGTTGCGATCGCGAGGACGGTTACGACCGCCATCTGAAGCGTGAGGTTCGAAAGGTTGCGCGCGGTCAGGAAGTTGCTGTTTTGCGTCTGGAAGAAGATCCAGACCGCGACGAGGCCGACGATCACCGGCAGCGGCCCGAAGTCGACACCGGCTGCGCCCTGAAGCCTGCGCGCCAAGGTCACCTTCTCGACACTCTCTTCGTCACCGACCGTCTCGATGACCGGCTCCCGCGTCGTCAATGACACTACGCGACACCAGCCAGCGTCGCCCCGCCGGTCATCGCCGCGACGACCTCGTTGGCGGACGTCTCCGACGGGACGAACGTCCCGGCATTCGCCCCGAGGCGCAGGACGACGATTCGGTCGGCGACGGCGAAGACATCCGGAAGGCTGTGCGAGATGAAGAGCACAGCCTGACCACGTGCGGCGAGTGTGCAAACAAGCTCGAGAACCTGCGCGGTCTGCTTGACGCCGAGCGCGGCAGTCGGCTCGTCGAGGATGACGAGCTTCGACCCCCAGAGGAGCGCGCGTCCGACGGCGACGGCCTGCCGCTGACCGCCGGAAAGGCCGGCGACGGGCCGCCGGATGTTCGGAACGTTCGCGCCGAGCTCGGAGAGCGCCCACGCATAGAACTCCGGCGCCGGCTTGCCCGCGAGGCGGGCGTCACCCGCCGCAGCGGGACAGCCTCGTCGCGCAAGCCGCGCAGCGGCAAGCCCGCGCCGGCCGGGGCAGGGCGC
>Ga0157369_10010614_pt1 | contig 10484 bp, 10 predicted proteins | sample C25metaG_FD_113461 | JGI IMG/M metagenome (GOLD analysis project Ga0157369, IMG submission 113461) | Corn rhizosphere microbial communities from Kellogg Biological Station, Michigan, USA - C2-5 metaG | ecosystem: Host-associated > Plants > Roots > Rhizosphere > Soil | place: USA: Michigan...
CGCCGCGCGATGCTTGGCGATGAACCCGGTGCGCGCCGCCAACAAGCCAAGCGCGAACGGTCCGACCGCGTCCGGCGTCGTGAACAGCACGCGTGTCTGCGCCTGGAATTTCGGGTCGAGATCGAACGGATGAACCGAGTTGACGAGATCGGCCTTATGCGCGAACAGGAAGGCGCTCATATCCGACACTTGAACTTCGATCTCGGTGTAATCCTTCCCGGCGAACATATTGTGCTTCCGCATCATCGCCTTCGCCGAGATGTCGGAAACGCCGCCATACACGTTCACCGCGATCACTTTGCCTTTCAGATCCTCGATGGTTTTGATCGGGGAGCTCTCGAGCACCCGGTACTCGACCCCGCCCCAACCGGGCATGTCGCGGACCTCGTCGGCGATGATCCTGAGGTCGGTCATCTTCGCATTCTCGACCGCGATCGGAAACGAGTTCGAGCCCAAGGACGCAATGTTGAGCTCGCCGGATTGAAGCGCCGTCATCTGCACGGTCGTGCCGCGGAAATGCATGAATTCGGCGCTGTAGGTCACGCCGTTGTATTTCGCGACGCCGGGCGCGAGCATCAGCGGAGCCAGATCGGAGGGCGTGACGCTCCATCCGACGGTGATTTTCACCGGCTCGGCCAATGCTCCCTTTCCATCAAGGGCAAGCAACGCCGACGCCCCAAGTGCATAAGCGAGCGCATAAGCCAATGCGCGCTTCACCAGATCCATCGCGCTCTCTCCTCCCGTTTTGGGGCCGGTCACGGCTTCTTTTGCGGATACACGCTTAAATTACTCCATCGATCAGGCACAATACCACTTGGGCGAAGATCTCTCGTGAAGCCGCCGCCGCATCGGCCTCGCTCCACCATGCATTTCGACGGCAAAGAGAGCGGGTTCGCCCGTTTGCTGCGGACATTCATTGCGATATAATTTAGAAAGTTACCGGGAGGCAATCATGGCAAGCGCTTGGATCGACGGTCACGGCCATTTCATACCGCCCGGACGCGGGCCGAGGCACTCGCCCGGAACCGAGGGCGAAAACTGGATCTTCTCACCCGAGACCAGCATCGCCTATATGGACCGCACGGGCGTCACGGCGCAGATCGTTTCCGACTGCAGCCAGCTCAGCGATATCGAGCGGATTGTCGCCTCGAACACTTACGGCGCCGCGCTGGTCGAAGCCTATCCGAAGCGCTTCGGGTTTCTCGTGCAGTTGCCAATGACCGACCCGGCACGCGCCGTCGCGGAGATCCGCCGCGGCGTCGAGGAGCTCGGCGCGGAGGGCTTCGCGGTCCTCAGCCATCGCGACGGCATCTATCTCGGCGATCCCCGTTACGAGCCGGTGTGGAGCGAGCTCGATCGCATCGAGGCGACTCTGTTCATTCACCCGAGCACCCGAGGCTACGAGACGACGCTTGGGCGCAATGGTGGACTGATCGAGGCGCCGTTCGACACGGCCCGAACCGTGGTCGACATGCTTTTTGCCGGCGTGTTTCGACGCTACCAGCGCATCAAGATCATTCTCGCGCATTGCGGCGGGGCCCTACCGGCGCTTTCAGGCCGCCTCCTGTCGTTCGGCCCCCGTCGGACTGCCAACCCGAACAAGATCACGGAAGCGGAGATGCGCGACGCGCTCGCGCGGTTCTATTACGACACGGGCCTCGCCGGCACCGCGCATTCGCTTGATCCGGTACTCGCCGTGACGACGCCGGACCACATCCTCTATGGCGCCGATTTCGGTGGGCCTTGCACGTTCACCGAAATCTGCGATTCGCACCTCGAGGCGGTTCGCAGCCATCCTCGCCTGACCGCGGCGCAGCGCGAAGCTCTCGGAACGAATGTGCTGCCGCTGTTCCCGAAATTTGCCGAGCGCATCGGCTTGGCTCGGGATAACGCCAAGATAGCCGCCGCCGCGGAGTAATGGCCCGCAACCTCCGCTGACGCAAGGCGAGCGCCTCCAAGGACTGAGCCTAAAGTTGCCGTCGACACTGTGCGCTGGTCGGGTGGCCGATCGGCCGCGCGGAGGTCCGCCTCGGATCACACCCGGGAGTTCATCCCGTCCTTGGCCCGTCTGCCCGCGAAACCGGACTTCGGTCCTTTATGAGCACGCGCCGTACACACGCTCAGCCGCTGGCGAGGTCCTTGGCGGCGCGATCGACGAGATCGCTCCAGATGCTGCCGCCCATATTGGCCGGACCGAGCCGTGCCACCGCCTCTTGGAAATGCGGCTCGGCGAGCGGCTTCCATTGCAGATATTCCTCGATCAGCTCGTCGGGAATGCGCGCGTGATCGCGGCCGGCGACGGCGCAGGCGTGGTAATTCATCGTCGCCTGATGCTCGAGCTGGATCATCGCCGTGACGGATTCCTCGATGTTCTTGCCGACCGTCGTCACGCCATGACCGAGCAGATGCACGGCGCGCGCCTGGCCCAGGCAGCGCGCCATCTCCGCGCCCTGCGCTTCGGAGGTGATCAGCGCCGTATGCGGATAGACGGGTAACGGCTTGCGCACGAGGCGCAGTCCTTCGAGCACCACCGGCACGATGGGGATGCCGAGCACGGTCAGCATCACGCTGAAGGGCGGATGCACATGGACAACGGAGTTGACGTCGGGCCGCGCCTTGAAGACGCTGGCATGGATCATCACTTCGTTGCACTGAAGCACGCCGGGCGGGCCGTCGATCAGATAGCCGTTGAGATCGCATACCACCATGTGCTCGGGCTGCATGCGCGACAGCACATCGATCTCGTAGCCGCGGCCTTTGACGACGAAGCGATTGGGATCGTTCGGATCGCGCAAGCTGACATGGCCCATCGAGGCGCGCACGCCGGATGAGAGCCCGGTCAGGTGTAGAATGCGGCTACCGACCGCGACCTGATATTTGATGTCGTCGAAACTCATCGCCGCCCGCTATCGCACATAGAGATGTTCTTTGGCACCCTCATAGAAGGGCGTGCCGTTATCCTCGAGCGAGACCGCGATGGCGCGCACTTTGTAGAGATCGCCCTTCAGCGCTGATACCGGGTCGGTGCCCTTTTGGAAGGCGGCAAGCTCGGCGAGGAATTTCCGCCGCATGCGCATGATCGCGACATCGGTGCTGCCGAGATGCTCTTTCGTGCGGTCGGCAATCGGCGTCGGGCCCTGATTCTCGATCGCCGCGGCGTCCTGCGCATTCGTGCCCTTGATGCCCGTATAGGAATAGGTGCGCTGCAACCCGCGATCGATCAGATAATCATTGCCCTTGTTGCGCACCGGCAGATAGGTGCCGGGGATATTCTCAACATTGAGCCGCGCGAAGCCCGCCGTGTTGTATTCGTGGATCTCTTCCACGGTTAGCGGCCGCCACGGGTTGTATTCGATGCGATAGACCCAGGTGTGCTCGTCATCCATCGGCACCCACGCGTCCCAGAGCAGCGTCTCGCCGGGATTGGCCGCGATCATTGTATGCACAGGCAGCAGCCATTGCGTGATGCGCCAATAGGCGGCACCGCTCGCAGCCTTGCGCTTAGCGCCGATCATCAAGCCGTAATCGGTTTCCTGAATCTCGAAATGCGGCTGTGCCTGTTGATATTGATGCGTGACGGTGCCGCGCTTGCCATGGCCCTGACCGCGCGGATCGAGCGCACTGCCGGTCGCAAAACTATGCAGATAGCCGGTATGGAAGGAATCGAGATTGCCTTCCATCGCCTGCAAGTAATTGCATTCGAGCAGGCTCTTGCGGATGAAGAAGCAATCCTTCGGCAGCGTGTTGAATTCGAATTGCGGGAATTCGACCCGCAGATCCTTCGGCCCCATATAGGCCCAGACGATCCCCGCGTGCTCCTGGCACGGATAGGACGTAAGCTGGATGCGGTCCTTGTAGTTGCTCGTCGGCGGCTCGGTCGGCATTTCGACGCATTGGCCTGCCACGTCGAATTTCCAGCCGTGATAGACGCAGCGCAGGCCGCAATCCTCGTTCCGGCCGAAGAACAGATCCATTTGGCGATGGGCGCAATAGCGGTCGATCAGCCCGACCTTGCCGTTGCTATCGCGGAAGGCGACGAGATGCTCGCCCATCAGCGTCACCCGCACCGGCGCGCAATCCGGCGCCGAGATTTCCTCCGAGAGCAGCGCCGGCATCCAGAAGCGGCGGAAATAATCGCCCGCCGGCGTGCCCTTGTCGGTCCGCGTCAGAAGCTCGTTCTCGGCCGCCGACAGCATCGCTTCGCCTCCCCTTTGTTACGAGCTGGGGCTATTTCACGAACTTGTCCGTGAACAGCGTGTCGACATTCTGCACGTCGCTCGCCTTGATGAGATTGTATTGCACCATGAAATCGACGACGTTCTTCACTGCCGCGCGATCGATCTTGCCGTCCTTGCTGAGTGCCGTCTCGTCGTAGACCGCCGGCGCCGCCGCATCGGAATAGTGGCTGATCTCTTTCATCTTGGCGAGCGCCCAAGGCTTGCCGGCCGGGCTCGTGATATAGGCATTGGCCTCGAGGATCGAGTGAATCACGCGCTTCGCGACATCGGGCTGCTTGGCGACGAAATCCTTGGCCGCGACGATGGTGTAGGACACCCAGGGCTGCGGCTTGTATTTCTCGACCTCGGCGACCTCTTTGACCTTGCCCTGCAGCTTGAGATCGATCATCTGGTGCGGCGTCAGCACGACGCCGTCGATGCCGCCCGTGAGGAGCAGCGCCATGCTCTCCTGGACGCCGCCGCTCGCCGTGTATTGCATCCCTTCGATATGGGCCTTGCTCGCCACCAGCTTGCCGTAGGAATCTTCGGCACCCGAGAGTCGCGACACGCCAATCTTCGCGCCTTTCAGATCCTGGATCGTGTTGATATGGCCTTTGGTCGAGACCCAAATGCCGAAATTGTCGGCGGTCTGCAGATCGGCGACGATCACCGACGGCGCGCCGCGGCCGATCGCGGGAATGTCGGTGGCGCTGTTCGAGGAACCGATCTGCACCGCGCCGGCGGCGAGGGCGCGATGGAAATCGGGGCCGCTATTCGCCGGCACCCATTCGACATCGAGCCCGTTCTTCTTGAAGATGCCCTGGTCCTGCCCCGCGAGCACCGGCAGGTAATAGACCGGCGAGAGCTTCACCGCGGTGCCGTAGCTGATCTTGTCGAGCGCCATGGCACTCTGTGCCGACAACGCCAACGCCGCCATTCCCAAGAGAATCGATTTTTTCATCGTACCAAGCCCCCGCGTTCTTTTGCGCCCATTGTCAGTAGCGCCAGCGGCCAAAATACCGCGCGGCATACCAAAGCGCCATATTGATGGCGACGGTGATCGAGGCGGTCAGCAGGACCGCGGCATACATATCCGCGGTTTGGAACGTCACCGCGAGATCGTGGACGACAGCGCCGAGCCCGTGCCGCGCCAGCGCCAACTCGACGATGAAGACGCCCATCATCGAGGCATTGCAGGCATAGAAGAGACCCGAGACCAGCACCGGCAGCATCGCCGGCAGCGTGACCTTGCGGAAAATCTGCAGCGGCCCGAAGCCCATCGCCTTGGCGAGCAGCAGCTGGTTGGGCTTCACCTCGCCTCCCGCCGTCATCACGTTGATGACCATCGGGAAAAAGCCCGAAAGAGCGCCGAAGACGATGACCGGCATCTGAGCGATGCCGAACCAGAGGATGAACAGCGGCAGCAGCGTGACTTTCGGGATCGTCACGCCGAGCGCGAGCAGTGGCAGCAGCATCTTGCGGCTGTAATTCGAGAGGTTAATCGCAAAGCCGATCGCCAGTGCGACGAAGACGCCGGCGACGAAAGCACTGATGAACGCGGTCAAAGTGACGGCGAGATCGCGCGCGGCATGCTCGGTGACCGGCACGAGATGCTCGAGCGTGTCGAGCGGCGTCGCCAAAAAGAGCGGGTCGATCCAGCCGAGCCGCACTGCGAGGTCCCAAATCACGATGAAGATCGCGATCGCGGCAAGGCGGATCGCGAGCGGCAGGTATTTGCGTTGGCGCGGGCTCATCCCCTCACCCATCGCCGCTCGAGATGGCCGACGACATAATTGGCGACGACGCCGATCGCCAAGGTGATGACGATCAGCGCATAGAGCTGCGCCGTGTAGTAATTGACCGACGCCCAATCGATTAGATAGCCGAGACCGGCATTGACCAGCAGCAGCTCGCCGGTCAGCACGCCGATGATCGTATAGCCGAAGCCGAGGCGCAGCCCGGCGAGAATAGTCTGCGCCGCCGCCGGCAGCTCGACCTTGAAGAAGATCTTTGCGCCGCCATAACCGAGCGAATGCGCGAGGCGCAGGTAATTGGGCTCGACCTGCCGCAGCCCGGCCGCGGTATTGAAGATGATGACGAAAATGCCGACGAATATTCCGAAGATGATTTTCGTCGCCGGGCCGGTGCCGATCATCAGCACGATCACCGGATAAAGGATGATCTTGGGCACGGCGTAGAGCACGAGCAGGATCGGTTCGAACGCGTCGCCGATCACCTTCGAGCTCGCGACCGCAATGCCCGTGAGAACGCCGAAGACCGCCGCCAGCCCATACGCAACCAGAATTTCGACGATCGTCAGCCAGGCGTTCGCGTAGAAATCCGGCACGTTGCTGGCACGGATCAGGATCTGCACCATCTGCCAAATAATCGCGCTGGGCGGCGCGATCAGGATCACGCTCACCGAGGAGAGCCGTGTGAAGATCTCCCACAGCGCGAGCAACACCAGCACGAGCAACACGCGCGCGAGCGCCGGCGACAGCCTGCCCATCCCTATTCCTTCGGCAGCAGGATTTCCTCCCGCGCCGCTTTCTTGCCACTCGCCGAAGCCGCTTGCGATTCAGCCTTGAGCTGCTGCCACACCCGATCGACCATTTGATTGAAGTCCGCCGCGCCGATCGCGCGCGGCCGCGGTAGATCGTTGGCGATATCGAGCTTGATGCGGCCGGGCCGGGCCGTGAACACGGCGATCCGCTGGCCGAGATAGACGGCTTCGGTCAGGCTATGCGTCACGAAAACGATTGTCCGCCGCACCTGGCGCCAGATCGAGACGAGCTCGTCGCCCAGCAAGATGCGCGACTGCTCGTCGAGCGCGGCGAAAGGCTCGTCCATCAGGATAATATCGGTCTCGAGTGCCAGGGCACGGCACAGCGCGACACGCTGGGCCATACCGCCCGAGAGCTGCCGCGGATAGGCATCGGCGAATTCCTCGAGCCCGACAAGGCGGAGATATTTCAACGCGCGCTCGCGCCGTTGTGCTTTGTCGACGTCGTGCGCCTCGAGACCGAACTCGACATTCTTCAGCACCGTGCGCCAGGGATAGAGCACCGGGTCCTGGAACATATAGGCCATGAGCTTGGGATTGGGCCCGGTCACCGGCTTGCCCGCGACCAGCACACGGCCGCCATCCTGATCGTAGGGAACGAGGCCGGCGATAATGTTGAGCAGGGTCGACTTGCCGCAGCCGCTCGGCCCCAACAGGATCAGGAAATCATTCTCCTGCGCGGCGATGCTGACCTTGTCGAGCGTGCGGACCACGCGATCGCTGGCGGCATCGTGATAGGTCTTGCTGACCCCCGTGACCTCGATGATCGGCATTTGCGGGTGATGGGCGGATTGTAGACTCGAAATTCGGCTCGCGCGTGCTTCACGCTCTTGATATTACCGTAATCGGCGCGGCGCGGTAGTGCGAAGGACGCGAGCCGCGCGCACTGTTACGTTGTCAGGGACCAGCGATATGCCTGAACTCGTGCTCAACGGCTGCACCATCAGCTACCAGGAATTCGGCAGCGGGTCCGTCAATGTCGTCCTGACGCCGGGCGGGCGCTGGGGCGGTTATGTGCATCGTGTGGTGGCCACCGCTCTCGCCAAGGACTTCCACGTTATCACCTGGGACCGCCGCAATACGGATGCGCGCGCCGACATCGTCATCGCCGGCGACCAATCGGAATCGGATATCTGGGCCGACGATCTCGCGGCGCTGATCGAAGCGCTAAAGCTCGGCCCCTGCTATGTCGGCGAATATGCCGGCTGCCGCGTAACGCCGCTGCTCTGCGTGAAATATCCGAAGCTGGTGAAGGGACTGATGCTCGCCTGGTGCTCGGGCGGCGATTACCCCGCCGGCCGGCTGCCGAAGAATTTCTACCAGGCCTATACGCGCGCCGCGCTGCGCGGCGGCATGAAAGCCGTGACCGAGACCAATCATTTCGCCGCCTCGATCAAGCAGAACCCAGGCAATCGCGAGCGGCTGCTGGCGATGAATCCCACCGAGTTCATTCGTCAGATGGCGTATTGGGAAGCCTTCTTCATCACCAGCGGCGATCTGCCGATCGCCGGTTGCCGCTTGAGCGATGACGAATGGGCGTCGATTCAGGTGCCGGCGAGTGTCACCGGCGGCGTCGATCCGACGCATCCGACCGCAGCGGCGCAGCGCTTGGCGAAGCTGCTGCCGAAAGCCCATTACAACGCGCCGATCGTGACGGAGGCGGAATGGGACGCGAATTTCAGCGCGACCATTCCCTATCCGACAACGTCTAATTTCCAGGGCGAGCGTATCGCGCCGGTCTGGCGCGACTTCATCCGTCAGATGGAGGCATGAGCCTTCGCGCCGCGATCGCCGGGCTGGGCGCAATCGGCTTGCCGGTGGCGCGGGCGCTGCACGACGGCATCCCCGGCCTGCAGCTCACCGCAATTGCCGTCGGCCGGGCGGATATCGCCAAGCGGCGACTTGCCGAAGCCGGCATAGCGGTGCCGGTGGTCGCGACGGCTGAACTCGGCACGATCGCTGACATCGTTGTCGATTGCGCGCCAGCGCGTGCTTTCCGCTCGGTTGCTGAAACCGCTTTGACGGCAGGCCGCGCGCTCGTCACCGTGAACGGCGCTGCCTTGCTCGAGGCGCCCGACATCGCCGCGCTCGCCGGACAGAAGACCGCGCGAATCATTCTGGTCACGGGCGCACTCCTCGGCCTCGATGCGGTGCGCGCCGCTGCCGAAGGAAAAATTCATTCGGTCCGGATGATCAGCCGTAAGCCGCCGGCATCTTTGCGCGGCGCGCCCTATCTCCTCGCCCACGACATCGCGATCGAGACCATCGACCAGCCGACGCGGATCTTCAGCGGCTCCGCACGCGACGGCGCGCGCGGCTTCCCCGCCAACGTCAATGTCGCCGCGGCGTTGTCGCTCGCGGGCCTCGGCCCGGACCGTACTACGCTCGAAATCTGGGCCGATCCCACCGTCACGCGCAACATCCATACCATCGAGGTCGATAGCGACAGCGCGCGCTTCACGATGACGATCGAGAACGAGCCGAGCGCCGAGAATCCGGCGACGAGCCGCATCGCGCCGCTCAGCGTCATCGCCGCGCTGCGCCGCCTCGGCGCCTCCTTGAGCGTCGGCACCTGATGGCACGCTATTCCATCAAGACCTTCGGCTTCCGCGGCAGTTGGGGCCAGATCCAGCGCATCGAGGAAGGTTTTCGCCGCATCGGCTGTCATGTCGCGGCCGATGGTGAAGAATTCGATTTCATCTATAGCAACGAGCTGCTGCAAGGCCGCGATGCCGTGCAATGCAAAGCCGCGACCGGCAAACCGCTGATCCGGCATGTGCAGGATCTGCCCGCCTATGAAGGCACTGCCGTTGTCAAAAGCATCGACGAGCTGCGCACCCATCGCGACGCAGTGCTGAGCACCGCCGATGTCCTTACCACCAACACGTATTTCGTCGTCGAACAGTTCAAGCGCTTCTGGGATTACGACCGCGCTATCGTTGTCGGCCAGCCGGTGCAATTCGATCCCGATCTCGACGGCTTCCGCACGCGGCAGCGTCGCAACATGGCTGTGATCGTCGGCCGGCTCGCCGATCCCTTGAAGAACACCGACCTTGCTTTGCGTGCTTTATCGCTGATGAAGAAACCGCCCGATCTGGCGATGGTCTGGGTCGGCAAGGCGAAGCACAAGCCGCGCTCGTGGTTTCGCCGCTTCGGCATCGAGCATCACATCGAGATACCGGCCGCCGATCTGGGCCATCTGGTCAAGACATCGCGCATGCTGCTGGCCCCATCGCTGTTCGAAGGGCTGGGCCTGCCGCCGATCGAGGCGCTCGCCGTCGGCACACCGGCGATCGTCAGCGACATTCCGGTGAAGCGCGAAGTGTTCGCGGACACGCCGATGCGTTTTCACAAACCGGATGATCCGGCCGATCTCGCCAAGGCGATCGAAACGCTGCTCGCCGACCCCGAATCAGGCTGGAAGCTGGTCGATGCTTTCGCGCCGAAGGTCGCGGATTACACGGTCGAAGGCGTCGCCGCCAAGATCGTCGCCGCTTACGAGACGCTGAAGCGCTAACGGGTCAGGCCGTTGCGCCGAGGCGGAAATATTGCGGCCGCACGAAATGTCCGGCCCAAGCGCCGCGTCTTGCCGCCTTCGCTTCGTTCTCCAGCGGCAAATATTGTCGGTCGCGGCCATAGGAGAAGGCGAGCCCCTCGCGCACCAAGGTCGCACCAACATCGCGGCCATCGGCAAAACACACCGA
>Ga0157369_10010615_pt1 | contig 10483 bp, 9 predicted proteins | sample C25metaG_FD_113461 | JGI IMG/M metagenome (GOLD analysis project Ga0157369, IMG submission 113461) | Corn rhizosphere microbial communities from Kellogg Biological Station, Michigan, USA - C2-5 metaG | ecosystem: Host-associated > Plants > Roots > Rhizosphere > Soil | place: USA: Michigan...
ACCGTGATCCTCACGTCCGAGGAGATCCGCCGCGCGCTCGACGAGCCGGTCACGCAGATCATCGAGGCGATCAAGTCGACGCTCGACAAGACGCCGCCCGAGCTCGCCGCGGACATCATGGACCGGGGAATCGTGCTCGCCGGCGGCGGCTCCCTCCTGAACGGCCTCGACGAGCGGCTTCGCCACGAGACGCAGATGCCGGTGCATCTCGCCGAGAGCCCGCTCACCTGCGTCGCCGTCGGCTCCGGGAGGAGCCTCGAGGAGTTCGAGGCGATCCACCGCTCGAACCGCGCCCGCGCCCGGTCGCGCAACGGCCGCCGCAACGGCCGCTACTAGGACCCTTCCGCCACCGGGATGGGCCTCGCCCCGCCGGGAGCCGCGGTAACCTAGGCCCGTGGCATCCCGTGACCGCGCCGCGCGTGTGGCGGTGCTGGGCTCGTCTGTCCGGCGCTCCAGATCCGATCGCTTCTCCGGCAGGGGGCGCAGCGCAATGGTCCGGCGCGCCGTGCTCTTCGTGCTCGTGCTCGGCGCGCTCGCGCTCCTGACCATCTCCTTCCGCTCGCCGACCTCCGGGGCGCTCCACGACGTCCAGGGGTACGGCGCCTCGGCGCTGCGGCCCTTCCAGGTCGCCGCGCAACGGGTCGCGCGACCGTTCCGCGACGCCTACGGCTACTTCGACGGCCTCGCCCACGCGCGATCCGAGAACACGAAGCTCCGGCGCGAGGTGCGGCAGTGGCGCGCACAGGCGACGCAGTACCAGGCGCAGGCGGGCCGCGCCCAGGACCTGCAGAAGCTCCTGCGGGTCGAGGGAGGCCCGAAGTACCCGAGCGACTTCCGCTTCGTCAACACGTCCGTGATCTCGTTTCCGCTTGGCGCGTTCGCGCAACAGATCACGATTGCGGCGGGGTCCGACGACGGGCTCCGCATCAACACTCCGATCATCGACCAGGACGGCCTGCTCGGCCACGTGGTCGTCGTCGGCCCGTCGACGGCCTCGGTGCAGCTCATCACCGACGCCGACAGCAACGTGCCCGCCCGCGACATCGCGAACGGCGTCCGCGGGCTGATCCGCCACGGCGTCGGCAACAGCCTCTTGCTCGACCAGGTGTCGAAGGAGCAGAGCATCGCGAAGGGCGACGTGATCGTGACGCAGGGCACCGTCGACCGCCGTTATCCGGATCTCTATCCATATGGCATCCCGATCGGCCGTGTGCTCTCGGTCGACCGCAGCGACATCGCGTCGTACCTCACCGTGCAGGTGCTCCCGTTCGCACGCTTCGACTCGCTCGACACGGTCGCGGCGCTCATCTCCACGAAGAAGCGGTGAACGGCGTCGACGGAGTCAAGGCCGCGGTCGTCCTGTTCGTCGCGGCGATTCTCCAGGTATCGATCTTCGCGGAGGCGCACGTGCTCGGCGGCGTCCCGGACCTGCTGCTCGTGATGCTCGTCGCCGTCGCTCTGCTTCGCGGCGCGATGTTCGGGGCGATCGGCGGCTTCTTCGCCGGCCTCCTCGTCGACACGGCGACCCTCGGCCAGCTGGGGCTGACGTCGCTCGTCCTCACCCTCGCGGGCTACTGGATCGGCCGCTACGGCGAGACGACCGGTCGCGACCGCGCGCACGCGCCGTTCCTCTCGGTCGCGGTCGTGACGGTGCTCTACGCGCTTGGTCTCCTGCTCGTGCACTTCGTGCTCGGCGAGCGCGCGCCGGCAGGGCCCGTGGCCCGCGGCCTCCTGCCTGCGATCGTGATGAACCTGATCCTCACGGCGCCCGTGTACGCGCTCGTCCGCCGGCTGCTCCGCCCGCTCGACCGCGGCGACTACGCGACCGAGGTGCAGCTCCTTGGCTAGCACCGCGACCGAGCGCCCTCCGCGGCGACCGCGGCCGAGGCAGACCGAGCCCGCCGTCGACTCCTACCGGCTGACGCCGCGCATCGTCTTTCGCATCGCCGCGCTCAGTGCGCTCCTGCTCGTCGTGTTCGCCGCGCTCTTCCTCCGCCTCTGGGCGCTCCAGGTCCTCTCGGGCACGAAGTACGTCGACCAGGCGCAGGCGAACTCGTTTCGCTCCGTGCGCGTACAGGCCCAGCGCGGCCTGATCCTCGACCGGAACGGCGTCCCGCTCGTCACGAACGCGCCGGCGACGGCGGTCGAGCTGTGGCCGTCCGACCTGCCGAAGGTCTACACCGCGCGATACGCCGAGCTGAAGCGCCTGGCCCAGGTGACCCGCGTGCCGCTCTACGAGATCTCACGGGGGATCAAGGAGCGCCGAAGCGCCGGCGACCCGCTGACCCCGGTGACGGTCCGCGAGGCCGCGAGCAACCCGATGGCGGCGTATCTCGCCGAGCACGAGTCGGAGTTCCCCGGCGTGAGGACGGCCCGGACCTACGTGCGCCACTACCCCTACCAGGCCCTCGCGTCCCAGGTGCTCGGCTACGTCGGCTCGATCACCCAGGCAGAGCTTCGACGGCTCGGACGCGGCTACAACCCGAACGACGAGATCGGCCAGGCGGGCGTCGAGTCGACGTACGACAGCTACCTCCGCGGGGTCGACGGCGACCAGCGGCTCTTCCTCGACTCGCTCGGCAGGCCTCGCAGCCGCGTCCAGCCGACGCTCCAGCCGATCGCCGGGAACGCGGTCAGGCTGACGCTCGACGAGAAGCTGCAACAGGCCACCGAGAAGGCGCTCGCCGACGGGATCCGCATCGCGCAGGCGAACCACCAGTGGGCGGCGCGCGGCGGTGCCATCGTCGCGATGGACCCCCGGGACGGCTCGATCCTCGCGCTCGCCTCGTCTCCCTCGTACAAGCCGTCCGTGTACGCGGGGCACGTGACGACGGCGGCGCTCGCGAGCCAGGGCCTGACGCCGAAGACCGGCCTGGCGAAGAACTTCCCGTCGCTCGACCGCGCCATCCAGGGGACGTATCCGCCGGGCTCGGTGTTCAAGCCGGTGACCGCACTCGCCGCGATGCAGGAGCACCTCGTGTCGCCCTACTCGTATCTGCCGTGCACGGGCTCGTACCACTCGCCGCACGACAAGGCGAACCAGGTGTTCAAGAACTGGGACCCGAACGTCAACCAGCAGATGGACATGCCGACCGCGCTCGCGTACTCGTGCGACACGTACTTCTACCAACTCGGCGACGCGTTCTGGGCCCTGCCGAAGGACCGCGGCCAGCCGCTGCAGCGCTGGGCCGACCTCTTCGGCTTCGGCACGCCCACGGGCTCGGACGTCGGCCGTGAGTCGGCGGGCCTCGTGCCGACGATCGCGTGGCGGCAGCACTACTTCAAGACCGCGATCGACAAGCTCTGGAAGCCGGGAAACTCGATCCAGCTCGCGATCGGCCAGGGAGACCTGCTCGTGACGCCGCTCCAGATGACGCGCTTCTACGCCCTGCTCGCGAACGGCGGCAACCTCGTGACGCCGCACGTGCTCATGGAGGTGCAAAGCGCGAACGGGTCGGCCGTCCCCGTGCCGGCGCTGCCTGCCCCGAAGAGCGCGAAGCTCGACCCGGCGGCGTTGCAGGTCGTCCAGAAGGGGCTGTGGGAGGCCACGCACCTCCCGTTCGGGACCTCGTATCCCGTGTTCGGAAACTTCCCGGTCTCGATCGCCGGCAAGACCGGTACGGCGGAGAAGGTCGTCTCGCTGCCCGGCTACCTCGGGCTGCAAAACCAGTCGTGGTGGTGCGGCTACGGCCCCTCGAACGACGCGAAGCTCGTCGTCTGCGCCGTGATCGAGAACGGCGGCCACGGCGGGACCGCCGCTGCACCCGCGGCCGCCGAGGTCTTCGCGTCCTTCTTCCACGTCAAGATCGCGACAGCGACCGCGAGCCACTCCGATTGATCGGCACCATGCGCTGATGCTCGAATACGCCGGATCTCAGCGGGGAGGCCTGCAGCGCCATCGCGACGAGGGGCTGGCGCTCGTCGCCGTGCTGCGCTCGCTCGACTGGCTCCTCCTCGCCGGTGTGGCGGGGCTCGTCGCCGTGGGCCTCTGGGCGGTCTCCGGCGTGACGCGCTTCGACATCCAGAGCGACCCCAACTACTACCTGAAGCGGCAGCTCGTCTACGTGGCGGTCGGCGGAGTGGCGCTCCTGATCGGGTTGCTCGTCGACCCCGACGTCTACCGCCGCTACTGGCGGCCGATCTTCGTCGGCACCGTCGGCCTGATCGCGATCGTGCTGGTCGTCGGCAACGCGGCGCGCGGCTCGACGCGCTGGATCAGCGTCGGTTTCTTCACATTCCAGCCCTCCGAGTTCGGGAAGCTTCTGTTCGTGCTCGCGATCGCGGGCTTTCTCTCGGAGCGGGCGCGGAGCGTCGCCGAGGTGCGCACCACCCTGCGCGTGCTCGGGCTCGGCGTCGTTCCCGTGGTGCTCGTCTTTGCCCAGCCCGACCTCGGCACCGCTCTCGTCTACATGGCCGCGCTCGGCGCGATGCTCTTCGTCTGCGGCACGCCGTGGAAGCAGCTCGCCGTGCTCGGCTCGCTCACGCTGCTCGTGGCCGTGTGCGTGCTCTGGGCAGGCCCGGCGGTCGGCGTGAACTTCCTGAAGGGCTACCAGAAGTCGCGGCTCACGTGCTTCGTCCATCCGCAGAAGTGCACGGTGGACGCGCGCTACAACCTCGAGCAGTCGATCGCCGCGGTCGGGTCGGGCCAGTTCCATGGGCGCGGCCCGAAGAACGCCACGCAGACGCGCCTCAACTTCCTGCCCGAGCACGGCACCGACTTCGTGTTCGCCTCGTACAGCGAGCAGCGGGGTTTCGTCGGCGCGTCGATCCTCCTCGCCCTCTATCTGCTCGTGCTCTGGCGTGCGCTGCGCATCCTCACCGTCGCCCGCGACCCGTATTCCGCGATCGCCGCCGGGGGGATCGTCGTGGCGCTGCTGTTCCAGATCTTCGTGAACGTCGGGATGACGATGGGGATCGCGCCGATCACCGGCATCCCGCTTCCGTTCGTGAGCGTCGGCGGCTCGTCGATGATCGCGAACCTCGCCGCGATGGGCGTGCTGCTCGCGATCCACGCGCGCGGCCGCGCCTCCCGCTCCGCGCGCCGCCGCTGATGGCACTGCCGGTCCGGCTGGGCGTGCTCCGCGCGCTCGTGAAGGAGATCTCCGCGTCCGGCGCTGCGGGGAAGCCGCTCGTCGTCGGCGGTGCCCGGGAGCTCGCGGCGGTGCTGCGGCGCGAGCTCGGGCGCGGCGCCGCGGCCGGTGCGGTGCGACTCGACGACGACCCGAACGACGCAGCCGTCCTCGTCTACGTGCTCGGCCGCGACCCGGGTGGAGGCGACGAGGATGCCCTGAAGCGTGCCCGGCGCGCGCGCACGCCGATCGTCGCAGTCGTGACGGGCCCGGCGGAAGCCGACGTCTCGATCCCGTACGTCCTCGCGACCGACGTCGTGCGGGTCGGCGCCGGACAGGGGTTTCCGCTCGAGGCGATCGCGAAGGCGGTCGCGGGCCGGCTCGGGGAGGAGGGTGCGCCGCTCGCCGCGCGCGTGCCGGCCCTACGCCGCGCGGTCGCCCAGCAGCTCGTCGCCGGGTTCGCGCGCAAGAACGGGATCGTGGGCGCGGCGGTGTTCGTGCCCGGCGCCGACCTGCCGCTCCTCGCCCTCACCGAGCTCCGGTTGCTGCTGCGGCTCGAGCAGGCGTACGGGCTCGAGATCGACCCGCGCGAGCGGCTGCCGGAGATCGCCGCCACGCTCGGCGCCGGCTTCGGCCTGCGCGCCGTCGCGCGCGAGCTGCTCGACCTTCTTCCGGTCGCGGGTTGGGCCGTAAAGGGCGCCGTTGCGTATGCGGGCACGCGCGCGCTCGGTGAGGCCGCTGTCCGGCGGCTCGAAGCCGCTCCAGGCGACCACTAGCGGGACACCTAGGCTGCCGCCGCCGGGCGGAGCTTCGCGCGGCGGGTCTTGATCGCCCGCATGCGCTGCATGAGACGGGCCCAGGCCCACGGCTCGAGCTCGCGGTAGCGCGTCTCGGACTGGCCACGGGTCGCCTCGAGATACTCGAACCAGGCATCCGCCTCTTCGATGAGCAGCAATTCCTCGGCTTCGCGCTTACCCGTCACCATTCGTCCTCCCGGGGTGGATGGGCCGGATCGTAGGACCGGGGTCGGACGGCACCCGGAGTCGCTGGTACCCTGGAGGCCGAAGGCATATGCCGACGTTTTTCACCAACACCAACTACGAGTGCGCGCCCCCTGATCCATTTGGCCTGGACGCTGCGCGCTCGGCCACTGAAGGAGATTTCGCTTGCCCTGGTTCCGCCGACGGAAGAAAGAATCCGACGTCGCGGCTGCTGACGCTGCCGCACCTGCACCACAGGCTCAACCCGAGCCTCTCGTAACCGAGGCGCGCGCCGGCGACGGCGCCGCCGCAACCGATCCCACGAAGCCCAAGCGCCGCCGCGGCAACCGCGGCGGCAAGGGTCGCAAGAGGCCCGGCGCCGCCGAGACGTCCGAGTCGGACGACAACCGGCCCGCCGCGAAGCCGAGCGCCGCCGCGAAGCCCGAGAAGAAGGGACAGGAGCGAAAGCCCGAGCGCAAGGCGGTCTCCCAGCGGCAGGAGCGGCGGCGCCAGCAGGGCGGCAGCAGCCGCCGCCGGGAGGCGCCGCGGCGTGCGCCGCTGCCCCAGGCGAAGCGCGAGCTGATCGTCTCGGTCGACGTCGGCGAGCAGCGGGTCGCCGTGCTCGAGGACGACAAGGTCGCCGAGGTCTACCTCGAGCGGCCGGAACGCCGCTCCATCGCCGGCAACATCTACCTCGGCCAGGTCGACAACGTGCTGCCGGGCATGGAGGCGGCCTTCGTCGAGATCGGCCTCGAGAAGAACGGCTTCCTCTACGTCGACGAGATCGTCGGCCCCGAGATCGAGCGGGGTCACGGCAGGAAGATCCAGGACCTGATCAGCAGAGGACAGACGATCCTCGTCCAGGCCGTCAAGGACCCGATGAAGACGAAGGGCGCGCGGCTCACCACGCAGATCTCGCTCCCGGGCCGCTTCGTCGTCTTCGTCCCGCAGGGCGAAGGCCTCGGGGTCTCGCGCCGTCTCGACGACGAGGAGCGGCAGCGGCTGAAGGACATCCTGAAGAAGCTGAACGTCAAGGAGGGCGGCCTGATCGTCAGGACCGCCGCCGAGGGCGCCTCAGAGGAGGACATCGAGCGCGACCTCGTCTTCCTGCAGCGGCTCTGGAAGTCGATCGAGACGCGGGCGAAGGCCGCGACCGCGCCGGAGCTCGTCTACCAGGAGGCCGAGCTGCCGCTGCGCGTGACGCGCGACCTCTTCACCGGTGACTTCGAGAAGGCCTACGTGGACAACGACCAGGCCTTCAAGCGGATCACGGGGTACCTGAAGAAGACGTCGCCGCACATGGTCGAGCGCGTCGTCCGCTACAAGGACACGCCTTCGCTGATGGAGGCGTTCGGCGTCGAGCAGGAGATCAAGTCGACGCTGAATCGCCGCGTCGACCTCCCGTCGGGCGGCTACCTGATCTTCGACTACGCCGAGGCGTTCACCGTCATCGACGTGAACACGGGTCGCTTCGTCGGCTCGCGCGGCAAGAACTCCGGCGCGCGGCTCGAGGACACGATCACGAAGAACAACCTCGAGGCCGTCAAGGAAGTGGTACGCCAGCTGCGCCTGCGCGACATCGGCGGCATCATCGTCATCGACTTCATCGACATGGCGAACCCGAAGAACCGGTCGACCGTCGAGGAGGCGTTGCGCACCGAGCTCGAGCGCGACCGGACGAAGACGTATGTCGTCGAGATCTCGCCGCTCGGTCTCGTCGAGATGACGCGGCAGAACGTGACCGACGGCCCGCGCGAGATCATGACCCGCAAGTGCCCGACGTGCGGCGGCGACGGCATCGTCTACTCCGAGGCGTCCGCGGCGATCGACGTCGAGCGCCGCCTGCGCTCGCTCGTCGCCGGCTCCCGCTCGCAGGCGTACCGCGTCGAGCTCTCGGCGTCGATCGCCGCGGCGCTCGTCGGCCCAGGTGCGGCGAGGCTGCGCGAGCTCGAGACGATGACGAAACGGCGTTTCTTCCTCGAGGGCAAGCCGGACGCGCACCTCGACCACTTCGTCGTCCTCGGCGAGGGGAAGCTCGCCGACCTCGCGCCGAAGGCGCCGTTCGAGGAAGCGGCCGAGGTCCAGGTCGAGCTCCTCGAGGTCGACCGCCACGACGGCACGGCTGCAGTCGGCAAGCTCGACGGCTTCGACGTCTGCGTCGCCGAAGCGGCTCCGCTCGTCGGCAAGCGCGTCAAGGTACGCATCGAGCGCGTGCTCGACGGCGTCGCCTACGCGACGCTCGTGCGCCGCGCAGGCAAGAAGGCTCCCGAGCCCCTGACCGCCGAGGCCGAAGCCGAGAAGCCGACGCGAAAGCCTCCCGCGCGGAAGGACGCAGGCGCCGCGCCCGGGGAGGACGGTCAGCTCGACGAGACGGACGACGCCGAGGCCGGCGAGGCCGCCGTCGCCGAGCGGTCGCTCGTCGGCGAGCCCGAGGACGCCGACGAGGATGCCGACGAGGCCGTCACGGAGACTGTCGGCGCCCAGAGCGCCGGCGACGAGACCGTGGCGGGTGACGCGCCTGCGAAGAAGAAGACGAGGCGCGGCTCACGCGGCGGGAAGAACCGCAAGAAGCCCGCCGCCGCGCCGGAGGCGGACGCCTCCGAGCTGCAGCTCGACGACGACGTCGCCGCGTCGCCGGAGCAGGCTCCCGAGCAGGTGCCGGGGCGGACGAAGGACACGACCCGCGCCGTGACGATTCACGTTCCCTCCGACGAGCTCGGCCGCGAGGACGACGACGACGACGCTGCGGAAGCGTCGCAGCCGCCGGCCTCCGAGAACGGCGCCGCACCGGCGAAGAAGCGGACGCGGCGCGGCTCGCGGGGCGGCAAGAACCGCCGCAAGCGCACGGCCGCCGTCGCCGGTACGGGCGAGGACGGGGCCGGCGTGAACGAGCCCGCCCGCCCCGAGTCTGCGGAGCCGGCTCGCCCGGAGCCCGAGTCGGAGCCGGAGCCCGAGTCGGAGCCCGAGCCCGCGGCCGTGGTCGCCGCGCCGGCGGAGCAGGCCGAGGCCGGCGAGGGCGCAGACGACGACTGGGGGTACGTGCCGATGTCCGAGTGGGGCGACGAGTTCCAGAAGTAGGCCCCGGCGAGTCGGGGAGGAGCCGTCCGCTTCGGAGGGCCGTCCGCTACAGTGGGCCGTTCGCGGGGCTTCGCCGTCGGCGGAGGCCTGCGTTTTCCACGCTCATGGGCTACGCGATCATCCACGTCGGCGGTAAGCAGTACCGGGTCCGGGAGGGCGAGCGGTTGCTCGTCGACCGCCTGAAGACCGACGAGGGGAAGACGTTCAATCCGCGCGTCCTCCTGGTCGGCGGCGACGGCAAGACCGACCTCGCGCCGTCGACGACCGTCACCGCGCGGGTGGTCGGCCACGTGCTCGGCGACAAGATCCGCATCGGCAAGTACAAGCGGCGGACCGGCTATCGCAAGCACACCGGCTTCCGGAGCAGCCTCACGCAGATCGAGATCGAGTCGATCGGCGGCGGCGGCGCGCGGAAGGCTGCGGCGAAGCCGAAGGCCGAGCCGGCCGCGAAGCCGAAGGCCGAGCCGGCGCCCGCAGAGGCCGCGAAGCCGGAGACGGAGGCGCCACACGCCACGCGCACGGCGCACCCGCCCAAGGGCTACGAGGAGCTGACCGTGGCGCAGATCGCCGAGGCCGCTCCCGGCTGGCGGCGCCCGAACCTGGAGGCGGCGCTCGAGTTCGAGCACGCGAACGCGAAGCGCAAGGGCGCGATCGCCGCGCTCGAGTCGGCGCTCGCAGAGAAGGAGAGCCACTAATGGCGCACAAGAAAGGCCTGGGCTCGTCGCGGAACGGTCGCGACTCGAAGCCGAAGATGCTGGGCGTGAAGATGTTCTCCGGTCAGGACGTGTCGTCGGGGATGATCCTCGTCCGCCAGCGCGGCACGCGCTTTCGCCCCGGGCCCGGCACCGGGATCGGCAAGGACGACACGATCTTCGCGACGCGAGCCGGCATCGTCTCGTTCCGGACGAGCGGCGAGCGCCGCTTCATCTCAGTAGTCGACGCCGAGAGCTAGTCGCCCCTGACACCGTCGGTGTCGACACCATCCGGCGATGTTCCACGACAAGGCGAAGCTGACAGTGATCGCCGGCCGCGGCGGTGACGGCGCGATCCATTTCAGGCGCGAGAAGTTCGTGCCGAAGGGGGGCCCCGACGGCGGCGACGGCGGCCGCGGCGGGGACGTCGTGCTCGTCGCCGACCCGCACCGACGCGACCTGTCGGGGGTCCGGCCGAACCAGCGGCTGCGCGCCGGGCGGGGCGGAGCCGGGGGAGGCCGGCTCTCGAACGGCGCAGACGGGGACGACGCAGAGCTCGCCGTGCCGGTGGGCACGCAGGTCCTCGACGACGAAGAGCGGCTCGTCGCCGACCTCGCGCGCCCGGGTGCGCGCGTCGTCGTGGCCAGGGGCGGCACCGGCGGCC
>Ga0157369_10010619_pt1 | contig 10482 bp, 13 predicted proteins | sample C25metaG_FD_113461 | JGI IMG/M metagenome (GOLD analysis project Ga0157369, IMG submission 113461) | Corn rhizosphere microbial communities from Kellogg Biological Station, Michigan, USA - C2-5 metaG | ecosystem: Host-associated > Plants > Roots > Rhizosphere > Soil | place: USA: Michigan...
CCGCCACGGGCGCAGGCCGCGCTCGTCGAGCCGGGCCAGGTCGCAGCCGTCGAACTCGATCGCACCGCTGGTGGGCTTCAGCAGGCGCACGACCGCTTTGCCGAGGGTGCTCTTGCCGCATCCGGACTCGCCGACCAGCCCGAGCGTGCCACCGCGGGCGATCTCGAGGTCGACCCCGTCGACGGCCCGCACGTTCGCGTGCCGGCGCGCGTAGTGGACGCGCAGGTCGCGCACCGAGAGCAGCGACGCGGTCGCGCTCATGCGCCCGCTCCCGCCGCCGCGGCGCGCAGCGGCCGCCCCACCTCGACCTCGGCGGGCGTGACCGGGTTGTGGCAGGCGAAGCGCTGGTCGGGCCGACCCTCGTGGGCCGTGAGCGGCGGATCCTCGGCCGAGCAGCGGTCGAGCCGCCACGCACAGCGGGGCGTGAACGGGCAGCCGGGCGGTAGCGCCGTCGGGTCGGGCGGCTGGCCGGGGATGGCCGCGAGCGTACCGGCGGCGTCGCGGTCGGGCCGCGCGATCGAGCGCAGCAGGCCGAGGGTGTAGGGATGCTGCGGGCGGGCGAAGATGTCGGCGACCGGCCCGGACTCGACGATCCGGCCCGCGTACATCACGTTCACGTGCTGGGCCGTGGCCGCGACGACCCCGAGGTCGTGGGTGATCAAGATGAGCGCCGTGCCGGACTCGCGGGTGAGCCTGCGCATCACCTCGAGCACCTGCGCCTGGATGGTCACGTCGAGGGCAGTCGTCGGCTCGTCGGCGATCAGGAGCTTCGGCTTGAGCGCGAGGGCGATCGCGATCATCACCCGCTGGCACATGCCGCCGCTGAGCCGGTGCGGGTAGCTGTCGAGCACGCGGTCGGGGTCCGGGATGCCGACGTCTGCGAGCAGCTCGGCGGCACGGCGGCGGGCCGCGGCGCGGGTGAGCTTCTGGTGGGCCTGGAGCGCCTCCGTGATCTGCTTCGAGATGCGCACGACCGGGTTCAGGCTCGACGTGGGGTTCTGGAAGACGATCGCGACATCGCGGCCGCGACGTCGGCGCAGCTCCGCCTCGCTCAGGGACAGCAGCTCGACGCCGTCGAGGGCGAGCCGCGCGGCGGTCACCTCGGTGCGGCGGCCGGGTACAAGGCCCATGAGCGCGAGGCTCGTCACGCTCTTGCCCGATCCGGATTCGCCGACGAGGCCGACGGTCTCACCGGCGTCGACGGCGAAGCTGACGCCGTTCACGGCCGGGACGACGCCAGCTCGGGTGCGGAACCGCACGGCGAGGTTCTCGACCTCGAGGAGCGCCATCAGCTCGCCTCGGTCCCGGTCACAGACTCACGCTCAACCTGAGCGTGAGATTCGGTGGGCGGAACCTCGAGTGCCCGGCGGGCCAGGTCGTCGGGGAGGCCGATCGCCCCGAGCGCGGCCACGAGCGTGCGCCGGGCGTCATCCCAGTCGCCGGTCATGAGCGCGCGCAGGCCGAGGCCGTCGCCGAGCCGGGCCAGGATCAGGGCCTCCAGCTCGTCGGGAAGGCGCGGCGAGACGAGGCCGGCCTCGTGCCAGCGCGTCAGGGTCTCGGTGACGAGCGCCTCCCAGCGCTGATCCGTGTCGACCAGCAGGGTGGCCATCTCCCTGTCGCCGGCCCCGGTGCCGACGAAGTTCAGCCACAGCCGCCACTCGCCGTGCCGCTCCCGAGCGTGGGGGACGGCCACCGCGACGAACCGGCAGACGCTGTCCGCGGCGGTTGGCGCGGCGCGGATCTCCCGCTCGACCCGGTCGAGCCAGGTGCGCATCGTCCACTCGAAGCACGCCGAGATCAGCTCCGACTTGTCCGCGAAGTAGTGCGTGAGAACGCCGGTCGTGAACCCGCCCTCACGCGCGATGCGGCGCAGCGACGTCGCCTCGAGGCCGTCGCGCATGATCACGCGCCGCGCGTGCATCAGCACCTCCTCGCGGCGGGAACCGACACTCCTCATCGGGGGCTGCGGACGGGACATGACAACTGTTATGACGACGCTACCGAACGCGTCCGCCGGGTGTCAAGCGCGAGGATCCCAGCATGGACAGCTGGCCCACGCCCGAGGACGCAGCGATGGAATCGATGCCGCGCGGGATCACCCAGGTCGTCGAGACGCGGTACAACGCGGGCGGAAACGAGGCCTACGTCCTGCTCGCCATCGAGGCACAGCCGCCCGGCTTCTACCTCGACGCCAACCTGTGCGAGCGCGACTCTGGAGGCGGTTGGACACCGTCGGCGAGCGCGGGCGGCGGCTTCAGCGACCTGACGCTCGAGGAGCTCCGCGCCAGCCCCCCGCCGCCCGGCCTCGAGGCCCGCCGCTGGGCCGCGCGTGAATAAACGGGGTCAGACCCCTTCTATTCACGCCCCACCGCTACAGTTGCGTCCGCCATGGCGCCGGGGATCGTTGGCCGCGAAGCGCAGCTGCTCGAGGTCGAGAGGTTCCTGGACGCGTCGGCTGCGGGATTCGCCGTCCTGGTGCTGGAGGGCGATGCCGGGATCGGCAAGACGACGCTCTGGCGCGAGGCGCGCGGCCGCGCCGGGGAGCGGGGCGCGCTGGTGCTCTCGAGCCGGCCGTCCGCGGCCGAGGCGAAGCTCTCGTTTGCGGCGGTCGCCGACCTGCTCGCGCGAGTGGACGGCGATGTGTTCGCCGGGCTCCCCGACCCACAGCGTGACGCGCTCGAGGTCGCGCTCCTGCGCCGCCGGCCGGTGGGCAGGGGACCGGACAGCCGCGCCGTCGCTGCGGCCTTTCTCACCCTGATCCGCGGCCTCGCCGCCGAGCGGCACCTGATCCTGGCTGTCGACGACTGGCAGTGGCTCGACCCGCCGTCGCGGCGCGTCTTCGAGTTCGCCGCCCGCCGGCTCGAGGACGAGCCGGTCGGACTCGTGTGCTCGATCCGGCCGCCCTCGCCCGGATGGCTCGCGGACGATCGGGTCACCCGGGTGGCCGTCGGGCCGTTGTCGCTGGCGGCGCTCGGCCGGATCGTCTCCGCCAACCTGGGCCGGCCGCTGCCGCGACCCGCGCTCGTCCGCATCGCCGAGGCGAGCGGCGGCAACCCGTTCTACGCGCTCGAGATCGCCCGGCTCATGTCGGAGCTGGGCCCGGAGCGGGCGGCGGGCGCACCGCGCGTCCCGGTGCCGGATGACCTGCGCAAGCTCACCGCGGGCCGCATCCGCCGGCTACCGCCGGCCACGCGCGACGCCGTGCTCCTCGCGGCGGTGGTCTCGGGCCCCGATCGCGCGAACATGGACATCGAGGCGCTCGCCCCGGCCGAGGAGGCGGGGATCGTGACGGTCGATGCGGCGGGCCGGATCGAGTTCACGCATCCGCTCTTCGCCGCCGCTGCGTACGAGTCCGTCCCGCCGGCCCGCCGGCGCGAGCTGCACCGGCGCGCGGCCGAGCTGGTCGCCGAGCCGGAGGAGCGTGCTCGCCAGCTCGCATTGGCCTCGGTCGGCCCCGATCCCGCGGTGGCGGGACAGCTCGACCTCGGCGCCGCGTCGGCGGCGACGCGGGGCGCATTCGAGGCGGCGGCCGACGTGGCCGAGCTGGCGTCGCGGCTCACCCCGCCCGGCGCCGTCGCCGATGTGAGCCGGCGCCTGCTGGCGGCGGCCCGGTATCAGTTCGACGCCGGCGATCTCGACCGTGCCGACGAGCTCGCCGGGCAGCTGCTCGCGGCCGTTCCCTCCGGCGCGCTCCACGCCCGCGCGCTGTGGCTGCGGTCGGACGTCTCCGCCCGGCGCAGCGATTTCGCCGAGGCCGGCGGCCTCGCCGCGACCGCGCTCGACCACGCAGGTGACGACCGCGAGCTGCGCGCCGCGATCGAGCTGCACCTCGTCTACTGCACCGTGAGCGCAGGCAACCTCCCCGGCGCCGAGCCGTATGCCCGGGCGGCCGTCGGCGACGCCGAGGCGATCGGCCACGAAGGCATGCTGGCCGACGCGCTCGCGGTGCTGACGATGGCCGAGTTCCTGAGCGGGCGCGGGCTCGACCGCGCCAGGCTCGAGCGGGCGCTGGAGATCGAGGATCCGGCGATGGCCCGGGCGTTCATGATGCGCCCGCGCGTGATCCAGGGGATGTTGCAGCTCTGGACGGGCGAGGTCGGCGAGGCCCGGCGGACGCTGGATGCGATGCACGCCGAGCTCGTCGCGCGCGGGCAGGAGGGTGCGGCGCCCATGCTCGCCCAGTACCTGGTGTGGGCACGGGTCTGGGGCGGCGAGCTCGAGTCGGCCGCGCGGACCGCTGCCGCGGCGGTCGAGGCGGCCGAGCTGCTCGACGACCCGGCCGTCTCGGCGATCGCGCTGAGCGCGAGCGCGCTCGTCCATGCGAACGACGGGCACTCCCCGGTCGCGCGCCGCGAGGCGGGGGAGGCGCTGGCCCACTTCGAGCGTCTGGGCTGGCGCTCGGGGGTCATCTGGCCGCTGTGGGCGCTCGGCCTGGCCGACCTCGTCGACGGGAACCCGGCCGGCGTGCACGGGCTGCTCGGGCCGCTGGCCGAGCAGGTCGTCCTGATGGGCCCGACCGACCCGGTGCTGCGCATGTTCGTGCCCGACGAGGTCGAGGCGCTCGTGGCGCTGGGCGAGCTCGACCTGGCGCAGGAGTACCTGGAGCCGTTCGAGCGCTCGGCGGCCGAGCTCGAACGGGCCTGGGCGGTCGCCGCGGCGGGACGCTGCCGGGGCGCGCTCGAGGCCGCCCGGGGCGCGCAGGACGAGGCGGCTGCGGCGTTCGAGCGGGCGCTCGCAGCCCATGATGCGGTCGACATGCCGCTCGAGCGGGCGCGGACCCGGCTGCTCGCCGGCGAGGCCTTCCGCCGCTTCAAGCAGCGCGGCCGGGCGCGGGAGATGTTCGAGGCGGCCCTGGCGGCGTTCGAGACGGCCGGGGCGCCGTCCTGGGCGGCCCGGGCGCGGGACGGCCTGGCGCGGGTGGGCCGTCCCGGCGCAGGCGGCGACGCGCTCACCGAGACGGAGCGGCGGCTGGCCGAGCTGGCGGCCTCCGGGCTGACGAACCACGAGGTGGCGGCGCGCGCGTTCGTGTCGGTGAAGACCGTCGAGGCGAACCTGACCCGCGTCTACCGCAAGCTCGGGGTGCGGTCGCGGGTCGGGCTCGCGAACGCGCTCCACGAGGCCCAGGGCGAGAGCCCTCCGGCGTAGGGTTTCCCCGCTTTCGGCGGAGGGTCGCCGCCGCCTACGGTGGCGGGCATGGCAGGAGAGGTCGCCACCGAGTTCGTCGCCGAGTGCCTGTGGCCCGACGTCCACGAGGGCGATCTGCGGGCGCTCGACGCGCGTGCGGGCGAGGAGTCCGAGCGCGCGTCGGTCCGCTACCTGGGCTCGTTGCTCATGCGGCAGGACGAGGTGGTGCTGTGCCTCTTCCGCGGCGCGGAGGCGGACGTGCGGCGGGTCGTCGAGGCGGCCCGGATCCCGTGCGACCGGCTGCTCGAGGCGGCGTGCTCGCCATGGCCCACTGAAACCCGATAGGAGGCAGCGATGAGGGGACGCACAAGGATGTCGACGCGGGGGGCGGCCGCGCTGGTCGCCGGGCTCGGCGTCGCGATGACGCTGACGGCGGCGGCCTGCGGAGGGGGCGGCGGCGGTGGATCGTCATCCCCGCCGGCGAGCTCGGCGCCCGCGGCCGTGTCGACCCCGACGACCACGCAATCGACCACGACGACCACCACCCAGACGACGACCTCCGACAGCGGCCTCTCGGGGAAGTGGACGGGCACCTACGGCGGCACGTTCTCCGGCACGTTCGTCCTCAACTGGACCCAGTCCGGATCGAAGCTCAGCGGCACCATCAAGCTCTCGACCGCCGGTACGGACAACGTGAACGGCACGGTGGACGGCAGCTCGATCAAGTTCGGCACGGTCGGCGGCGACGCGGTCCATTACACGGGATCCGTTTCGGGCGACTCGATGTCCGGCAGCTACTCGACCGCGGCCGGTGGCGGCAGCTGGAGCGCGCACAAGGCGTCCTGAGCCTGGGACTTGCCCGGCCACGCAAGGGACGTGGCCGGGCAAGGGTTCGTGGTGCGGGCTGTCGAGGCGTGTGAGCGTGCCGGGCGGCCTTCACGGCGGAGGTGTCGATGCTCGTCCGTGGTGCCTCACCCGAGGGCTGCGCGGCCCTGGATCAACGCCCGAACGGCCCGGGCGGCCTGTTCGGATGCGCGGTCGACGTCCTTGCTGTCGGGCGTGCCCGGTCGATCCGTCAGGAGCGCCGCGTACCCGTGTGCGGTCGCCTCGATCGCGTCGGCGAGCTGCTCGGCCGCCTCGTCGTCTCCAGGGCAGAGTCCGGCGACGCTCGCCTCGAGCGTGCTCTCGACCTTCGTGTAGGCCCGACGCAGCTCGGGATAGCTCGCCTTCTTGTCGAGGCCCATCCCGAACACGACGCTGAACAGCGCCGGCTGCTCCGCGGCGAACCGGACGTACGCGGCCGCCATCGCGGCCAGCCGCTCATCGGGTGGATCGCCGTCGGACGTGTGCTCCGCGAGCGCCTCCGCGAACGTCTCGAGCGCTCGCACGGCGACGGCGGCGAGGAGCGCGTCCCGGTCGGCGAAGTGCCGGTACGGGGCCCCCACCGTGACGCCGAGGCGGCGGCTCAGCTCGGCGAGCGAGAAGCGCCGTACCCCGCGCTCGGCGATCAGCTCCACGGCGCCGTCGACGAGCGCGGCCTTCAGATCGCCGTGGTGGTACGGCTTCGCGCGCTTCTTCGGCACGGCTCTCAGGCCGCCGGGACGTGGTCGCGCCACGAATGCCGCGGCTCGTACCCGATCGACTGCCTGGCGCGATCGCTCGAGAGGAGCGACTCGAACTCCCCAAGCTCCCGCCGCAGCTGGACGCCCGGGAAGACCTCGGCGACGAGCGCGGTCGACGAGCGGTTCATGACGGTGTCGGCCGCGGCGATGACGAAGCTCGGGCTGCCGGCGACAACATCGTCCGGCGCCTCCAGCGCCAGGCGGCACGCCGCGGCGACGTCCCGCTCGTCGACGTACCCCCACAGGTTCCACTTGCGCATGTGGGGATCCGCCCACACCGACGGGAGCTCCGCATAGTCGCTCGCGGCGAAGATGTTCGAGAAGCGCAGCGCGACGAAGGGTATGCCGGACCACCCCGCCATCTCGGCCGCGATCGTCTCGCTGGCGACCTTGGAGAGCGCGTACGTTGTCGTCGCCACCGGATAGTGGTCTTCGTCCACCGGCGCGTAGCGCGGCGCCGGGCCGTCCGCCTCCATGAACCGCATCTCGGTCGCGCCGACGCCGAAGGGCACGCCGACCGTCGTCTCGCTCGACGCCCAGACCACTCGCCGCAGGCCGAGCTTCGACGCCGCATGGAAGACGTTGAAGTTCATCGCGAGGTTGGCAGCGAACGTGACGGCCGCCGTGCAGATACCGGGAGCCGGGATGTTGGCCAGATGGACGACTGTCCGAGCGCCCTCGAGGGCCTGGAGCGCCTGGCCGTAGTCCGTCAGGTCGGCGCGGAGCATTCCGGCCTCGAGATCGCTCCGCGTCGCCGCCAGATCGGTCGGCGCCACCTCGTATCCGTGTGCGACCAGCTCATGCACCACGGCCCGGCCCGCCTGGCCGCTCGCGCCGGTTACGCACACCCGTCCTGCGATCGTCGTCGTCATCGCGCACCATCCAATGTCAGAGGCTCTTACAATGTAAGAGGCTATCACTCCGAGCGGGCGCGTGTCCCCGGGTGTGCTCGGTCAGTAGTCGGACTTGATCACGAAGTAGGAACCGCGAATGGTTCCGGCCAGCCGGGACCTCTGGCGGGCGAACTTGAATCCCGAGAGCTCCTCGGGCACCTCCATGCCGTCAGAGAGCTTGAACCCGACGGCGCGCTTCCCGCCGTCGTCGATCGTATACATCACGTTGATCGACAGGCCGCTCTCGTAGAAGACGTAGGCCATGCGAATGTTCTCGACCTGGAACGCCGTCGCCTCGAGCGGGCGGGACGCGATGACGATGTCGCGCTCGTCCCTGAGGATCCGGTGCACCCAGTCGACGGTGTCCTTCGCCTCGTCGGCGGGCTCCACCGTGAAGGCGTGGTCGTACTTGTTCTTGAAGTAGCGGGCCTCGTTCGCGCGCAGGCCGGCGAGCGCATCCGCCACGGGCGAAGACTCCAGGCCGACGGTCGAGACCTCATTGAAATCGACGGTGTAAGACATGCCCGGGAGCGTATCGAACCCCGGCGAGGGGGCATTGCCGGCCTCGCAGGCGACGATCTACGTTCCGGTGAAGAGCGTTGCGGACGGCAGGTAGAAGGCGGCCAGCAAGAGGGTGAGGATCACCGCGGCGAACGGCGCGAAGAACGCGAGCACGAAGACGAGCGCATACAGCGGCGGACCCGGCGCGAAGCTGCGGTCGATCGCGCGGAGCTCGCCGTCGGTCACGGTGGGCACGATGAGCCGCCGTCCGGTGCGCGCATACCGCCACCAGATGGTGTAGAGCACGGCCATCAGGAGCAACGTCCCCGAGTAGGCGATGACCGCGGGGCGCTCGCCTTCGTGCCGCAGGTACTCGGCAACGAGCTTGGTCGGGAACGGGATGAACGCGACGTCGAGCAGGAGGAGCATGTTGATGAACATGAACCAGCGGTCCGGGCGCTCGATCGCGCGCATGTTGTGGTGGTGATTGATCCAGATGATTCCGATCGTGATGAAGCTCGTGACGTAGGCGAGGTAGGATGGCCAGATCCGTCTGAGCTCTTCGGCGAGTTGCGCACCGTTGCTCGTGTGGACGTGGATCTCGAGCACGAGCAGCGTCGCAGCGATGGCGAAGACGCCGTCGCTGAAGGCCTCCAGCCGCGTTGTCCCGATGTCCTTCACGTGCCTGCGAGGTTCGGTGGACCACCGACATGTCCTCCGAGCCTGTCCCGGTCCGTTCGGCGGCGGGGCGGCGTATCAGTATGGTGCGGCGATCGACGAGCCCTTCGTCATCAATCTCGCCGACGCACCCGCGATCGGGGCTCCGCGAGGAGCCACGTTCATCAAGCTCGAGCCGGACGGCGTGACCTGGCCCGACACCGGCGTCAACGTCCAGGTCATGCAGCCGGGGGAGCCGGCCGGCCGCTACCACTCCGAACCGGTGCAGGAGGACTTTCTCGTCCTCTACGGGGAGTGCGTCGCGATCGTCGAGGACGAGGAGCGCTCGCTGCGCCAGTGGGACTTCCTCCACTGCCCGGCCGGGGCGGCGCACGCATTCGTGGGAGCCGGAGACGGCCCCTGCGCCGTGCTCATGATCGGCTCGCGGCGCGAGGACGCCTTGCACTACCCCGTCAACGACACGGCTGCGCGGTACGGCGCGTCGGTATCGAGTGCGACCGACGATCCTATGGAGGCGTACGCCGACTGGCGCGCTGAAGGGCCGGACGTGCCCGTCCCGAATCCGCTCAGCCGAGCTCCTCGGACAGGCCGATGAGGAGCCCCTCCGGCCCGCGGATGTAGCAGAGCCGGTACATGTCCTCGTACCGGACGACCTCGCTGCTCACGAGCTCCGCGCCGTGCTCCCGGAGCCGGGCGAGCGTCTCGTCGAGATCGTCCACGGCGAACATGACCCGCAGGTAGCCGAGCGCGTTCACCGGTGCCTTCCGGTGGTCCGCGACGACGGGCGGCTCGACGAAGCGCGAGAGCTCGAGCCGGCCGTGGCCGTCCGGCATGCGCATCATGGCCACCTCGACGTGCTGGTTGCCGAGTCCGGTGACGCGCCCTGCCCACTCCCCTTCGATCGTGCCTTGCCCTTCGAGCTCGAGGCCGAGCTCGCGGAAGAAGGCGATCGTCGCCGGCAGGTCTTCGACGACGATCCCGATGTTGTCCATTCGTGTTACTGCCATGCGTCCATGTTCTCCGTTTGCGTCAGGCCGGCCTGGAGATCGCGGATGACCGAGCCGAGTATGCCCGAGGCGAGCAACCCCGGCCCGAGCGGTCCAGACCCATTCTCACCGACGGGCGGCAGTTTTCGCAGAGCCGCTCTGGCAGCCGGCGACATGTGGCGAAGCTGCCAGCGGACTTCCTTGTCGACAGCCTCCGGCCGACCCGGGGCGGCCAGGCCCGCCGCCTTGGCCGCGTACGCCGCGGCGCCGAGGGCGTGCGCGCCCATGTGCGCGATCGCGGCGGCCTGCCCGGCCGCCCGGGCGGCCGCCGCGGCCGCGGGAGCGCGCACGTCACGGGCCGCGCCGCCGTTCACGAAGCGGCGGCGGATCTCCTCAGAAACGGTGGACTCGCCACGGGCGAAGGCGCGCACCCGAGCGATGGCGTCGCGCGGGCGGCTGTCGCCCGGAGCCTCCGCCTCGAACAGCTCCAGGACCCGCTCTGCACAGTCAGCGCCCCACACTGCGACGACACGCCGCTCGGCTTCGCTGAGCGTCTGGGGAGACCGATGCCTGCCGGGACCGCTCACTCCTTGTCCGGGAGCAGCTCGAGCAGCCCGGAGTACAGCGGCGTGATGAGGCGCGAATGCGGGTACACGCGGTAGGTGTTGTAGACGGCAC
>Ga0157369_10010621_pt1 | contig 10481 bp, 11 predicted proteins | sample C25metaG_FD_113461 | JGI IMG/M metagenome (GOLD analysis project Ga0157369, IMG submission 113461) | Corn rhizosphere microbial communities from Kellogg Biological Station, Michigan, USA - C2-5 metaG | ecosystem: Host-associated > Plants > Roots > Rhizosphere > Soil | place: USA: Michigan...
CCGTCCAATCGCCGCGCGCAGGCACTCGGACTCCTCTCGTCCGGTATCTGGGGCGGCGTCTCCGTCGGCCCCGCGATCGGTCAGGCGCTGGACTCCATGACTCGCGTCGCCGTGTTCCTCACGGTGTCCTCGCTTGCCGTGATCGGCATCGTGCTCCTCATGAACGAGGAGTTGCGCCCGCACGCCGTGGTCAAGGCCCGTTGGTTTCCGCCGCCGGTCCTGCTGCCCGGCATTATTCTCGGCTTCGGCAACGTGACCTACGCCGCGATGTCCGGCTTCCTCATTCTCCTGTTGCACGAGCGGGGGCACGAAACCGCGTGGGCGTTCTCTGCCTTCGCATTTGCCGTGCTCTTCGGACGCTTCATGTTCGGCGGACTCCCGGACCGCATGGGCCCGCGCCGCACTCTGCTGATCGGCTACGTCTTCTTCGCCGTCGGCCTGGCGACGATCGCGCTCAGCCATAATCCGCTCACGGACGTCCCCGCGTCGCTCGCGATCGGGCTTGGCTATTCATTCCCGTGGCCCGCGCTCGCCAGCGTGGTGGTGAGCCGCGTCCCGGCGTCGGAGCGCGCCTCCGCCCTGGGCGCGCTGACCGCGTTCTACGACCTCTTCGTCGCCGCCAGCTCCGCCGCCGCCGGCGCCATCGCGGGACACTTCGGCTTCACGGCCGTTTTCTGGTTCGCCTTCTGCTCCATGCTCGGAGGCCTCACGCTGACCCTGACCACGAACATCGGCGTCCCCGAGACCATCGCGCAGGATCAAACGCCGTTGAGTTCCCTACGAGCGGTCAACGAGCCGTAATACGGGGGACCGTCCACCTTGGACGGTCTAAAAAACTTCGCCCAACCGAATCAGCAGCTTAGCGGAACATCGACCGTCCAACCTGGACGGTCGTTTCCGGAAACGCCGTTTTCTAAGGATTATCGGAAACAGGGCTGTTTTTCCAAGCTTAGAAGACGGCGATAGCCTCGGAAAAATGCAATTACTTCCAGAACTTCTCTCCCACGTAGAGAAGCCCGGCGACCGCAAGAACGCCCGTTAACCTCATCACAAGCCGTGTCTTCTTCGCCACGTCATGTTTCAACAGAATTGCGTCTACCCACGAACTCGTCGCCAGCATTGCAAGAAGGTAACTGCCGCGAAGACTGCGCGATGCAATCACGTGCGCTGCGGCAAGCGCAAAGCATACAACTCCCATCCACATTCCGGCTGCGAACTCGTTAACGGGCTTCGGCGGCTCGTTGCGATCTTCGCTCGGCGGGTACATCGGGCTGAGCGGCACGACGTATAGAATAGCGCCGCGCGACTGCGCGTGCGACAGTCCCTGCAATCGTCAGAGAAAAGCGGGAGATCACGCGTTGTGTCGATGGGGCGCCCGACTTACTGCCAACGAGCTAACGCCTGGGATGCTGGACGTTACGTGGCGTTACCGTCCACAACCGTCACGGCGCGGTTTCGTAGGTGACCGCTACTCCATTCGCCTGAGTTTCCTTCCTGAACACCCGCGCCCGTGCGGGATACCGAACAACGAGTTGATCCGGCGCGGCCCACCGAACCGTCACGGTCATGTCTTTGGCTGCACCGTGGTCACTGTCGGCGTTGAAGATGTTCCCCGCCGACTCCGGCAGCGCATCACTGCCATTCAGGATGGACACATGCGTACCGAAGCCGGTCGTCGCGCCACACGAACGCTCAAACACGACTGCCCGTGCGTTCCTGCTTGGCGCGGCCAACTCCGACAGGACTCTGTTCTCACACGGGTCGGCGCAGGCGACCAACCAGACCGATAACGCGACGAGTGAGATTCCGGCCCTCAAGTGCGACACGGCTCATCGTAGCAGGGGTAGCGGACGATATGGTGGCGTTATCGGAGATACGGCAGAACGCCAGTCACGACGCCGTTCTTATGCGACCGAACCGTGAGCGGCTCGCGAAATTTAGATCGCGGCTTTTTTGTCGGCGCGAATTGCCGAAAATTGCAGTTCACACACCTCGGAAGGGCCAGGAGGCGTCCTGCGCGGATCGCCTCCAAGTGGACCGTGCTTCATCTACAGCATGGGAGTCAGGCAGCCAGGCTGCGATGGGGATCAATTACGAATTTTTTCGCCGCTCCATGGTCGAAGTCTTTGTACCCTTGCGGCGCTTCGTCCAGCGATATGACGCTCACATTGCAGGCTTTCGCGGGATGAGTCTTCTCGTGGAGGATCGCCTGCATCAGTTGGCGGTTGTACCGCAGGACGGGGCACTGACCCGTGTAGAACGAACACGACTTCGCCCAACCTAGACCGATCCGAATGCTCAGCGCCCCGATCTTGGCCGACTCGTCCACCCCTCCCGGATCGCCTGTCACGTAAAGGCCCGGGATGCCGATGGCTCCCCCGGCGCGGATCACTTCCTGGAGCGAGTTAAGCACGGTCGCGGGACGCTCGACGGCTGCATCCTTGCCGTGTCCGCGCGCCTCGAACCCGACGCAATCGACGGCGGAGTCTACGGTCGGCTCGCCCACGATCTGCTCGATTTGCTGCGCGAGGGTAGCGTCTTTGCGGAGATCGATCGGCTCGCACCCGAAGCTCTGTGCCTGGGCCAGCCGCTCGGGAATCATGTCGCCGATGATCACGACAGCGGCGCCCAGCAACTGGCAAGACGCCGCACACGCAAGCCCAACCGGCCCCGCGCCCGCGACATAGACGATCGAGCCGGGACCGACGCCGGCCGTGACGGCCCCATGGAAACCCGTCGGGAAGATATCCGAGAGCAGGGTCAGGTCACGGATCTTTGTCATCGCCTTTTCCTTGTTCGGGAACTTGATGAGATTGAAATCGGCATAGGGAACCATGACATACTCAGCCTGTCCGCCGACCCAACCCCCCATATCGACGTACCCGTACGCGGCGCCCGGACGCGATGGATTCACCGTAAGACAAATGCCCGTCTTGCCCTCCCGGCAATTGCGGCAGCGGCCGCAGGCGATGTTGAAAGGGACCGTTACCAGATCGCCGATTTCCAGCATCTCGACGTCCGAACCCTTCTCGATGATCTCGCCCGTGATCTCATGGCCGAGGATCAGCCCCGGCGGAGCGGTGGTTCTTCCACGGACCATATGCTGGTCGCTGCCGCAGATATTGGTGGTCACCACTTTGAGGATCACGCCGTGCGGAGCGTCCTTCCCGCCGAAAGGGTCGCTTTCGCTCTTCGGCATGCGCAGTTTCGGATACGCGATCGACTGCACCTCGACCACGCCCGGCTTGATATAGGCAACTCCTCTATTCCCAGCCATCGTTCACCTCGTGTATACGGCTTTCGAATGCGTTGAGGACGTTGACGATTCTATCGCTGTATGCCCCGGGGTCGCTTGTGCCTTTGTTCCGGTTCGCCCAGAGTGGTTCCAGCCAACGAGGCCGGAGGCTACCTGTTTTAATAACCGGCGCCGGGTCGCACCAGCCAGTAGTTGTGCCCATAGGTGGCATGTTGAGAAAGTGGCCGTGATCAGGCGTCGTCACGCGGATACGTGGCATTTCATGAACCAGTTCACCGATAAGGGACTCTGGTTCTTGCGCCGCTTGGGCGACCGGGTCTGAGAACCCCCGAACGGCTGTGACAGCGAGTATCGCCGTTTGTCGGACCGAGCGGATTTCGAGCGGTACATCCGAACGGAGAAGCACTGAGCGCATCCCCCGGCGCCGACAGGTTTCGGAACTGGACCGGCGCGATAAGGGCGAAACGCCAGATTCCGATACAGCCCTCGGACTTTTACACCGTTATCGGAAAGTGCGCCGCTTTGGCAGCAGAATAGAATGGTGAACGTGACCAGGTTCTGGTCTGCTCTTCCCATCGCCGTCTTCTGTTGCTTCCTGGAAGGCAGCGCCCTCGCGCAGCGAGGTGACAGGCCGTTTGCCTTTGAAAGCTATCGAACCGACGAGATTTTCCAGTCCAGCCCTGTAGCCCCAAAGATTTCCGATCCGGTCCATCGGAAGTACCGCACACGCATCCGCGACGGCGTCGAGAAGGGTTGGGGCGTCTTTCGAGAAGGGGTCGAGGCTAAAGGCCCTAACTTCGCGTGATATATGATCGCAGTGCGCTGGGGTTGCGGGACAGGATGCGCGGCGATGGTTTTCGTCGATGCCCGAACGGGCAACGTCTACAACCCGCCGCTCGCCATTGGGCGCATGGGTGACCAACGCATAGGTCTGCCAATGTTCCAGGGAGGCATCGCGGAAGTTGAGTATCGGCTGACGAGTCGGCTCTTCAAAATGAAGGCGTGTCCAGGCGAACCGAGCCGACTCTCGCTGGACGATCCCTGCTACGCCTACGATTTCCGATGGTATGACGGCCATTGGACGTTGCTTCGGCGTCAGCCCGTTGCCGCCCATGGTCAGTAGGAGTGTCCGATAACGGTTCTGAAACGGCGTTTCTGGAAACAACACCGGCACGCTCCGGTCCGGACGGTCAGTTTCCCGAACGCCGCTTTGCGGACATGGCGTCACTCGGAGCCGTTATCATGCGATGGCGGGAACGTTCGGCTTCTTCAGGCAACGCGACTTCCTACGCCGCGCCGACTCGCGCCATCTGGTCCCTCCTCCAGCCATTCGCAGAAGGTTAATGCTATCTGCTCGACGAAGTGGGAAAGAGCGGGCGCCAGATCAGCCGGCCACAGGCCACTACTCACAGAAAAAACCAGCGCTCTCGAGGTCTGCTCGTCGACAAGAGCTGCCATAACCGCCTCGTGCACCGTGAGTTCAGCTTCGGCGCTAATCATCCGGAGAAAACGCGCGAAACCGAGGAACTCGAACGCAAATTCGTCGCGAAGTTGCGCGCGGCGGTTGGCCGGCACAACTATGACAATTTCTGCCGGCCCGACTCTCGTTTCGTCGCAATATATCAGTGCGATTGCACAGTCACTCAAGTCGTGCACGAGAGTAAAAAAGCGAGCGCTTCCGTCCTCAGGAGTGCGGCAGGTTATTGCACCAGACCACGAAGTCCCAATCGCCCCCCGCAGCGCGTCGAGGAGTCGCGCATTGGGCTTGCTGCAATACGCCAAGTCGTTAGGTCCGAACCAAGTCTCGGTCGGCGAATCCCACCCATACATCCGGATCGGCTCGCCAACGCATCGAACACAAATCGCCCGCCTTCGACGAATCGGAAATTTGCAACCGGGTTTTGCGACGGCGATATTGGGCCTGGCCATTTCAGATATTATAGTCTGCTTCCGTTTAGATCGCCTCGGCCGCCGGCGGTTGGTCGGCAATTCGCAACTTGCGCAGTTCCCGGTAACACCACTGAAACGGGTTATCGGAAACCATGCGGCGCGGGTCCGATGCGCTTCGGTCACTTTTCCCAAACGCCACATATCGGGAGCTTCAATCAGACGGGTGGACAATAGGGGATGTGGACATCCTGAACTGGCGGTGGTTTGCACCAGTAGCCTGCGCCGCAGCCGCTCTTCTGAGTTCGCATGCTGTGTTCGGCCAACATGCCACGCCGAGAAGCGCTGAACCTCGAATTGTGGGTCTTCCTCCAGGAGCTGTCGTAGTCGAAACCAAGTCGCTGCCGCCGAGCGCACACGCGGACCGAGTCCTGGCGTTGTGGATGGTGACGCCCGAGAAGCACCCGCGTTTCGACGACGAAGTCTATACTTGCCCCGAGCGCACACGAGGCAATTACTATGCAGGACCCACTCGCGTTTCGCTCGTTGATGGGGCCTCTGGTGAGATCATCAATACCGTACGCGTAACGATCAGGTCGGTCACCGAGACGGCAGGGAGAACAGAAGAACGCGACGACGATAGCTTCGATATACCCTACCTGATCAGGCGAGACCTGTACCGTGTTGGTGCGCCCCGTCGGGGCCATGAAGGGAAGCCGACGATTATCAACCTCAAGGACTACAACGCCGACGGACGTGCGCTGGAGTTTGCGCTCTTCAATGCCGAAAGCTGTTCCGGTGTTGGCGTGCAATTGATCGGGTACAGCGTAGCCAAAGATCAAGTCATCCAGTATCCATTTCGCTCCACAGACGATCGCGCCAATGCGAAGCCCTGGCTGTGGGCTGATGACTTTTTCGCTCACAAGCCTCTTAGCAGGGGGCATTGGCACTACACGATGATATTTCCAGGCGCTACGTGCGTCTTCGATTTTCGATACCGGGCATCCACCGAGGACTTCTTGGCTGCGAGTACGTGCAGCGAATAGCGTAACCGAGCGGAATCGCGCTGTTTCCGACAATCATTGGAAAACGGGGTCATCAGACAGAACCAGCCCACGTTGCCCCACCGGGGACCGGGGGGCGATCTTACGCGCTTCTATTGCGCGAAATTCGGAGACATCCGCGCGGAGGCGCCGGATAGTCTGCGTCGACGCGCAAGAGCTTCACGCCGCCGGGAACTCTTGTGGATCAATGCCTGCCTGCCGAAGAATCGCGCGAAGCGTTCCCTCCGGCATGTCTCCCGGATGGTTTCGGATTGTCGTGTACCGGTTGCCCGATGAATGAAACCAGATCTCGTGACTGCCGGCCGCCTGTCGGTCAAACTCAAACCCGAGTGCCTTCAGCTTCCTTACGATGTCGCGGTAGCGGAATCCCGCCAGTCTCCCCATTTACGCTGCGACCACGATCGTGTAGTCCCGCCTCTCGCTGGTGGTGGGGAGCTTCGGAACTCCCTCCCGCTCCCGGCGCGCCTCGATCAGTTTTCGCGCCACCTCGCGGGCGATCTCCAGCGTTTCAGCAACGGTTCGTCCCTGCGCGACGAGGCTAGGCAGTTCGTCAGAGGTGGCCAGAAACAGGCCCTCCGGCAACTCTTCGATCTGGATCTGAATCGCCAGTTCCATACGAACTGATCGTAGCAGCAGCGGCAACCGGTTGCGAACACGCCGTTACCGGACGCCGTTGCGCCACTCTCCCCGAACTTCGCCATAATAGGATTCGGATATCTGATATGGCCGACTCCGCCGCCACCCGCTACCATGCGCTCGACAGCATGCGTGCGACGATGATGCTGCTCGGCATCTATCTTCATGTCGTCGTCGGATACTCCGGCAACGGCCACTGGCCCTATATCGACCCCCATCCCACGCCCGTTCTCGATTGGAGCCTCGGCGTGATCCACTCCTTCCGCATGCCGGCCTTCTTTGCCATGGCGGGCTTCTTCGGCGCCCTGCTGTGGAACCGTCGCGGCGCTGCGCATCGTGCTCCCATTCGCGATCTTCTGGACGCTCCTGTTTCCCGTCATGGCCGCGATCACGATCAGCCTGGAGCGAGGCGCCTCCCGAGTGATCCCGGTCTTCCGCAGCGGCGCGCTCCTGTCGCGGCTGCATCCACTCCACCTCTGGTTCCTGGAGTATCTGATCCTGCTGTACGCCCTCGGCGCCCTCGCCGCATGGCTTGCCCCGGGACTCCCCAAAGCCGCGAAGTATTCAGTCCATCGGGCCTTCCGCTGGGCGCTCCAGCGCGCTTACGCCCCCGCGATCTTCGCCCTCTTCTCCTGGCTGCCGCTCACGCTCATGCACGGCAACCTGAAGGACCCCGACGGCTTCCCGCCCGAGTGGCGCATCCTCATCGGATACGTTCCCCCGTTCGCGTTCGGCTGGCTGCTCTATCACAGCAGGGACCTGCTGGCGCGCTTCGAGAAGCATATCTGGATCTATCTGGCGCTGGCCGTGCCGGCGTTCTTTGTCTATGGCCTCGTCTCCGGCCGCGACTATCCATTGCTCAAGGCGGCGGGCAACGTCCTCCTCTGCTGGTTCCTGATCTTCGTGACCATCGGACTCTTCCTGCGCTACTGCAGCCGCCCGAGCCCGCGCTGGCGCTACATGTCCGACTCGTCGTACTGGCTGTACGTCATGCACATGCCGGTCGTGGTCGGGCTGCAGGTGGCGTTCGCGAATGTTCCGCTGCCGGCCATTGCGAAAGTGCCGATCGTGCTGGCGATCTCCGTCTTCATCCTGGTTGCCACCTACGACCTCTTCGTCCGCCCCACGGCAATCGGCGCGCTTCTCAACGGGCGCCGTTATCAACGGCGCCTGCAGGAATTTCGCGAAGAGGCGGTCGCGGCCGCCGTTTAAAGCACGCCCGCTGGAACAAACGCGCCGCTGCCGGCGTCCGACTCTTCAGAGGAGGGCGCTCCATGTTTGTCTCCCAGCGCGTGCTGGCCTGTGTGTTGCTGGCCTTGCCGGCCGCCGCCCAATCGCCGGCATTCGAAGTCGTCTCGATTAAACTGAACACAACCAATGATCCGCGCAACATGCGCATGCAGGTGCTTCCCGGCGGCCGCCTCATGGCGACTTCGTTGCCGCTGCGACTCTTACTGAGCTACGCGTATGACGTGCCGGTCAACCCCTCGGAGCGTATGACCGGCGTCCCGGAGTGGACGGTGCGCGAGATGTACGACGTCGAAGCGAAGGCCCCCGAAGGCGCCGTGCCCGCCGGGCTGCCCGCCAACGAATTGCGGTCGAGAATGCAGGCCATGATCCGCACTCTTCTCGCCGACCAGTTCAAGCTGGTCGTGCGGACCACAACCCGGGACATGCCCGTCTACGCCCTGACCCTCGCGCCCGGAGGTCCCAAAATGCAGAAGGCTGAGATCGACGAGAAGGGCTGCTCCGCAGACCCGGGCGACCCCGCGAGCTGCCACGGCTTCACCGGTGGCATGGGACGGGGCATGCACGGCAAAGCCGTCAACATGTCCGACGTGGCCAGATTCATCGAAAACTGGACCGACCACCCCGTCATCGACCGGACCGGCCTCGACGGCCTCTTCGCCGTCGACACCGAGGGCTGGGTTCCCATGCGGCTGCCGCCGCCGCCTCCGGGCGGAGCGCCCAACCCATCTGCGCGCCCGTCCGGCGATGGAGATATGAGCGACCCGGACCGCCCCACGCTCTTCGTCATCCTCCGTAAGTTGGGCCTGGACCTGAAGCAGCACAGGGGGCCGGTGCAGACATACGTGGTCGAGCACATCGACCACGCGTCCGCGAATTGACGGCCTATTTCAGAACTTCGAACTCGAACTCCATTACCTTGCCGCGCACCACGTAGCAAAGGTAATGCTCCCAAAACCGCCGGTAACGCGGGAACGTGTTCACCAGGAATTCGAAGCCGAGGTAGCGCCACAGCGCGAGCAGCTTCACCCGCACCAGCCGCTCCCGGAAGCGGCACTTCGAGTAGTAGCCGAAGCCGCCGTGGTTCTCGCCGAAGTAGCGGAAGCTGAAACTGTTCAGATGGCTCTTATGGGTGGGGTCGCAGAAGGAGCTGAAGTCGGTGTAATGCGGGGTCTCGAGCCGGACCGTGCCGCCTTTGCGCACCAGCCGGTGAAACTCCTCCATCGTGCGGATCACGTCGTCCACATGTTCGATCACGTGGATCGCCGTCAGCCGGTCGAACGAGCTGTCCGCGAACGGGTAGGGGAAACGGTCCAGGTCCGCCAGAACGTCGGCGCGGCTGGCGGGATTCCGGTCCAGCCCGATGGCTCCGGGCTGTTTGTGAATCCCGCAGCCGACGTCGAGGATTCTCAGTCGCGCGTTGCCGTCTTCAGACACTCTTCCAGAGTATCAAGGGCAAAATCGCACTGATCGCGCGTAATCGTCAGGGGCGGCGAAAGGCGGATCGTATTGTCGCCGGCGCCGAGCACCAGCACGCCCTGCTCGAAGGCCTTCGCGACCACCCGGTCGCGAAGCTCCGGCGCGCGCTCCTTCGTCTGCCGGTCGCGCACGAGCTCGATCCCGATCATCAGTCCGAGGCCGCGCACGTCGCCCACGTTCTGGTGTTTCGCTGGCCACGTCCGCAGGCGCTCCATCATGTAGGCGCCCATCCGCGCCGCGTTCTCCACCAGGCTCTCTTCCAGCAGCGCGATGGTGACCAGCGCCGCCGCGCAAGACACCGGATTTCCGCCGAAGGTGGAAGCATGCGCGCCCGGGACCCAGTTCATCAGGTCCGCCCGCGCCACCGTCGCGCCCAGGGGCATGCCGCTCGCGATGCCCTTGGCCACCGCGAAGATGTCCGGCACCAGATCGAAGTGCTCGGCGGCCCACATTTTGCCCGTGCGCCCCATCCCCGATTGCACCTCGTCGCAGACCAGCAGTATGCCGTGCTTTTTCGCGACCCGCTGCAGCTCGTCGAAGAACTTCCGCGGCGGCACGATATACCCGCCCTCGCCCTGCACCGCCTCGAATACGATCGCGGCCGTCTCGCCGGCGGGAGACACGGTCTTCAGCACCGTGTCCTCGATGAACTTCACGCACTCCACCGCGCAGCCCTCCGGCTCTTTGCCGAACGGGCAACGGTAGCAGTAGGGATACGGCGCGTGCGTGACCCCCGGCACCAGCGGCCCGAAGCGCTCGCGCTGCGTCGCCTTCCGCGCGGTCAGGGACAGGGCGCCCATGGTGCGGCCGTGAAAGCTGCCGTAGAAGGCGATCAGCTTGTCGCGGCCGGTGGCGTCCCGGGCCAGTTTCATGCAGCCCTCCACCGCCTCCGCGCCCGAGTTGCCGAAGGA
>Ga0157369_10010623_pt1 | contig 10479 bp, 6 predicted proteins | sample C25metaG_FD_113461 | JGI IMG/M metagenome (GOLD analysis project Ga0157369, IMG submission 113461) | Corn rhizosphere microbial communities from Kellogg Biological Station, Michigan, USA - C2-5 metaG | ecosystem: Host-associated > Plants > Roots > Rhizosphere > Soil | place: USA: Michigan...
AAGGTGGAGGAGTTCAGTTAGGGCTGAAAGGCTCGAACGGTCGTGTAGCGCTCGGAACGTCTCGGGGTCCTTCGACTCCGCGGCCTCGCTTCGCTTGTCCGCTCCGCTCAGGATGACAGGCTGTATTGGGGCTGCATTGCGGTCGGGGAGGTAGTCGGCGGCGTTGATGCCACGGACGTTGAGCGCCGTGGCGGCCTCGCCGATGGCCTGGTTGGCCTCCGGGTGCTGCGGCAGCGTGACCAGCGTGCCGTTCGCCCGCAGGATGCCAGCCTTCTCGCGCGCAATCTCAGTGATGGTGTCGCCCAGGTACTCCTGGTGGTCGAGCGCGATGTCGGTGATGACCGAGAGCACCGGCTCGACAATGTTGGTCGCATCGAGCCGCCCGCCCAAGCCGACCTCAAGCACCGCGACTTCCACCTGCCGCTCGGCGAAGTAGAGGAAGGCGAGTGCTGTCAGTCTCTCGAAGAAGCTGGGATGCTGCGGGAGACGGCCTTCCGCGACGAGGATGTGCGCCGTCTCGTCTACGTGGAAGTAGAGCCGCGCGAACTCCTGCTCGCCAATTTCTGCGAGCGCGCCCGCGCACACGGCGGGGTCGGAGGTGCGGATGCGCTCGGTTACACGCGTCAGGTGGGGCGAGGTGTAGAGCCCAGTGCGCAGCCCGGCGGCCGTCAAGATGCTCGCAAGCGTTGCGGCCGTGCTGCCCTTGCCATTGGTGCCCGCGATCAACACTGCCGGGAAGCGCTGCTGCGGGTCGCCCAGCGCGCTGGCGAGCACGCGCATGTGCTCCAGCTCGAACTTCTTGCGCGGCCCGCCCGGCGCCAGCTCCTGCGTCAGCGCCTGCAGATGCTCGACCGCGGCAGTAAAGGACATGCAGTTATTTTAGTGCGCGAAGGCGGAACTTCGATGACGGGCGCGGACGCAGCAGAAGCTTCTTGACGAGCCGCGGCCGAGTGTGTAGTGTGCTATCTGACTAGTACACTTGTGATCTTCCGATTGAATCCATCTTCCGGTGTTCCGCTGTATGTCCAGTTGATGGACCGGGTGAAGCACGCGGTTGAGACAGGTGCGCTGCGCGAGGGTGACCAGTTGCCGACGATTCGGAAGCTTGCCGAGGACCTGGCGATGAATCCCAACACGGTGATCCGCGCGTATCGCGAGCTGGAGCACGAGGGCATTGTGGAGCTGAGACATGGCTCCGGCGCGTTCATTCGGGAGTCTTCCGGCAAACGAGCCCGGCTGATCCGCGATGCGCAGACGATTGCGCGCACGGCTGTGGACCGCATGGTTTCGCTTGGACTCAGCGAGGACGAGTTGCGAAGGGTGTTTGAGAACGAACTGGCGCAGGCGCGTGCAGAGCGGCGGTTGACCGGCGCAGCGAAAGGAAAACCATGATGGACTTCATCATCGAAACGAACCAGCTTTGCAAATCGTACGGCGGCCGGGCTGCGCTGCACGGATTGGATATGCAGGTGCCCACCGGAAGCATCTTCGGCTTCCTTGGCCGCAATGGTGCGGGCAAGACTACGACGATCAAGACGTTGATGGGGCTGCTGCGATCCGACAGCGGAAGCGCGCACGTGTTTGGGCAAGCCGTCGGCGATGGCGACCGTTCGGCTGAGATTCGGCGCCGCATCGGCTTCGTGACGGAAGACAAGGAGCTGTATCCGTACATGACGGTTGAGCAGATCATCCGGTTTACGCGATCCTTCTTCCCGCACTGGCGGCATGATCTTGAAAAGCGATATATGGATATGTTTGAGCTGCCGCCGCATCGCAACATCACGCAGCTTTCGAAGGGGATGCGGTCGAAGCTGATGCTGCTGCTGGCGATGTCACGCGGAGCGGAGCTGCTGATTCTGGATGAGCCGACCGATGGACTGGATCCGGCGGCAATTGAAGACATACTGCGCGAGATAGTGGCGATCGCCGCCTCGACCGAAACAACGATCTTCTTCTCCTCCCACCAGCTCAGCGAGGTGGAGCATATCGCCTACCACATCGGCATCATCGATGGCGGCAAGATGATCGCGGCGGGCTGCCTGGATGATATGAAGGCGAGCTACCGGCGGATCGAAGTGGTGCTGCCTGATGCGGCCGAGATTCCCGCCCGCTGGGTCGAGGGCGTTCAGACGGTGAAGACGGATGGCCGGATGATCTCGCTTCTTGCGAGCCACAATGCGGAGGAGATTGCTGAGCAGGCGCGCTCGATTGGGGGCACGACAGTGGAGAGCTTTCCAGTAACGCTGAAGGAAATTTTTCTCGAACAGGTGAGGTACAACTGACATGCTCTGGTACAAAGCTTGGCTGGAAACTCGTATTCGAGTGGCGTTCCTGATCGGATTCCTCGCGTTGGTCATAGGCCTTTCAGGCTGGGCCGGGAGGGCAGGTCCTGCCTCGCACCATACGGCTGGGGTGCTCACATCTTTGACTACGCAGGTTCCGCTTGTGGTGATCATTGTGTGCGCAGTTCTTGGCGCTGCCGGCATTGCAACGCAGCCATCATTCGGCGTTACGAAGGGGCTCCACGGTTCGACTCTTTTCACGCTTTCTTTACCGGTCAGCCGTGCGCGGTTGCTCATCACGCGAGCCGCCATCGGCTGGTTCGAAGCCATGGGCATCGTTGCGCTGCTGTTCTGCGGAATGTGGTGGATCTTCCCCACCCTGAAACTCGTTGCGGCACCTGTCACCTGGGTGCAATACGGTTTGACCACCGCTGTCTGTGCGTCCGCGATCTACTTCGTAGCGGTCTTGCTGGGAAGTTTTCTCGACGACCAGTGGCGCACGTGGGGAACGATGTTGGTCTCCGGCGCACTTGCGGGAGCTTCAGTGAGGTTTCGGCTTCCTGCTGACGTCGACATCTTTCGTGCGATGACGAAATCCTCTCCTTTGTTTGCGCACACCATCCCCTGGGGTCCCATGGGCTTCTCTTTGCTTCTGGCCGTCATTCTTTTTCTGGTTACGCTGATGATCGTTCAGCGCCGCGAGTACTGAGGCGGCCTGCGGGTGTTGACAAGGATTTTCCGGAGCGGCTAGGGTCATGTTCAGCGCGAAGGGCGCATCCGGTCCGCGGAAAGGGCAGTGCCCACCTCGCTTGATGACAATCTGACGATTCTTCTTTCAGCCTGATCGATGCGGACGACTGCAGGCGCAACGTGAAAGGAGCTTCGTATGTCTGATCGTTCTCTCCCTGACCGCCCGAACCTCGAACAATACAAGAAGCAGGCGAAGGAGCTTGCGCGCGATGCCGGCGCCGAGCTGCCGGAAGCGCTTGCGCGCTTTCACCGAAGCCATCCGCGTGTGCGGGAGTTGGCCGGCAGCGGCATCACGCTGACAGATGCGCAACTTGTGATTGCGCGGGAGCATGGGTACCCTTCGTGGCCGGCGTTCGCAAAGCAGATTGAGACACTGCGGCTGATTCGTGCGCTCGCCGACCTGAGCGATCCGGTGAATACGTTTCTTGAGGTGGCGACGGTAGACAGGGGCTGGCACGGCGCCGGCGGGCTGGAGCACGCGGAGATGATTCTGGCCCGCTATCCCGAAGTGGGCACTGCGAACATCTACACCGCGGCGGTGCTGGGAGATGCTGCGGGCGTGCGCGCGCAACTCGCGCAGGATCGATCTCTGGCAACCACGAAGGGCGGCCCGCACGCGTGGGACGCGATGACATACCTGTGCTTCTCGCGCTACATGCGGATCGAGCAAACTAGATCGGCGGGCTTTGTTGCCGCGGCGCTGGCGCTGCTGGAGGCCGGTGCGGACGCCAACACAGGTTGGGAGCAGTCGATCGACAGCCCGCCGCGGATGGTTCGGGAGTCGGCAATTTACGGTGCTGCGGGAATCGCCCAGAATGCCGAACTGACCAGGCTGCTGCTGGAGTTTGGCGCGGATCCGAACGACGAGGAGACGCCGTATCACGTTGCCGAGACATACGACAATGCCGTGCTCAAGGTGCTGCTCGATTCGCGGCGGTTGAATGCTCGGAGTCTGGCGACAATTACCGTGCGAAAGTGTGACTGGCACGACGACAAAGGCTTGGCTCTGGTGCTCGCGAGCGGCGCCGACCCGAACTTCCTCACGGTGTGGAAGGTGACGGCGCTGCATCAGTCGATCCGCCGGGACAACGGACTGGTGATGCAGCAGATGCTGCTGGACCACGGCGCGGATCCGGCGTTGACGAATGGAGTAGATGGCCGCAACGCATTCCAGATGGCGGCGTACCACGGACGCGGCGACTTGCTGGCGGAGCTTGAACGGCGCGGGTTTGCGGCGCGGCTGAATGGGCTGGATGCGCTGGTTGCAGCGTGTGCCCGTGGCGATTTGGAGAGTGCGCGCTCCATCTCGGCGGGGGAGCCAGAGTTGTTGACACGGCTGCTGGCGATGGGAGGCACCCTGCTGGCACGCTTTGCGGGTCCGGGGAATGATGCAGGAGTTCGCTGCCTGCTGATGCTGGGCGTGCCTGCGGATGCGGTATGGCCGGAAGGAGATGGCTACTGGGAGCTGGCGCGGAGCTCGACTGCCCTGCACGTTGCGGCGTGGCGTGCAAACCATGATGTGGTGCGCACGCTGATTTCCGCAGGGACGCCGGTGAACGCACCGGATGGCCGCGGACGCACGGCGCTTCAGCTCGCAGTGAAGGCCTGCACGGACTCGTACTGGAGCTGCCGGCGCCGTCCGAACTCGGTGGGAGCGTTGTTGAGCGCTGGTGCGGACACAGGCGGCATCGAGCTGCCGACGGGGTATGAGGACATCGACGTGCTACTGACCAGGGAGAAAGCGCGGCGTGCCTAGAAGCGGAAGAGGTAGGAGGCTTTGATGAAGATCTGTTTACCGTCGTTCAGGTAGTCGGGCGCGCGGGGTGGATCGGCGTCGGGGTCGCAGGCGCCGGTGATGCCGGGGGTGCAGAGCTTGCGGTCGAGGTTCGCGAGGTGGTTGTTGTAGCCCACGTAGACAGCGGTGCCGGGATGCGGCAGCCAGGTGAACAGGACTTGGCTGCCGACCTGTTTGGTGCGCAGCAACGAAGTCTGCGCCGGATTGGCCAGCGTGGAGTCGTACTCCAGGATGACTCGGGCCGAGAGAGAGCGCGTGAACTGGTAGTTGGCCTTGGTGCGGAAGGTCTGGCTCTCGTACACGAATTCGCGGGTATGCGAGCGGAAGTCGCGGTCGAGCAGGTAGGTGTTGTCCACCGTGAGCTGGTGCATGGGCTGCACGGTGAACCGTGCGTTTACGTTGTACTGGTCCAGCAGTGCGGGCAGCCCACCCGCGGCGGGGTTGTAGTTCACGTTGCCGCCGCGCGTGATCTGCAGGTTGAAGTTGAGCTGCGACCAGGGCGCACCGCGGACGACCAGGCCGTAGAAGTTTTCGGTGAAGTTATGGTTGGCGGTGTAGTCGTAGCCGTTCTGCGGCCCCAGCGTGTCGGAGTTCTGGCCGATGATGGGCGCGATGACCAGCTCGCGCTGCAGCGTCCAGAACGGGTCGTAGGACGAGTAGCGGTAAATCCGGTTGCCCCTGTGGTCCCACGCCACCTGCTGGCCGGTCTCCAGGCCGAAGCTCTGCACGAAGCTTTTTTTGCCGTACCACCAACGGTAGGTGGAGTGGAAGTTATCGCCGCGAATGTTGGACGTCTGCACGAAGCCGACTTCGGTTTTAAATCCAGGGCTGATGTCCTGGAACGTATTGTCCATGTTGAAAGAGTGGCCGCTGCGCTGCAGCTCAAAGTAGCTGGCCGGTCCGGCGGAGTAGGCGGGGGGCCGGCCGCTCTCGCGATGACCGCGCGTTGAGCTTTCGACCAGCTGGCCCAGCGCCGTCCAGTGCTCATTCATGCGCGCGGTGAAGTCAGCGCCGCCGATACGGTTCCAGCCGCCGCCGAACTCCTTGCCGGCATAGATGAGGCCGATGCTGGAGCCCTTGCCGATATCCTGCGAGATGCGGCCGACGGAGAAGAACGCGCGGCGGTGGAAGAGCGGGTCGTTCTCCGCGAACTGATAGCCGGGCTGCCGGTCGTCGATGGCGAGCATGCCGATGTTGGTGTGGTTCAACTTGCCGGTCAGCCGTGCTCCGAACTCTGGGTGAACGATGTTGCGCGTGTACAGCAGCTGGATGGGTGAGGAGAAGTAGCTGGAGTTCTCGAGGAAGAACGGGCGCAGCTCTGGGAAGTAGACGGCGTAGCGCTGGTTGACGGTGAACTGCGGCTGGTCGGACTCGACGGTGGAGAAGTCGGGGTTGATGGTGGCGTCAAGTACGAGGCAATCCTGAAAGACGATCTTAGCGTCGCCGCCGGTGGTGGCCTCGAGCTTGCGCTTACTGAAGTAAGGATTTTGCGGGTCCAGCGTAAAGAGCGTGCGCTCGTTCTGCGCGATGCCGTAGGGGTTGAGCTGGATGTTGTGCGAGCCGGTGGTGGCCTCGATGCCGTGCAGTGTGCCCTCCTGCGGAAGGATTCCGGAGATGTGCTGGGTCACGCGTGGCCACCAGTCATCTTCGGAGTTACGAGGCAGGTTGCGCCAGAACACGACCCCCCAGTCGGAGCTGAGGTGGTGAGAGCGAATGCTTCGGAAGGGGATGGCGAGCAGCGCGAGCCAACCGTCGGAGGTGATGCGGCCCTCGGAGTCCCACACCTGGTCGTAGCTGTAATCGATACCGAAGGAGTCGGAGTAGTTCGCGTCCGCCTGCACACCGTATGGGTTCACGCTGAAGAGGATGGCCTTGCGACGATCCTGGAAGGGATCAAGCAGGACGTTGACGTTGTCGTCGGTGGTGATGTTCTCGCGACGGGCAAGATGGCCGCGAATGGCACGGACGTTGTGGTCGTAGCAGACGAAGACGAAGTAGAGGGCGGAGCTGGTGCGGGCGAACCAGATCTCGGTGCGCTCCGTGGCGGGCGCGCCGTCGTTGGGGTGCTGCTGCAGAAACTGCGTCAGATGCGCAAGCTGCGGCTGGAGATCGGCCCGGGGCTGCATGCCTTCGAAATCCGAGAGATGCAGCGGCTGCGCGATCAGCGGCACGGTGGCGTCAGAGAAGCGCTGTGGATTGGGCGGCGGTGGCTGGCGGTCGGGCCGCACGGACTGCGCCGGCGAAGCGGCTGCGAGGGCAACGAGAATGGGAACCATCCAGCCAAGAGCCCGGAGGCGCATACCCTCGGATACGCAGGGCGGCGGGGCGCGGTTCTGGCAATGTGGCGGGCTGAAGGCGCGTGAGGCAGATTTGCGCCGGGCCACGGTGGGCCCAGGGCTGAAGCCGGCGGTAACCGCGGCGGTGCGTGAGATTGGCGGCATCTGCGTCCCGGACCGGCGCGGGCACGTACAAGTAGGCGAGCCCCTCGAGTGTACTTCGTTCCCAAGGAGTCCTGTCGTGCCTGAAACCGAGATGTCGACCCGTCGTGAATTCTTAGCGCTTGCCGGAATGGCCGGCGTTGGTGCCTCGCTCATTCAGCCTTCAGCGTTGCTGGCGCAGATGGCCGGTACGACCCCGAAGACCATCCGGGTTGCCGCGAACGCACACCCTGGGGTGCGGTCGGCAGCGGAGATTCTGGCGAAGAAGCTGAAGCTGGACGCGGGCGCGATCGAGACCTACGACGGAGCACCTAGGGCGACCGCCGGAAGTGTCACGCTGGCGTTGGCGGCAGATGGCAAACTTCCGCCGATCGACCGGCCGAAGAAGGACGGCTACACCGTGACTTACACCGGTGGAATGGTCGTGTGGGGCGCGCGGCCGCGCTCGCTGTTATATGCCGCCGGCGAGCCGCACCACTGGGCGAAGACTCGCACCGTGCCCTATCGCAGAAGCCCGGAGTTTGCGCTGCGGAATACGACCTGGCTGCGGCAGTATCCAGTGGCGGAGCAGGCGGCGATGTTCGGCGCGAACTTCTTCATCGCGAACCTGCCTGCCTCGCCTTCGCTGAAGGGGCTGAGCGATGTGCATGGAGCGCTGACACCAGAGCAGCAGAGGGAACTGGTCGCAGACGGCGAGCGGCACAAGTCGGCGAACGCCGCGCTGGTCAAGGAGTTCCACGATGCAGACGTGGAGGTGTACGCGTTGCTGCCCTACGGGGTGAACTTCGCGACCTGGTCGCCCGCGCTGTATGCCGCCGTGCTGAAGACGTATCCCAGCGCCAAGGGCACACCGATGCCGCACTCGCACGAGTCAGCCGCGCTGTGTCCCTCGGACCCGCTGACCTGGAAGGTGCTGGACGAGTATGTGCGCGAGTGGGCGGAGCAGACGGGCGCGAATGGTCTTTCCGCCACCTTCTGGGACAACTACGCGGCCTTCTGCCAGGATGATCGATGCAAGCAGTCAGGCCTCAACAAATTCCCCGACGAGCTGCAAACGTTCATCACGCACTACTACGGTGTGGTGAAGCCGATGGGACAGAAGCTGCACCTGCGCACGTGGTCCTCGGGCTGCCCACACTGGCTCGGAGGGAACTACGTGCACGCGCCTGGGTATGGGCAGTTCGGCATGAGCCATCCGGAGCTGTGGTCGCGCGTGATCAAAGAGACGCCGGGCGAGATCATCATGCAGACCAAGGTCTACCACTCCGACTGCGAGCCCAACTCGCGTTTCACCACGCTGTTGGGCAAGTGCAAGCCGCACATTGAGATGGTGGAGTACCAGCAGGTGGGGCAGTTCATCGGCCGCCAGTACTTTCCGGCCTCGACCGTCAACTACACGGCGGCGACCATGAAACGTGCGCTCGAACTCATCGGGCCGGAGGGCGGCGTGCAGATCCACGCCGGCGGAACGGCACAGCCGGAGAGCTTCGACATCGTTGCCGACATCCTGAATAACAACTGCATTTACGCCTGGCGCGAGCTGAGCTGGAACATCAACGTCAACCTCGACACCATGTGGCACGAGTGGGCCACCGAGATCTATGGCGCGGCCGCCGCGCCTGCCATGGTGAAGTTCATGCGCGCAAGCGAGGACGCATGCACGTGGTGCTGGTGTCCGCTCGGGCATGGCTCCTCGACCAATGCCGACTTCGCCGGCAACATCGCCCGGCGCGAGGTGCTGCTGCGCTACACCAACCGCTATTACCTGCCGGAGTACGCGGCATATCTGGAGCCCACGCTCGAAAACGTCGATCGTATGGTGAAACAGCAGGCCGACTGCATGCACCGGATCGATGAGATGGCGGCCGCGCTCGAGGAAGCCCGCCCGCATCTGACCGAGGCGCAGCTGGGCGAGATCACGACACGCTTCAACTGGTTCCGGCACTTCGCCACATGTAACACCACGCTCGATGTCAGCCTGTGGCGGTTCCGCTATCTGCGCGGTCTGGCCGGAAAGCTGACTACCGACCCGAAGCAGATGAAGGAACTGGCCGCCGCCTGGGACCTCATCGAATCCGAGGCGCCGAAGCTCTTCCAGTACGATAAATCGCAGAAGTTCAGCATGTATCGCGTCACGCTGGGCGAGCTGCAGCGGCCGCCTGCGCTGGGCAATCCGCAGCCGCTGATGCACGAGATCTACGACCAGTCGCTGCGGTTCGTGCTGGACTCCGTTGGCGTGGAATACCTGCCGCCTGAATGGGTAAAGACGCACCCGGAGATCAACGTCCCAGCCAATCAGCTCAATCCACAGCGAGGTGGAGCACGGCGAGGCGCGCGGTCGTAGACTCCGGCGGCCGTCTCGGCGACGCCGGCACACGGGCCAACAATTAAGCGATCAATGGGCGCACACCGGGTTTCGGTCCCCGGGTCGGCAGACGTGCGGCTTGGCCGGTGGTGGATTAGCCGCTCTCGCTGCCAGCTTCGCGTTGGTGTCGGCGATCTCGGCAGGGGTCGCGGTCCAGTTGATGTGCGTGACCACGGTCTTGCTGTCGGCCCACTGTTTTTCGAGTTGCTGCATGGTGTAAGCCTGCTGGTCGGCTGAGTCGCTGACGGTCTCGCAATACCCGCTTCCGGCTTGGATTGCGAGGAGGTCGTAATTGGCGCTCATATATCGGTTGAACGCCACAGAAATATCGGACGCGCTGGAACTCCAGTGGATGATGGGCGCGACGTAGATGATGAAGTGGCCACCCTGTTGGCCCTGATACCGGCATAGCGTGTAGAACGGCCGCAGAGCCGCGGACGGGGCTGGCGCGCTGGGCGCCGAGGCTGCCGCGCTGGGCGCCAGGGCCGCCGCGCAGGTCGAGTGGTATGCGCATTCTTTTGAATTGGCGACGGGGACCGACGAGGCAGGGGAGGACGCAGTCTGGTTTGCGGCGGGGGGCTGGCTGAGAACGAAGTTCAGAGTGACGCCCGGCGGCAGCACAACGCGCTGGCCGGTCGAGACAGCAGTAGCCGCCGCAGGCGCATTTACGTGACGCCCGAATCCGCCGAGCACGGAGTTCATCGAGCTCAGCGCACCGGCTGCTGCGCTCTGGGCAGCCGCGGTGACACTCGCCGGGCCGGTGGTCACGGCGACCGGCTGACCGTTGACGGTTACCGACACCAGCTGCGTCGTCCAGCCCGATCCGTTGCCGCTGTTCGCCAGTGTGAC
>Ga0157369_10010624_pt1 | contig 10479 bp, 6 predicted proteins | sample C25metaG_FD_113461 | JGI IMG/M metagenome (GOLD analysis project Ga0157369, IMG submission 113461) | Corn rhizosphere microbial communities from Kellogg Biological Station, Michigan, USA - C2-5 metaG | ecosystem: Host-associated > Plants > Roots > Rhizosphere > Soil | place: USA: Michigan...
GGCGACTGTCGCCGGACTTCGCAGCGCAGACGTCGCAGAGCCGATGGATCTCGCGCACAGGCCACGTGGATGGAGTGCGAACGCGCTCGCCCGACAGCGCGGCAATCAAGGACGGCCAAGGATTGTTCATGGCGCTAGGGTAATTTGTTCGCCGAGACGCGGCCTCCCTCTGAAGTGGTGCTCGAACGACAGGCTTCCTCAACGTTGAGGAAGCGGCTCGGCGCGGGGCCGTTTGACCGTCGCGCGCATTGCAGAACATCATCGCGGCCAGGGGAGTCCGATGGACAGGCGTGACACCGTACTTGCACTGCTGGCGCTCGCGGCCGCGCCGCTCGCCGCCGAAGCGCAGCGGTCTGCGAAGGTCGCGCGGATCGGCTACCTTTCGCCAAGCCTCGCCTCGAGCCCGCAGCTGCGCGCCGCGTTCCTGCAGGGACTGCGCGACCTCGGCGACGTCGACGGTCGCAACGTCGCCATCGAATACCGCGATGCCGAGGGAAAGCTGGAGCGGGTCCCCGGGCTTGCCGCCGAGCTCGTCGCACTCAAGGTCGATGTCATCTTCGTGGGCGGAGGCACACGCGTCACGCTGGCGGCGATGGAGGCGACCAAGACGATCCCGATCGTCTTCACCGGTCTCGGCGATCCGGTCGAGAGCGGGATCGTGACCAACCTCGCGCGCCCGGGCGGCAACGTCACGGGCTTGTCCAGCCTCGGCCCCGAACTGGTCGGCAAGCGTCTTGAGCTGCTCAAGCAGGCTGTTCCCGGGCTCGATCGCGTCGCTGTGCTCCGGCTGCCAGGGGCGCTCGCCGGACGCACCGACAAGGACATGCTGACGGAAGCAGACGTCGCCGCGAGAGCGGTCGGGGTGCGGCTGCAATTCGTCGAGGCGCGAGGTCCGGACGAATTCGCCAGGGCGTTCTCGGACATGAACAGCGCGCGTGTCGATGCGCTGACGGTGCTGCCGAGCAACAGGTTCCTGAGAGAGCATCGCCACCTCGTGGAGCTGGCGGCGCAGAACCGGCTGCCGGCGGTGTACACCTCGAGGGAATTCGTCGATGCCGGCGGGCTGATGTCGTACGGAGCGAACTCTGCCGATCTGCATCGTCGCGCCGCGACCTACGTGCACAAGATCCTCAAGGGTGCGAAGCCGGGCGATTTGCCGGTCGAGCAGCCGACCAAGTTCGAGCTGGTGATCAACCTGAAAACGGCGACGGCGCTCGGCCTCGCGATCCCGCAGTCGCTGCTCGCGCACGCGGACGAGGTGATTCAATAGCGCCGAGGCAGCCTAAGCGGATGCGAACGGCAAGCTCTGCCATCCGATGACGGCAGCGTTGTAGATCGCGTGCACGACCATCGGAGCGATCAACAGGCGTGAGCGCTCGTACGCCAAGGCAGCACAGAGCCCCAGCACGAACACCGGGATCATCGACATCGGCGGATGCACGATCGCGAACACCGCCGCGCTCGCAACGGCGGCCGGCAGCAGATCCATGGAGCGGCGGAGCCCCCCGAAAATGAGACCTCGGAAGATGAACTCCTCGAAGAGGGGTGCAGCGAGCACCCCCAAGGGCAGCATCCAACCGCCGAGCGAGAAGACGTCTCCTGGGCGTGCGTGCTGCGACCCATGTTCGAGAAGCCCGAGTTCATCGAGGCCCTGCAGGTAGGCGATGCCCGAAGCGGCCGCCACGATCCCGAAGATCGCTCCGGCACGCAACGCGTGCGGCCAGCGTGATCCGAGCAGCGCTGGGACGTTCGACACTTTGGCCCGCCACTGCGAGTAGCGCACGCCGGCGTACGTGAGGACCCCGGCCACGGAAAACGAGAGCGCGATCTCCGATCCACTCGGCGGTCCGTCCTGCCAATACAGCACGAGGCTTGTGATCATCTGCAGCACGAAGAACAGCATCGCAGCGATCAGACCGTCGGCGGTCGAAATGCGCGGGGGCGGGCTCGCCACGGGGTCGAGCAGATAAGGCAACTGGTCTCGAGCCTTCTGCCAGAGCGCCTGGGCCAAGAGCACGGACAGCACGATGAAGATCAGCGATTGCCACCAGTAAGCTGCGAAGAACGCGTAGCCATAGAGGCCGGCCAGGAGCATGTACAGGTACGAGTAAGTCAACTTCACCCGTTGTTGAGGCTCGTTCGCCTGCGGGTCGCAACCGAAGACGCCCAGCGCTACGGCAATGACCGAGTAGATCGGGACACCCAGGACAGTCATGGCCATCAGCCCGAGCGTGCCCACGTCCGCCTGTGAGCCGAACCCGAGAAGGAGGGCGAAGCCGATCACCGGATATGCAAGGGCCAGCACGCTCCATAGCCGCGCCTTGTCGCGCAGGATCGCCTCGATCGGGTGCGGAAACGTGTAGAGCAGCCACAGCGCACCGCCTTCGGCGGCGAGCGTCTGGAACGCGGAGAGCATCAACGCATAGGCGGCAACTCCGAAGACGCCGACAGCGACCGCCCGAGCGTCGGACCAGATCTGCGCGACCGAGTCCACGCGGCCATTGAGCATCCACTGCATGCCGATGATCACCACGGGCAGGACCAGCGTCTGCACCATGAAATTGCGGTCCCGCGCCAGCAGGGTCAACTCGCGTCGCTGCACCGGGGACAGCAGCGCCGAATGGCCCACCGCGGTGAGCCTGCGCTTCGAGCTTGCCGACGCGGCCCGGCCACTCTCGCGTGCTCCCGCGGCGGCAACGCCGTGAGCCAGGAACGTGCGCAGCACTTGCATGCCGGCGACGAGCAGCAGCAGCACTTCCGCGGCGAGCATTGCGGAGCGGGAGAGCGCGTCTGCCAGCGAAGAAGCGTTGATGGCCTGCAGCATCAATCCCGGCGGGCTCCAGCGGATCCAGTCGGGGACGTGTTGTGCGATCCGCAGAAGGAACTGACCTCCGAACGGCATGCCTGGCGAAATCACCAAATAGAAGACGAGGATGCCGGCGATCGAGATCAGGGCTTGCAGGTTGCGCAGCCGCGACGGCGCGAGCCGCAGACGCAAACCGGTGTCGACAAGCGTCTGCGCCATCGCCGTCAAGGAGAGCAAGGGCAGCGTTGCGACGAGTGCAACCGCGAGGGCGCTGTAGCGGAAGCCCGCCTCCCAGGCGAGCACGGTGCAAGTCGGCCATAGCGCCAGCAGGCCGAAGGAATTCGCGACCGTACGCTCTGCGATGCGACTCCACAGCAACGCGCCGGTTTCGGCTGGCAGCGTGACCAGCCATTCCAGGTCCCAATCGGCGCGCGTCAGCTCGCGCGACGCGAGAGTCATCAGCGTGCCGGCGAACATGATCAGCGCCACCTCGACCGACAGCACATGGGCCAAGGCCGGGCTGAAGGCCTGCCCGACGCCCAGCGGGCGGTGAGCGACCAGGCGTCCGAGGTGAACGACGGCGTCGCGGGCGAGATTGCCGAAACTCGCCGCCATTGCGAGCACGACGGCGGCCGTCAGCAACAGCGAGGTCGGCTTCTTGCGCCGCGTTCCCTTGCGCTTGTTCTTGCCCGCGCCAAGTGCGCCAGCCAGGTTGAGCATGCGACGCAAGCGCAGCCGCGTCAGCAGCCAGGCGACTCGCCACGCGGGCAGAACCGACGCGTTCACGCGGCGCGCGGAGGAGCTAGTCCCGGAGCCTCGTTGGGCTCTTCGGTCAAACGCAGAAAGATGTCTTCCAGCGACTCCGACGTCGTCCCCTCGCGGCGCAGCTCCGCCGCAGTCCCGGCGGCGACGAGGCGGCCGCGATCGAGGATGCCGATGCGGGTACATAGCCGCTCAGCCATGTCCAGCAGGTGGGTCGACACGAAGATGGTGCGACCCTCTCCGGCGATCGTCTTGAGTCGGTCCAGCACCTCGCGAGCTGCGCGAGGATCGAGGCCATTGATGGGCTCGTCGAGGATCAGCACGTCGGGTCGGTGCATCAGCGCGCACGCCAACCCGAGCTTCTTCTTCATGCCCATCGAGTAGTTGACGGCGAATTCGTCGGTCGCCTCGGTCAAACCCCATTCCTGGAGCGAGAGCTCGGCTTGTCGCGCCGCTTCGCCGCGGCGCAGGCCATGCATTTCGCCGACGAACTGGAGGATCTCGCGCCCGCGCAGGTAGTCGTAGAAAACCGGGTTGTCCGGAAGATAGCCAACGAGCTTTTGTACTTGGGCGCGCTCGCGGTGACAGTCGAGGCCACCGATCGTCACGCTCCCTGCGGACGCCACCAGAATGCCCATCATCATGCGGATGGTGGTCGTCTTGCCGGCGCCGTTCGGACCCAGGAAGCCGAAGACCTCGCCGCGCTGCACCGTCATGGTCAAGGGCTGGAGCGCATCGAAGGCTCCGTACGATTTGCTCAGCGACCTGAAGTCGATCATGCTTTGACTTCCTCGCGCGTATTCTCCCTTCGACGCCTCTCCATTCGCCACTGTCCGTGCGACGAAGGTCGTGGGCGATTGTTGGCGGCATGGCAGCACTTCGAGGGCCGGCGCATCGCCCCCAAGGGGGATCGGCAGAGAAGCGCGCGGTGGATACGGTTCTCGGCCGCTTCACGTATCGGGCGCACGCGACCGGATGGCCTCGTGCAGTCCATGGGCGTCACATCCATGCAGTTGCGACTCGCCTTCCTAACCGCATGTTTGATCGCGTGTTCGTCAGCGAACGCTTCGCGTCGCTGTCATGACGCAGCGCTGCCCCCGGAGCAGCGCTGGAACGGCGGTGTCTCTTACTCTTCGCCGGCGCTCGATCGCTTCTACGATCTTTCCGGCCAAGTCTCCGCTGCGTACCGGGACGGCGACTACGCGCTGGCGGAATCGCTGGCTCTGGAGTACCTCGAAACCGCCAAGCAGTTCCCGTGCAATTGGAACTACGGCAACGCTGTGCACAACGCGAACGTGATCCTGGGGCTGACAGCACTTCGGAGGGGTCGCAAGGCAGAGGCGGTCGTCCATCTGTACGCTGCCGGCGAGACGCCCGGCTCGCCTCAGCTGGACACCTTCGGTCCCTCGTTGCTACTTGCGCGCGAGCTGGCGCAGGTGGGTGAGTACAAGGCCGCGTCCGACTATCTCAGCTCGATCCGGCGTTTCTGGAAGGCGACCGACCGGTCCATCCTCGCGTTCGAGTTCCCGCTGTTTGCCGATCCGGATCCCTTGCGGACATGGATCAGAGAGCTGGACAACGGGCGGGTTCCGGATTTCGGTGCCCCATTCAACATGAATGCCCCGTGAGATCATGAACAGCCATTGAGGAGCCAGGCAATGCAGTTCGGTACTGCTCGCGTTCGCAGCCCTTTGCACGCGCTGCTCGTCGTCGCTCTCGCAAGCGTTGCCGTGCCGGCGTATGCAGACGAACCGATCCCCGTCTCGTCGTTCTTCTCTCAGCCGGAGATCGGCGACGTTCGCATCTCGCCGTCCGGCAAGCACATCGCGCTCACCGTGCCCGGGCAAGAGGGTCGACTCGCGCTCGCAGTGCTGGCCACCGACGAGCTGAAGACGCCTGTCGTGGTGGCGAGCGATCGCCGGGTCGACATCCGGTCCTTTCGCTGGGTCAACGACGATTGGCTGGTGTACGACCTCATCGACCTGCAGTCCGGCGGCGGCGACCAGCGCTTCGGCTCAGGGCTCGCCTCGGTCAGGCGCGACGGCGGCCCATCGCGAGTGCTCATCGACCCGGCCTGGCGTTGGGCCCGGTCGCAAACAGGCACCCACATTTCCTCGCAGTCGCTCGACTGGCGCAGCATCCTGCTTGCGGTGCCGACGAACGGCGGCAACGAGGTGATCGCCGGAGAGCGTCGGTTCAATGACATCGGCGAGATCGTTTCGATCACGCCGAAGCGGGTCGACGTCACGACCGGTCGCGTCACGGATACCGTCATCGGCTACCCGGCAGACACCAGTGGCTGGGTCTTCGACGAGGATGGTGTCGCCCGCGTCGCAGCGGTCTACCGCGACGGCATGGCCGAGTTCTTCTGGCACGCGAAGGCCGGCGGGGAGTGGCGATCGCTCGCGCGCATGCCGTATTTGAAGCTGTCGTGGCGTCCAGTCGCCGTCGACTCTTCGGATACGCTGTACGTGACGAGGTCGCAGCGGGATTCCACCTCGGCGCTGACACGCTTCGACTTCAAGAGCAACTCTCCGGAATCGGAGCCCATCGTTTCCGCCCCCGGCTTCGACTTCTCGGGTCGGTTGCTGATCGTCGAAGGCAAGGTCGTCGGCATTCGGATGCAGACCGACGCCGAGACGTCGATCTGGTTCGACGCGCATCGCAAGGCGCTGCAGGAAATCGCGGACAAGCGCTTCCCGGGCCGGGTCAACCGCATCAGCTGCGAGCGCTGTACCGACGACGCCGCGGTGCTCGTGCACTCGTTTTCGGATCGCGCTCCGGGCGAGTTCTGGATCTACCGTCAAAGGACGCGCGAGTGGGCCTCGGTGGGCAGCGTGCGGCCCGCGATCGACGCGCGACGGATGGCAACCCTCGACCTTCATCGCATCCAGGCGCGCGATGGCGAAGACCTGCCGGTCTGGGTGACGACGCCTCCGCAGAAGACAGACCGACCCCGGCCGGCGGTCGTCCTGGTTCACGGCGGTCCGTGGTTGCGGGGGACGCAATGGAAGTGGGACGCCGAAGCGCAGTTTCTCGCGTCGCGCGGCTTCGTTGTGATCGAGCCCGAGTTTCGCGGCAGCACGGGCTTTGGGTTCGACCACTTCCAGAAGGGCTGGAAGAACTGGGAGACGACGATGCAGGACGACGTCGCCGACGCCGTGCGCTGGGCGGCCAGCAAGGGCATCGCCGACCCGAAGCGGATCTGCGTTGCCGGCGGCAGCTACGGCGGGTACGCGACCTTGATGGGAGCGATCCGGTATCCGGAGCTGTATCGCTGCGGCGTTGCCTTCGTCGCCGTCACCGATCCGAGATTGTTGTTCGCAAACAGCTGGGTGAACGACTACGACCGTGAGATGCGCGAGTTCTCAACGCCGATGCTGCTTGGCGACCCCGTCAAGGATGCCGAGTTGCTGAGAAAGGCCGCCCCGGCCGAACGTGCCGCCGAGATCCGGATACCGATCTTCCTGGCATTCGGAGCTCAGGACCGGCGTGTGCCAATCGAGCACGGCATTCGCATGCGCGAGGCGCTTCGTGCCAACGGCCATGAGCCCGAGTGGATCGTCTATGGCGACGAAGGCCATGGCTGGCTGCGGGCAGACAACCGGATCGACTTCTGGACGCGCGTCGAGGCGTTCCTGACGAAGAACTTGCGCTAATGCCGAGCACCGCCCGCCTCACGGCTTCTCGTAGATGGCATAGATCAGCGCACCGCCTTCGAGACTCGACACGACGGCGTCGCGGTCGGCTTTCGAGAAGACGAAGCAGCCGTCGCTGAGGCCGGGTCGCCACGCCTTCTTCCCTTTCGACGGCTCGGGCTCCATGTACTTGGCCGCGTGAATCACGATGAATCGCGACCGGGCATTCGAGTTCGTCGGCGAGAGGCCGTCCATGCGCATCGCGAGCCCCGGATAGACCGCGCTGATGTAGGTCTCGGCCGTCCGGTAGAGGCCGAGGCTGCTGGTGTTGCTGTCGGGAACGTTGGAGAACACCTCCGCGTAGCCGTCGTTGCGCGGGCCTTCGGACGCGTGCCCGTGCGCCACCCGGAAGCTCTGCAGCACGCGCCCGCTCATCCGGTCGACGAGATGGAATCGCGGCGTGCTCGAGTGCGGCGAGAAGTCCAGCACGGCGGCTCGCGGATGGTCGGACGGCTGCCGCAGCACGAACTCGATCGCGCGCGCCACCGCGGGGGAAATCTGCGGGTTCAGGCGGGCGATCATGTCGGCGGACAGCACATCGTCCGGCGCGCTCGGCGCGACGGGCGGGATCGTTTGCCGTGGTGCGTCTCGGGGCGGCTGCGGCGAGCTGCAGCCGCAGACCGCCCCGACGAGCGCGACGACGGCCGCGCGTCGGAGCCAATGGAAGTCGTTTCGCTGCATCGCCGTTTCATCGCCCCTCGAGCGTGATTCTCGCTGCGCGGGTGCCGGCGCGGGGCAGCGGCACGCAACCGGGTCGACCTCAGGGTCAGCCGAGTCGTGCGACAACGCGAGAGGAGCCGCACCAGGCCCGGCGCCATCCGACATGACAAGAACAACAACCTGCTGCGTCGCCTTGCTGGCTGCTGCCTGCATCGCGACCTCTTCCGCGTGGGCGCAAGGCACTTCCGCGCAGGCCGCCGCGAGCGCGTCCGCGGCCACGCCGATCGCGGCGATTCCGCTCTCCGACGTCGTCGGGCAGGCCGAGAGCGCTGCTTCGACGCTGAGCGAGATCGCGGCCGACGCGTCGCCGGATCCGGCGACGCAGACGATCGCGCGCGACCTGCCGGCGCTGACCGACGAGATCGACGCCAGGCTCGACGAGACGGCGCAAACCGTCGAAGGCTCGACCTCGCTCGACAAGCTCAGGAGCTTCGAGGCGGACTGGAGAACCTTGACGAAGGATCTCGCGCCCTGGCGAGATCGGCTCGGTGCCCGTGCGCGCAAGCTCGAAGACGACCTCGGCCGCCTCGGGCCGCTGAGCGAACGCTGGCAGAACACGCTCGAGCAGTTGCGCGGCGCCCAAGCGCCGGCGGAAATCCGTGCGCGCGCCGAAGCGATCCTGGCGTCGGTCGGCAGCGCAGGGCGGGCGATCGCGGTCGAACAGTCGCGCGTCCTGCAACTCGAAAGCAGGGTCGCCGAGCAACAGCGCCGCGCCGACGATGCAGTGAAGACGATTGCGGCACGGCGCGATGCCCTCGTCGGCCATCTCCTCGTGCAGGACGGGCCTCCGATCTGGAGAGCGGAGCTGTGGACGCAAACGGGGTCGCGCAAGAACATCCGCGATTCGGTCCGGGCGCAGGCGCAGGGGTTGAGCGCGTTCGCCGCGCGCAACGCCGATCGGCTGATCGTGCACGGCGTCGTCTTCGTGTTCTTCGCGGCGGCGCTGCTCTATCTGCGCCATCGGGCACGGCCGCTCGTCCAGGCGAATCCGCAGCTGGCCGAGCCGGCGACCGTCTTCGAGCTGCCCGTCTCGACCGCGCTCATCCTCGCGCTGCTCGCCAACTCGCGCATCTACCCGCAGACGCCGCAGATCCTGAGCGCGATCTTCGGTGCGATCGCGCTCGTCCCCGCGGCGATCATCCTGCGGAGGCTGTTCGCACGCACGCTCTATCCGCTGCTGTACGCGCTGGTCGTCTTCTTCTTCATCGATCAGCTGCGCGCGATCGCGGAAGGCGCGCCGCCCCTCACCCGGCCGCTCTTCGTGCTCGAGATGCTGTGCGGGTTCGCGTTCTTCGTCTGGTTCCATGCGACGCGGCTCCGACGCGAGCCGCCGCCCGAGGACATGCGGCGCGGGCACGTCTACCGGATCGTCCGTAGGGGCTCGCTCGTCGTTCTCCCGTTCTTCGCCGTCGCCGTCGTCGCGAACGTGCTGGGGTATGTGAACCTTTCGACGCTGCTCGGCGGCGGAGTGCTGCGCAGCCTCTATGCGGCCGTGGTCCTGTACGTCGTCTTCCGGATCTTCGACGCCTTCGTCGCGTTCGCGCTGCGCTTCCGTCCGCTGAACCTGCTCCACATGGCGCGCAATCGCGGGCCGCGGATTCGCCACAAGTTGCGCCGGCTCGCGCTTTTCGTCGTCGCAGCCGTGTGGGTGACGGCGACGCTCGAGTTCTTCACGCTGCGCGCCGCCGTGTTTCGTGTCGCCGGCGACCTGCTGGGGGCCGAGCTGACCCTCGGCTCGCTGCGCATTTCGGCGGGCGACGTGATCGTCTTCTTCCTCGTCGTCTGGCTGGCGTTCGTGCTCTCTCGGATCGTCCGCTTCGCCCTCGAGGAAGACGTCTTCCCCCAGCTCTCGCTGCCGCGCGGCGTGCCGTACGCGATCTCGGCGATGGTCAACTACGCCATCCTCCTGATCGGCTTCTTCTTCGCCGTGAGCGCGGCCGGATTCGACCTGACGCGAATCACCGTGCTGGTCGGCGCATTCGGCGTCGGCATCGGGTTCGGCTTGCAGACGATCTTCAACAACTTCATCTCGGGGCTGATCCTGCTGTTCGAACGGCCGATCGAAGTCGGCGACGAGATCCGGGTCGGCGACGCGGCCGGGATCGTGCGGCGCATCGGCATCCGCGCGAGCCGGATCCGACAGTGGGACAACTCCGAAATGATCGTCCCGAACAGCAGGCTGATCAGCGACAACGTCAAGAACTGGACGTTGAGCGCGGGAAAGCGCGGCGTCGAGATCCCGGTCACCGTCAACTCCGGCGACGACATTCAGCACGTGGTCGCGCTTCTCGTCGACACGGCGAAGTCGAACCGGCTCGTCGCCGACGACCCGCCGCCGGAGGTCTTGCTCGGCGACGTGGCGCCGCCGCCGACGCTCAACCTCAAGCTGCGCGCGTGGACCGCGCAGGCGGACAAGGTCACGCGGCTCACGAGCGAGCTCGCGCTCGGCGTCAGCAAGGCGCTCGCCGAGAACGATCGCAAGCGTGCGGCCTA
>Ga0157369_10010625_pt1 | contig 10479 bp, 10 predicted proteins | sample C25metaG_FD_113461 | JGI IMG/M metagenome (GOLD analysis project Ga0157369, IMG submission 113461) | Corn rhizosphere microbial communities from Kellogg Biological Station, Michigan, USA - C2-5 metaG | ecosystem: Host-associated > Plants > Roots > Rhizosphere > Soil | place: USA: Michigan...
CCTCATGCCTGACCGCGACCACCAGCCCAATGCTTTCCTGCGACGCGCGCGCGAGCCGCTGCATCTCATTGCCGCTCGCTTCGACGAGCAGAGAATTCACATCGAAGCCAAGCGCGAGTTGCAAGCTGATCGGACCGGGCGCGTAGTATCCGGCGTTTTCGGCGACAAAACCCCAACGCTTGAGCAGCGCGATCTGACGGTACAGCGTGCTTTGCGCAAGCCCGGTCACGGCTAGCAGATCTTTGACCGACATGGCCTTGCCATGACTGGCGAGCGCGGCCAGCACCAGCAACACCCGTTCGGCCCCTGTCACACCCTGTTCCACGTTCACGATCACGCCATCCACAATCCATCAAGAACTCAGAATGCCAGACCATTCTCGAATTTCAAAAAACATATTCCCATTGGATGGGAATAAAAGGGGAGGGATTTCCCGAGGAAGGGGCGTCGGCGGTGCGAGATAGTTCTGGCGCGGGACTGGCCGTGGCGTTGAAAAGGGAACGATAGAGAACGGGCCGGGTTATTTCCCGAACTCTTTTTCGACCGAGGCAGCTATCCGGCGCGCCCGGCTTTGATCGGCTTCTAAGCCTCGAGGACATCGTACAAACACGGGATACGCAAGCGGACCGCATGTGTCGCGATCTAACCCACAGCGCCAGACGAAGAGTTGGGTCCGAACCACCGAACGCCGCGCGCACCTCTGTCTACCATTCGCACTAATCGCCATTAAAAATTCAATATTTTCAAGTGGTTGTGTGATCGCTTGGCGAGGTGCCACCGGATGGCACGCCCTTTGCCTTAATCCTCATCAAGGAGTGCCGACACCCTCAAAGTCACTCTGACATCCTGACTGACTAACTTACGCTTGGAGAATTGAAATGAACACGCTAGTAATCAAGGACCTCCCCGTCGCCGTTGAGATGGATCGTACTGCCATGACCGCCGTCAGCGGCGGCAGGTTGCCGCAGCAGATCGTGAACATCATCCAGGCCGTTTCCGACTACGCAAATGACGCTCCTACGCAGCACAGTTTTACTGGCAGTGGGGCTTCTGTGACGTACTAACAGAAACACGGTGATTTCGTATCTCAAGGCCCCCGCCAACGAGGGGCCTCTTTGAATTCGCTTCCGGTGACTTTAACTGCGCTGCACCGATACCGATCGTTCAGCCTCAACTCGACGGCGTGTCGTGAGCGTTAGCATTCTTTCCGAGGGCCATTGCGAGCGTTTCCTCGTCCACGATCGATGAGGTAACCGGGCTTGCGATTCCTCACCAAGCGTGCACCTCAGCGGAACCTCGGATCGATGTCTATTTTTTACGCAGACGTTCACTCACGAGGCGAGCAATGGCCGCCGGCGCCTGCTCGGGTATGGCGAAAACCGAGCTGATGTTGATCTCGCAGAGGACGTAAGTATCCTCGCCCGATTCGGTGCGCGGCCCATAGAGAAAGTCGGCATCCCAGATAATCGGCAGCGAAGCGCTATCGATGTTCAGGAGTTCCATCATTTGCGGTGTCCATTCGAGTTCCATTTTCGCTCTGAGGGCCTGGAACGGTTCGGCCGAGGCAGGGTACATGATACGTGGCCCGGGCTGCGCAGCGTCGGAGTCGGGGCCTTCCGGCGGCGGTATCAGTGCCTTGATCAACTGGTGTCCAAACCCGACAACCCTGTCGGTTCCCATGTAGCAGCGAATCATGCCGTCGGGCAGGCGGGACTGAAAGGGTTGGTCAACAATGCAGCCATCGGGCGTGAGGTATGCCTCGCAGCGCGCCATGAAATCGTGAAGCGTCGTCTCTTCAGGCATGCTTCCTCGGAGTGCATGCAGAACTCGAACCACTACGGTGTCGCTGCCCATCGGCGAGATTTGCTCGACTTTCCAGACCCCTTGACCTCCATTGCCCCTGTTTTGTTTGAGCACGCGCGGTCCTGCCGATTGCAACCGGAACGGGAACTCGGACTGAAACGCAGATTTGCCTGGATATAGATGGGTATCCGTTCCCCAGCCGAGATGCTTGGTGCGATGTAGAACTTCCTTGACGCCCATCTTCAGGATAACGTCAGGGTGGGCGCTGACCCAGGGTCCGCGCGACGCCACCTCTCGCAACATCGCATCGAGAACGACTCGCGTCTGTCCGTCGTGAATCGGATCGACCCATACCAGTACGCCATCGACATTCAGGAGTTGCTCACGCACTTCGTCTACCATCTCATCGGAATAGACGGCGGGTTCCGCCTGGATGCCGATCGCCGTCAGTTCTTCGAAGATGCGATAAAAGCGATTATTCCCCGGTGTCGCACTTTTACGCGTCTCAAGATCGCCGCGCCACAATACGGCCACCTTGCCCGTTTCAGTTTGACTCATCTCATCCTCCAGCGACTCGGCCAACTGACGAAGTGTTTAACCGCCCCGAGTGGGCCACGACTGCCTCAGCCTTGCGGTGCCATGATGCGCAACGTCGCCTGTCCCTGAACATCCTTGAGCGGGAAGTAGGCACGATGCGTCGACTCATCCACCGCGACGACATGCGCGTTAGGGCCGACGCGGCCGTCGCCGATCTTCGACACGTTTCCAGCGTCGGCTTTGAACAGCGACACGATGCCGGCTTCGCCCGCGACGTAGAGCAGATGCAGTTGTGGGTCGAAGGCCAGGACGTCCGGATCTTGACCAACGCCGAAGGACGACGTCACTCGCATCGTGCGCATGTCGAGCACAAGCAGCTTGTTATTGCCTTCACACGCGATAAAAGCCAGCCGCTGTTGGGGTTCTATCAGTAACCCGTGATTGCCCTGCGCGCCTGCCAGATCGATCCGTGTGATGATCCGGTCCGTGGCGGGATCGATTTCGAGTAGTTGGCGCCGGGATTGCACATTCACAAAGATATGTCGGGAAACCGGATCGTATTGGGTATTGCCGACTTCACCGCCGAGCGGGATCGTTGCAAACCGCGTGTTAGAGCGAACGTCGATCACCGTCTCGGTGTCGCCCGTTTCGTCGGATACATAGAGCTTGTGCGCATCGGGCGCGTAGGCCATGCCGTCCGGGTAGCTGCCACCCGGCATGCGAGCGACGATCTTTAGTGTGGCTTCATCGATCGCGACAATCTCATTTGAACCGGTGGCCGACGCATACACGCGTGATAGTGCTGGAATCGCTAAAACACCATGCACTGAGGCCACGTCCGGAATCCGGGCGATCACACGCGCTGCACGCGTGTCGAACACGACCACCTCGCCGTCGCCCAGATGGGCAATGAATAGCAGGTGGCGCTCCTGGTCAAGGCTTGCGTAGTCGAGACGGGTCGGCTGTCCGCCAAGCGGCACGTCGGAGAGATGTTTTAACGGCAGGCTGCCCGTTTTAAGGCCGTCGTCCGCCCCTGATGCAGAGAACACCGCGCCTCCCAGCGCGGCAGCGATAGCGCACGCGGCAGCAAGCAGCCAACGAGCATCAGGCCGATTCCAAAGTGCGTTCGTGATGCGAGTTTTCATCCGTGTGTCCTGTTGCATCAAACGTGTCTGTGCATTTCAACGACTGGAATGGGACTTCCCGGCTCCGCTGGATTTCCTTGAAACCCGGTGATCAACCGACCATGAGCCGCTGCTGGCGCCCAGCAACTCGCTAAGGAGCAGCACTATGCCGAAATACATTGCGCCATAGCCCCAGTCGCCGTGAGGCACGATGACGCTGCTCACCGCATCCCGCAGCCAGGTCAATGAGTTCGCGGAATTGGCCACTGCCCGCACGGCGAAGATGGCGACGGTCGGATACCCCGCCAGCCTTGTTCCCAGCCCGGCAATGAAACTCAATCCCGCGAGAATCTCGACCGCGCGAAGGATCGTGCCGATGGCAACGGTGCCGAATGACAACGAGCTTGCCCGTCGCGGGATGGTAACCAACGACACCCCAGCCGGAGGCTTCTACAGCAATCGTCGCGGCAACCAGTTGTGCCTTGAACTTTGCATAGGAACCGAAATTCCTGTCTATGATCTTTGCCAGGTTTCCCTTCGGCTCACCACCTTTCCCCGAGATGCTGGTCCAGTAAATGGTGTGCAGCCCCGGCTCTTCTGCGGCGCGTACGGTTTGTGCCTGGGTCAGCATGATTCCCGCGTCGAGCGCAGCGGAGTCTTGCAGGAAGGTACGCCGTGTTGCCATGATGACGACCCTTGTAGGATGCGCGCACGCGGCTGCCTTCAGAAGGCGTGCTAATGGATAAGCGGATAGACAGCCAGACCAAACAGGGCGGCCGCAACGACAATGACCGGCTCCTGCAGCTTCCTGAAACGCCAGAGCAGCAAGAGCGTCACAAGAGCAAGCACAACAGTCGGCCAGTCGACGATCGAGCGCCGCGCGATGACAATGACTGAGCCCGTGATCGCGCCCACGGCCGCCGCCGTAATGCCGTCGACGAACGCCTTGACGGCCGGTAACTTGCCGTACTTTTTGAAGTACGGCGCGGGCAGCACCGTGAACAGATAGCAAGGCAGGAAAGTCCCGAGTGCGGCGATGCAGGCGCCCGGGAATCCGGCGACGAGATAACCGATGAAGCCAACCGTAATCACGACTGGCCCCGGCGTGATCATCGCGACGGCCACCGCATCGACAAACTGTTTGTCGTTGAGCCAGTGGTGTTCGGTCACGACCCCGCCGTAGAGGAAGGGTACGATTGCGAGTCCCGAGCCGAACACGAACGCGCCGGCCTTGGCGAAGAACAGACCGATCTGACCGAGCAGCGGCAGGTCAAGACCACTCAGGACACCGCTCGCACCCGGTGCCTGCGTTACGGCAAGCGCATTCAATCCGCCCTTGCCAAGCCATTGCGGGGGAGCACGCCAGAACCAGTTGAGCAGCCCGCCTCCGATGAACAGCCATGCGATCTCGGATTCAGTGATCACGGTGACGACAGCGAGCGTCAGGAATATCGCCCACAGCAGTCTGTCTTTGCCGATGGTCTTCCTGGTCAGCCTGTACGCGCTCATCGCGATGATTCCGACCACCGCGGCGCCTACGCCATAGAAGACAGCCTGCATCCAGGAGAGTCCGCCAAACTGCGCGTAGGCCCAGCCAAGCGCTACAACCATCAGGAACGACGGCAGGACGAACGCGATACCGGCCACGCTTGCGCCGACGACGCGGTAGTGCACGTAGGCGAGGTAGATGCCAAGTTGTGCGGCGAGAGGCCCTGGCATCATTTGAGCCAGCGCCAGCCCCTCCTTGTAGTCCTGTTCGCTGATCCAGCCCCGGCGCTCGACGAGGTCGCGGTGCATATAGCCGACCAGCGCCACCGGACCGCCAAAACCGAAGGTGCCGAGCCGCAGCATGTAAAGGACCATCTGGCCGAGCGTGTAGCCGGGCGCGGGCGCTGTCGTGGTGTTCATCAACGGCCCTCAGCGCTGCTAATTTTCTTGCTCGATGCGAAGTGCGCGTAGATCGAATCCAGTACGTGCCCCATCTCGTCGAGCAGTCGGTCGTCGTCCAACGCGCGCTGCCGTGCGCCGGCCATCACCGCTTCGAAGCCGATCGCCTCGGGCACCGGTGCGCCGCCGACATCCAATGCGTGCACCATCTCACCGAGCCGCAGCAGCGCGGGGTCGTCGTCGAGACCAAAACTCACGAGCAGCACCTCGAACGTCACGCGCTCACCCACGTGCGTAAAGGCGGCGCCGTCGAAGTCGAAGCCGAGCGCGTCCGTCGGGCAGGCCTCCGGCGACACGAGCCACAGGAAGCGCGCCTGAGGATCGATGAAGCGACGGATCAGCCATGCGCTCGCGACGCGGTCGACCCATAGCCGTTGCCGGGTTGCCCACGTGCGGGCCTGATACTCGTCGCGCCGTAATGGCTGGATGGCCCGCTCGGCCGCATGCGGCTCACCCGGCGACAGGACTGTATCCGCGAGCGCTACAAAGTCTTCCCAGGCGATTTCAGCGTCGGTCGACGCGGCGCCCGGGAAGTAGTCGATCGTCCGGATCGCGTCATAGTCCTTGCGCAGGCGACGTAGAAGGCGGGTGATCTCCGCTGGTGCCTGGCCTCCCAGCGTTTTCCGAGCGGCTCCCAGTGACGCGACAAACATACCGTAATCGTCGTTCCGATCGAACAGTGCGCGGAAGTCCACTTCCTGCGACGGGTGCAGGCTTTGTGCCCGCAGCAGATGGGCGGTGCCGCCGGCTTCGTCGATGCTGCCGGCGAGCTCGCGCAGCATGTCTTCGCGCTCTGCGGTATGCGGCAGCAGGTAGATGCCGTCGCGCAGGACGGCGCACCCCTTCGCTTTCAGCGCCCGCCACGCCCGCATGCGCGCGGTGGCGTTCTCGGTGGGAAAGGTCAGGACCAGTACGGCCCAGGTGGTCAAGGTGCTCATGTAAAGTAAACTACGCGCATGTAGCGTCCTTTACAAATTTTTTATTTTGACTTCGGCGGAGCCGTATTGGCCCGTTATGGAATTGAATTCTGACGTCAGGCGCACGAAACAAGAACTCCCTCGCGGCCTCAGTGGATGTGGCGGTGATGAATATCGGGGAAATGCGCGTGCGTATGGGTAACAGGCGTGTGTCGGTGGAAATCGAAGAGCCGGGCAATGTCTCCCTGACTGACAGCGCCTCCCGTCATCGACCGTTCCGCCTCAACTCGACGGCGTGTTGTGAGTGTGAGCATTCTTTCCGAGGGCCATTGCGACCGTTTCCTTGTTCACGATCGATGAGGTGATCGGCCTTTCGGTTCCTCACCAGGCGTGCTCAACTTTTCTCCTCGCAAGACAAGTGGCATCAGGCGCCTTTGTCTACCAAAATTCCGAACAGAGCGTGAACGAGGAGAATGACGTGGGACGGGTCACCAGGATTCTTTTTATCGCGGCGCTAATCGTATTGACAGCTTGCCTCGTAGTTGGGACGCGGACATTCGTATGGCACGGCATCGATTACGAATTTGCTCCGAAATGGATAAACCTTCAGCACTGAGCACTTTTTTTCGACGGTTGGCCAGCTTGCGGCGCTATTGGTAGCTGCGTTTGCCAGCCTGTCAGGAATTTCCGTGTCAATTGACGCTGAATGGCAACGCCAGCATTGTCTTGGTCGCACTCGCCGCGGTTCCAGTCATTGCGGGCGGCGTCCAGCGATACACCACGATGCTTGAGTCGTTATAGTTGTCCTTCGTGATCTCATATTCGCCGGTCGACCGTCGATACGCCCGAAGTCCGTACATCGAATCCACGTCGTTACCCACGTCGACCATGTTCGGATTGCTATTCGCGAGCGTGATATCGAGCTTACCGGTCGTGAGGTTAAAAGCATCGACATTCGGGACGGTGTGAACGTAGCCGACAAACAGATAATTACCGGCGGCCACAATTGATTTTGGATTTGCGCCGGTAATGTTGATGACCGGGTTCGGCGTGGTCCTGTTTCCGGCCAGCCAGCCGTGATACACCTCGACGCGCTGCCCCACCGCAGTCCAGTCCGTGCTGCCGGTTGCCCCTTGCGTGAGAATCATCGTGTCGCTTTCGGGCAGGTAGATGATCCGGGTAAGTTGCGAGATGGTGCGCGGGATCGGCATCGTGATCGCGGCGCCCCAGACCGGTTTGCCACTCGAATCGAAACCTGTCAGTGGGTAGTGTGAAATGACATTGGTCTTGTCGAGACCCGCCCAGATATCGCCCCTGCTATCCAGACAGAAACCGTTGCGCACGCGGGCCGTCGTGGCGAAGGCCGTTCCCGGCAACGCGCCATCAGGAATCGCAATGTAGCCGCTCGCCGGGTTGAAGTGGAAAAAGTAGAAGGTATCGGGGTTCTGACTCGCGGCGACGAGTATCCGGTGCCCTCTCACGCTGGCGATCTGCGCGAAATGTTCGCCACGTTCGTGGTCGGCAAGATTGATCCGCGGATCGGCCGGATAGGTGATCGGATCGATTGTGTTGGCAACCAAGGTGCCGCCCACGGTTCCCGAATAGATGTTCATTCCGCCGTAGAAAATCGCCCCGTCGGTGGCCGGATCCGGAGCCGCGTTGCCCTCGAAGTTCACAGATTGGAGCTGCCAGCGTAGAACTCCGGTCCCGTCGTATGCATGGATATCGGTGCCGCCGTTACGGCCGAGGTCCCATGACCCTCCCCATGGATTGTTCAGGACGTAGAGATTGCGCGCGGAATCCCTGCCGATGCCGGTGACGCGCGTAAAGCGCTTATCGCCCACTTGCCCTTTTATGCCATTGGCCGTACTGAGAAAGCCGCCTTGAACACCGAACGTCCCCGCGGCATACGGCGTGCCGGACACGTCATAGATCTTGATGTTCATATCCGGCCCTTCGTCGCCGATCCATAGCTGGTCGCTCGTCGCATCGAAGTACAGCGAAGCGGGCCGCGCATTAGCCGGCAACTGGATGGTGTTCCGGCGCTCCCCGCTGGGACCTAACTGGATCACGGCGCCCAGGCTCTGTTGTGCGACCCAGACGTTTCCAGCTGCGTCTACCGCTAATGCGCCCGGCTCTGCCACGCTGATATCGTGCAGCCAGACACCGGACGTCGTAAACACGCGCACGCGATTGCCGGGGAAATCGCTCGCATATAGCAGCGAGCCGGACGTCGCGAGTCCGGTGACGACATCGGCCAGGCGTTCGGTGGTCGTCGCGCTGACGGTGATGAGCAGGTCGCGCGTACGGCTGGTCCGGTTGTATCGGCCAACCTTACCGCTACCGTAAGCGGCGCTGAACTGCAGCGCAGCGAATAGCGAGGTCGAGTTACCGGTGATCGCGCCACCCTGAAACTCGCCGTGTGCCCCGATCGAACCGATGTTCCGGGCGTTCTGATAGATCGCAATGCCGCCTTCGTTTTCATCCCACATCGACGATGTGTAGATCACACCTTCGGGTGCGACCCACATCGAGCGGGCCACGTTGCCCACTCGAGTAGTGCCCGTGCCATGGGTGTTGGCAACCCATCCGGTCGAGTATTGAGCATCACAGACCGACACAGCTGCTGCGCCAAGCATTGCTGCGACGAACGCGGTACAGAGTCTTTTGAGGAGCATGGGGTATGTATCGAGCGATCGCACGCCGTCCATCACAGGCGCGCATTGTGCGGTGTTGCCAACACTGGCAACCTTGTAGTCCGGACCCTGACGATTGGAAAGAGTGCCTCGCGCGGCGGGCGACGTGACACGTCGAATTGATGTGGGATATTGTCCGGGTTAACGGCGGTGCGCGGCACGAGTTGAGCGAATTTTCAGCTGGATCGTCAGCATGGCTCCGACCACGCTGACGACTCGCATGAACTGTGTGGGCAACAAGCGGTTTAGCAAGACGGTTGTCAAAAGTCCGTGCTGTCCGGGTATTACGCCGAAGGCAGAGCAGCCTCCGCAGGTAATCCTAACTTCACGGACCGCGGACTGTCCGGCTGGCGAATTTTTAATGTGATCTGTGTGCAGGGCCGTCGGCAGATACGGACATGCTTTCAACGGCCATCGGCGGGCCAGACGAGCGCGCAGCCGATTCTTCCTCGCGCGACCCGGTTTCGTGAAGCTGGCAAAAATACAGGCGTACTTCAAACTGTGTCTGTAACTCCGCGCGGCGGTGAACGTCGCGCGGCGCCATCAAACATTCTCCGTCAGTTACCACCGCCATAGAGCGCGTTCAACCGATCCAATGTGCCGTCCTTTTGGGCACGCCATAATTCCTGATAGACCTCAGAGCGGGTCTTTCCGACGTGTGCACCGCTCTCACTGCCACCCGCGAAAACGCCGCCCACTGCGTCCGAAGTCATCGCCGCGTTGCTATTGGTTGCCGCGCTGGACGTATCCGCGTTTTCATCCGAATAGGCGAGCGTGGCGCCAAACGTCAGGACGGCAACTGGAATGAGGGTAAGGATCTTCATCGTATTCTCCAGAGAGTACGTAGATATGCTTCGGCGCAGCCCAAAATGCGCGCGGCAGGCGCCGGGCTCGGTGCCGGGGCAAGAAAGAACGTCAGACGGTTCTGGGCGAACGGCACGCAAATGGATTACTGAATCGGGACGTTATTTATTCCCGTGCCGTCGTCCTGTTTGTGAGGTCATGGCCACCCGAGCAAGCGACCGCTGACGGTCAACTTATGTTTCAAACTGCTTACTATTTCGATTTGCTGTCGATGGTACGTTCCTCGGCACTAATGGAAACGAATGGCGCCCACGCACAGGGAATTATTAATGGGACCTGCACGCTTTACGAATCACATGCAGAAAAGTATTCAGAATCCTTCGCTTGCATTACCGGCCCTCGTTTTCACGCACGCATGAAAGGTCTGACTATCAGATTCAAGCCTGCGGCACGTGGCGGCGATACGGCAGCGTAGAGTTAGTGGACAGGCTGTTGGCTTACCAAAGGAGCGCGAGTGAATCCCGGAATCGCGGATTTTTAGAAGCCGGGTGATTCCCGGCTCGTCATCAGATGCTCTGAGATCGCGTGCGTCCGGATGGCGGCCAGGATAACGAGGGGAGGAAACGCGATTGCCTCGCGTGCGCCGCAGGA
>Ga0157369_10010628_pt1 | contig 10477 bp, 7 predicted proteins | sample C25metaG_FD_113461 | JGI IMG/M metagenome (GOLD analysis project Ga0157369, IMG submission 113461) | Corn rhizosphere microbial communities from Kellogg Biological Station, Michigan, USA - C2-5 metaG | ecosystem: Host-associated > Plants > Roots > Rhizosphere > Soil | place: USA: Michigan...
CATCTCTGCGCGCAAGTTCTCCCAAAATGTAGTGCGCACCAGCATTGGTAGGATCGATCGTAATTTCCTTGAGAAACTCTTGCCTGGCTCGTTCCGCGGCTTCAGGCCCGGCATCGGGGCGCGAAAGAAGAAGCCTTCCTAACAAGAAATGAATACCGCGAGCGTTCGGATCTTTTTTGATGATCGCTTCGTACTCTTGCTGAGCAGGTTCCCACTTGCCCTGCAATTCGAGCGCTTCTGCGTTCAACTTGTGGGCGGCGATAGATTGCGGAGCACCGCGACCCAGATCCTGGGCGGTTCGTGTGGACAGGTCGGAATAGGCATGGACAATTACAAAGAGGACGTCCGGGTCCTTGCGAAACTGCCTGGACAATAACCGAATGAATTCATTTGTCGAGTCGCGATCATCCATTGCCAGGGAACAGCGAACGCCAAGTACGCCGGCCTGTTTGCGCACCTCGACCGGGACGGTGGCCGCCATGGCATGTTTGAGCGCAGTGATGGTTTCGCTGCAGCGTCCTTGCTCTGCCATGCTGACTGCTTTTTCAGGAGTTAGGACTGCTCTCGAAGCTGGATTTGGCGACTGCTGAGCATGCAGAATCGATCCATGCCAGAAACAGCCCAGTAAGGCGGGAATTGCAGCGGCCTTCGGCAAGTATCTAAACATCTGGAAGTAGGTTTCCGAAGATCCTTCTTTGGGGTGTAAAGAAATGATGCAGGCGAGATGACTCGCCTGCATCATTATACGTGCGCAGTTTTCAGTAATAGAGTTTCAACGCGAGTTGTATGTTTCTAGGCGGTTGGGCGCCGGTAATCTGTCCCATCGTGGATCCCAGACTCATGTTAGGAGCGTTGTACTGAACGTGGTTGAATGCGTTGATGAAGTCGGTTCGGAACTGCAACCGGAATCGCTCGCGGATTGGGAAGTCTTTATGCAGACTCATGTCGACGTCTGTGTAGTGAGGCGAACGTAGCCCATCGAGTTGTGGTGAGCAGTTGCCGAAGGTGCCAGCCGCTGGCTGGGTGAATTGTCCGGTATTGGTGAACCACTGAACGCCGACTCCCTGTATCGCTGTCTTCGTAAGTTTCGGTGTACCGTTGCAGTCTGCCCGCGCTCCACGGCTGAAGGTTCCAGAGAGATCCTCTGCTCCGTACACCGGCAACGGCCAGCCGGTGCGGAATGACACGATTGGGCTAACCGCCCACCCGCCGATTACTTCATTGACCACCCCATTGACGTTTTTACCAATCATCTTTCCGCGCCCAAAGGGAAGGTCATACACCGCATAGGACGAAAGGACATGAGTGGCATCGTAGTAGCAGGGCGCCCACTCTGATCGTTGATCGTAGACGTTCTGCCAGTAGGCTGAGGCACTCAGTGCGTTGTTCCATGCACCGTAATAACCGGTGTTGTCGGACATGCATTTGGAGAAGGTATACGACACCTGGTACTGCAATCCGTGAGTCATTTCTTTCTGCAGCACGGCTTGCAACGAGTTGTACCTCATGTTGCCGTTTGACTTGGTGCCGGAGACAGTGGCATCTGCGACGCCTGTATCAGGGTGGCCCAACACGCTGTAGAGCGTCGGGTTGGCCGCGAAATAGGGGCTCGGCGCCGTTGACCCATCCGACAACAGCTGTCTCTGTGCGAAGTCGAAGGGCACCATGAGGTGAGTTCCCCTCTGCCCGACGTATCCGACCTGGATTGTCGTGTTGCCGGCAAACTGGTGTTGAACCGTCGCATTGTATTCATCCGCGATGGCAGGCTGCACATTGGGATCCCAAACCCGGAGAAACGACCCAGCATAACAAGCGTAAGCTGGCGCATCGCACGAGGGGGCAGTGGCCGAACCGGCAATGCCATCCGTGGTGTCGGTAAGTGGAAGGGGGATGTTGTTGTAGATGGCATTGGTCTCTGCCGGTGTGAAGGGTGGATTAAGTGTCAGGCGGAGGTTCGTGCCGGTACCTTCCAGATAAGACGATATTCCGAACGCTGCACGAATAACCGTGTGCCCGCCCAATGCCGCCGGAGTCCACGCCAGCCCGATGCGCGGCTGGAAGTCTCTGCCTCCGTAGAAGCCCTTGTAAAGAGCGCGGCTGGCCCCATTCTTGCCGGCGAGATCGATATTGCCGGTAGCGATGTTGTAGTTCGCCTGCTGGTCGTTCTTTTCAACCCAGGGCGTGTGCGCATCGTAACGCAAACCCAGATTCAACGTGAAGCGGTCCGTGACGCGCCACGTGTCTTCCGCGTAGATCCCGATCAGGTTGCTGGATTGCTCCCACGTCTTCCCTGTGCTTACCCCGCGGCCGTATTGGTACTCAAGCCCGAGAACGAAATCTGCGCCTCCGTCTCCTCCAGAACCTCCGATAGCAGATTTGGTAAACCTTCCGTCGAAGTCCATCAGTCCAAGCTGACCGTTATTACCGGCATAAAAGGTCTTGATGATCTGCCGGGTCAATTGACCGCCGAACTTGAAATTATGTCGTCCGTGGCTCCAACCCAAACCATCCGAGAACTGCCAGACGTGGTCATCGAAGCTCTGGGTCTGCTCCGCGGCTCCCAGATTGCTGACTTTTGTATTGCTGAAGTTGATTGCAAGCAAGCCAGGAAGCGATCCAGGGTTCCCATTTCCGATGCCTATCGTATTGCCAAACTGTCCAACACCAGATGCCCATGCGTTGCCGCTATTCAGCGTAACGTGGCTCCAACCGACGCGGGCATCGTTCACCCAGTTGTTTCCGATAGTGCGAGTCCAGTCGCCGACCGTGTTGTAGATGGGCGTAGTTGAGTAGCCATTGGACAACAGAGCCTGTGAATTGAACGATGGATTATTTTGATATGCCCTCGTAAAACGATAGGAGATATTGTCTTTCTGTGAAGCCTTGAAGTCGATCTTCAAATCGCCTTGATCCACATTCTGGGCTGAGTTCGTCGTATTCACCGCATTCTGTTGCGTGGCAGTGTTGACAGGGCTTGGATACAGACTTGAGTTGAACAAGGCAGCTGCCACCGGACTGATCATGACGGCAGGGATGACGTTGTATGGAAATGCCTGCCGCGTTGCAGCAGGGGTAGAGGAGGAAGTGCAAGGTGCTGTGAAAGATGCGCAGGGATTGTATAGCTGCTGCGTCGGATCCAGGCACATTCCAGAACCGTTGAAGCCGGCTGTGCAGATAGCGCCGAAATCGCCCGTGCGCTCCGCGGCGGTGAAGACTGTATTGGCACCTGGCGAACTCGGAATATCGAATCGCTGCCCCTGATAGTCGGCGAAGAAGAAGAGCCGATTCTTGAGAATTGGCCCCCCGATTGTGCCGCCAAACATATTCCAGCGCAGCTTTGCTTTGGGAAGGGCCGGCGTGACCAGATTATTCGACCAGCTATTTGCGTTCAGAACATCGTTACGGAAGAACTCCCAGACATCTCCATGGAAGGCGTTTGTACCGGATTTGATGGTTGCGTTGACGATTCCGCCTTCGAAGTTGCCAAACTCTGCCGGAGCGTTATTCGTAATCAGGTTGAACTCCTGAATCGCGTCAGGAGCGGGCGTGTAACCCAGCAAGTTATCCGAGACCTGGTTGTTATCCATGCCGTCGAGCATGAAGTTATTGGCCTGTTCGCGGTTGCCGTTGATGAGAGGACGGCCGCCATAACCGCCGGTGTTGTTGCCGTTGTTGAAACTGCTGGGATCCGTCGAAACGGCGCCCGGCGCTAGCAGCGTAAGTTGCACGTAATTTCGTGATGCCAGCGGAAGATTGTCGTTCGTGGCAGCATTGATGACAGTGTCGACCTGTGTAGTCTCCGTTGCAAGGATGGGCGCTGAGCCACTTACTTCGACCGTTTCGCTCGTCTGGCCTACCTTCATCGCCACGTCTACACGAGCAACTTGATTCAACGTGAGCACAAATGCCGGGTAGGAGGCCAGCGAGAATCCGCTTTTCTCGACTTTGACGGTGTAGGTGCCTACGGGAAGTTGAGCGATCCGATAAAGACCGCTGTCATTCGTCAATGCCGTGAAAGTCTGACCGCGCTCCTGTGACGTTGCCGTCACCGTGGCTCCAGGCAAAGCGGCGCCTTGTGGATCCGTTACCGTGCCGGTAATGGAAGCCGTTACTTCCTGACCCCAGCCGAGATTACATATTCCGGCTACGGCCGCGAATAGAAGGAGTGAACGGAACAACGCAGGGAAACTCCTCATTACATGCCTCCTAAATTTCAACAAAAGTTCATATAGCAATGCTATATAGCGGACTGTTCGACGAGTCAAGAAAAAACTGCATTCGCGATAGCAAATTTCTACTGCAACGATTTACCAAACCGCCGTGGTCAACAGTGTGAGTATCCGAGGCGCACCCAATCGTTTCTTTCGCCAATAATGGCAAAGATCCCAATCTTTATTGATTTATGACCTGTTTTCAGATATGCGCTATTCGCTTCGCGAGAAACGTGCGTCACGGGCGCCCCACCCGGCGGCGTAGGTTTCTTCTAGATTCGTGTCGACCGAACATGTATATGATTCTTGTTGGAGCACTAGAGCACTTTGTAGTAAGGTGCACCTTCGTAGGGAGCGTTTCGCAATGTCAAATGTCCGGCAAAATGGGCTGCCCGCGTACAAGCGGATCCAGAGCGCGATTGTGAAACGACTGGAGCGCGGCCTATTGAGGCCCGGGGACCTTGTAGACTCGGAGCGCGAGCTGGCGCGGATTCACGGCGTAAGCCTCATGACCGCCCGGCATGCTCTAACCGCTCTGGAGCGCGAGGGGATGGTTGTGCGACGCCGCGGCGCTGGAACGTTCGTCGCTCCACCCAAGATCCATTTCAACAAGTTGATGAGTTACACAGAGCAGATGTCCGGCCGAGGACTGACTGTCTCCTCAAAAATGCTCTCGCTCAGTGTCACTCATACGGAGCAGGAGATTGCGGCGCGCCTCTCGTTACCAGCCACCGAGCCGCTCGTGAAGCTCGAACGCTTGCGGCTCAGCGGAAATGAACCGTGCGCCATTGAGACCTGCTACTTTTCTGCGAACGAGTTTGCAGGCCTCAAACAAGCCCGGCTGGACCGAGTCTCGCTGTTCTCGATACTCGAGCATGAGTATGGGATTCAGATTGGCCATGCCGATGAAGAAGTGGACGCCACCACGGTCGATGCCCCGACCGCCCGGCTCCTGGAGATTCCGGTGAATGCCGCAGTTCTTCGAATTCGCCAGAAGATCTACTTCACGACAGGCAGACCGGGACTGTATGTGCTCGGCCTTTATCGATCAGATCGCCACTCCCTCTTCATTCGCAGATTTCGGTAGATTCGCGACAAGCAGTGATTGTCCTCACTTGGGCGATGGTTCTCTTGCACCGTGACTTACGTGAGACTTTGCCTTGTACAGTCGCGACCTAAATGCGGTTGGCTTTGGAAGCTGGGGAATTCGCTCTCACAAATGTAGGATTCATGCGCTGGCATCAGCATCAACTCAGCTTCAGATAGGTTGTGTATGGCCGGGATCCGAGCCATGTAAATGGTCGCAATGCGATAGGCCCATTGGTCGCAGCAACCCGCCATTCTCGTCCGCTCACCCTCTTTGCAGCAAGCAACTGCGCTCGTGTGACTTTGGGCAGCGGACTTGTCTGATCCGGCTTCACCGCCATCAGTACCAGCGGTCCACGAAGAAGCGCAACGGTGTCATTGTGCCGGGCATCGATCGGCTCCAGCCTCATGATTAGCGGAAGTTCAAGTTCAACGCGATCGCCATCTTTCCACTCTCGCCGGATCGCGACAAATTTCCCTTCTTCCACCGGTTCTTTCCGCCGTGTTCCGTTCACAAAAACCTGTGCTCCCTGCGCCCATTCAGGTATCCGAAAATGTAGAGTCAATTCCGTCGGTTGAGTAGTTGTAATCGTAAAGGCTACGCGATCCTCGTAGGGATACTCGCCTTGCTGTGTCAGGGAGAGAGCGGCACCACCTTCATTCCAGCTCAGGGTAGAAGGCACGTACAAGTTCACATACACAGCCCGTGGTCCGCGAAAATAAGCGTTGATGCGGTAATCGGCAGCCACCTGTGGCAACGTGCCCGAACAGCAAGCCCAGCGAGCCTCCTTGTACACACGCTTGCCGTTGAAGTTGTAATCCGCATAATAGAAATTCTCGCCATTCTCCTGCAGGGGCAGCGCGCCCAGCACGGTGTTGTACATCATGCGCTCCATGCTGTCTCCATAACGGGAATCGCGCGTCACCCGCAACAGATATCGCGTCAGTTTGAAGTGCGCGTAGCTGCCGCAAGGCGTCTCAAAACTGTGATGTGTCTTGATGAGGCTGTCGTAGATATCGCTGCTTCCTGGCGCGCGCAGTGTCTCGTCCGGACCCCATCCACCGGTTGCGAAGCTCTGTTCCTGAAGCATCGCAAACGCATTTCTTGCCGCTCGCAGATGCTTTTCACTTCTTGCCACCATGTACGCCATCATCGCCGAACTCAGGGAATTAACGTAGCTGTACGCATGCCTGCCGTTCAGCACATTCTCGTTACGCGATAGCGGATCGAACCACGTTTTGTCGTCGAGATACTGCAGTCCGAGGTCATAGTACCGCCTGCCCAATCCGCGTTGATATGCCAGAAACAGGTTTTCCGGCATTGTGTACGACTCGTCCCATGTCCACGATGCGTCATTCGGATCCTTGTCTGTTCGCCACGGACGATCGTGTTCGATTGCGCGGCCAGGAAGGTGGGGCAGTGCTATATCTGTCATGTGCTCCAGGATCGCCCTTGCCTGGGGATCTCTAGCATATATATGCGAATCCATCAGTCCAAGCAGCAGTTTGTCGTAGGTGTAAGCCGGGAAACGGTTCTTCAGGTAGAAGTCAGCCGTGATGGTCTCAGCGTAAAGCCGGTTCAGCCGTAAAACCTTCTGGCGAGTTTCCTCTTCTCCGGTGATGGCATAGGTACGAGCCAATGCCGACACCCATTGTCCGAAGTTGCAGCCAGGCGCGAAACCAGTATCGAAGCCCTTGCGATAGTCGTAATCGGGATCGTACGTGTACCAACCGCCGAGGTCTTCACCCGGCGCAGCCATGCCCGACATTTGTCGGAAAGGCTTCAATAGGCTGTCTTCGCTCAGCGCCATCAGAACCGAGTGCGTATTCCTCAGTTGCGATTCGTGAACCTCGCTGGAGATTGACACGTCGGAATAATCGAATTCCTCAAGCGGCAGTCCTGAAGGGAACTTCTCTGCCCAGCCCGGCAATGACTTGATTCCAACACCGGTGGCAATCCCAATTAATGAGCCCGCTCGCAAAAACTGCCTGCGCGAAATGATCGCATTGCGTCCCAACCCTTTACACATAATCACAACCGGCCTTTCCCGTTGCCGAGGAGAACGACAACTCCGGCTACTGTCTGATGGAAGGCGTCCGAGGGATCGAATCCGTTGTTTGTCTGGCCAAAGGCAGCAACGATTGAGAAGACGCACAAACAAAGGACTGCAGAAGGTCCATAGAGGCGCATGGGGAAATGACCTCGTAAGTGTTAAGAGATTTAGCGCGTTTGTGGTGGACTTGGCGGGTGGAACACGCTGGGCTCAACGCGCAAAGGAATCCTAACACGGAATTGGAGAACTGGCCCTACACCATCAAGTGCTCCTCGAAGTGAGAGCCATGACGCCGCACTAATCATGCGACAAATTGTTCAGCACACAGCTTCAGTAGTCGATACGGACTGGTTATTTGCGGATTGCCGGTGACGGGAAAATTAGATCGTGTTTCATTGCGCGCGTCGGAAAGTTCGTTCGCGAACTGGGGCTGTCATCCTAAGCCCACGGGGCCCTCAGCTCTTTCTTCAGCTTAGGTGGAGAGCGAGAATCTGCTTTTTCGTTGGCCCAAAATTCCTCAAGGTCAGAGTCGCCGATCACTCGACCGCTTCCATCCCACCAGTCTGTCGCGGACTCATTTACCTACTGCAAAAAAGAAGACTCCGGCGGAGCCTTCCTCGTTAAGCTGATCCAGATTCAGCTAGGATTCGATTGAGGAAACCATGGAGCTTGGCGTTTTGCTTTATATTCTCGTTGTCTTCGGGTTCGGCGGAACGCTTCTGCTTGGGTCAATGGCGTATCTAGCGTGGGAATTCATCTGCCGTCTGCATCGTCCCGCTTGGTCGAAGCGAACGCTTCTCGCAAAAGCAGCGATCGTCTTATCGGTTTCCGTCTTCACATGTTTGCTATCCATCCCACTGCGGATGATCTGGGTGACGCGCGTAGGTGCGATCCCGGGCTCGTACAAGGCTGTTGGCGTTTGGGGAAGTGCAACTCTCACGATGCGGCCAGATAGATCGTTCGTCGAGGCCTGGAATTTCAAGAATGCATACAACGGAAAGCCTGAAGGTGAGGGCATGATACAAGGAACCTGGCGCACCGCAGAACGCGATTGGCTCACACGAGACATTTATCTTGGACCCTTCAAGGGACTTGCCGAATACGACCGAAATCACGTCCCTGCTACTCATTCGGCTAACGTGATGGGATACAGCGGTTTCACCCTAATCGAGATCGACGCTGGCTCTGACATAGTCTTCTCTAAGTAAACACCGTGACGTTTGGTTGGAAAATCTCTAAAGGGACGGTACGTGAAGGTCCACACCATCCATCTAATCGCGATGCTGGATGAGCCGCTTGGGTCGGGCTCGCTTAGGTTTCGGTCGTGTGGTCGGCAATGGGAAAGCTGACAATTTTTGCGCTCAAAACGAGAGTCGCCGGTTATAGGCTCGCAACTCACCTTTTCGCAAGATTTGAGCGACTAGACAATTGCCGATTCCGTAGCCGACTTCTGTTCAGCCGTTGACTGCAAGGCAAGCAGCGTTAGCGCGATGAACAGCAGCACCTGCGGCGCATTTACGATTACCGTGTTGACCACTGCAATTGCACCGCTTTCCCAAAGCTTTTCGAAGATCAGGCCGCTCTCAGCTTTACTAACGACATATTCCAACGCCATTGCGGATGCCGAAGTCCCGACCGCAAAAGCCGTTCCTAACCTTCTGCCCTCAGTCGAGATCATCGGTGTTCCCTGCGGTTGCAACAATCGAATTGCGCCCGGCACCAAGAGCCAGGCAAGGCAACCGTTGCCCACAAGGCCGAAAACGTAGATAAATGGCTTGGACAAGACAATTTCGTGAATTCGCTTAGACGTCAGCGGAGAACTTCCTATGACAATAAGGACTCCGCCGAAGATCGCTAGCACAGCGATGTACTCAACGGTCAGAAGTAGGACCTCACGCGACCGGGGGAGAATACGTCGCACAGCATCGATCATGTCCGGCGTCTGCTCATTCAGCAGCATGTGCACCAGATTCTTCGTTGCTGCGAGTGCCACGACAAAGATGCAAACCTCGAGAACATACTTCAAGAGACTCGACGGGTATATGACCATCATTGCTCGATGTTGCGCCAAGGCAAAGTCCGTCGAAGGCACTTCTCCTCCCAAAACGGAATGCTTTGTTGCGAAGATCCTTACGAGCCAGTGAATCTCGGCGCTCTCAAGCTTTCCCAGCCCGAGCATCAGGATTCCTGCAATTGAGCACGGCACCCACAAAACGATGTTCCTTCTGAACAGCTCAAATGTTCTGTTCCAAAGTTCTTTCATAGCGAACCGATTCTACCCGGCCAATGCCGAGAGTGTTGTGGGCTACTGTCTATTTGAGGCGAAAGGCAGGCAAAAGTCCGGTGGCGGGATTTGTGCAAGAACTGCTCGACTCCTCCTATTGACATTCTGTAGGAACCGGTCTACGTTTCTATAGACACTCGATAGGAATGGAACGCATGGGTCAAAATCAGACCAACTTGCTGCAGGGAACGCTGGATCTACTGATATTGAAAGCGATTGGCGAAGCAGAGATGCATGGGCTGGGAATCTCGCACAGAATCGAACAGATCACGCAGGGAACTTTCCAGGTGAAACCTGGATCTTTGTTTCCGGCGCTGCACCGGATGGAGGAAGCCGGGTGGCTGACTTCGTTCTGGGGTGAGTCAGAAAACAACCGGCGGGCGAAGTACTACCGTCGCACCAAAGCAGGCGAACGCCAGGTACACGTTGAAACAAAACAGTGGAATACGATTGCCGAGGCGATCGCCAGCGCACTCAAAGTATAAGGGGCAGCGATGAGAGCTTTGAGACGGATGATAGCAGCAGTTCGAAACGTCTTTCACGCGCGGCAGGTGGAGAGCGATCTCGACGCGGAGATTCGCGCTTACGTAGAGAGCGTAACAGAGGAGCAAATCGCCGCAGGTTTGGCTCCGGCGGAGGCGCGCAGAAAGGCGCTCGCAGGATTTGGCGGCACCGAGCCCGTAAAGCAGGCAGTACGTGATAGCCGGGCAGGCACGAGAATCGAAACGATCTGGCACGACGTGCGGTTCGCGCTCCGCATCCTGCGCAAGTCACCCGGATTCACCGCGGTAGTTGTAATAACGCTGGCGCTTGGAATCGGAGCCAATACCGCGATCTTCACG
>Ga0157369_10010629_pt1 | contig 10477 bp, 9 predicted proteins | sample C25metaG_FD_113461 | JGI IMG/M metagenome (GOLD analysis project Ga0157369, IMG submission 113461) | Corn rhizosphere microbial communities from Kellogg Biological Station, Michigan, USA - C2-5 metaG | ecosystem: Host-associated > Plants > Roots > Rhizosphere > Soil | place: USA: Michigan...
ACCAGCAGCGTGGAAGCGAGAGAGATACCGATGGAGCCGCCGACGTTGCGCATGAGATTAAAGAGACCGCTGGCGTTGCCGATCTGCTCGTTGCTCAATGTGCCGTAGGCAGCGGTGTTGATGGGCACGAAGACAAAGCTGAGACCGAATCCGGTGATGAGAATGGGCAGCAGCAGGGTCGTTGGCGAGATGTCGAGCGTGATGGAGCCGAAGTAGAGCGTGGTGAGTCCGAAGGTGAAGAAACCAAAGGTGAGTAGGTAGCGCGGGTCAGCCCGGTTAGACAGATATCCGATGATAGGCATGCCGCAGATGGCTCCGATGCCGCGCGGTGCGACGACCAATCCCGCAGTGAAGGCGGTATAGCCAAGCAGTTCCTGATAGAAGAGCGGAAGCACGACCACGGTGGAGTAGATGGCGATGCCGAACAAGAAGATCAGCGTGGCTCCGATAGCGAAGTTGCGGTCCTTGAGAACTTTAAGATCGACCAGCGTATCCTTGTGCGACCAGGAGTGCCAGACAAAGTAGAGGAACGAGACGACGAGTGCGAGCGAGGCCCAGCGAACCCAGGTGGCGGCGAACCAGTCGACTTCCTGTCCCTTGTCGAGGATGATCTGGAGGGCTCCGGTCCAGATGACGAGCGCTGCGAATCCGTAGCGGTCGAAGAAGGGCGCCTTCCTGTCCTTGATGTAGGACGGATCGTGGACGAAGCGGTTGATCATGTAGAGGGCGAGGATGCCGATGGGAATATTGATATAGAAGGCATAGCGCCAGGAATAGGTGTCGGTGAGCCAGCCGCCGAGGGTGGGGCCGAGCACAGGGGCGACGACCACTCCAAAGGCGAAGACGGCCATCGCGGCTCCACGTTTTTTGGGCGGGAACGATTCGAGTAGTATGGCCTGCGAGAGCGGCTGCAGCGCTCCGCCGCCGGCGCCCTGGATGATGCGGGCGATCAACATGAAGGCGAGGGTGGGAGCCGCTCCGCAGGCAAAGCTGGCAATGGTGAAGATAAGGACGCAGGCCATAAGAAAGTTCTTGCGTCCAAATTTAAGTGAGCACCAGTGGCTGGCGGGCAGGACGATGGCATTGGCGACGAGGTAGCTGGTGAGCACCCAGGTGGCTTCGTCGGTGGTGGCCGAGAGCGAGCCGCCGATGTAAGGGAGGGCGACGGCGGCGATGGAGGTATCAAGAACCTCCATGAAAGTAGCCAGCATGACCGCTGCGGCAATGAGCCAGGGATTGACTCCATGGGTGAGCTCGAATGACTGGTCAGGCGGCGCTGTGGCGGATGCGGCCATTCGCTAATCTACATCCTTCGGCAGTGGTTGGCGCAAGCAGCGCTCAGTTGTGGGAGAGGGCTCTGTTTTAAGCACACATACTTAGAGGCGCGAACACGGTGTTTTGATGCAAAGTTTACTTCAGGCGAGGCAACGCGATGAATTTATCAGTGGAAAGGATGCAGACTTTTTCGGCACTATCAAGATCTGGATAAGACCCGGTCCACGGTCGCAAGAGATGCGGGAGAGAAAAAAACGACTGGCCATCCTCCCTATGCACAGAGGATGGCCAGCCATTTTTCGTTTAGCTTTGGCTTTGGCCCTTTAATCCAGATCAATATCGAGGATTTGGATGGCGTAGGCCGGGACGGTATGGGTGAAGGTGGAGGCCGCATTGGAGATCGAACTGACGACAGGAACGATCCGTGTGCGGTCGGTGATGGAGTTGGTTGCCTCCGGCGTCCGTGCGCTCAGCGTGGTGAGAGCGGCCTTGCCGTGGACGCCCTTGGCTCCGGAGAGATCAATTTTGACAGCCTGCGGATGAGACGAGCCGTTGACCAGCTTGACGATGACGCGGTGGCGCTTCGAATCGAGAGTCGCCGATTCGAAGAGGCGCGGATTGGCAGTGTCGAGCTTCGCGTCGAGGATATGGTCGCCGAGGTGTTCGTTGAACATGACCTGAGCGTAGTAGCTAGGCGAGCCGTAGCTGTGGAGAGCGTCGTAGCCGATCAGGTCACTGGGCCACTGCATCCCTCCGGGGTTGACGTTGACGAATAGAGGAGCGTAGCTGGCGAGGACGATGATATCGCTGTTGCGCTCCATGCCCGTCATCCATGCCGCGTCGCCGAGAGCCGCGCCCATGTTGGTGGTGGGAGAGCCTTCACGGGTGGCCCACTCGCCGACCATGACCTTGGGGCCGTTGCGGTCGGTCTTATCGTAGTGGTGGACGTCGTCGAAGAACTGCTGGGCGGAACGGTAGAAGTGATCGTCGATGATGTCGGGGCGGATGCCGGTAACCGGCGCGGTGGCGATGATCTGCAGGTCGGGATAGGCAGCCTTGATGGCTTTGTAGAACTGCGCATAACGGCCGCTGTAGCTGCCGGATCGATCGAACCAATCCTCGTTGCCGACTTCGATGTAGTTGAGCTTGAAGGGTTCAGGATGGCCGTCCTTGGCGCGCATGGCTCCCCACTTGGTGGAGGTGCTGCCGGTGGCGTACTCGATCTCGTCGAGAGCGTCCTGTACATAGGGTTCGAGGGCGGGGCCGGGATCGACGTGCTCCTGGCGCATAGAGTAGCCGGCATACACGGCTAGCAGAGGCTGCATGTGCAGGTCTTCACACCAGTTGAAGAACTCAAGCAGGCCGAGGCCGTCGGAAGAGTGATAGTTCCAGGGGCTGGGATGCGTGGGGCGGTCGACCTGCGAGCCGATGGTCTTCTTCCACTCGTAGCGCTCGTTGATGTGGTCGCCTTCGAGGTAGTTGCCGCCGGGGAAACGCAGGAAAGCCGGGCGCATGGCGGCGAGCTTCTCCATCAGGTCGACGCGGTTGCCATTGGTACGGTTCTTATAGGTGGGGGGAAAGAGGGAGACGAGCGAGAACCACGCTGTGCCGGGGCGGTCGACCGAGAGGGTGAGGTGGTTGGCGGCCGAGGCGATGACGGAGCCGGTCTTGAGTGTGTACTCGTAGCGCTTCCATTCACTGCTGAGGGCTGGAACGGTGGCCGTGGCGGCGACGGCTCCGGTGTTGTCGTTGATGAGGCGGATGGTCACGGCGCCGATGCCTGTGCTGTCGGCCTTGGCGTAGAAGGAGCCCTTATATTGCGTGGAGGGCCGGACGGCGATACCCCAGAAGCCGCCGTTAACGATTCCGGCTTCGGACTTCGGCGCGGCGTTCTCGACCGTTAGCTTGAGGCTGAGAGGCAGTGCGTCGCTGGGGCCGGTGGTCTTGTCGATCGCCATGGCGGCGCGTGCATTGCCATTCTGCAGGATGGTCCAGCCAGCGGTGCTGGGACCGCGATTGGTCTGGAAGGTGCGGTTGCTGACGAGTTCGGCATAAAGTCCGCCATCATAGGAGTAGTTGATCTCTTCCGTCATAAGGCCGTAGAGGTTGGGGCTGACGGCAGCGATGGGCTTGGCAGTGTCAATGGTGAGCGTGGCTGGCTGCTGAGCCAGGAGGGCAAGCGGCAGGCCGACGAGGAAGACGGCAGCAAGTTTTTCGAATCGCATGGATGATTCCTTCGTAAATAGACGGTGAGAGAACGTTTACTTTTTGGTGCACAACGATGCTAACCGAAGATCGAGGCTTTTGGCTCGAAGATGTTTGCAAGAAGATTAATCGCTTAGTTGATGGCCGGATCCCGGGGAAGGAAGCGAGAGGAGGGAAAGCCGTTGAAGCGGAGGACGAGGCAGTTCCGGGCCTCGCCGATGTAGAGCGCGGCCACGCGGAAGATATTATATTCAGGGGGCCAGCGCGCGGCGTGAGTACGCCAGTTAATGTAGAGGCTGGGCTGGTCGACGTTAAGGGTGTTGACGATGAGCGCGGCACGGGGGAGATGGCTGGGGGAACTTACGATTTCCGCGGAGTTCCAGCCGTGCTGGTGCATGATGCGGGCGGAGTAGTAGATGTTCTGGATAGTGTCCTGGGCCTGAACGTCTTCGAGGATTGCCGATGCCGGCACGCCCTGGCTTCGAGCCAGTTGCGCCATGACATCGGCTTCAACGTATTGATTATGGGCGGCGGCGCCGGACAGGATGAGGTATGGGGCGACGCCGGCTTTGTACTCGCGGACACCTTCGAGGACGCGTTCGCGCTGCTCAGGCGTGGGGGTGCCGTCGGAGTTGGCGGGATAGCCGAGGGCGATGATCGCATCGAAATGGGCTGCGGCGGTATTGTGCGTGGGGATGGTGAGATAGACACCCGCCGTGAGCAGCGCGATGGCGAAGACAACCGCGAAGAGGTAAAAGAGAACTCGGGTGAGGAGCTTCACGGGATAAGAGTATCAGGCGACGGTTCGCGGGCTGGAGCCGCAGATCTCTATTCTCTATAAGGATGGCTGATTAAGCTCCGACCATTCCCTCAGCGGTTAAAGCCGCATTGCAGGCAAGCCACCCGCGGCATCCTTCGACTTTGCTCAGGACAGGCTCAAGCCGTGCCCTTAACGAAACCGCACTTATTCAGAGGTCGCTAAACTAAAGTGGCTTACCTGTTGGGCGGGGCGCCTTCGCCCTGACGCGGAGCAGGCAGGTAGGGTTCGATGGTGAGCAGATCGGATAGAGTTCTGCGCTCCTGATCGGAGAACTGCCCGCGAAAACGATTCGAATTGAGGACGGACTGTTGCTGCGACAGAGGCACTGAGCGAAGCTCGCGGAAGGCTTGCGCCACGGCGCGGCGGCGGTCATCCGGCAGGATGCCGAGTTGATGCATGGCACCACGCCATTGCTGCCGTTGCGGCGGACTAAGGCGCTCGATCGCTTCGTTGCGTTCAATTAGTCTCCGACGTTGTTCCGGAGGCATGTTGTTGAGCTGGGTCAGCCGGTTGCGTAGATGTTGCTGAGTTTGGGGCGGAAGCTGGCGAAACCCGGGTTCGTTACCCAGAGCTCGCTGCTGCTGGTCGAGCGGGAGGTTGCCGTGGCGGCTCATCCACTGCTCAAGATGCTCCTGCTGTCCCGGTCCGCGGCGTCCCTCGTTCGGCATCCGCTGTCCCGGGTTGGAACGGGGTTGCGCCTGATCCCTCATGGGCCTTTGTACCTGCCGCTGCTCGCGCTGCGAACCGCGCCCGCCTTCAGGGCCGCGCCCAGGAGGTGCCGCGAGAGACGGCATGGCTATCATAAGAGACAGCGCCAGTGCCGATTGAAAGAGGCTTCGGGATTTTACTGAAAAGAGCATGGCTGTCAGGTCGAGGGCAAAAGATTCGTGCGTCGGCGAACTCATCGCCTAGGCAAGATGACTGCGCTCTATACTCCCCTCCATCATAAACACGGGAAATTGCGTGTAGTTAGCTTTGGGGAGGCGCGGCAATGCTATCTGTGACCGAACCGTCATCCTGAAGGAGCAGGCTCATCGTTTGGAGCGCCTGGTCATTCTTATCGAGAATCTGCAGGTCGTTCACCGTGGCGGAGACAGGCGCCTTGTCCGGATAAGGAAATCCGGAGAGGTCTGCGAAGGTTCCCCCGGCTACCAGAAGGACCAGGGCAAGCGCGCCCGCGACTACCGGACGGAACTGCCGGCCAGTATTGAAGAGAAGGCGGCTCCTCATACGCTCGAACCATCCGGCAGGAGGGAGGGCCTGCTCTTCGCGCAGGCGGACTGCCAGCTTCTGGTCAAAATAAGGCGATGGCTCCGGCGCCTGCCAGTTATCGAGCAGGGCAAAGGTAGCTTCGAGCGACTGGAACTCTTCGTTGCAGGCAGGGCAGGACTTCAAATGCTCGCAGACGGTAGCATTGGACGGCGCAGCCGGATTGAGCAGGAGTTCCGGAAGAGCGGATTTGTAGTCGTGGCAGATCATGATGACCCTTTCCAATGGTTCCATTGTTTTCCGATGTTTCTTTTGTTGAGCGCGTCGAATTAATGCAATGCGCGCTTTTGTATTCCTAATATCTAAATAAAGGACTTCAGTTTGTCGCGCAAGGTTTGGTATGCGCGGAAGAGTAGAGATTTCGTGGCAGACTCGCTCAGCTTGAGCACATCGCCGATCTGTTTGTAGTCCATGCCCTCGTACTTGTGCATGAGGACGGCCATGCGTTGTCGTTCCGGTAGCGCGAGAACGTGCTGCCGGATAGCGTTGAGGCGTTCGCGGCGCAGGAGGTTAGCTTCAGCGCTGGGCGTCATGTCTGCCACATCGGGCGTCATGCCGGTCTCTGAATCGGTCTCGTCCAGATACACCATGGAGGCTGCCCGCTCATGCCGGGTGTCCCGGGCATGGTTGACGCCCAGGTTGGTGGCGATGCGATAAAGCCATGTGCTGAATCGCGCTTCAGCCCGGTAGGTCGCACGGGAGCGGTAGACGCGGAGGAAGACCTCCTGGGCAAGCTCTTCGGCGACAGCTTGGTTATGCACCATGCGGTACATGAAATGAATGATCGGCTTGCGATACTTCTGGATAAGGAAGTCGAAGCTGGCCATGTTGCCGTCGCGTAGCGCAAGCATGGTGGCGGCATCGTCCATCTGACTGAAATTGCCGGAGAAACGATGAGCCTCGGTGGCCTGGAGCCCTTCGAGAAGCCTCGGATTGATTGCCAAGGTAGCCATGTCATCCTTAACCCCGTCTTCGTCCGCAGGTTGCGCTTCCGGATCAAATTCCGGCAAACTCTCTTCCGCTCTCCCCGTTGAAGGAGAGTTCAGGGAATCGGAAGAGTCGCGGTGGGGAGGGATAGCGGACATGCGCTGGGCTATTGTACCGCCGGAAGGGCAGTTCAGGAGGGTGCGGGCCAGGGAGGGCTTCTGTGCTAAACGGCCTAGCTGGGGACGAAGACAGATGATATTCTTGACGAACAGATTCGCCGGAAGGCTTCAGTTTTCTTCTGCTGCGATTTGGGGCGCATAACTCAGCGGTAGAGTGCCACCTTCACACGGTGGAAGTCGTAGGTTCGAATCCTGCTGTGCCCACCAGTTCTAAGTTAATGAAATGCATGAACTTATTGAGTGAACAGAGAGTGAAGTTCGAAGAAATAAGGGCACTAAAAAGGCACTGAAGGAAGAATAACGTCGACATGCATCTGCAGTCCAGCAGAAAGAAAGCCCACCCCAGACGGTGGGCCTTTGTGAGTTTGGCTGAACGTTAGCTGGCTTTTGGAACTACAAACAGTCCGCCGACGTGCCCTTGCGCTGCTCGTTTGGCTTCCGCCCCGGCCTGCTGATAGAGCTCTAATGTGATTGACACGTTAGAGTGTCTGAGGAGCTCCTGCACCACTTTAACGTTCTCGCCGCGCTCGCCAAGAATCGATGCAAGGCTGCGGCGAAAGGTGTGCCACCCGACTCGCTTGCTGATTCCTGCGGCCTTGGCTGCAGGTTGGATGTAATCCTCCAGCATAGTACTCAGCCAAACGGGCGCTTTCCCTTCCTTGGCGACGGACGCGAAGATCCAATCATCGTCGACTCGGTATAGAGACTTTCCCCCTCCAATCCAGCAAGGCATCGGCCAACTCCTGCGGGATCGGAACACCCTTGCGGCTGCCCTCGGTCTTCAGGCGCGTCTGCATCCGCTTGACAATGCCTCTTTCCAATCGGAGCCATAGACGTTCGAAATCAAGTCTGACCACTTGAGTCCCCGAATCTCTGACCTGCGTAGGCTGGTAACGGCGGCTACGAGCAGGGCGATCCGGTGCATAGCATCGGATAGTTGGGCCAGGATCGCTTGCATTTCTTCAAGGGTGAGGATGTCGGGAATCGATACCGCTTGGAACTCTGACGCACAGTTTCGATCGGATTGGCCTCTTTCCAATGCTCATGCCGGATCGCGTGGCGGTAGAGGCACGACAATTGATTGCGCAGCTTTGCCTTGGTTGCGGGCGCATATGGGAGAGAATGCAGCCACCGCTCCACGCCAACGGTCTTGACCTGATCGAGGTAGTGGTCGCCCCATTGCGGAATGATGTACCGCTTGAAGTTTTCCAGGTAGCACTCGATGGTTGTAGGGACCGATCCGCGTGAGGGCTCCGGAGTTCATGCACCTGAAAGTCACCCCAAAGCTCCCGGATCGTCAACTTCCCGATCAACTCCTGCCGGGCATTTATCTCGGAGCGGAGATTCTCAACCTCACGTTGTACATCTGATTTTGTGGGGAACCGCTTAACGTCGCCGATTGTCTTTTTGCGTTGTGGGCGGGTGCCATCGGCCTGAAGTTCACGCCAGCAGCAAGCGGAAGGAGTCCCATGCTTTTCCACTCCTGGCCCCGGTTGACCAACTCGCAGGCTTGCCTCGCGCGCGAGGGACATGACATGGATCATTGTAGTGCACTATTTGGCACGGCAAGGAGAGAGCCGCGTGGCAAAAGCTGTAACTCATCGCCGCAGTGCCACCGTTGATGGTAAAGACGGCTGCCAATCCTGGTGGGCTCCCGAAGGAGGTCTTTGATGGATTTCAGACACAACTCGCAGCGAATCGTTCGCAATTTTATCCCGACGTCGCTTCGGGTCCATTCTACGGCTTCAATCGCCCGGATGCTAAATCCTCCGAGGCGACCATCGCGAACTGGTGGCGGCAGGGAATGATGGGCGGAGCAAAGGCGCATTACGACGGCATCGTCGCCTTTTCGCAGACCGATTTTACGGAAGACCTCAAGAAGATCACTGTGCCAGTCCTGGTCATGCACAGCGAGGATGATCAGGTTGTTCCCTATGCTGATGCTGGCCCTTTGTCTGCGAAGCTGCTAAAGAATGGAACACTGAAGACTACAAGGGCTTTCCTCATGGCATGCCGACGACGCATGCAGAAACAATTAATGCCGATTTGCTTGCTTTCATCAGCCACTAAAGGAAGCTCCAGGAAAGATATGTCAAACTTCTCTTCTCCCTCGTCGTTCTGTGCGCTAAGTATCAGGTAGATATCCTCTGCCCGTTGCCCAATAGACCCACGGAGTATCAGATCAAGGAGCCTTTTGCCACTTTTAGGCGTGAAAGCCACTACATAGATAGAGCAGATTCAGACATAGTGACTTTAAAATTGTGGCAGGTGGGCACATGTCAGAAAGTGCCGTATCTACGTCGTTGTTGCATTAGGAGTCGGCTTCTAAGCTGGGTCTAAGCAGGAGCCGAGCTTTCATGATTTTGACTCGTCGACAAATAACAGTATCTGGTCACCAACTAAAACCGATACCAAGGAGATCGATTATGGTACTCACACGCCGCCCTTCTCTCAAAAGCGCCCCCATCGCATCCGCTGCCGGTTTAACCGACGTAGGTCTCGCGCAGGGTGGTTCCCAAACGCCTGCCACCTTCCGCAAGCCAAAGGTCGTCATCCCGATACCAACGCCAGCTGAACAATACCAGAAGATTCAGGCCGGAGTTCCGGACAGTAAGCTGACGCGAGAGGCCACCGGGCTTCTTCGTGAGTTTAGTACTCCTCTTCTTTTCAACCACTCCCATCGAGTCTTCTTCTGGGCCAATGAACAGGGCCGTCGGGCAGGAGAACCTTTCGACGTGGAACTGCTTTTCATCTGTGCCGCATTCCATGATCTTGGTCTCTTGAAGAAGTTCAGCAGCGAGACAGACCGCAATCGTCGTTCGGGCTTCCCGCCTCCGTATTCCCCACCACAATGCTGTTGGTCAGAGCGAGCGTGCCGGCATTGTCGATGCCGCCACCCAGGCCATTCGCCGAGTGTGATCGTCGGGACACTTGAAAATCCTAAGAAGTATGCCGGCGCCACGTATCAGCTACATGGCCCTGTTGAATACAGTCATCAGGAGATTGCCGGTGTTCTGTCAAAGACGCTTAACAAACCAATTCTCTTCGAACAGGCAACAGTACCGGAGTTCCTTAAGCTGTTGGGTATGGAGGGCGATAAGGCAAAACAGGCTCACTTCGAAGCAGTCAGAATAGATCAGCAGGAAGGACTTCTGGCTGGAACCGACAGCATAGGCACTGAGATCATCGGTCAGCCACTCATGACTCTCGAAGGGTTCATACGAGCAAATAAAAGTGCCTTGAGTTAGCTCCTGGGAGAGTGAGGGGTAAAGCTCATGAATGAAGGCTGTCACTCCCAGAAGAAGATTACGCGTCATCCTCTAACGGCAATCCAGTTACAGGAAAGCGTGTCGGCTGCGGTCCACAATCTCTTCAAACCGACTCCACGGACCTTGCATCACGCATTACAACTCCGTTGCCATGAAGTGTCCGACACGATAAGTCCTCATAAACCCGCTTATATTTGATCAATCGGTGACTTTTCAGCACCCTCTTGAACACCCAGGATCGGAGAAAGTCCGTAATATTTGGCCAATACCTCTGCCGCACGTGGGCAGACGTCTCATCAGTCCTGTATGTCGGCTTATGATGAGCACTTTTACCGCGACGACACCCACTGCTCTGCAAAGGACCGCAGACTTTGCCGGCTCTGTGCCTATCAAGAACCCTGATACCAGCTTAAGCGGGCAACCAGATTACGAATATCGATCCTAATGCCGCGCTCCTTTTGAACACGTACTTCCCGCTGCCTAACAACCCCAACTCTTCGAACTACGCCATCACCCGAAGGGCCAAACGAGCT
>Ga0157369_10010630_pt1 | contig 10476 bp, 8 predicted proteins | sample C25metaG_FD_113461 | JGI IMG/M metagenome (GOLD analysis project Ga0157369, IMG submission 113461) | Corn rhizosphere microbial communities from Kellogg Biological Station, Michigan, USA - C2-5 metaG | ecosystem: Host-associated > Plants > Roots > Rhizosphere > Soil | place: USA: Michigan...
CCGGCATCGAAGGCCGGCATCCTCGCCAACGACATCATCACCACCCTCGACGACGAGCAAGTGCAGGGCCTGACCCTGAACCAGGCCGTCGAGAAGATGCGCGGCCCCGTCAACACCAAGATCAAGCTGAAGATCATCCGCAAGGGCGTCGACAATCCGATCGAAGTGACGCTGGTGCGCGACAATATCCGCGTCCGCTCGGTGCGCGCGCATGTCGAGGCCGACGACATCGGCTATATCCGCATCACCACCTTCAACGAGCAGACCACCGAAGGCTTGAAGAAGGAAATCGCCAACCTGCAGAATCAGATCGGCGACAAGCTCAAGGGCTACATCATCGATCTGCGCAACAACCCCGGCGGCCTGCTTGAAGAAGCGGTCACCGTGTCCGACGCGTTCCTCGATCGCGGCGAGATCGTCTCCACCCGCGGCCGCAATGCCGAGGAGACCCAGCGCCGTTCCGCCCATCCAGGCGACCTCACCAAGGGCAAGCCGGTCATCGTGCTGATCAATGGCGGCTCGGCCTCGGCCTCCGAAATCGTCGCGGGCGCCTTGCAGGACCACAAGCGGGCGACCCTGGTCGGGACGCGCTCCTTCGGCAAGGGCTCGGTGCAGACCATCATCCCGCTCGGAAGCGGCAATGGCGCGCTGCGCCTCACCACCGCGCGCTACTACACGCCATCCGGCAAATCTATCCAGGCCAAAGGCATCGTGCCCGACATCGAAGTCGTGCAGGACGTCCCGGCAGAGCTGAAGGCACGCACCGACACCAAGGGCGAGGCCTCGCTCCGCGGCCATCTGACGAACGGCGGCGACGAGAAGACCGGCTCGCAGTCCTACGTGCCGCCGGATGCCAAGGACGACAAGGCGCTCAAGGTCGCCGATGACCTGCTTCACGGCATCAAGTCGAGCTCCTCGGCGCCGACCCCTGCACCAGCAACGGCTGCGGCCGACAAGCCCGCCAGCGATGAAAAGGCAGCCAACGACAAGCCCGCCAGCGACAAGCCCGCCAGCGACAAGCCGGCGACCTCGGACCAGCCGCCGGCCAAACCCAACTGATCAGTTGATCCAGCGGTATTTTTGACGAAGGGCGGTCCAGATCGGGCCGCCCTTTTGTTTGGGCAGTTCCCGACGCGACCCACAGCCCGCCGTGGTATCTTCGGCCGCGTTGATTCGGGAACATGAATGGCTGAAACGGTCGACGATCTAAGTGCCCCGCTCGGACAGAAGACGGAGCGCAAGCGCCGATTCCACCTGCCGTTTACCGCGATGCAGGCGTTCGCAGCCCTGCTCGGCCTCTTCCTGCTGACGTTTATCGGATTTGCACTGTTCAACAAGGATCCGCTCGGCGGGGAGCCGATCGCCCATGTCGCGATCCACCAGAAAGCCGCCGAAGCGAAAGACACCCCGGCGACAAGCCATGAGAGCGCGAAGGCTGAGCCGAGCGCCAAGGAAGAGACAAAGCAGCCGACCGCCGGCGAGAAGACCGTCACCATCATCGACGGCACCAGCGGCAAGCGCCAGGATGTGGTGATCGGCGGCGGCCCGCCCGAGAAGGCTGACAGCGACAACGCAGCCCAGACTGCCATGGCGACCGGTATCGACCAGCGGCTCCTTGAAAAGACCCGCTATGGCATGATCCCGGTGATCGCGGACGGCCTAAAGCCATTCACCGTCTATGCCGCGAACGCCGACCGTGTCAAAGCTGCGAAAATGCCGACCGTATCGATCGTGATCGGTGGCCTCGGCGTCGGCGCTGCCAAGACAACCGATGCGATCATGAAGCTTCCGCCGGCAGTGACGCTCGCATTCACGCCCTATGGCGCCGACCCCACCAAGCTCGCCGAGCAGGCCCGCGCCCGCCGCCACGAAATCCTGCTCCAGATACCGATGGAGCCTTACGACTATCCCGACAATGATCCGGGACCGCAGACACTGCTCGCCACGCTCAGTCCGGACGAAAATCTCGACCGGCTGCTCTGGCACCTCGGCCGACTGCAAGGCTATGCCGGGATCACCAATTTCATGGGCGCGCGTTTTGTCGCAACCGAAGCGGCCATGACCCCGATCATCCGCGAGGCCGCCAAGCGCGGGCTTTCCTATTTCGACGACGGATCGGCGCCGCGCAGTGTTGCCGCGGCGCTGGCGGGCAGCCAGGCGATGCCCTTTGCCAAGGGCGACGTCACCATCGACTCGGTGCCGACCTCTGCGGAAATCGACCGCTCGCTCGCCAAGCTCGAAGCCATTGCCAAGGACCGCGGTTTTGCCGTGGGAACCGCCTCGGCACTGCCGATTTCGATCGAGCGGATCGCCGCCTGGATCAAGACCCTGGATGCCCACGGCGTGATGCTTGTGCCATTGACAACCACGATGCTGAAATCAAAATCGAGCTAGAGTTCCAGGTTCACCCGCGTCTTGCGGCTCCCTCGGCGGTCTTTTGACTGCCCTGGCCCGGATGACCGCAAGAGGCACTGACGGAATGACGCGTTACGAGGACCTGCCCTATCGCACCTGTGTCGGCATCATGCTGCTCAACAGCGACGGGCTGGTCTTCATCGGTCGCCGCGCCGGCGGCATCGAGCATGTCGACGAATCCCATGTCTGGCAGATGCCGCAGGGTGGCGTCGATCCTGGCGAGGACAATTGGGAAGCCGCCAAGCGCGAACTTTATGAAGAGACCAGCGTACGGTCGGTCGAGCGGCTCGCCGAGGTCACCGACTGGCTGATCTACGACATCCCGCGCACGGTGGCCGGACGCGCCTGGAAGGGCCGCTACCGCGGCCAGCGCCAGAAGTGGTTTGCGATGCGTTTCACTGGCAAGGACGCCGAGATCAACGTCGCCACTCCCGGCGGCGGAGGTCACAAGGCAGAATTCGTCAACTGGCGCTGGGAGCCGATGAAAAATCTCCCCGAGCTGATCGTCCCGTTCAAGCGTCCGGTCTATGAGCGCGTGGTCAAGGAATTTTCCAGCCTCGGCGGCCGATAGATCGGGATTGTATTCCAGATCGACACAACCCGTTTTCAGCGCAACCTTATATTCATTTTATCCGCCGAAACTTGGCGCCATGATCTCCACCGGGAGGCCGGCCCATGAGCACGATCGGATCCGCGGCGTCATACGCGAACGATATCTCCTCGCTGCTTCTGTCAGATTCGACCGATACCCAGCCAGCCGCAGGCGGATCGGGCGCTTCGGCAGCGGGCGCCGATGATACCAGTTCGGATCCTGGGCGCGATCCCGCGACCCGCGTCGACCTGTCCAACAAGATAAAAGACATCCTCGCCCGCGCCAGCACCGATCAGGACGTCGCGAACCACCTCAAGGCCTTTGTCGAGTCGCGCCGCTCCGGCAATGCGGACGGCAATGGGCAGGACACTTCCTCGTCGGGCCAGAGCAGCACGACGAGTGTCGACCAGGCCTTCCAGCAATTAAGCGGCGGCGCGCCGGCAGATGACGGCTCCTTTGCACCAGTGCAGGTCGGACAAAACTTTGCGACCGGACTGAAGGCGGACGGCTATACGATTTCGGCGGTGGCCCGCGCCGGCGATGGATCGTTCCAGGTTGAGATCATGGGACCGGACGGCAAAAGCTTCCTTGATCGGCGCTTCGGCACGTCAGGTGAATTTTCTTCCTTTAGCGGAATTGGGGCTGGCGGCAGCGCGCAGTCCTACCAACAGGGCAACAAGGAATACATCACCTTCTCCCAGGACAGCGCGGCTGCAATCAGCGTGAGCGCTTCCTCAGCGACCGGAACCGTGTCGGCGACATCCTCGGGCACGCGCACCGACTCCGTCACCTTCGAAGTCGATTTTGATACCGGCGCAATCTCGATGACGCAATCCGAGAGCCTTTCCGTATCGACGACGGCGCAGATCAGTCAGCCAGGTTCGACGTTCTCGACGGTTGCGTGAACCGATCGCAGGTCACGCTATCGCCTGCCGGCATCTGATATAGACTTTCCGCCTCGGAGAGTTTTCGCATGTCAGAACAAAAGCCCTATCGCCCCAATGTCGGCATCGCCCTCTTCAACGGGGATAGCCGCGTGCTGATCGGCCGGCGCTTTCGCGATGACGGGCCGGAGATCATCCTGCCCGGCCTCGAATGGCAGATGCCGCAGGGCGGCGTCGACGAGGGCGAGGATCAGCGCGCCGCAGCGTTTCGCGAATTGTGGGAAGAGACCAGCGTCAAGAACGCCGACTATCTCGCCGAAACCGGCTGGCTCACTTATGAATTTCCGCCCTATGACGGCCCGCCGCATCGGCTCGCGAAATTTCGTGGCCAGCGCCAGAAATGGTTCGCGTTGCGCTTCACCGGCATTGAGACGGAGATCGATCCGCTGACGCCGCGCAACGGCCAGCCGGCGGAGTTCGATGCCTGGCGCTGGGAGCGCCTCGACCGTGTCGCCGATCTCGTGGTGCCGTTCCGCCGCGAGGTCTATCGCGCGGTGGCGGAAAGCTTTGCCAGATTCGCGACGATTTAGTTATTCGGCCCGACCACGAACGGCCCGATGGCGATCACATGGCAATCGTTGTCGTGCTTGGCGCAATCGACGAGCGCGTCGTTGATCGCATTCTGCTCGGAGGCGCCCTTCACCGCGACACCGGCGTGGCCGGTGGTGCCGACCGCGACGGCACTCCAGCCGTTCGGCGCATCCGCAAGTTTTTGGGCGACCTCGTCGCGATCGCTGGCGGCGACCGAGGGATTATTGGTGGCCTTGAAAAAGCCGATTGCCTTCATCAGGACCGGCACTGGAACGACAAAGACGTCATCCACCGCCACGATCATGCAGGGAACGCCGCAATGAAGCCGCAGGACTCAAGCGACCGCCGCGCGGCTTCCTCGACGTTCTCGGCGCCAGTCTCGAAGATGAACTGCCCATTCGGTCCGACCGCGATCACGCGCGATTTGCGGGCGGAAACGTAGATAGCCTCAAGCCGCGATTTTCCCTGCGCGCGGACCAGCGGCATGTCCTTTGCCGAGAACGGCCGTTCGGTGGAAGGATCGTGGTTGATCCATGGTGCCGGCGGAACGGGCGGCTTGCCATGCGCGTAGACGACGACGTTGCCGACGGCATAGAGCTCACAGCGCCGGCCACGTCCCATGGCGTCCGAACGCTTCTGACACTGATCGAGCGCAGCGGTCCTGGCGGCCTCCTCGTTGGCCTGCCCGACCGCGATTCCGGGCACGCCGAGATTGTTGATCGCAAGCGCCTTGTAGTCGCCGCCCGAAACATATTCGTTGGCGAGGTTGAGGCGCACGCGGTTGGTGATGAAAGGCACGTCCTCAGGGGAGAAACTTCCGCTTGCCGGGGCCGGCTGCGGAGTGGGCGAAGGCGCGACCTGGGGCGCTTCAGCCGCCTGCTGCGTCGGAGTCGGCGACGGGCTCGACGGCGGCGACGATGGCGCTGAATCAGCAGCCTTCTCTACCGACGCGGTCTGCTTGCCGGCACCAGGCGCAAGCTCGAGCTTGGTAAAATACAGGAAGCCAGCGACGCAGATGCCAACGACAGCGACCACGCCGACCACGACCGGCCACAGCCAGTGCGGCGCGCCGGCAGGCGCCGCCTTCCCGGCCGGCTTCTTCACCTGCGGCGTCGCATAGGTGCCGTCCTCGCGCCGCATCGCGACCATGTAGGCATGCACAGGCGTCGGAATGTTCTTCACTTCCTGCGCGCCGATGTCTGCGAACTGCACCGACAGCTTGTTGGCGACCTGCTCATGCACGGCGCGCGACACGCAGATGCCGCCGACTTCCGCAAGCCCTTCCAGTCGCGCGGCGATATTGACGCCATCGCCCAGCAGATCGCCGTCGCGCTCGACCACGTCGCCAATCGTGATGCCGATGCGGAAGGCCATCTGCCGGCTCGGCGGATAGGCCATGTTGCGAGTTCGCAAGCTCTCCTGGATGTCGATCGCGCAGCGCACCGCCTCGACCGCGCTCGGAAATTCCGCGAGCACGGCATCGCCCGCGGTGTTGAATATCCGCCCGCCGGCCTTGGCAATGAAATCATCGGTAACGGCGCGATAGGAGGCGAGACGCCTCAGCGTCTCCTCTTCGTCCTCGGCAACGAGCCTCGAGTAACCGGCAATATCGGCCGCAAAAATCGCCGCGATCTTGCGTTTCATGACGACCAGCCCCGCACGAAAATCAGCGGCAAGAGAATGCCGTCTTGGCCGCCCAGGCGCAACGGGCTTCCGCGCTCACCAGGACGATGAACGTTGAATTCGTTGTAATTTTATAAGGAGGTCGCGATGGCCTTAATGCATCGCGGTGGTGTTGAGCTCGTTCTGGATGCTCTTGAAATGATCAAGCCGCTCGATCGCGTGATCGAGCTCGGAGCCCTCCTTCTCCTTAAGCTTCGCCTCCATGTCCTCGATGGTCGCGGCGAACTTGGCGCGGTCGAGCTCCTCGATCGAGGTCGCCGTATCGGCAAGGACGGTCAGGCCCTTCTCGGAGACTTCGGCAAGACCACCGAGCACGATGATCTTCTGCTTCGAGTTGCCGGTAATCACCGTCAAAATGCCGGGGCGCACGGCAGCTACCACGGGCGCATGGTTCGCCAGCACACCGAAATCGCCTTCGGCGCCGGGGATGTCGACCTGATCGACCTCGCCGGAGAAGGCGAGTTTTTCCGGCGACACGAGATCGAAGTGGAAGGTGGCCATGGAGAACCTGCGAATGGTGAGTAGCGAATAGCGAGTGGCGGGGTGAAGGAAGTAGCGAACTCTATTCGCTACTCCCTATTCGCCATTCGCCCCTTAGGCTGCTTCCGCAGCCAGCTTCTTGCCCTTCTCGACCGCCTCTTCGATGGTGCCGACCATATAGAAGGCCGCTTCCGGCAAATGGTCATACTTGCCCTCGCAGAGATCGCGGAACCCCTTCACGGTGTCGGCGAGGTCGACGAACTTGCCGGGTGAGCCGGTGAAGACTTCGGCGACGTGGAACGGCTGCGACAGGAAGCGCTCGATCTTGCGGGCGCGGGCGACGGTCAGCTTGTCCTCTTCCGACAATTCGTCCATGCCGAGAATGGCGATGATGTCCTGGAGCGACTTGTAGCGCTGCAGGATCTGCTGGACCATGCGCGCCGTCGAATAGTGCTCCTCGCCGACGACCAGCGGCGACAGCATGCGCGAGGTGGAATCGAGCGGGTCCACCGCCGGATAGATGCCCTTTTCCGAGATCGCGCGCGACAGCACGGTCTTGGCGTCCAAATGCGCGAAGGAGGTGGCGGGCGCCGGGTCGGTCAAGTCGTCGGCCGGCACGTAGATCGCCTGCACCGAGGTAATCGAGCCCTTCTGGGTAGTGGTGATGCGCTCCTGCAGCGCCCCCATGTCGGTCGCGAGCGTCGGCTGATAACCCACCGCCGAAGGAATGCGGCCGAGCAGCGCCGACACCTCCGAGCCCGCCTGGGTGAAGCGGAAGATGTTGTCGACGAAGAACAGCACGTCCTGGCCCTGATCGCGGAAATACTCGGCGACCGTCAGGCCGGTCAGACCGACGCGGGCGCGGGCGCCGGGCGGCTCGTTCATCTGGCCGAACACCAGCGCGCACTTCGACTTCACGCTCGGATCGGGGTTGTGCGGATCGGCGTTGACCTTCGATTCGATGAACTCGTGATAAAGGTCGTTGCCCTCACGGGTCCGCTCGCCCACGCCGGCGAACACGGAGTAACCACCGTGCGCCTTCGCGACGTTGTTGATCAGCTCCTGAATCAGCACCGTCTTGCCGACGCCGGCGCCGCCGAACAAGCCGATCTTGCCGCCCTTCGCGTAAGGAGCAAGAAGATCGACGACCTTGATGCCGGTGACGAGAATTTCCGCTTCGGTCGACTGATCGGTATAGCTCGGCGCGTCCTGATGGATGGCGCGCAGGCCATCGGACTTGATCGGACCGGCTTCATCGATCGGCTCGCCGATGACGTTCATGATGCGGCCGAGCGTACCCTCACCGATCGGCACGCGGATCGGAGCACCGGTGTCGCTCACTTCCTGGCCGCGCACCAGACCCTCGGTGGTGTCCATCGCGATGGTGCGAACGGTCGATTCACCGAGATGCTGGGCAACCTCGAGCACCAGGCGGTTGCCGCCATTCTTGGTCTCGAGCGAGTTAAGAATCGCCGGAAGGTGGCCTTCGAACTGCACGTCGACCACGGCGCCCGTGACCTGGGTAACGCGACCGAGCTGATTGGCTGCTGTAGCCATGGACTGTTCTCCTTCGAAAATCTGCTGCCCTAGACCGCCTCAGCGCCGGAGATGATTTCAATCAGCTCCTTCGTGATCTGGGCCTGACGGGTCCGGTTGTAAATCAAGGTCTGCTTGCGGATCATTTCGCCGGCGTTGCGCGTGGCGTTGTCCATCGCGCTCATCTGCGCGCCGTAGAACGAGGCGTTGTTCTCCAGCAGGGCGCGGAACACCTGCACCGCGAGGTTGCGCGGCAGAAGCCCGGAAAGAATCTCGTCTTCTTCCGGCTCGTACTCGTAGCCGGTCGCAGCCTGCGCCTTGCCGTCGGACTTCTCAACCACCAGCGGAATGATCTGCTGCGCGGTCGGAATCTGCGCGATCACCGATTTGAAGCGCGAATAGAACAGGGTGCAAATGTCGAACTCGCCGGCCTCGAAGCGAGCGATCACTTTTTGCGCAATGCCCTCGGCATTGACGAAGCCGAGCTGACGCACCGCGCGCAAATCCATGTGCTCGACAATCTGTTTGTCGAACAGACGACGGAGCTGTTCATAGCCCTTGCGGCCGACGCAGAAGAATTTCACTTCCTTGCCCTGGCTCATCAGCGCCTGCGCACGCTCACGGGCGAGACGCACGATCGAAGAGTTGAAGGCGCCGGAGAGCCCGCGCTCGCCGGTGCAGACCAAAAGCAGATGCACCTGGTCGTTGCCGGTGCCTGCGAGCAGGGCCGGCGCCCCGGGCGACCCACCGGCAGCGCTCGCGATGTTGGAGATCACCGCGTCCATCTTCTCGGCATAGGGCCGGGCAGCTTCAGCGGCAGATTGCGCGCGGCGCAGCTTGGAAGCCGCCACCATCTGCATGGCCTTGGTGATCTTCTGCGTCGCCTTGGTCGAGGCGATACGGACCCGCATGTCTTTCAGTGATGGCATTCTTCGCTCACCCCGGCGATCCGGTCGTCAAGACCTGACCGCGAACTTCATCTTTTTGTCACGCCCGGCCCGTGCCGGGTAGCCGCATCTGTTTTTTCGTTACGCCCGAACATGTCGATGGCCGCGACGGGATCGCGGCCATGACACGGCTCCTTAGACAAACGACTTCGCGAAGCCTTCGACCACCGTCTTCAGCTTGGCGGCACTGTCGTCGGACAGATCGCGGGTATCGCGGATGGCGTTGAGAAGCTCGACATGCTTGCCACGCAGCAGCGACAGCAGACCGTCCTCGAATCCCTTGATCTTGTTGAGCGGCAGCGGATCGAGATAGCCGTTGGTGCCGGCCCAGATCACGCAGACCTGCTCTTCCATCTTCAGCGGCGAGAACTGCGGCTGCTTCAGAAGCTCGGTCAGGCGGGCGCCGCGGTTGAGCAGGCGCTGGGTCGTCGCATCGAGGTCGGAGCCGAACTGCGCGAACGCCGCCATTTCGCGGTACTGCGCAAGTTCGCCCTTGATCTTGCCGGCGACTTTCTTGGTCGCCTTGGTCTGCGCCGACGAACCGACGCGCGACACCGACAGACCGACGTTCACCGCGGGACGGATGCCCTGGAAGAACAGATCGGTTTCCAGGAAGATCTGACCGTCGGTGATCGAGATGACGTTGGTCGGAATGTAGGCCGACACGTCGTTGGCCTGGGTTTCGATGACCGGAAGCGCGGTCAGCGAGCCCGAGCCGTGCTCCTTGTTGAGCTTCGCCGCGCGCTCGAGCAGGCGGGAGTGCAGATAGAACACATCGCCCGGATAGGCTTCGCGGCCCGGCGGACGGCGCAGCAGCAGCGACATCTGGCGGTAGGCGACGGCCTGCTTGGAAAGATCGTCATAGATGATCACGGCGTGCATGCCGTTATCGCGGAAATATTCACCCATCGTGCAGCCGGTGAACGGCGCGATGTACTGCATCGGGGCAGGATCGGACGCCGTCGCCGCAACGATGATCGAGTATTCCAGCGCGCCCTGCTCTTCGAGGACCTTCACGAACTGCGCAACGGTCGAACGCTTCTGGCCGACCGCGACGTAGATGCAGTACAGCTTGAGGTTCTCGTCCGGCTGGGCGTTGAGCGGCTTCTGGTTCAGGATGGTGTCGAGCGCGATCGCGGTCTTGCCGGTTTCGCGGTCACCGATGATCAGCTCGCGCTGGCCACGACCGATCGGAATCAGCGCATCGATCGCCTTGAGGCCGGTGGCCATCGGCTCGTTCACCGACTTGCGCGGAATGATGCCGGGCGCCTTGACGTCGACGCGCTTGCGCTCAGTCGCCTGGATCGGACCCTTGCCGTCAATCGGATTGCCGAGCGCGTCGACGACG
>Ga0157369_10010632_pt1 | contig 10476 bp, 11 predicted proteins | sample C25metaG_FD_113461 | JGI IMG/M metagenome (GOLD analysis project Ga0157369, IMG submission 113461) | Corn rhizosphere microbial communities from Kellogg Biological Station, Michigan, USA - C2-5 metaG | ecosystem: Host-associated > Plants > Roots > Rhizosphere > Soil | place: USA: Michigan...
CACCGCGGGCTCAGCTGGTCGAAGCAGTGCGCGCCGCCGCGCGGGGAGAGACGGTGTTGGCGCCGTCGGTGGCCGGGCGCCTGCTCAGCAAGCTGCGGACGCCACCCGCCGAGGCGCTCACTGCGCGCGAGCTGGAGGTGCTGGCGAGCGTCGTACGTGGCCTGACGAACGCCGAGATCGGGCGCGAGCTGTACATCGGGGAGGCCACGGGGAAGACGCACCTGCTGCGGGCGTTCGCCAAGCTCGGGGTCGACGACCGCACTAGGGCGGTCACGGTGGCGATGGAGCTGGGCCTGCTCCCGCCGCCGTCCCGGCGGTGACGGTCACGCAGTTGGCCCCGAGATGACGATCCACGCCTCGTGGAGGCCGAGGTAGACCAACGCCTCCTTGATCGTCTCGCGCCGTGGCAACCGCTGGTAGAAGTCGGCCCACGTCTCCTGGTCGCGCCGCCAGCGCTGGACGAAGTCCGCCAAGGAGTCCTCCGTCACCCAGGTGTGCTGTCGCCGGGCCTCGGTCATCGCCAGGACGACCTGCCGCATCAGCGCGGTCTCACTGTCGGGCGCCGACAATTCCCGCGCCCGCTCGGTGATGCGCCCGAGCAACTTGCGCCGCTTGACGAGCACGGTCGCCCAGTAGCCTGGGTCGACGGCGACAGAAACGGGCAGGTCCTCGTGCAGCAGGTGGAAGAGGCCCTCCCCCAGAACGTCGCCGAACTCTTCGCGGCCGGCGCGGCAATGGTCGGCATAGGGCTCGTAGCGCAGCTGCCCGACGGGCGGCCCGGCTACCACCGCGCCGGCGGCGAGAGCGTCGAAGAGGAAGAGCCAGTCCTCGTTGTAGACCGGCGGGAACGGTGCCGGCGGAGACCCGTCCAGATCGACCAGGAGCGCACCGCCGCCGATGAAGACGTCCTGCTCCCAGCCCATCACGTCGCGACGGGCGTGGTGCACGACCGAGTTATCCGGGAAGGCGGTGTGGGGCCAGCCGACGATGGCGTGGTCGAGGGCGCGCGAGACATGGGTCAGAGCAGTCTCGACGCTGCCCAGTGTGAGACCGGTGACGTCGTCGTCGACGAAAAGCACCCAGCGCTTGCCGAGCATCCTGGCTGCCGCGAGGGCGAGATTGCGCTTGCGGTTGGTGTCGATTCCCGCCCGCTGCAGCGCGGCAGGGTGCTGCACGGCTGACCACCGATTCGCAGCTCGTAACCCGTCGCCGGTGACGAGGTCAGCGGCGGTCAGTGGCAAGTCAGGTGAGCCGCGCAGCCGCGAGCGGACAACGGGAGCCTGGATCCCCCGACTGCAGAGGACGAGCAACGGCCATCTCAGCCCGCCGGCGAGTTCGGCTCCCGTCGTGAGGTGATGGCGGGAATGGGCCGCCGGCACCATGACCAGACCCTGACCCGCAACGTCGCCGACCGCGGACAACGGCTCGAGATCGGCGAGCAGCTCCCGGTGCGACGAACGCACCTCGTAGACGGACGCCTGCTTCGTGTCGCCTGGTACCAGCACCGACTCCGGCATACCCCGCCCCGACCCGCTCGTCACCCCTGCGTGTCGAGTGTCCAGGACGGAGGTGGACGATCGCCAGGGTCAGGCCGGCACGAGCATGCTCCTCGTGGCTTCAAGAGCGCCCTCGCCCGCCATCGCGCGCAGGAAGTCCTCGGGACATCCGAAGCGGCCGAACGTTCGGACGCCGTCGAACTCCTTGGACGCGAACAGGCTCCCCGGCTTCGGCAGGTCGTCGGGGTGCAGCCGCCGGCCCCAGGCGAGCAAGTCCGCGCGCCACACCTTGCTGTACGTCATGAACTGCGAGACCCAGTAGTGCTCCTCGTTCCGCAGCCGCTGCTGCACGGTCGCCATCGCGTCCAACGCCTTGATCATTTCCTCGCGCAGGTCGTGATCGGAGTCGGCCACACGCTCGTGCAACTCCGCCCTCAGGCGGAAGCGGTCCTGCAGTGCCTTGCGCCAGAACGCCGCCGAGCCCACCTCGTCGGCGCCCTCCTCGTGCAGCAGCGACGCGAGGCCCTCCCCCAGGGTGTCGCCCAGTTCCTCCGCCGCCGCCCGACTGGCCAGATACGCGGGGTACTCGTCCTGGTGGACGTCGCCGGCGTCGAGAAGCTCCGCGCCGCCGGGCACTCGATGGCGTCGCAGGCCCAGGAGGAAGAGCCAGTCCTCGTTGTAGATGGAAGGGAAGAACGGCGTCCTGGAGTCGACGGGCACGAGCAGGGCACCACCGCCGATGAACTGCTCCTGCGGTTCCCCCAGTTGCCCTGCGATCCGGCAGAGCACCGAGTTGTCGTCGAACCCCCGCCCCGCCCAGCCCACAGCGAGGTGCCTGCCGTCGCGGACGGCCCGGACGGCCGAGCGCAGCGATTCCTGGTCGAGGGTGCGGGGATGAGGGATGTGCGCCTCGCCGTCGCCGTCCATCACCGCAAACATGTCGTCGTCCAGCAGGAGGGCGTTCGGCCACTTCAGACCGGCGGCCAGCAGGAGGGCGAGGTTGCGCTTGCGCCCCACGTCGTTGACCTTGAGCCGGCCCTCTCCGAAGACGTCGCCTCCGCGACGGTAGGCCCGTGAGACCTCGAGCTCGTCGACCTCGAACGTCGTCATCCGAGTCGCCTTTCGGGAGGTCCGCAGCACCAGCGTGTCCGGCTGCAGGGGCCCGTCGTCCGTACTGACGGTGATGTGCCGCTCGAGGCCGGCGATTCCCGCGGCGCTGCCGGCCTCGTGCGAGACGAGGACGACGAGCGGACAGCCGTGGCGGAGCGCGACACGGGCAGCGAAGGCGATACCACTGCGGGGTGCGGTCGCCGGCCGGCCAGTGGGCACGACGACGGCGCTCGGCCGGTCCGCCTCCGTCCCACGCCAGGCGTCGGTGTCCAGTGCCCGGAGCAGGACCTGGCGGTGACTGAAGTGAAACGGTTCGGGGATCTGCCCGACCGATTCCGTCCTGCGGAGCGCCCAACGGCCGACGACGCGGCGCAGCTGGTGGGCGGGGTAGAGCCTACGGCCGCGGGCGCGGAGGTCGAGGGACACGAGTGCTCCCGTGGTCAGTCCTCAGGCCCTGAACTGGCCCTCGGAGGAGGCCGGTCAGGTCGAGGCGGAGCTACGGAGCCGGTGGAACGGCCGGGTGAGGTCCGGCGTGAGGGTGAGCGCTCCCGTCGGGCCCGGGAAGACCGGCACATGCAGGAGGAGCCAGAAGTTCTGCAGGTCGAAGTGGCCGGCGAGGTACCGCTCGTTGCGCGCGCGCAGAGTGGCGTCCGTCAGCGCCCGGACCGCTCCGTAGGTGCCACGACTGAAGATCCCGCTGCAGATCGTCACGGTGGCGGAGAGGTTCAGCGGGTTGGGAAAGCGTCCGAGCAGCGCCACGTCGTACTCCAGCCGCGGCTGGCCCTCGTCCCGGACACGCTCACCGGCACGGTCGATCATGAAGCGGGGGGCATGCGTCTCGCGCCTGGAGCCCCGGGGATCGGGCCGTCCTTCGTCGTCGAGCCACACCACGAACTCGCTGTCGTACTCCGGGTCGCCCTCGGCCTCGGGCAGTTGCGATGCGACTGGCAGGTCCAGCCGGTTCCTGAGGTACTCCAGCGTTCCGCCGACCGTACGCGTGGGACTCTCGGTCCGTGCCGAATTCCCTTCGCCGAGCACGATGACGTGGTTCGTGAGGTCATCGCGTGTGAGCTCATCCGCGGCCATCCACCGCACGTCGGTGCCTGGGTTCTCCGCGCGCACGTGCCCGACCAGCTCCATGACGGCGTCTGCGTCACCGTTGTGCAGGGACTGGATGGCGTTGGGGTGCCAGGGATTGGCGTACTGGACGCCCACGGACTCGAAGGTGGCCAAGGCCGTGGCGAGCGTCTGGGCTTGCTCGGACTCCGGGGCAACTTCATCCGCAGCCTGGGCCAGCAGGGTCAGTGCTTCGTGGACCGAGGCATAGTGCTGCAACTCCTCCGCAGCCTTGCGCAACTCCCCTGGCGGCTCCCCGTCGTGCGCGACGATCACATGGCGCGCTGCCTGGAGCAAGCTCTCGAGCGTCGGCGGGCGGCGCAGGAGTTCGTAGTCCGGCAGCTTGGAGTAGATGATCCGAACGGGCTGGCCGTCCGGGAAGTAGTAGAACCGGCCGCCGAGCGCCCCGGTTTGGGCACGCTCCGAGGCCGGCCGCGCCGCGGCCTCGCGCAGCTCGACGAGTTCGTCGACGAGCGCCCGCCGGGCTTGCTCCTCGTCGTCGGTCAGCTCGCGCAGCTCGAGCAGGCGCGGCTTCTCGCCCTCGACGGAGCGCTGAGTGGCGAAGAATCGCGCGTACGCCTGCAGCCAGCCCTCGCTGGGGACAGCCGGGGTCGTCGAGCTCTCCCACGACGAGATGAGCGGCACGCTCACGCCGAGCGCCTCGGCCAGCTGCCGCTGCGTCACGACGACCGGCGGCCACTGGGTCCGCAGTTCGCGGAGCCTCTGGGCCAGGACGGCGGAGCCGCCGGGCGCGCCACTCGTCACTGAGTGATCCCCTGCACTGCTGAAGTCTTGCCGAACTTCAGCTCACCGCGCAAGCGACACCTCGTCATCCGAACTGCCGAACCTCCTGCGCTCAATCGAACGTGATCAGAACAGCACGTTCTGCCGTAAGCGCTACCACTGCGTCCCGGTCTGACCCTTCGGGCAATTGCCTTGCGATCTCCGTTCAGGCGCATCACACTCGACAGCGAGAGGGGCTGTACTTCACTGAAGTAAGAAGAACAACAGCAGAAGCTGCCTCCTCGGCACCACCGGCTCCCCTGCCAGGGGAGATCCGGCCCGGGCGTCCCCTCGAGGAGGGCGTCATGATCCAGCTCGTCGCGCAGACCACCGCCACACCGCAGGCCGCCCAGGCTCCGGACGGCGTCACACACTTCTTCGTGCTGCTCGCAGCCGCCGCGTTCGCCATCGTTCTCCTGCGGCTGTTCCACGTCGGCGAACTGGGCAGCGTCCTCACCACGGTCGGCAGCGTGATCGCCGCGGTGGTCGTCATCACCGTGGTGGCGCTGCTGCTGTTCACCGTGCTGGTGACGCTCCAGACGTTCCTGACGTTCTGAGTGTCCGGTCGGGCGGGCTGACCACCCGTCCGCCCGACCGGGGCCAGTTCGGTGCAACCACCTGGCAGACTGCGCAGATGCGCCAGCGCGACCTCGCGACGCTGCCGAAGGCCCACTTGCACCTGCACTTCACCGGCTCTCTGCGGCCGTCGACCCTTGCCGAGCTCGCCGCGAAGCACGGCATCCGGTTGCCCGAGACCCTGCGGCACCATCACCTGCTCCGCCTCACCCCCGACGAGCGTGGCTGGTTCAGGTTCCAGCGCTTGTACGAGGCGGCCCGTGCGTGCGTCCGGGACGCCGACGACATGCGTCGCATCGTCCAGGAAGCAGCCGAGGACGACGCCGCCGAGGGGTCCGGCTGGCTCGAGCTCCAGGTCGACCCGACGAGCTACGCGCCGTTCGTCGGCGGGCTCACTCCCGCGCTCGAGATCGTCCTCGACGCCGCCAGGACGGCGAGCGCCACCACCAGCTGCCAAGTGGCGATCGTGGTGGCGGCCAGCCGGGTCCGGCATCCCCTCGACGCACGGACGCTCGCGCGGCTCGCGGCCCGCAACGCGGGCGACGGGCCCGGCGAGGTGGTCGGCTTCGGCCTGAGCAACGACGAGCGGCGTGGCAGCACCGAGGACTTCGCTCCCGCCTTCGCCATCGCCGCCCGGGCGGGCCTGGCCAGCCTCCCTCACAGCGGGGAGCTCCTCGGGCCCGACCACATCCGGACGACGCTCGGCACGCTGCACCCCGACCGGCTCGGGCACGGCGTACGCGCCGTGGAGGACCCCGAGGTCCTGGAGCGGATCGTCCGCTCGGGCATCGGGCTGGAGGTCTGTCCCGCGAGCAACGTGGCGCTCGGGATCTACCCGACGCCTGCGGACGTCCCCCTCCGCAGGCTGGTGAACGCCGGCGCGCGGATCGCTCTCGGCGCCGACGACCCACTCTTGTTCGGGCCGCGCCTGCTCGCGCAGTACGAGATCGCGCGCTCGGTGCACCACCTTCCGGACGTCGACCTCGCCAACCTCGCGCGCTCGTCCGTGGAGATCTCACGCGCACCCCTCGACCTCCGCAAGCGCCTGCTCGCCGGGATCGACGACTGGCTGGCGAGCGGCTGAGCCGGTCTCAGGATGTCGCCGCGTCCGGGCCGGGCAGGTCCTCGTCCCCCGGCGGTGTCACACCGGGCACCTTCTCGGTGCTCGTGTGCTTCGGCATGTCCGCGGGGGTCGCCTGCTCCGGCTCGGTGGTCGGCGCGGCCCGCCGCGACCGGCGAGGCGACGACCCGGCGACGGACTGCGACGTCCCTGCTTGTTCGGTCGGTTCGGCGGTGGGCAGGGGTGACGGCGAGGGTGTGGCCGGACGGGAAGTACGCGTGGTGGTGCGGGACGTGGTGCGGGTCGTCGTCCGCTTCAGCGGCCGCCTCGGCACAGCGGTCGGCGCCGCTGCCACGGCGTCCGCGGTGGCTGTCACCTCGGCCAGACCCGCGTCGTCCGGGACCGGCCGCAGGACATGGTTCACCTCGGCGCCCTCGTCGTCGCCCGACCACTGCTGCAGGGCGGCGGCGAGACCGTCGGCGTCCGCGACCGTGACGGTGACGGCGGGGTGCCGCAGCAGGCCGCCGGGGAGCGCCGCAGGCACCGGCTCACGGAACTGCACGCAGACACCCCGGCGCCAGGTCGTGCCGAACGTGGCGCCGTGGTCCGCGAGCGAGATGTGCGGGCCGAACACCTTGAACGGCAGGTAGGGACCGGTCAGCTCCGCGCCCTCGACGTTCGACAGGGGAGTCACCAGGGACCAGGGGCCGAACCGGACGGCGAACTCGTCGTCGGTCACGTCGACGTGAGCCGTCCACGGTGTGACGCCGATCAGGGCGAGCGGCCAGGACAGGGGACGCGAGAACGCGAACTCGTAGCGGGTCACATCGCAGAGATACCCCCGCCGTCGCGCCTCACACCGCAACGCGCGTCACACGACGGTCAGATGGTGCATCCCACGACCACCGGTTCGGGCTCGAGGGTGACACCGAAGGCCGCCCGCACTCCGTCCCGCACCTCGCGGGCGAGGGCGACGAGGTCGGCCGCGCGGGCGCTCCCCCGGTTGGTGAGGGCGAGGGTGTGCTTCGTGGACAACGACGCAGGGCCCGGCAACCCGTGACCGCGGGTGAAGCCGGCGTGCTCGATGAGCCACGCGGCACTCGTCTTCACCCCGCCGTCGGGCATCGGCCAGCGCGGCGCCCCGGCTGGTAAGGCGGCCGCCTGCTCGGGGCGGAGCACCGGGTTGGTGAAGAAGGACCCGGCGCTCCAGGTGTCCGGGTCGGTGTCGTCCAGGACCATCCCTTTGCGCCGACGCAGGCCGAGAACCGCGTCCCGCACGGCCGGGAGAGGCGCGCGCCCCCCCGGTTCGACGCCGAGGGCGGCGGCGAGATCGGCGTACCGCACGGGCGCCCCGAGGTCGCCCAGCCGGAACTGGAAGGTGACCTCGAGGACGACGAACCGGGGCCCGCCGCGGAACCGCTCCTGCTTGAAGCGCGAGGTCCGGTAGCCGAACTCGCAGTCGGCGGCGGCCATGGTCCGGATGCGGCGTTCCTGCCGGTCCCAGGTGCGCACGGTCGCGATGGTCTCGGCGACCTCCTGGCCGTACGCGCCGACGTTCTGCACGGGGGTCGCACCGGTCGAGCCTGGGATCCCCGACAGCGCCTCGATCCCCACGTAGCCGTGCTCCACCGCGTGGACGACCAGATCGTCCCAGGGCTCCCCCGCCGCCACTCGCAGGCTGACCCCCGCGCAGGCACTGCCGGAGTCGAGATGGACCCCGCGGGTGGCGACGTGGACGACGGTGCCGTCGAAGCCGTCGTCACCGACGAGGAGGTTCGAGCCGCCCGACAGCAGCAGGACGGGCTCGCCTCGGCCGTCACACTCGCTGACGGCGTCGATCACCGCGTCGGTGGTGACCGCGGGGACGAACCGGCGGGCGGGTCCCCCGACCCGGAGCGTGGTGTGACGGGCCAGGGATTCACCCCTTGGCTCGACAGTGGCCGACGCCGCGGCACGAGCGGACAGGTCGGTCACGGTTCCACGCTAACCGACGGGTACTCGGGTGCCGTGCCGGCGGGCGGAGTGTCGGCGCTCGTGCTTCAGGGCAGGCGGACGACGGCCTGCGCGCGTCCGAGCACCTTGTCGCCGCTGCTCGTCGCGGTGAGGTCGACCCGGACGGTGCGCGCCTGCTCGTCCTTCGCGGCGACGACGCCGGCGACCTCGAGCAGGGCGCCGCTGTCGTCGTCCGGAACCACCACGGGCTTGGTGAACCGGACGCCGTACTCGACGACTGCACCGGGGTCACCGGCCCAGTCGGTGACGAGGCGGGCAGCGGTGGCCATCGTGAGCATCCCGTGGGCGATCACGTCGGGCAGCCCGACGGACGTCGCGATCCGCTGGTTCCAGTGGATGACGTTGAAGTCGCCGCTGGCACCGGCGTAGCGGACGAGATCGCGCCGCGTGATCGGGAAGCTGCGAGCGGGGAGCTCGTCGCCGACCTGAACGTCCTCGAACGCGGGGCGGCCCATCACTCGCCCCCTCGGACGACGAGGGTGGAGACGGCGGTCGCGACCGGCTCGCCGGCCTCGGTGGCGATCTCGACGCGGGTCGTCACCATCCCGTGGCCGCCGGCCTCGCGGACGGTGTCGACGTGGGGGGTGGCGACCAGCCGGTCGCCGGCCACGATCGGGCGGTGGTGCGTGAACCGCTGCTCGCCGTGGACGACGCGCGAGTAGTCGATGCCGGCGTCCGGGTCCTGCACGATCGCGGCCTCGGCGCGCTGCGCGAGGATGATCGCGAAGGTGGGCGGGGCGACGACGTCGGGGTGGCCCAGCGATCGCGCGGACTCGGGATCGAGGTGCGCCGGATCCGTGCTGCCGACGGCGGCCGCGAACTCCGCGATCTTCTCGCGGCCGACCTCGTAGACCCGGGCGGCTGGGTAGGCCCGTCCGGCGATCCCGGGGTTGACGCCCATCACGATCCCTCCGCTCGGCGCTTGGGTCCGCGCACTCCCTGCACAACAGCGAGGCCGCCCCTGAACGGGACGGCCTCGGGAGCGGCCCGCCTCAGCGGGTCTCGCGGTGCGGGGTGTGCTTGCCGCAGTTGGGGCAGAACTTCGCCAGGTCGAGCCGGTCGGGGTCGTTCCGGCGGTTCTTCTTCGTGATGTAGTTGCGGTGCTTGCACTCAGTGCAGGCCATCGTGATCTTCGGGCGCACGTCCTGCGTCTTGCTGGCCACGGTGCAGCCTTCTTTCGGTCGAAGCGTCGGTGTTCACCCGCGGGCGGGCCACGGCACGGCACGAGCAACGACTCGCGCCCGCACGGTGTTCCAGGTTACGCGAGCCCGCCGGCCAGGTCGAACTCCTCCGCCTGGCGTCGGTCGTGGTACCGGTAGCGGAGGCGGGACTTGAACCCACGACACAGCGATTATGAGCCGCTTGCTCTACCGACTGAGCTACTCCGCCGCTGCCGGGGCTCTGCCCGGCGGACCGGGCGGGCGAACCCCGACGTGAGCCCCAATAGGGAATCGAACCCTAGACCTTCTCCTTACCATGGAGACGCTCTGCCGACTGAGCTATTGGGGCGTGGCCTGCGCGCGAGGCGCGAGGTCGACGGGACGCAACGCTACACGGCGGCGCCCCCCTTCCGCCAAACCGTTCGTCCACCGTCGCGTCCCGCGCGTCAGCCCTGGCCGGGCTGGACGACAGACACCTGCATCTGCCCCCCGCACGGGCTGATGTCGACCGCGACCGTCTGGGTACGGCGGCTGTCGGGCGGTGTCACGAGCAGCGTCGGATAGGTGGGGCACGGGTTGGCGTCGGGCGCGATGTTCCGCGTCGCGAGCTGGGCGTGGGCCGCCTGTCCCGGTTCGAGGACGACGCGCACCGCGCGGGAGCCGTCCCGGGCGGCGTCGACGACGGCCTTGCCGGCCGCGTCCGCGGCCGAGACGCCCGGGAATCCGCGCAGGAAGCAGGGCTGCGCGCCGCCGTTGCGGAACACGACGTCCCGGTAGTTGCTGCCGGCGGCGCCCTGGGCGTCCAGGACGCTCACAGTGAGAGCCGGTGCGTCGCAGCGGGCCACACCGCCGGCCGTCGTGCCGGCGGGGGTCGGTGTGGACGGCGGCACCGTCACCGTCGTGGTGATTGTCACCGAGGAGCCGGTCGGCGCCAGGGAGGCCGAGCTGGAGGGATCCGTGCCGGTGCAGCCGGCGAGGAGCGCGAGCGCGAGAACGAGGCCGCCCGTCCGCCCGATCATGGCGGGACAATAGCGGCGGCGGCCGCGCCTGACGAGGTCCCGTCACAAGGAGGACCTGAAGCTGCTACCGGCTGGCGTCGTGCCGAGGCGGAGCGGTTCACCGACGGAAGGGGGCGCCGTCGATCGGGGGTGTGCCGGTGATC
>Ga0157369_10010634_pt1 | contig 10476 bp, 7 predicted proteins | sample C25metaG_FD_113461 | JGI IMG/M metagenome (GOLD analysis project Ga0157369, IMG submission 113461) | Corn rhizosphere microbial communities from Kellogg Biological Station, Michigan, USA - C2-5 metaG | ecosystem: Host-associated > Plants > Roots > Rhizosphere > Soil | place: USA: Michigan...
AAGCAGAACGCCGCAGCCGACGCAACGGTGCAGCAGATCATCCAGACGATCCCGCAGGAGCACCGCGACTTCGTCCAGAAGCTGCTCGCCGATGCCGGCATCGACTGGCACGTGCCGGAGGGTGCCGGCCGGTCCACCGTCAACTCGCTGTCGCCGCTCGTTGCGGAGCAGCTGATCGAGGTCGCGTTCTCGCACCCCATCCGGCTGGTCGCCAGTGCGCTCGGGCCCGCGCCGAAGTGGATGATCGAACGCGGTCGCAGTGCGGGTGTCGCGGTCTGCGGTCTCGTCGGCGCCAAGGAGCACGCCGTGCGCCAGATCGAAGCCGGCGTCGACATCATCGTGGCGCAAGGCGGTGAGGCCGGCGGGCACACCGGCGAGGTGGCAACACTCGTGCTCGTGCCCGAGGTGGTGCGGGCCGTGGAGCAGTCGGGTCGTGACATCGCGGTGCTGGGGGCCGGCGGCATCATGACCGGCGCGCAGATGGCTGCCTGCATGGCGATGGGCGCGTCCGGCGCGTGGACCGGATCCGTCTGGTTGGCAACGACCGACTCAGAGGTGACCGAGACCTTCCGGCAGAAGATGCTCACGGCGACGTCCCGCGACACGATTCGGTCGAAGGCGCGCACCGGCAAGCCGAGCCGGCAGCTTCGCTCCGCCTGGCACGAGGCATGGGAAGGGCCGGAGAGCCCCGGCGCTCTGCCGATGCCGCAGATGTCGATTCTGTCGACGCCCGCGTTCGCAGCGATCGACCGTGCGGCCGACGGCGGCAACGAGCGCGCCAAGGAGCTGCTGAGCTACTGGGTCGGCCAAGGCGTCGGCCTCGTCGACAAGGTCAGGTCGGCTGAGCAGGTTGTCGCTGACTTCATGACCGAGTTCGCCGAAGCCGCAGAGCGCCTGGCCACCTACGCAGGCTGACCTCCTACGCCGTCATTTCGTTGGCAAAGGAGTGGGCTTGGCGTACGGCGAGAACTGCGCCGGTGCCGGCGTCGCCGAGTCGGCCGACGTGAGCCGGATGGTGTTGCCGCTCGGGTAACTCGCGGCGACGAGCAGGCCGGTCGATGACATGCAATAGACGCCGCCGGGAACGACCAGCGTCGATGGACTGGCGCTGGCAGGCGCACTGGCGCTGGGCGACGCACTGGAGCTTGTCGAGGACGTAGGCCTGGCGGCGTTGAGCGGAGTCACGGTGAAGCAGCTCGCCGCGGGGACCGCGCCGCTTGCGGGGGTGGACGGTGCTCTGGTCACGCCGTAGTCACTGATGTCGGTCGCGAGCTGTTGCAGGTCAGTGGTGAAAAGCGACGTCGGGGCGACGTTGAACGGCGCGGGCAGCGGCTGCCCGGCCTGCGCCACGGTGAGGCAGGACGGGCCCTTGGCAGTGCGCGAGCACGAGTACGTCGCGGTTGAGCCGACGATGAGGCTCGCTGTCGTCGCCGCGGTCCCGCTGCCGACGGTCACGTCGACGTGCAACCCCGGCGGCACCCGCCAGACCTTCACCGTGGCGCTCTGGTCGCTGGACGCCTCGTGAAAGGTGTAGGTCGCCGAATACGTGGCGTTGGCCGCGAGCGCGGCCAGCTGCACGAGCTGATCCGAGGCGGAAGGGCTAGCCGTCGGCTGCGACCCTCCACTGCACGCGGTGAGGACCACAAGTAGCGGGAGAAGCCGTCGCAGCACGAAAAAAGTCAAGCATGGAGGGCGTCTTCCGTAGACTGGAGTGGTCCCGGCACTGGTGGAAGAGGATTCTGATGGCGCTCGTCGTGCAGAAGTACGGCGGCTCGTCGGTCGGTGATGCCGGGAAGATCAAACGGGTTGCGCAGCGCATCGTCGACGCGAGACGCGCCGGCCACGATGTGGTTGTCGTCGTCTCCGCGATGGGCGACACGACCGACGAGCTGCTCGACCTGGCCCAGCAGGTGTCGCCGCTGCCACCACCGCGTGAGCTCGACATGTTGCTCACATCGGGCGAACGCATCTCGATGGCCCTGCTGGCCATGGCGATCGCCAACCTCGGTGCCAGTGCCCGCAGCTTCACCGGATCTCAGGCCGGCGTCATCACCGACTCCGTGCACGGGCGGGCGCGCATCATCGACGTCACGCCGGGGCGCATCAGCGAGGCGCTCGAGGCAGGGCACATCGCGATCGTCGCCGGTTTCCAAGGCGTGAGCCAGGACACCAAGGACATCACCACGCTCGGGCGCGGCGGGTCTGACACGACCGCGGTCGCACTCGCCGCTGCGCTCGACGCCGAGGTCTGCGAGATCTACACCGACGTCGACGGCGTCTTCACCGCTGACCCTCGCATCGTGCCCAACGCGAAGCGGATCCCGCGGATCTCCTACGAGGAGATGCTCGAGATGGCGGCTTGCGGCGCGAAGGTGCTGCACTTGCGTTCGGTCGAATACGCCCGCCGGCACACTCTTCCGATTCACGTGCGCTCGTCGTTCTCTCAGCGCGAGGGCACTTTCGTCGTCACCGTCCCCGAGGAGGAGCAGGTGGAACAGGCGATCATCTCCGGGGTCGCCCACGACCGCAGCGAAGCGAAGGTGACGGTTGTCGGCGTGCCGGACAAGCCCGGTGAGGCGGCCGGCATCTTTGCCGCTCTCGCCGATGCCGAGATCAACATCGACATGATCGTGCAGAACGTCTCCGGCGCAGAAGGCCGCACCGACATCTCGTTCACATTGCCGAAGACGGACGGCGTGGCAGCGATGGCCGCTCTCGAGAAGGTCAAAGGTGTCATCGGCTTCGAAGGCCTTCGCTACGACGACCAGATCGGCAAGGTCTCGCTCATCGGCGCCGGCATGAAGTCACACCCTGGCGTTTCTAAGACGTTCTTCGCCGCACTTGGCGAATCCAACGTCAACGTCGAGATCATCTCGACTTCGGAGATCCGCATCTCTGTCATCGTGCGTGACGTCGACGTCGATGTCGCCGTACGCGCCCTTCACGACGCGTTCGATCTCGGTACGACGGACGAGCAGGCCGTCGTCTATTCGGGCAGTGGCCGATGAACCGTCGGTTCAGCGTTGCGGTGGTCGGTGCGACGGGGCAGGTCGGCGGCGTCATGCGCCAGCTGCTGGAAGAGCGCAACTTTCCGGTCGGGTCGATGCGCTACTTCGCCTCGGCGCGATCGGCCGGCTCGACATTGCCGTGGCGTGGCCAGGAGCTCGTCGTTGAAGACGCAGCGACAGCGGACCCGACTGGCATCGACATCGCGTTGTTCTCCGTCGGGGGATCTGCATCGAAGGAGCTCGCGCCGCGATTTGCCGGCGCGGGTGCTCTTGTCATCGACAACTCGTCTGCATGGCGGATGGACCCTGAGGTGCCGCTCGTCGTGAGCGAGGTCAACGGACAGCTCGTGCACGAAGCGCCGAAGCGCATCGTGGCAAACCCCAACTGCACGACGATGGCCGCCATGCCGGTGCTGAAGCCCTTGCACGACGAGGCGCAGCTCGTGCGTCTCGTCATCAGCACCTACCAGGCCGTTTCCGGCACCGGGCCGGCCGGCGTCGACGATCTGGACAAGCAGGTCACCGAAGTCGCGGGCCGCGCGCGCGAGTTGGTGCACGACGGCGGCGCCGTCGCCTTCCCCGATGCAACGGCGTATCCGGAGCCGATCGGCTTCAACGTTTTGCCGCTCGCCGGCACGCTTCTCGACGACGGAAGCGGTGAGACCAACGAGGAGCGCAAGCTGCGCGATGAGTCGCGCAAGATCCTCGACATCCCCGACCTTCCCGTCTCGGGCACATGTGTGCGCGTGCCCGTCTTCACCGGGCACTCGCTGTCGATCAACGCCGAGTTCGCCCGGCCGCTGTCGGTGCAGCGCGCGGCGGATCTGCTTCGGCGCGCCCCGGGAGTCGAGCTTGCGGACGTCCCGACACCTCTGCGCGCCGCCGGCCGGGATCCGGCATATGTCGGGCGCCTTCGCGTTGACCCCGGCGTCGACGGTGGTCGCGGCCTCGCGCTCTTCGTCAGCAACGACAACCTTCGCAAGGGCGCCGCGCTCAACGCGGTGCAGATCGCGGAGATCGTTGCGGGCAGTTAGCGCACCTGCACGGCCGGTGCGGCCTGGGTGGGCAGCACCACCTCGTCGACGACCACGAGATCGGTGGCCCGGCCGGGGACATCACGCCAAAGCGTCGGCAAGGTGGCGGTGAGCAGGGCTCCGATGACACCGGCGACGACGAACGGCAGCCACCGGTCTGCGGCGAACAGGTAGCCCGAACCGGCCGCCGCCACCGCCATGGCCGCGCTTTCGGCGGTCGTGAAGATGCCTTGGGCGCGCCCCAGCGCATCGGCATGTGCGAGCTGCGAGAGCAGCGACTGTGCGGCCGGGAACGAGATCGCGACGCCGAAGGCCTCGAACACCACCAGCGAGATGAGCATCCACGGACGCGGCAACACCGAGTAGACGACGATGAAACCGGCTGACACTAGCGAGGCACCCACAGCCAGCCGGCGACGGTCCAAGCGGTCGGCCAACCGACCGGCGAACGGGGACACGCAGGCGAAGGTCGCCGAGAACAGCGTCCAGGAGAGCCCCACCTGCCATTGCGCGGCACCGCGCGAAGTCATCAGCAGCGTCCAGCACGCCTCGTAGACCCCGGCGGACAGACCGCCGATCACCCCGACGACAACGACACCGATGAGTCCGCGGGACACCTCGAGCCGCACCAGCTGCACATCTGTCGCTCGAGCGGGCTGCGCCTGCGCGCGCATCATCATCGGCGCCATCGCGGCGACGGCGCACACCGAACTCGCGACAAACAGCCACTTCACATGCGCAAGACCGACCGCGCTGCCGAACACCGGACCGATGGCCATCCCGGCGATCTGGGCGGCGAAGACCTTGGAAAACGCCCGCCCGCGACGTTCGAGCGGCACGATGACGGCGACCAGAGCCAGACCGGCCAGCTGAAGAGCACCCGCGCCGAGTCCTTGCAGCGCCCGCAGCACGATGTAGCCCGCGGCGCCGACCGACATCAAGAAACCTAGGCTCGCGATCGCATAGACGAGAAGGCCGCCGAGCATCACGCGGCGATGGCCGATCCGGTCAGACAGGTGGCCGGCGGCATATTGGGTGAGCACGCCGGCGGCGAAGAACGCCGACATGACCACGCCGATGAGACCGACGGAAGTGTGCTGGTTGCGCAGGAACAAGGGCAGCATCGGCAGCACCGCCGCCGCGCCGCCGAACTGCAGGAACACGGCCGCGGCGACGGCATTGACCACTCGGTCGGGCCGGATCGCGGACGGCGCCATCCCGACAGCCTGTCAGGCGCATACGACAAGAAACAAACTGATTGCTTATGGTTGCCGGCATGGCATTTCGCGGGTGGCCCGCCGAGGCGCTCGAGTTCTACGAAGGTCTGCTCGCCGACAACTCGAAGACCTACTGGAACGCGCACAAGTCGACGTACGAGTCGTGCGTGCGGACGCCGATGGTCGAGCTGCTGAGCGAGCTGGAACCGGAGTTCGGGCCGGGTCGGATCTACCGCCCTTACCGGGACGTGCGATTCAGCAAGGACAAGACGCCCTACAAGACCCAGATCGCGGCGTCGTTCGAACGCGGTGGATACGTGCGGCTGAGCAACGACGGACTGGGCGCGGGCACCGGCATCTACATGTTCAGCCCGGACCAGGTGCGGCGCTATCGCGACGCGGTGGCCGCGGACGCTTCGGGCAAGAAGCTGGTCGGTCTCATCGCGACGTTGCGCAAGGCCGGCATCGACGTCTCGTCGCACGACACGCTCAAGCGTGTTCCGCCCGGCTTTGACAAGGATCACCCGCGCGCGGAGCTGTTGCGCTACAAGGATCTGGTCGCTTGGAAGGATTGGCCGGTGGCCGCGTGGCTAGGGACGGCCGCCGCCCGAAAGCGGCTGGAGGAGTTCTTTCGGAAGTGCCAACCGCTCAACGACTGGCTGCATAGTCATCTGGGCTGAACCGCGGTTCGGGCACCGCATGCAGGCGCACACGTCGCTGCGGCACTGCGTCGTCGTTCAACCACGCTGAGAACTGGTGCGCCCACATCGGTTTGCCGATGTGGTAGCCCTGGATCGTGTCGCAGCGCAGCGCACGCAGTCGTTGCTGAGAGTGCGCGTCCTCTACGCCTTCCGCGACGACGTCGAGCCGCAGCGTGTGCGCCAGCTGGATGATCGCCTCGACGATCGCGACGTCCTCGCTGTTGCCGCCCAGTCCCTTGCAGAACGACTTGTCGATCTTGACTTCGCTCACCGGCAGCTGCTTGAGGTACGCGAGTGACGAGTAGCCGGTGCCGAAGTCGTCGATCGACAACCGCACACCGAGATCCGTCAGCGCGCGCAGCACATCGGCCATGCGGGCGGGGTCGGCCATGAGGTGGCTCTCGGTCACTTCGAGGGTGAGCTGGTGACCCGGCACTCCGTGGCGCTCCAGCAGGTTGTTGACCACCTCGATGAGATCGCTCTCCATGAGGTTGCGCACGGACAGGTTGACCGACACCGCAAGTGGGTGGCCGGCGTCGGACCATGCACGGCACTGCGCAAGAGCTTGGTCCAACACAAACCGGGTCAGCTCTCGGATCTGACCGGTCTGCTCCGCGATGCTGACGAAGTCATCAGGCGACACCTCGCCGTAGTCCGGGTGCTCCCAGCGCACGAGCGCCTCGGCGCCGACGACGGTCCCATCCGAGGCCGCGACCTGAGGCTGGAAGCGAAGTGTCAGCTGTCCTTGCTCGATGCCGGCACGCAGGCCGCCGGCCAGGGCCAGCCGTCGTGGCGAGTAGCCGTCGAGCTCATCGCGGTAGACGTGCACACCGCTGTAGTGCTGCTTCGCCGTATACATCGCGACGTCGGCCTGCTGAAGCAATACGGTCGCGTCCCGCTTGTCCCCGGTGTCGCAACTGCCTTCGCCGACGTGCACCACACCGATGCTGGCGGCAACTTCCATCTCGACGCCTTGCAAGCGCATCGGCTTCGCGAGGGCCACGCGCAACCGTTCTGCGGTGGCGACGGCTTCGTCCTCGCTGAGGTCAGTCATGAGTACGGCGAACTCGTCGCCTCCGAGCCGCGCCAGCAGATCGTCCGTCCGCAGCTCGCGAGAAAGACGGGACGCAATTTCCTGCAACAGCAGGTCGCCGTGGTGGTGGCCGAGGGTGTCGTTGACCTCTTTGAACCGGTCGAGGTCCATGAGCAACACCGCTGCGGACATGTTCGGCGACAAGAGCACGTTCTTGGCGCGGTCCTGGAACAACGCGCGGTTGGCCAGGCCGGTCAGTGAGTCGTGCAGCGAGTCGTAATTGAGCTGCTGAACAAGACGGGAGTTGGCGAAGGCAGCGGCGGCGTGCGACGTGAGCGTCTGCAACAGCAGGCCGTCGTCGGCGGTGAACGTGGTGAACTCTCCGAGCCGATCGGAGATCACCATCACCCCGCGCACGGCGTGCGCGCCGGTGAGCGGCGCGAGCACGGCGTCGCGCGCTGACAAGGTCGAGAGGAAGCACGCCATCTCGTCTTCGCGCTCGGTCTTCTGGATGACCAAAGGCTCGGTGCGTTCGACCGACTCGAGCAGCACCGGGGACAATTCTGCGCGGGAAACCTCGCGCGAGCTGATCCGGCCGTCGCTGTCGATGCTCGTGATGGTGACGTACTGCGAGTCGTCATTGAGCAGGTAGACGGCGGCGTGCTCGGCGCGCAGCAGCTCGCGCACTCGGCTCAGCACGGTTCGGACGACGCTTTGTCCGTGCGGCAGCAGCGCTAGCTCGCCGGCGAAGTCGTAGAGGACCTTGACGTTGGAGTGCTGAGTGCGGAGTGCGCCGTAGACGTGGAAGGCGTACATGAGCAGCCCGATGATGAGCACCATCGGGACGGCCAGCCAGTAGCTGAAGTCGATGGCCCCGACACACAGAACGCCGGCAGCGGCGCAGCCCGCGGCGCCGGCCATGCAAGTCCGGACGAACGCCAGCGCACGACCGAGATCGATCTCATGGCTCGTCGTCGCGATGACGGCGTTGACTGCGATCGAGTCGATCAGCGCCGCGGTCAGGGCCGCTGCGGCACCGGCGAGGATGATGCCGCTGCTGTCATGCATTCCGTCGTGGACAGCCCGGAACACGAGGGTGGCGACGGCCGCGTCGAGGATCCAGATGGCGGAGTTGAAGGCCAGCTTCAGCGGTCGCTGCTTGCGCACCAGCCACAGAGCGGCGGCGCCGCCGATGACGCGCGCGACCGGGAGCTGCGAGGCAGGAAGGAAGAAAAAAGCGATGGTCAGCGTCAACTCGGCCAGAGACACCGAGTGAGCGTTCTTGCCGAGCTCGACGTGCAGCACCACGACCTCGGTGAACGCGAACGCCACCATGAAGAGCAGGAAGGTCAGCCCGAACTTGGACGGCGCGAACCCGGCCAGGTGGAGCACACGCGTGTCGATCAGCAGACCCATCGCGCTCATGAACGCGATGAGCAACACGACTGGTCTCGTGCTGCCGTGACTTCGCATCTTTCCGCTACCGCCTCTTGGTCGTGAACAGGTGATATGGCTGCTGCCGCGCCGCAAGCGACGCGGCAGCAGCCCCGGTGTTGCTTAGTTCCAGGTAGCGCCGTTCCACGTGGCGCCGTTCCAGGTGGCGCCGTTCCAGGTAGCGCCGTTCCAGGTAGCACCCTGGAAAGCGCAGCTGGACCATGTCGACCCGGACCAGGTGCTGCCCGACCACGTGCTGCCCGACCAGGTCGAACCCGACCAGGTAGAGCCGGACCACGTCGAGCCGGACCAGGTGCTGCCCGACCAGGTCGAACCCGACCAGGTCGAACCGGACCACGTGCTGCCCGACCACGTCGAGCCGTTCCAGCTGCCGTCAGACCAGGTCGAACCCGACCAGGTGCTGCCGGACCAGGTGCTGCCCGACCAGGTGGAGCCGTTGAAGACCCCTCCGGACCAGGTGCTGCCGTTCTCCTCGGCCGCGGCGATCCACGGACCCCACGGCTTGCCGAAGATGTCCTGCTCACCGGTGAGGCTGACGCCGCCGAGCGAGACGTGGCTGTCACCACGAGCACTCTCGAGCGAGCCCAAGCCTGTGCTCGGGTAGTAGGACTGCGTCCCGTACGTCGGTGTAGCCGCGGCCAGAGCCGCCGGCAGCGAGATCAGACCCGAGCCCACGAAGTTGGGGTTGTGGGTGCTGATGGTCGTTGCCGTTGACGTGAGGATGGTCTTCACCTGGTCTGGGGTGAGGCTGGGCCGTGCACTGAGCAGGTCAGCAACCGCGCCCGAAACCATTGCTGCTGCCTGTGACGTGCCCGAGCCGCGCAGGAACCGGCCGCCAAAGACAGCGTTCGGGTTCTGCTGAGCCAGCGTCGAGTTCGGCGAGAGCAGGCCGTAGACGTACGTGCCCGGGGCCACCACGTCGGCGTGCCGGGAACCGGTGCCTCGCTGGGAGAACGAGGCAACCGTGTCGTCCGACGGCGTCAGCGTGCCCGCCGTGTCGTCGGCGCCGACGGCCAGCAGGTAAGGGTCGATCGCCGGGTCGGCCACGCTGTTCGTCGCCGTACCGTCATTGCCGGTCGAGACGACGACCACGATGCCGTGCCGCCACGCGACCTCGGCCGCGTGCGCCAGCGGGTCGAGCTGGTAGCTCTGCATGCTGTTGGTGCCGAGCGACAGGTTCATCACCCGGATGTTCATGCCGTTGTCGTGCGCGTGCTGGGTGACCCAGTCGATCGCAGCGATCATCTGAGACACATCGGCGGCGCCCGTGGAGGAGCCGACCTTCACGCTGACGACACGAGCGCCGGGAGCCACACCGCTGTAGCCGCCGGCCGTGCCGTCATTGCCGGCGATGATGCCGGCCATTGCGGTGCCGTGCCCGTAGCCATCGACGTTCGTCAGATTCGGGTTCTGCGAATCGAACGAGAGGTCCGGGCCGTACACGAGCTTGTTCGGACCGTTCAGGCCCTGCACCGGCGTGACGCCGGTGTCGATCAGCGCGACGTCAACCCCGGAGCCGTTGGCGCCGGCCGCCCATGCGGCTGGGGCCCCCACGACCTGGTTGATCGACGACTCGTCCGGGAACGGCCCCCCGGCGGCCGACGCGGGCAATATGCCCATCGCCGTTCCCGCCGCAGCCACCCCCGCGAGAGCCGACCAAATCACCCATCGGGCTCTTGGCGCTCCGCGCGGCGAGCTACCCGTCATACCTACTCCTCACCTGAGAAAACTCGGCCAGTGAATGTGATCTCGGCGGGGGGCTTCCCAAAGCGCATAGCTAAACGTGACAGTCAGTAACCGCGTGGGCTCGTCCCGGTTACTCCGATTAGCCCCGACACCTGGGCAACGGGCGATGCAAGAGCGACGCATATGGGCCGAAGGACCGATTTGCGCGCCTGGCGAGGCCGGAAAGAGGCGTCGCCGAAAAACGTCAAGCCGCTTGACGACCGGGCCTCGTTGCGATCACTCTGCGCACATGGCAGCCGAAGCACCCGACGTCGTGCTCCCGGCCCTGCTGCGGGCGGCTCG
>Ga0157369_10010635_pt1 | contig 10475 bp, 5 predicted proteins | sample C25metaG_FD_113461 | JGI IMG/M metagenome (GOLD analysis project Ga0157369, IMG submission 113461) | Corn rhizosphere microbial communities from Kellogg Biological Station, Michigan, USA - C2-5 metaG | ecosystem: Host-associated > Plants > Roots > Rhizosphere > Soil | place: USA: Michigan...
CCGCCACCCGAGACGACGGGTGACGGGGTTCGTCAGGAGCGAGCTACTCGGCGGAGCGGCGGCGACGCGCGAGCAGCACCGAGGCGAAGCCGACGAGGCCGAGGAGCAGCGCGACGAGCCCGACGCCCGATACGTCCACGCCCGTGCGCGACAGCGAGTCGGCGCCGGCGGCCGAACCACCCGAGGGCGAGCTCGTGCCGTCACCACCACCGACCGCGCCACCACCGGGGCCCGTGCCAGGACCGGTTCCGGGGTTCGTCCCCGGGTCGGTTCCGGGATCGGTCCCCGGGTCCACCGCGGCGGCGAGCACCGTCACCGGCGAGGACGTCGTCTCCACCGGCGCGAAGCCATCGGCCGAGACCGTGACCCGCACCGCGAGCGCGGCACCCGCACTGCCGGCGGGCGGCGTGAACGTCGCCGTGTCGGCACCGTCCACGACCTTGTCGTCGAGCAGCCAGGCGTAGACCACGGTGGCGTCCTCCGGGTCCACCACGACCGCCGCGGTCGTCGGCACGCCCTCGCGGGCCACGCTCGACAGCGTCGCGGTGGCGACCGCCGTCCGGGCGAAGGTGATCGTCGTCGACTGCGTGGTCACCCCGTCAGCCGCCGTCACCGTGATGACGACACCGTCGGTCGCGTCAGCCGCAGCGCGGGCGGTAGCCGCCGGTGCCGCTTCGAGCGGCTCGATCGTGACCGTCGCGTCGCGGTCGGCCGGGATGGCGTCGACCACCGGGTCGGCGGACCCTGCCAGCGGCACCTCGTACTCGAGGACGCCTGCATCGAAGCCCTCGACCGGCGTGCCGTTCACCCGCAGCGCGGCGAGGCTCGCCTCGGTCGCTACCGACGGTGCGAGCGCGTAGATCTCGACCTCCGAGACGACCAGGTGGGTGTTCGCGTACGCCGTCATCACGACACGAACGGCACTCGTCGTGACGCCACCGAGGTCGACGTCGACGATCGGAGCCGTCCCATCGGTCGGGACCGGCACAGCGACCGCACCGCCCGGAGCGTCGATCCACGCGCCGTCGGCGTCGCGGAACTGCACGGTCAACGCACTCGGCCAGCTGTTGGTGCTCCCGTCCTTGTAGGCGTAGAAGGTGACGTGCTCGATCGTGTGCTCACCGCCGAGTTCGTAGCTCAGGGTGTCGCTCGCCGGCTTGTTCGACGAGCGCCAGTTCGACCAGCCTTTGTCGTTCCGCACACCGTTCTTCGTGTTGCTCGCGGGGTAGCCGGACTCGGTGGACGTCGCACTCGCGACGGTCGTGGCGTCCGGCGCGATGTTCCGCTCGCCGGGCGCCGTGACGATGATCGACAGGAGCGCGTCGATCGGTGCCGCGGCCGGGTCGTTCGACGCAGCCGCACCTCGAACCTGCACCACACCGGTGTCGGCGAGGTCGGCGTCGTCGAGGGTGCTGAAGTCCCAGGTGACGGGCGTGTCGAAGCGGTTGGCACTCGCGCCGATCTGCGCCGGGACCGTCGTCGGTGCCGTACCGATGACGGCGCTCGCCGGCGACCCGGCGGCGACCGTCAGGGAGACCGGCTCGGTGGTGGTGAAGCCGCCGATGTCGACGGTGGCCTGCGCGGCGAACGCCGCACCCCACCCGTCGGTGCCGGAACCGTTCACGACGATCGTGCCCGGCGTGTTCCAGTCCACGGCGGAGGTGTCCCAGGTGACCGGCACCGGAGTGCCCTGGACCGCGCCGTACAGCGGCACCACGGTCGCGGGCAGCGCCGCCGGAACACCGGCGACGGTCTGCAGCGTGACCGGCTGCACCCCGGTGAGGGCGGTGTCGACGAAGCTCCAGGTCTGGTTCGCGCCGTTGTTCGACTGGTAGACGCCGACGGCGGCACCCGTGGCGGTGGACTGCCCGCCGACCTCGAGGGCCTGGCTGGTTCCGACGTTCACGAGGCTCCACTCGGAGCCGTTGGTCGTCGTCGGGATCCACTGCAGCGAGGGGTCGGCCGCAGCCTGTTCCCGCGTCGCAGCGACGAGCGAGGTGCCCGCGGAGTTCGCGGAGAGGAGTGCTCCGGACGAGCTGCGGACGGCGTAGCGGTCGGTGTTCGTGCCGCCGCCCGAGAGTCGCTCGGCGGTCCACACCTGTGCGGCACCGGTCGTGGCGTCGGAGGCACGCGGAGTGATCGTGCCGGCCGGGACGGTCCCGGTCGTGGCTGCGGCGGTGAACGCCTTCGCGCTCTGCTTGCCGACGAGCTGGTAGGCGTGTCCGTCCTGGAACGGTGCCGCATCGGCTGCGACACCGGTCGCGCCGTCGACGAGGAAGGTGGTGACCGACTTCGCCGGGACGGTGAGTGTCGCCTGCTTGGTCACCGGGTCGATCGACACGGCGTCGCCCTGCACGAGTGCGTTGGCGGTGACGTCGTCCGCGGGGGACTCCGTCGTCACGATCGGCGTGACCGTCGCGCCGGGAGCGATGTCCGCGAACTTCGACAGGTCGATCGTGATCGTCCGAGCCGAGGTCGACGGGTTGGCGTGCACGAGGGTCGCGCCGGTGCCGTCGGCACGGAGCGCCGTGGTGGTCTGCGCGTCGGTGGAGGGGATGAGGTGGTCACCGGGCTGCACGTAGTGGGTGAAGTTGCGGAGCGTGTTGTACTTCGCGTTCGTCTTCACGGAGCAGCTCGGGTCGGCGTCGCCGTCGGCGATGCGTCGCTCGGAGTCGCCCTCGGCGTTGCAGTCGAAGTCGATGAGGACGCTGCCCCAGTTGAGCTTCTCGACCTTCTCCATGTTGTAGAGGTCCTCGACGGGCTGCCAGAGCACCCACGCGGTCGGCTCCAGGTTGCGGAGGTCGTCGATGAGGTGCGTGGCCATGCCGATGCCGTTGTCGATGTTCGTGAGGTTGTGCTTGCCGCTGGAGTCCCAGTTGCCCTCGACCTCGCTCATCCACAGCGGCTTGCCGGCGGTCTTCGCGATGTCGCGCGCGACGACGCTGCCGCCCTGGCCGTAGCTGTGGACGTTGAGCTGCGTGACGAGGTCCTTGGCGGTCTGCGACCAGCCGTTCCAGTTCGTCGCGAAGATGCCCGGGTTCGTCTCGTCCATGGCCGCGATGACGGCCTCGGTCGAGGTGCCCTCGGCCGCGAGGCGCTCGGCGAGGGCCTTGATGACGGTGTCCTGCATGGCCGGGCCGATGTGTGCACCCTCCTGGCGTCCGCCCTTCGGCCAACCGGTGGCCTCGTCGATCTGGGTGCCCCAGTAGTTCGTGTTCGGCTCGTTGAAGGGGTCGATGGTGTCGAAGTCGACACCGGTGTCGGCCTCGAGGTGGTCGACGACGGTGGTGAGGTAGGCGACGAAGTCGTCGACGCTCTCCGGCTTCAGCTGCTCGTCGGCGGCGTTGAAGTTGCCCGACGCGTAGCCGCTCTCGGTCATGAAGTACGGCGGGGAGTTGCTGAACGCCTCCCACTTGGTGATCTTGTCCTTGAGTGCCGTGAGCCACCAGCGCTGGGTCTCGTCGGCGTCGAAGTCGTAGGAGGCCGGGTCGTCGGCGTCCCAGGCGGCGGCGTAGCGGTCGCGGTCGGCGTAGTCGGAGGTGATGGGGCCGTCGGCGTCGCTTGCTCCGAGGTCCGGGTTCCACCAGCCGTCGACCGCGCCCCCGGCCCGCAGGTAGGGCGGGACGTCGCTCGCGTTGCCGCCACCGATGTTGTAGCGCGCGATGTTGAGGTTGAGGCCGTCCTCGCCGAACACCTTGTCGAAGAGGTCCTGGCGGACGTCCTCGGGGTAGTCGCCCGTGGCGTTGGCGAACCAGACGAGGCTCGTTCCCCAGCCTTCGAACGCCTCGTTCTGGTAGGCCGGGTTGGGGGTGATGGTGAGGGGAGTGCTCTCCGCGGCGGCCGCAGGAGCGGCGTCCACGGTGGCGAGAGCTGGTGCGATCGCGGCGATGCCGAGGGCGACGGCGACGGTCGCTCCGATCGTTCGTCGGCGGACTGGTGACGGCAGTGTCATCGGTGGTTCCTTCGTTGGAGGCCGTGCTACAGGGGATGTTCACGTGAACATTCAGCGGCGTCGAACCACCGTGTTCACGTCAACATTTCCGACGAGTATGGGCGACCCCTCGCTCGGGTGTCAAGCGATGCCCGATCGCTGAACCCGTCGAAGTGCGGCACATCGTCGTTCCTCGGCGGCGCGGACGACGAACTGCCTCGCCTCAGTGTGCGGGCGGGGGAGCCGTGCTCGCGCGGACGACGAGGGACGTCGGCGTGAGGGGCTCGGTGGAGAGCTGGGGGCCCTCCTCGATCTCGCGGAGGAGCGTGGTGATCGCCCGGCGTCCGATCTCGTCGAAGTCCTGATGCACCGTCGTGAGCGGAGGCCAGAACGAGTCCGACTCCGGGGTGTCGTCGAAGCCGACGACGCTGATCGACTCCGGGACCGCACGCCCGCGCTCGTGCAGGGCGCGCAGGAGTCCGAGCGCCATCTGGTCGTTCGACGCGAACACGGCCGTGATCTCCGGGCGCTCGGCGATCTCGAGGCCGATCTCGTACCCCGAGGTCGTCGACCAGTCGCCTCGGAACGCTGGCGGCGGCGTGATACCGGCCTCGCGCAGGGTGTCGGCCCAGCTCTGCTCGCGTCGAGCCGCCGAGTACGAGGTGCGGGGTCCGGCGATGTGCCAGACGCCCTGGTGTCCGAGGTCGAGGAGGTGCTGGGTGGCGAGTGCGGCGCCCTGCGCCTGGTCGTTGTCGACGACCGGGTAGTCGGTGCGTGCCGCGGAGTCGATCACGACGACCGGCAGGCCGGAGGGGAGTTCGACGTCGGCGCCGTCGACGATGTGCGACTCGATGACGATGATGAGTCCGTCGACGTCCTGCTCGCGGAGGCTGTCGAGGGCGACCGCGACATCGCGCTGCGTCGGGTACTCGACGGGGACGACCGTGACCGAGTAGCCGGCCCGTGCGGCCTGGACCGTGATCGCGTCGAGCGTGCGCATGTTGCCGTAGGAGGAGAGCGTGAACATCGTGATCCCGATGCTGCGGGTGCGACCCGACCGCAGCGCTCGCGCGGCCTTGTTCGGGCGGTAGCCGAGCTCGGTCATCGCCTCGAGCACGCGGTCGCGGGTGCCGTCGTCGACGTTGGTCAGGCCGTTCGCGACGCGGGAGACGGTCTGCGAGGAGACGCCGGCGTGCGCCGCGACGTCCGCCATCGACGGTGCTCGCCTGGCGCGGCCAGGCGCTCTCCGGGTGGTGTCCGTCATGGTCTCCCTATCGTCGCATCCATCCTTGCATGTTGACGTGAACATGCTATGGTACCGATCAGATGTTGACGTAAACATCCATCGCGATCCCTCCCCGCACGGCTCCACCGCACGACGGTTCCGCCCGAATCCCAGCAAGGAAGCTGCCCATGACCACCACGACCGCTCGCACCGGCCGGCCACCAGCGGTCCGTGTCCACCGACGCGACCGCCGGGATTGGAAGGGCTGGGCGTTCATCGCCCCCTTCATGATCGTCTTCGCGCTGATGATCATCGCCCCGCTCGTCTACGCGCTCTACCTCAGCTTCTTCCAGGAGAAGCTCATCGGCGGCAACGCCTTCGTCGGTTTCGAGAACTACGCCCAGGTCCTCCAGGACCCGAAGTTCTGGGAGCCGTTCGGTCGCGTCGCACTGTTCTTCGTCGTGCAGGTGCCGATCATGCTCGCCCTGTCGCTCACCGCCGCGCTCGCGCTCGACAGCGCCAGGCTCCACGGCGCCGCCTTCTTCCGCATCGCGCTCTTCCTGCCGTACGCCGTCCCGGGCGTCGTCGCGGCGCTCATCTGGGGCTTCATCTACGGCGACCAGTTCGGTCTCGCCGGTAGCTTCAACGACCTCGTCGGCGCCCAGATCCTCGAGCCGTTCAGCTCCCAGGCCGTCCTCGCCTCCATCGGCAACATCGTGACGTGGGAGTTCATGGGCTACAACATGCTCATCTTCTACGCCGCCCTCCGCGTCGTGCCCGGTGAGATCTACGAGGCGGCCGAGATCGACGGGGCCGGACAGTTCCGCACCGTCTTCAGCATCAAGATCCCCGCCCTCCGCGGAGCCCTCGTCATCGCGACGATCTTCTCCGTCATCGGCTCGTTCCAGCTCTTCAACGAGCCGAACCTGCTGAAGAACCTCGCGCCCAACGTGATCACGAGCAACTTCACCCCGAACATGTACGCCTACAACCTGTCCTTCGCCGGCCAGCAGTTCAACCTCGCGGCGACGGTCGCGATCATCATGGGCGTCATCACCGCCGTCATCGCCTACGTCGTGCAGGTGCGCGGCTCCCGACAGGAGAACAGCTGATGGCCACCGTCTCGAACCCGACCGTCCGTCCGCAGACCGTGTCGACCAGGACCGCCCGCAACCCGCGTGCCTTCGACCGGCCCACCCGGAAGCGCCACGACCCGCGCCGCAAGCGCTCGATCGTCCTCACGATCGTCATGGCCGTCTTCCTCATCTACTCGGTCGTCCCGATCCTGTGGCTCGTCATCAACGCGACCAAGTCCCAGCCCGACCTCTTCACCTCCTTCGGCCTCTGGTTCGGCGACGGCGGGTTCAACCTCTGGCAGAACATCGTCGACACCCTCACCTACCGCGACGGGCAGTTCGTCGGCTGGTTCGGCAACACACTGCTCTACGTGGTGGTCGGTGCCGGTGGGGCGACGCTGCTCGCCACGATCGGCGGCTACGGCCTCGCCAAGTTCCGGTTCCCCGGCAAGCGCGCCGTCTTCGCGATCATCCTCGGCTCCATCGCGGTGCCGGGCACGGCGCTCGCCGTCCCGACCTTCCTGATGTTCAGCCAGCTCGGCCTCACGAACACGCCGTGGGCGGTCATCCTGCCCTCGCTCGTCAGCCCGTTCGGCCTGTACCTCATCTGGACGTACGCGGTCGACGCGGTCCCGACCGAACTGCTCGAGGCCGCCCGTATGGACGGCGCGGGGGAGTTCCGCACCTTCTTCACGATCTCGCTTCGACTCCTCGGCCCCGGCATCGTCACGGTGCTCCTCTTCGCGATCGTCGCGACCTGGAACAACTACTTCCTGCCGCTCATCATGCTGTCGGAGCCGACCTGGTATCCGCTCACCGTCGGGCTCAGCCAGTGGAGCGCCCAGGCCACCGGTGTCGCCGCACAACCGATCTTCAACCTCGTGATCACCGGATCGCTCCTGACCATCGTCCCGATCGTCATCGCGTTCCTCTTCCTGCAGCGCTTCTGGCAGTCCGGCCTGAGCGCCGGCAGCGTCAAGGGCTGATCCCCGCCGTTCCCAACCCGCACCACCGCATCACCAACCGGTCCCTGAGCCTGTCGAAGGGCACCACTCTTCGACAAGCGGTTCCTGAGCTTGTCGAAGGGCAGGGACCGGGGCATCACCTCCTCCTCCCAACGCAGTGAAAGGAAACACCCATGAAGCGCATCTCACCGTCTCGCACGGTTCTGCGCCGCGCGGCCACGGCGGCCGTCGCGTCCGCGATGATCGGAGCCTCGCTCGTCGCCTGCTCGTCCGGCGGCGGCAGCACCGCCTCGGGCGACGCCAAGGACATCGAGTCCGCCCTCGAAGCCGGTGGCGAGATCACCTACTGGTCCTGGACGCCCTCCGCCGAGGCGCAGGTCGCCGCGTTCGAGAAGGCCTACCCCAAGGTCAAGGTCAACCTCGTCAACGCCGGCACCAACACCACCGAGTACACGAAGCTGCAGAACGCGATCAAGGCCGGTAAGGGTGCCCCCGACGTCGCGCAGGTCGAGTACTACGCCATCCCGCAGTTCGCGCTCAGCGACTCCCTCGTCGACCTCAACGCCTACGGCTTCGGCGACCTGAAGGACGACTACAGCCCCGGCCCGTGGAGCTCCGTCAACATCGGCGACGGCCTCTACGCCCTCCCGCAGGACTCCGGCCCCATGGCCATGTTCTACAACAAGACGGTGTTCGACCAGTACGGCATCGCCGTGCCGACCACCTGGGACGAGTACATCGCGGCAGCCGCACAGCTGCACGCGGCCGACCCGTCGAAGTACATCACCAACGACTCCGGTGACTCCGGCTTCGCGACCAGCATGATCTGGCAGGCCGGTGGACGTCCGTTCACCGCCGACGGCACCAAGGTGAGCGTCAACCTCGCCGACGAGGGCTCCAAGAAGTGGGCCGACACCTGGAACCAGCTCGTCGAGGGCGACCTGCTCTCCGACGTCCCCGGGTGGAGCGACGACTGGTACAAGTCGCTCGGCAACGGCAGCATCGCGACGCTCATCACGGGCGCCTGGATGCCCGGTGTGCTCGAGTCGTCCGTCGCGGAGGCCTCCGGCCAGTGGCGCGTCGCCCCGATCCCGACCTACGACGGCAAGCCCGCCAACGCCGAGAACGGTGGCGGTGGCCAGGTCGTGCTGAAGCAGAGCAAGAACCCGGCGCTCGCCGCGGGCTTCCTCAAGTGGCTGAACAACGACGAGGACAGCGTCAAGGTCTTCCTCGACAACGGTGGCTTCCCGGCGACGACCGCCGACCTGAACTCCGACGCGTTCCTCTCCGCGGCTCCCGAGTACTTCGGCGGCCAGAAGATCAACGAGGTCCTCGTGCAGGGCGCGAAGGACGTGTCGACCGGTTGGCAGTACCTGCCCTACCAGGTCTACGCGAACAGCATCTTCGCCGACACCGTCGGACAGTCCTACGCGAACAAGGCCGACCTGAACGACGGTCTCGCCGACTGGCAGAAGCAGCTCGTCGAGTACGGCAACACGCAGGGCTTCACGGTCACCGAGAAGTAGCCGAACGGCACCTGTAGCACCAGCACCATCGACCGCGGCCGGTCGGAGGGTCCTCCGGGATCCGCTCCGGCCGGCCGTGGTCGCTCCATCCGCACCCCTTCATCACGGAGCCCCAGCATGCCCACCTTCTCCATCGGCGACGACGACTTCCTGCTCGACGGTCAGCCGTTCCGGATCCTCTCCGGAGCCCTCCACTACTTCCGGGTGCACCCCGAGCAGTGGGCGGACCGCATCGCGAAGGCGAAGCTCATGGGCCTCAACACCATCGAGACCTACGTCGCGTGGAACCAGCACAGCCCCGAGCGCGGCGTGTTCGACACCACGGGCGTGAACGACCTCGAACGCTTCCTCGGCCTCGTCGCCGACGCCGGTCTGTACGCGATCGTGCGTCCCGGCCCTTACATCTGCGCCGAGTGGGACAACGGCGGCCTCCCCGGCTGGCTGCTGCACGACCCCGAGCTCGGCCTCCGTCGCAGCGAGCCCCGCTACCTGGCCGCCGTCCGCGAGTACTTCGAGGCGCTGCTGCCGATCATCGCGCCGCTGCAGATCGACCGCGGCGGTCCCGTCATCCTCGTGCAGGTCGAGAACGAGTACGGCGCCTACGGCGACGACCACGACTACCTCCGGACGCTGACCGCGTGGACCCGCGAGCTCGGCATCACGGTGCCACTGACGACCGTCGACCAGCCCACGCCCCAGATGCTCGAAGACGGGAGTATCCCCGAACTCCACAAGACCGCCTCCTTCGGCAGCCGCTCGCTCGAACGCCTCGCGACCCTGCGCGAGCACCAACCGACCGGGCCGCTCATGTGCTCGGAGTTCTGGGACGGCTGGTTCGACCACTGGGGCGAGCATCACCACACGACGCCCGTCGCGGAGACGGCAGCGGACCTCGACGCGCTCCTCGCGGCCGGCGCGTCCGTGAACATCTACATGTTCCACGGCGGCACGAATTTCGGGTTCACCGGTGGCGCGAACGACAAGGGGCAGTACCGCTCGCATGTCACCTCCTACGACTACGACGCGCCCCTCGACGAGGCGGGCCACCCGACGGAGAAGTTCTTCGCCTTCCGCGACGTGATCGCGAAGTACGCCGAGGTGCCGACGGAGATCCCGCCGGCTGCGACGGATGCCCCGGCGTTCACCGCGTCCTTCGAGCAGGAGGTCCCGTTCGCGGACGTGGCCGACGAGATCGCTCCTCTCCAGGCGTTCGACCGAATCCCCACGATGGACGAACTCGGGGCGTTCAGCGGTCTGGCGCGGTACCGGGCGTCGCTCGGGGGACGTGGCGGCGTGCTCCGGTTCGCCGAGGTGCGCGACCGCGTGGTCGTCTCCGTCGACGGCGTGCCGGTCGGCGCGCTCACCCGCGAGTTCAAGGAGCGGTCGATCGTGATCCCGGCGGGTGAGACGCTCGAACTCCTCCTCGAGAACCAGGGCCGCGTGAACTACGGCAAGCGCCTGGGGGAGCCGAAGGGGATCATCGGGCCCGTGTCGCTCGACGGCGTGGACCTCACGTCGTGGGGCATCGCGCCCGTGGCCCTCGACCGCCTCGACGCCGTCGTGGACGCCGCAGCCACGCGGACGTCCGACGCCACGATCAGCGGTGCCGGACCGGTCCTCCTCACCGCAACCGTCACGCTCGACGCGCCCACCGACCTGTTCCTCGACACCGCGGCCTGGGGCAAGGGACTCGTCTGGGTGAACGGCTTCCTGCTCGGCCGCTACTGGTCGCGGGGGCCGCAGCACACGCTC
>Ga0157369_10010638_pt1 | contig 10474 bp, 8 predicted proteins | sample C25metaG_FD_113461 | JGI IMG/M metagenome (GOLD analysis project Ga0157369, IMG submission 113461) | Corn rhizosphere microbial communities from Kellogg Biological Station, Michigan, USA - C2-5 metaG | ecosystem: Host-associated > Plants > Roots > Rhizosphere > Soil | place: USA: Michigan...
CGGCCGCGGCAGAGGCGCCGACCGACGCCGATGGCTTCATCGCTTGGTACGAGGGTCTCAACGAGCATGGCCCCGGCCAGGGCGCCCCGCTCTTCCCCTGGCTCGCCGAGGAGGCGTCGCTCGCCGACCTGCGCTGGTTCCTCGAGCAGGAGGCGGCGGGCGAAGCCGGTTTCGACGATCTCGTGGCGATGACCCAAGTCAAGTTCCCCAAGCGCGCCAAGCTCGAGCTTGCCCGCAATTATTGGGACGAGATGGGCCGCGGTAACCCCAAGGGCATGCACGGCCCGATGCTCGACGCGCTCGTCGAGGCGCTGGGCCTGAAGCCGGCGATCGACACCACGCTCGCCGAGAGCCTCGCCCTCGCCAATGCGATGACGGCGATGGCGACCAACCGGCATTATGCCTGGCATTCGGTCGGCGCGCTCGGAGTCATCGAGCTGACGGCGCCCGGCCGCTCCGCCTGCACCGCCGCGGCGCTGAAGCGGCTCGGCTTCCCGCCCGAGGTTCGGCGCTATTTCGATCTCCACGCGACCCTCGACGTGCGCCACAGCGCCGCTTGGAACGCCGAGGCGCTTCGCCCGCTGGTCGAGGAGGACCCGGGGCGCGCCCGCGCGATCGCCGAGGGTGCTCTCATCCGTCTCGCCTGCGGCGCCCGCTGCTACGAGCGCTATCGCGACCATCTGTGGCGCGGGAAGATCGCAGTCGCCGCCGAATGAGCTAAGGAGCGGCATGGCCGACGCCCTGCCGCTCCTCAGCCTCAAGCAAGCCCGCCGGATCGCCCTGGGCGCGCAGGGGCTCACTCGGCCCCGGCCCGCCGGCCCGGCGACCGGACGGCGCCTCCTCGGGCTCGCCGAGCGTCTGAACCTGTTCCAGATCGACAGCGTCAACGTCGTCGCGCGGGCGCATTACCTCCCCGCCTTCTCCCGCCTCGGCGCCTACGACACGGCGCTGCTCGACCGCGCCGCCTGGGGCAAGCCGCGGCGGCTGTTCGAATATTGGGCGCACGAGGCCTCGCTCCTCCCGCTCGGCCTCCACCCGCTGCTGCGCTGGCGGATGGCGCAGGCGGAACGGGGCGAGGCGGGCTGGCGATCCCTTCGCGCCTTCGCCGACGAACGCCGGTCCGAAGCCGACGCCATCCTCGAGCGGATCGCCGCCGAAGGCCCGCTCGCCGCGTCCGACCTCGAAAAGGGCCGCACCGGCTGGTGGGAGTGGAGCGGCGCCAAGCGCATCCTCGAATGGCTGTTCTGGGCAGGGAAGATTACCACCGCCACCCGGCGCGGCAGCTTCGAGCGGGTCTACGACCTGCCGAAACGCGTGCTTCCGGCGGAGGTCCTCGCACTCCCCACGCCGCCCGCGCACGAGGCCCAGCGGCGCCTCCTCGCCCTCTCGGCCCGCGCGTTCGGCATTGCGACGGCCCGGGACCTGCGCGACTATTTCCGCCTCTCCCCCGCCGCCGCCGCGCCGCGCCTCGCCGAGCTGGTCGAGGAGGGCATGCTCCAGCCGGTCCGCGTCGAGGGCTGGCGCGACGCCGCCTACCTCCACCGCGACGCGCCGACGCCGAGGCGCGCCGCCGGTCAGGCGCTCCTCGCACCGTTCGACCCATTGATCTGGGAACGGGCGCGCGCCGAGCGGCTGTTCGGCCTCAGGTACCGGATCGAGATCTACACGCCGGCGGAGAGGCGCGTGCACGGCTATTACGTCCTTCCCCTCCTCGTCCGCGACCGAATCGCCGCGCGCGTCGACCTCAAGTCGGACCGCAAGGCGGGGCGCCTTCTCGTCAAGGCGGCCCATGCCGAGCCGGGCGCTCCGGAGGACACCGCCGCGGCCCTCGCCGCCGAGCTTCGGCTGATGGCGCAATGGCTCGGCGTTCACGATATCGAGGTGGACGAGAAAGGCGATCTCGCCGCCCCGCTCCGGCGTGAAATGTGGGCGGCGTTGTGAACAGCAATCGAATGCGCGACAGTCGGCCCAGCCTGAAATCGGCCGGTATTCGGCGCAGCGTTCATCGCTCTCGCGTCGCAACGCTGACCTTTGCGCTGCTGTCACGTTCCACCCATTGCGGACTTTCGACAAGTATCGTTGTCGACGAGGTGCTCGTGCGGCAAGAGATTGGCCTACAGTGATGTCGGCTTTCGACCCTTTGCGGGCGTTCACCGCGGCGCTAGACGAGCTCCTCGTGGAGAAACGTGAGGGCGTGAACCGTGAGGCACCTTGCCGGACGTTTGTTGCTGGTCCTCCTGGCAGCTTGCCACCCCGCCACTATCGGCACGAACAACGCGGGCGCGGTTGACGAGTCCAACGCTGACCCTGACGTGAACCTCGACCTTCCCGACCCTTCAAACGTGCACGGAAAAGTCGCCTCCAGTGCCTCTCGCGGCGTAGCGAACTCCGCGGCCGACCGAACCGAGGACAAGTCGCAGCTTCTAGGAGCCCCGCCCGCCAGGGACTTTCGAGGTGTGACGAAGAGGGGCGGCTAGGGCCGACGGAGCCAGGACGAACGTTCGCTTGCGACCCGTTACGGACATTCTCGGAGCCACTACTCTTATCCGATGATCGGCGCTTACTTGGTGGGCCGTGCATCTTCGCCATCGCATTGCTGACAGGCATACCCCTCGTGCGCGGCGTGAAGCGGGGAGTGATTCACTCCCAGCGCGTAGGCTACTCACGCATCCACGACCCTCGGTCGTTCTGGTTTTTTGCCGGTGGCTACGCGATTGCCTTCCTCAGCTCAGCGGGGCTCCTCCTGTATCTCGCCCTAGACGTGCTGCTCGGTCGCTAAGGTCCCCTTTCGACCCAAAGCGGACCTTCAGCACCGAGCCCTGCGCCACCGGGCGGACCCCCCGGAGGCGTCGAACTACGGAGCGACGCGTTGCACCGCACCGGGAAGGCTGAGGCCGCTTGCCCTGGAGAGCGCTTCCGTGACTGGCCGCTCGACCAGCCTGTAAAATGCTATAGCGATGGTAGTTGCAACTATGATCGCAGCCGCGACGCCCGTTCCTGCACTAAGATACGCCTGTCGTCGCCACAGCACAGCAACCGCGTTCGCTGTGAAGGTGTGCGACAGGTAGAGCGTGTAAGAGGCATCACCCCCCAGCCGAAGAAGCCGCCGGGAAGGCCCCGCCGCATCTGCTTCGGGAAGAAGTGCGAAGGCTGCGACTAACAGTGCGGCACCCGGGCCTAATCCCAGGAATCGATCGTCGTCAAAACGCGGCAGTAGACGCGCAGCCAGAAAGACGGCGACTCCAAGACCGGCGATTGCGAGGGAACCCGAGACAGACAGCCGGACGCCGTGGATATATAATCGCGCGATTCCGATGCCGGCTACGAACTCGAGAATGATCGGATCCGACCAAAATCGCAGGGCAAACATGTCACGGGGAACGCTGTAGTGGATCGCGGCGAGGATTATGAGCCCAACAACCAGCCAGCGAAGCCCATTTCGGAAGCAGAGCGCCAGTGCGAACGCGGCGTAGAAGAAAACCTCGTGGTTAAGTGTCCAACCCTGTGAGAGAAGCGGGTTGAGCTTGCCGTCAGATGGGCGCGGCCATGGCAGAAATGCATAGGAAGTTAGGGCCTGTATCACAGTTGGAGTGGTTTTCCTCACGTACGCAGATGCAAAAACTGCAGCGGCTATCATCAGGGTAGTAAAAAACCAGTACGGTGGCACAATCCGGATTGCCCTTCTGAGCAGGAAACGGCCTGGGGCACCGCGTTGGGCGAAGTGATCCCGTGTCAGCCATGTCATGATGAACCCACTCATCACGAAAAAGAGATCGACACCGCCGATCCCGGGAAAGAGAAGGATCGCGGACTTCGGAGGCAGGAGGAGGTCGGCTGAATGCGTCACCAGAACACTTGTCGCCGCTACGAAGCGGAGTACCTGTATGTTCGTGATCACCTGCTTGGCCATGGCCCAGAAGAGGCAGCGGGTTCGGCTTCGTCAAGGGTGTTCCGCTGACCGTCCGCGTCCCACAGATTCCGGACATTCGCTCCCCGTGGGCAAGGCCATGTGCTAAGCCGACGGGGTGAGACGTTCGGCTTCGATCGCAACAACGGCCGCGGTGCTCGGCGTCTTGAGCTATGCCTGCCTCGGTGTCTCCGGCTCGGTGATCGCCCGCGATGAAACGGGGGAAGCGGCAAGTGCTGTCCTCACGAACGATCGTCTTGAACGCCCCCTTTTGCATCTGTCACGCAGCACCTTCATGGGCATTCCCTCGTTCGACGGTACGATCGAAGTGCGCTGCCAGGACGGGTCAAAAGCCCAGGCAGGCTACGTAACGGGCGGTCTGCACACCCGGGTTCGGGTCGTCGGCAGCAGCCCCTGCCGGCTGAGCGAAGACCCGTACTGGTGAGCGCTGTCCGCTTCCGACCCGTTGGGGACCGTCGAGGCGGCGCAGGCGGCGGTCACTCGCGATAGCGGAGCGCCTCGATGACCGCTGCGAGAGCAGGCGATCGCTGGCGCCTGCTCGGATAATAGAGGTGGTATCCCGGGAATGGCGGGCACCACTCGTCGAGCACGCGGATCAGGCTGCCCGTCGCCAGGTCGGCCTCGACGTAATTCTCCATGATGTAGGCCAATCCCGCCCCCTCCAACGCCGCGAGGCGCTGCAGCCGCATGTCGTTGACTACCAGCCGCGGTTCGACCCTGACGTTGAGCGGGCGGCCGTCCTTTTCTAGATCCCAGATGGCCACACCTCCGTGTGTCGGGAAGCGCAGGCCGATGCAGTCGTGCGCCGCCAGCTCCGACGGCTCCTTGGGCACATTGCGGCGGCCAAAATATGCGGGGGAGCCGATCACCGCCATCCGCAGCTCCGGACCGATCGGCACCGCCAGCATGTCCTGGGCCAACGTCTCACCCAAGCGGACGCCGGCGTCGAAACCTTCGGCAGCAATATCGACGAACCCGTTGTTCACGCTGATCTCAACGTTGAGGCGGGGATAGAGGGACAGGAGGCCGGCGAGCTTGGGCGTCAGGATGGTTTCGGCCGGGTGGTCGCCGGCCGTGACCCGCACGGTGCCTGCTGGGCTGTCCCGAAGCTCGCTCAGTCCTTCGATCTCCGCCCCGACCTCATCAAAGTGCGGGCCGACGCGCTCCAACAGGCGCTGTCCGGCTTCCGTGGGCGAAACGCTGCGGCTCGTCCGAGTCAGAAGCCTGACCCCCAATCGCTCCTCCAGCTTGCGGATCGTGTGGCTGAGCGCCGAGGGCGACACGCCCATCTGAGCTGCTGCGCGCGTGAAGCTGCGCTGCCTCGCAACCGCCAGGAAGGCCACCATATCGGCCATCGTCTCACGCTGCATCGTTGAATCCTGCTCAATGCCGCTTGCCGATCTTGCAGCCTAATCGAGGTGCGCCGCGGCGCCTAGATGGAAGGCATGGCAACGCAGCTCATTCATTCCGCCTCAGCGGCAGCCCCACGCGTCAGCGGCTGGGGCGCCGTCTTCGCGCTGACCCTCTGCGTGGCGACTTTGATCGCCTCGGAGTTCATGCCGGTGAGCATCCTCACGCCGATCGCCTCCGAGCTCGGCACCACGGAAGGCGCGGCAGGACAAGCGATCTCGGTCTCCGGGCTGTTCGCCGTGCTCACCAGCCTCACCCTCTCGTTCCTGACGGCAGGGATCGACCGCCGGAGGATCCTGCTCGGCCTGACCCTGCTCATGCTGCTGTCCGGCCTGCTGGTGGCGTTCGCGCCGAGCTTTACCGTGCTGATGATCGGCCGCGCGGTGCTCGGCGTCGTCATCGGCGGCTTCTGGTCGATGTCCGCCGCTACCGTCATGCGCCTGCTTCCCGAGGACCAGGTGGCGAAGGGCCTTGCCATGCTCAACGGCGGCAATGCCTTGGCGACCACGATCGCCGCTCCTCTTGGAAGCTTCCTCGGCCAGTATATCGGCTGGCGCGGCGCGTTCTTCGTCGTCGTGCCGCTGGCGGCGATCACCTTCGCCTGGCTGTGGCGGAGCCTGCCGCAAATGCCGGCCGCTCGTGCCGCTCGAGGCACCAGTGCCCTTGGCGTGTTGCGCCGTCCCGAGGCCCGCATCGGCATGGCCGCGGTTGCGCTCCTCTTCGCCGGCCAGTTCTCGCTGTTCACATACCTGCGCCCGTTTCTGGAGAATGTGACGCAGCTCAGCGTCTCGCTCCTTTCGCTGGTGCTGCTGGTGATGGGCTGGGCGGGCCTCGTCGGCACGTGGCTCATCGGGCGTGCCGTCGCACGCAGTCTCACTGCGACTTTGATCACGGCGCCGCTCGCAATGGGCGCGATTGCGGTCGGCCTGGTCCTGGCGGGCAAGGCGCCGCTGCCGACGGCGGCGCTGCTCGCGACCTGGGGGCTGATCGGAACGGCGCTGCCCGTCGCCTGGTGGACCTGGCTCAGCCGGACCCTTCCCGACGACGCCGAAGCGGGCGGCGGGCTGATGGTCGCCGTCGTCCAGCTCGCGATCACGCTCGGCGCCGCCGGCGGCGGTCTCCTGTTCGACGCCGCCGGTTACCAGGCGACCTTCCTCGCGAGCGCGGTTCTTCTGGGCGCCTCGGCCCTCCTGGGCCTGCTCAGCGCCCGCACGCCGCGCGCCACGACCCTTCCCCAGGAGCGTCAATCGGAGAAACGACATGAATGTTGAACTTCAGAGCCAGGGCCGCAGCCGCGTCAGCCGCCGGGATCTACTGCAGCTGACCGGTGGAGGCGTCGCCGCGGCCACCATGCTCGCCGCTTCGTCGGTCCCTGCCTCCGCCGCGAACAGCGGCAGCTGGGACAAGACCTTTCCGAAGAGCGATCGCGTGGATCACCGCAAGGTAACGTTCAAGAACCGCTTCGGGATCGCACTCTCCGGAGACCTCTATCTTCCGAAGCAGGGGAACGGCGTGCGGCTGCCCGCCCTCGCCGTGGCCGGGCCGTTCGGCGCCGTGAAGGAGCAGGCCTCGGGCCTCTACGCGCAAACCATGGCGGAACACGGATTCGCGTCGCTTGCTTTCGACCCGTCCTACACCGGCCAGAGCGGCGGCCAGCCCCGCAATGTGGCCTCACCGGACATCAACACGGAAGACTTCAGCGCGGCGGTCGACTTCCTGGGCCTGCAGCAGTCCGTCGACCGCGCCCGGATCGGAGTCATCGGCATCTGCGGTTACAGCGGCATGGCGCTCACGGCCGCCACGAGCGACTCGCGCATCAAGGCCGTGGCGACCGCTTCCATGTATGACATGTCGCGCAGCATCAGCCGGAGCTATCGCGACAGCTACACGCTCGAGCAGCGCCACAAGGTCATCGACTATCTCAGTCAGCAGCGCTGGGTGGATGCAGAGAGGGGCACTCCCACCCTCGGCTTGCACGAGGTGCCGTTCGACGCCGCCGGAAACATCGTGAAGGGGCAGAGGGTGCTCCCCGAGACCTTGCCGGCGAACCCCGATCCGGTTGTGGCCGCCTTCTTCGATTACTACCGCACGCCCCGCGGCTTCCACCCGCGCGGGATCAACTCGTCGACGGCCTGGACTGCGACGACGCCGATGTCGTTCTTCAGCTTCCCCATGTGTGCCAACATCGAGATGATCTCTCCGCGCCCGATCCTGCTGATCGCGGGCGAGAAGGCGCACTCGCGCTATTATTCGGAGGACCTCATCAAGGCGGCGTCGGACCCGAAGGAGCTGCTGATTGTCCCCGGGGCAGACCATGTCGACCTCTACGACCGTCTCGAGCTGATCCCCTTCGACACGCTCGCGTCGTTCTTCACCCGCCACCTCCACCGCGGCTGAGGGGCCCAGTGACATGCGGCTGCTTACCGTAGCCGTTCTCGCGGCGACGAGCGCCGCATCCGCGCACGCCGGGCTGCTGAAACCCGATGCAGGACTTGGAGCCGAACAAATGGAAGTCGCTCGAAAAGCCGACCTGAAAGCGGTCGAAGGACCTGCCGAATATTTCACGGGCAGGGTGACCGTCACGGGCCAGTTTCAACGCCCCGAGCCGTCGAGGGTCGGAGGCGCCATCGTCCACTTCGAGCCGGGCGCGCGCACCGCCTGGCACAAGCACCCGCTCGGCCAGACGCTGATCGTCACGGAGGGCGTCGGGTGGACCCAGGTCGAGGGCGGCGAAAAGGCCGAATTCCACGCCGGCGATATCCTGTGGTGCCCTCCGAATCGGAAGCACTGGCACGGCGCGACGCCCACGTCCGCCATGACCCACATCGCCATCCAGGAAGCGCAGAATGGCTCGCCGGTCACCTGGATGGAGCACGTCACAGACGAAGAATATCTCGGCTCAGTCGCGTGATGGCCCACTGGTTCTTGGATGCTTGTGGAGGGAAATCGAAGAGCTTCCAGTTGAGAAGCAGGGAGGGCGACGCATCTTGCTCTCCCCCATTTACCCCGACCGGGAGATGGACTTCGAGGCTGGGGGATATGTGATTCGCTGGGCCGATGCCGAGGGCGTGCCAGCCTGGGCGGTGCTCTCCGCCTTCGGCATCAGATGAGTGTCCGCCTTGCAGCAGAACACACAGTCATGTCGAACAACCGCGTCCGGGCGCCGCCTTCGACCATGCCCACCCACGTTCGGTTGCAGCGTTTCTTGCGGCAGTCACGACATCTCGAAATCGGACGCTCTGCCGCTGACCCGTCTTCGCTACGTTGAGGCCGAGCCGATGAGGATTGAAGGTCACTTCTCTGTTCCCATAACGGTCTGCGCCGCCGCCCTTCATCGCGGTGCCCACGAACATCGACACGCCACCGCCATAGATTTCCCAGACATGATTGGGTGGTCCACGGCTCGTGAGCCCCGGAAACTCTGCTTCTGACACCTTGAAGTGGAGCCGGTCACCGACCGCCTGAACGAACCGTCCTGCTTCAGCAGAATGCCCGTGCGGGATATCAACGCAATAGAAGCCCGTCTGCGGAGGCCGGCCATGGCTGGACGATGCGGAGGCGACGGCGCAGCCGCAAAGTACCGTCAATGCCCCAGCGATCGTCTTGGTCTTCACCGGCAAAGGCTAGCCGGGGGCGTAAGCGACGCCAAGCGTTCAAAGCGCCAGCACCAGCGTGCGCGCCGCGGCCCAGGCGAAGCCCATTGGCAAGGTGATGGCCGTGCATTGCATCGCCTGCCCCGGCAACTCCCGCAGGGCGCGGCTGCGGCTCGGGCCTCGACCTTGCAGCGCCTTCGCAAGCCGCAGCAGGGCGAGGAGCAGCGCCGCGCCAAGCGCCGCGATGGGGAAGCGCAGCCAATCGCTGTTCGGCAGCAGCGCAGCGGCCCGGCCGCTCTCGACCGTGAAGAACCAAAGCGCCAGCCAGGCCGAGAGGAAAAGGAGAAAGCCGAGCAGCAGACCCGCCGTCCGCTTTCGCCCGGCCAGTCGCCACGCCAGCAGGGCAAGCGGCGACGCGGCGAGCGGCGGCTGCAGCCAGCGAAGGCTCGAGACGTCCGCGCCGAGGGTTCCGGCTCCCCCGGCGGCCCACCACGCCGCCGAGCCCCAAGCGGTCACGTAGGTCCCGATCCAGAGGCCGATCATGCGGTTGCAGCCGCCCATCTCGCCGCCGCGTCTGGAGGTCCAGGCGACACGGAGGCCGGCGATGCCCGCGACGGACACGAAGGGGAAGGCGATCGCGGGCGTGCCGGCAAGGTCGGCCAGGGCCGCGGCGGTAAGCCCGGCGATCGAGAGGAGCGCGAGCGGCACGAGCGATAGCAAGGCGGCTGCGAGGATGCGTCCAAGGATCCGGCGAACACCGACGCTGCGCTCATTACGCATTAAGTGCGCCAGGCCCAGCAAGAGCCCCGCGCCGGCGAGGAGGGCGAGGGTCAGCGCGGCGGCCGAGACGGCGACGCGGATGGGCATTGGCTCGGACACCGAGTCTTCCTGTCAGATCGGGCTTGCAATTGGGTTACCCAGCGGTCTTTCGGAGCGGCAGCCCCAAACCGGTGAGATCAGCGGCCTGCCCGATAGCGTTGGGCACAGACCACGCATCGGCGTCGCGACAGAACTACTGGAGCCAGTGAAGGGCGTCGGACTGTCGACCTTTTTTGATGGCGACGTCGCCCTCTACCGCTGAGCAATGAGCAACGCCTCGGATGCGAGTGCGCCACGGTCGAAGCCAGGAGAAGGAGCGGCGGATCTTGATGCCGGCCAAGACTGCCCCTGGCCGGGCCTACGCATCGTCCCGAGCTCAGCTACCTCGGCCGGTGAGGGAAAAAAGGGCGCGCGGTGTTCGTAAGGCGGGCGCCTAGAGGTGGCCGCTCATCCGATGCGGCCCGACTGCACCTCGCTGGGATGAATGTCCGCGTTCCACCCATTGCGGACATTCGCGGCTCAGGCATAATCTGCTGATGCCTGACGTAGAGAAGCCCAGCGAGCGTTTGATTGCGCAGCGCGTTCGCAATCGGATTATGGAGGAGATACTCGGCCTCTCTGAGGGTGAGGCGGGAGTTCACGAAGCGGGTCCGACGGAATGGTTTGAAAGCTTCTTTGATTGGTTTCCGTATGAGGGGGAGCCCGAGTGGTATCCTGCCATGAC
>Ga0157369_10010640_pt1 | contig 10472 bp, 12 predicted proteins | sample C25metaG_FD_113461 | JGI IMG/M metagenome (GOLD analysis project Ga0157369, IMG submission 113461) | Corn rhizosphere microbial communities from Kellogg Biological Station, Michigan, USA - C2-5 metaG | ecosystem: Host-associated > Plants > Roots > Rhizosphere > Soil | place: USA: Michigan...
GACGCCGCTTCGAGCGCCGGTCAGGCGGAGGCGAAGAAGTCCGAGGGCGAAGAGCCCTCCCTCCAGCAACATCACGATGCGGACACGGAGGCCGACTCGGCCTCCGGCGGCGCGGCCGACTGAGACGGGGTTGTAGCGATGAGAAGGAGCAGTAGATGAACCAGCCGGCGCAACAACAGGAAGTTCCCGGCGTGCAGTCAAAGATGACGCCGGTACCGGACTGCGGTGAGGAGAGCTACCGCGGTTCCGGCAAGCTGCAGGGCAAGGTGGCGGTGATCACCGGCGGCGACAGCGGTATCGGCCGCGCCGTCGCGATCGCCTACGCCCGCGAAGGGGCAGACGTGCTGATCGCGTATCTGAGCGAGGACGACGATGCCAGGGACACGGCATCCTTCGTGGAGGCGGCCGGCCGCAAGGCGGTTCTCGTCGCCGGCGACCTGTCGTCGGCGGCGCACTGCCGGGAGATCATCGACACCGCCGTGCGCGAGTTCGGGCGGATCGACATTCTCGTCAGCAACGCCGCCTATCAGATGAGCCACGATTCACTCGACGAGATCTCCGAGGACGAATGGGACTACACGTTCAAGGTCAACATCGGTGCGATGTTCCACCTGGTCAAGGCGGCGGTGCCCCACATGAAGCCGGGGGCCTCCATCATCGGCAGCTCGTCGGTGAACTCGGACAACCCCTCTCCCACCCTCGCGCCCTACGCGGCGACGAAGGCTGCGATCGCCAACTTCGCGGCAAGCCTTGCCCAGTTGCTGGGTGAGAAGGGCATCCGGGTGAACAGCGTGGCGCCCGGGCCGATCTGGACCCCGTTGATCCCGGCCACCATGCCCGAGCAGAAAGTGGAGTCGTTCGGCTCGGATGTGCCGCTCGGCCGCCCCGGGCAGCCCGCCGAGCTCGCACCGGTGTACGTGCTCCTGGCGTCCGACGAGGCCAGCTACGTGTCAGGGGCTCGCATCGCGGTCACCGGCGGCCGCCCGATCCTCTGACGAGGAACTGACACCCCGGCTGCCGGAGAGCAGACAATGAGAGGGACGCGACCGGCAGGTCGCGTCCCTCTCGAATATCGTCGGGTGTCACACCCGGGCGTCGGCCCGGTCTGTGACGGAGCGGCTGAGGAACCAGCCCAGGGCGATCATGACGATGCCGAGCAGAAGGTGCAGCCAGTTGTCGGCGTTGTTCAGCGGCACGAAGTTCGCCGGGGAGTCGAACCCGACCACCAGCCCGTAGATCCACAGGATGAGGTAGATCACGCCGCCCCAGATGAGGAAGTTCCGGGCTCCGGGGAAGCTGCGTGCGCAGGCCACGCCCACCACGCCGAACAGCAGGTGCACGATGTTGTGGAGCACGGACACCTGGAACACGCCGAGCAACAGGGCGGTCGAGTTGTGGCCGGCGAAGAGCATTTGGTCATAGTTGCTCGTGACGCCGGGAATGAATCCGAGGATTCCCACGAGCAGGAAGACAATGCCGACCACGAGGGCTGCCTTCTGCACGGGGGTGTCGGCGAAACTGCGGCTGGTGCCGGGGACGGGTTCTCTCGCGGTAGCCATTGGTTCTTCCTCTCCTCGGCGCGAAGCCGATGACGATGTAGCGGAATTGCCCTATTACCGGGGATGATACGCCCCGCCACGGGTCTCAATAAGAGGTTGAGACTTAATCGTGATGTGGGGTCGATTACTCCCCTTCCGGGTGTTTGACCACCCCCTCCCCCGGTATCCGCTGTTATGCGCCATGGGCCTTGTCGGGCCTCATGCTCCCGCCTAACCTGTGCACCAGTTGATTCATTCACTCGGCGGGAGTGCGAGCATCTCGCCCTCGATCACGAAAGGATCGATAATGACGAGCAATAATCCCTTCGATCTCCCCACCGGACGCCCAGCAGAGGACGTACCCGCCCCGCTTCCCGGCACGGTCGAGGACCCCCTGGTGTACGACGAGGTGGTCGAAACGACCGGCACCACCGGAAGCGCCGGCTCCGCAAGCGGTGCCGGCACCACCGGGGGCGCCAAGGAGCAGGCCGCGCATCTGGCCGATTCGGCCTCCCAGGCAGGCGGGCACGTCGCCCAGGTCGCGGGCGAACAGGCCAAGAACGTTGCATCCGAGGCGGGAACGCAGGCTAAGAACCTCCTCCACACCGTCGGAGACGAAGTTCGCAGCCAGGCCTCCACCCAGCAGTCGCGCGTGGCCGGCAGCCTGCGGTCGGTCGGAGACGAACTCTCCCAGATGGCCCAGAACAGCGACAGCTCCGGCACGGCGTCCAACCTGGTGAACAAGGCGTCCGACACGGTCCATTCGGTCGCCCAGTGGCTCGAAGACCGCGAACCGACCGACCTCCTGGACGAGGTGAAGTCGTTCGCCCGTCGACGCCCCGGCCTCTTCATCGGGATCGCGGCCGGCGTGGGCATCCTGGCCGGGCGCGTCACGCGTGCCGTCACCGCTCACGATGACGACTCGTCGGCCGGCACCCGCTCGTCGAGCGCCGGCAACGTCAGTGGCACAGCCCTCGGCGACACCACCGCGACGGCACAGTATGTGCCGGTCGTCCCGGTGGACGACGTCGTCGCTCCCGTCGACACCGGTATCGCTCCGGTGTACCCGGGCGAGCCGGGCTTCGGCACCACGCGAACCGACGGCGGCCTGTGATGACGGACAGCGGAGCGCACCAGTTCAACGATCTGCCCGACCCGCGGACACCCTCCGAGCGGCAGGCCGAGGAATCCTCCCTGGGTGAGCTGATCGCTGAGGTGAGCCGCGACTTCTCGACGCTGATGCGTCAGGAGGTCGCGCTGGCCAAGGCCGAGCTCGAGCAGTCCGCCAAGCGCGCGGGCAAGGGAGCCGGCTTCTTCGGCGGGGCCGGCATCGCGGGCCACATGACCCTGCTGTTCCTGTCCATCGCCCTCTGGTGGGGCCTCGGATACCTCATGGGCAACGCCTGGTCCGCCGTGATCGTCGCGGTCATCTGGGCCATCATCGCCGCGATCCTGGCGATGACCGGCAAGAAGGAAATGGACGAAATCAAGGGCATGCCCAAGACCGAAGAGTCACTGAAGAAGATTCCGGACGCGCTTAAGAGAAACGAGGAGAACCGATGAGCGACCCCAACGAAATCCGTTCCAATATCGAGCAGACCCGTTACGAGCTCAGCGAGGACGTCGATGCGCTCGCTGACAAGGTCACGCCGTCGAAGATCGCGCACCGCCAGACCGAGAAGGTCAAGGGTGCGCTGTCAGGCGTGAAGGACAAGGTGATGGGAGTGGCGTCGGACGTCGAGGACCACGCCCGGTCAGCGGCGCACCACGCCGGCGACACCATGTCGGACGTCGGCGACCAGATCGCCGACGCGCCGCACAAGGCCGCGTCCACCGCGAAGGGCAACCCCATGGCGGTCGGCCTGATCGCCCTCGGGGTCGGCTGGTTGGTCTCCTCGCTCATCCCCGCCTCGCGGCCGGAGAAGCGCGCGGCGAACAAGGCGAAGGATGCTGCTGCTCCCGTGGTCTCGGACCTCAAGGAACAGGCCAAGGACGTCGCGAAGGACGCCGCAGACGACCTGCGCCAGCCGGCGAAGGACGCGGTCAACGCTGTCAAGGACACGGCGACGGATGCCGCCCAGACCGTCAAGGAGGAAGGCGCCGACGCGGCGAGCAACCTCAAGGACGACGCACAGGACGCCAAGCACAGCCTCCAGTAGTGCCGTCGGACGGGGCGCCGGGCATGCTCGGGCGCCCCGTTCAGCGTCTCCCCCGTTAAGAGCAGTTCAGATAGATGAAGGATGCATGACATGGCAGGAAATCTTCTCGCTCGGTCGGTTCACGACTTGAGCGCTGCAGCATGGTTCGGCGGATTCCTGATGGGAGCCGTCGGCTTGAACGGTGCGACCGCGCAGGCGAAGGACCCGAAGGAGCGCACCCGCCTGTCCAGCCTCGGCTGGATGAAGTGGGGACCGGTGCAGACGGCGGCATTCGTGACGCATCTGGCCGCTGATGCCGCCATCGCCTGGGACAACAAGGAACGCATCAAGAAGCAGGACGACGTCGCCAAAGACACGATCTACAAGACGGTGGTCACGCTCGTCGGCGCCGGCGTCACCCTCTATTCGGCGGCTCTCGGCAAGAAGGTCGAGAAGATGGCCGACGAGGGCGCCGAGGGCGCGACCGAACCGAAGCCGGGCGCCGACGAGAAGCTGAAGTCGGCGCAGAAGCAGCTGAAGGCACTCCAGTGGATCGTTCCGGTGTTCGCCGGCTGGGTGATCGTACTCGGCGCGAAGCACGGTGAGATGCAGCGGCCGACGAACGTGCTGAAGGGCCTCTTCACGTCCTGACCGGCTCTTCCCAACGCCGAGACCGCCCCTTCCGGTCGAGCCGCACCCGCACGCCGGGCGCTTTTGTCCGGAACCGGCGGTCTCGCGTCTTGCGTCGGTAGGGCGGACGGGACTTGAACCCGTGACCGACGGATTATGAGTCCGCTGCTCTAACCAGCTGAGCTACCGCCCCGAACAGCCGCTACTCCGCAGGAGTGGCGGCTGTTTCGTCGGTGATCGGATCGGTCACCGACTCACCACGATACAGGCTCTCAAACGTGCTCACGGTGCGGTTTATGTCGTGCGCCTCGATCAGTTTCAGCGACTCGCGCTTCATCGCCGTCAGGTCGTCGGGCGAGGCGCCGAGCACCTTCGCGAGCTTGTCGGCGAGGTCCTGTGCGTTCCCCGGCTCGAACAGGTACCCGTTCTCCCCGTCGTGAACGAGGTGCGGCAGGGCCATCGCGTTCGCGGCCACCACGGGCAGCCCCGAGGCCATGGCCTCCATCGTGGCGATGCTCTGCAGTTCCGCGATGGACGGCATCGCGAACACGGTGGAACGCGTGTAGGCGGCGCGGAGTTCCTCATCGGTCACATAACCGGTGAAGGTCACCCGGTCACTGATGCCGAGGGTGTCGGCGAGGTGCTCGAGGTTGCGCTTCTGGTCGCCGCCCCCGACGATCTCGACCTTCGCGTCGAGGCCGGCCGGCAGGAGCGTGACCGCCCGCAGCAGGACGTCGATGTTCTTCTCCCCCGTCACTCGGCCGACGAAGAGGATGCGGTTCTCGTGGCGCGGGCTGAAGTCGGGCGTGTAATTCTCGGCATCGATCCCGCAGGAGATCGCGTGGACCCCGGTGATCCCGGTGTACTTCTCCAGGAACTCGGCCGCCCGCCGGGTGGGAGTGGTGACGGCGGACACACGAGCGTAGACACGGCTCGCGGCCTTCCAGGCGACGGAGATCGCCCAGTTCTGCATCCACTTCGGAATGAGGCTGAACTCGAGCATGTTCTCGGGCATGAAGTGGTTGGTGGCGATCGTGCGGATGCCGCGCTTCTCGGCCTCCACCGACAGCCCCCGGCCGATGTTGATGTGCGACTGCAGGTGAACCACGTCGGGCTTGACCGAGTCGAGGATGCGCCGGCTGTCACGCGGGATCGTCCACGGCAGGGCGAAGCGCAGCCAGTCGTGCGGATACCAGCGGAGGCTGAACAAGCGGTGCACGGTCATCGACTGGCCGTCGTGCACCTCGACCCAGGTGCCGTGTCTGCGGGAGGCGGCCGGGGCCATGACGTGCACGTCGTGGCCGCGAGCCGCGAGGCCGGATGCGAGGCGTTCGGCGAAGCGGGCGGCGCCATTGACATCGGGGGTGAAGGTGTCCGCCGCGATCAGAACGCGGATCGGCTTCGTCGCCTCCGGGTTCTCCGCGGTCTCCGGATGGCTGCCGGCGGCAGCATCGCTCGGGGCATGCGTGAAGTCTGACACGTGTGGCGTAATCCCTACGTTGGCCGGGAATCGTTCATCCGGTGAAGTCTCGTGAAACAACAGTTCGTCGTCGCGTCCTTTCAGCCTATTCTAAACCGCCGGCCTTCTTCGGCTCCCCGACGTGCCGGGCGCGGCGAGGTCAGTGCTCGGACTGAGGGTGATAGCGGGCGAGCACGAAGACCCCCCAGATCGCGATCACCCCGGCGACGACGAACACCGCGCCGGCCCACAGCGGCGCCTGGGATGCCTCACCGAGCACGACGACACCGATGCAGACGGCCACCAGCGGGTCGACCACGGTCAGGCCCGCGATCACCAGGTCGGGAGGGCCGGACGCGTAGGCGTTCTGCACGAAGTAGGCACCGCATCCGGCTGCCAGCAGCAGGCCGAGCACGCAGGTGAGCGTGAGCCAGTCGAAGTTGCTGTGCTGGACCCGGTTGATGATGACCTTCGCGAGGGTGGCCACGAATCCGTAGAGCACGCCCGCGCCGAGGATGTAGAAGATGGCCTTGAACCGCTTGCGCAGGACGATGAACGCGCAGGCGAAGGCCACCAGCACGATGCCGAGCATGATGAGGATGATGGTGAGGTCGTCGTCACCGACGGGCGTGTCGACGGCGGTGAACGCGGCGACCGTGACGAAGAGCCCGACACCGCCGACGCACATGGCGATCGCGATGAGCGAGGCGCGGGTCGGAGAGATGTGGCTGATGCGGCCGTTGATGACGGTGGTGAGCACGAGCGCGATCGCCCCGAGCGGCTGCACCACGATCAGCGGCGCGAAGTTCAGGCTGCTGAGCTGAAGCACGATGGCGAGGCCGAGCATGGCCGTTCCGAACACCCACGACGGCCGGGCGAGGAGGAGGGTGATCTGGCGCACCGAGAGGCCCCCGGACACCTCGTTCGTGTGGGCCTCCACCTTCGCGACGCCGCGGTGCTGGAACTGGGCGCCCAGGGAGAGGAAAACGGCGCCGGTGAGGGCCAGCGGGATCCCGATCGCCTGTCGGGGATCGATGGCGATGTCCGCGGCAAGATCAGTCAGGGCGGAAGGCACCCATCGACTGTAACCGCATCGATCCCGTTATTCTTGCTGAATGGCCGTGCGACCGATAGTAATTTCAGGGGACCCCGTGCTCCACTCCCCCGCCAAGCCCGTGACCCGTTTCGACGCGTCACTGCGCACCCTGGTGGAGGACATGTACGAGACGATGGACGAGGCGCCGGGGGTCGGACTGGCCGCCCCGCAGGTCGGCGTGCCGCTGCGGATCTTCACCTACTCGTACACCGATGACGACGACCACCCCTGGCGCGGCGTGGCCATCAACCCCGAGCTGCTGATCTTCCCGGTGCCGGCCGCGCCCGCCGACGACGACGCGGACATCGAGGGCTGCCTGTCGTTCCCCGGTGAGCGCTTCCCGCTCACCCGCTCCCCGTTCGCACTGCTGCGGGCGCACGACATCGACAACAACCCCTTCGAGCTTCCCGCCCACGGATGGCTCGCCCGCATCTTCCAGCACGAGTTCGACCACCTGAATGGCACGCTCTACGTCGACCGCCTGGAGCACGCGTACGCGAAGGCCGCCGCGAAGATCTCCCGCAAACGCAGCTGGGGGGTGCCGGGACTCAGCTGGCTTCCGGGGGTCGACAACCTCGAGGACTGACCGGGCCGGCGCCGTTCAGCTGAACGCCCGGATGCCGGCCGCCACCGCCGCTGCCGCGATGACGACGACGATGAACGGCACACGGAGGGCGAACAGCACGATCGCGACGAGCACCGCCGGAACGCGCGCGTCGACGACGATGGCGGCTCCGGCGCCCAGGGTCTGAACGACAACGAGTGCCGCCAGGAGCGCCACCGTCACCAGGTCGGCCGTGCGGGCGGCCGCGGGCCGCTCCAGCACGGCCGGTGGCACGAGGTAGCCGGCAAGCTTGAGTGCGGCACAGGCGATAGACGCCAGGATGACGATCTGCCACAGGGTCATGACGAGCCCTCCCCGTGGCGCTCGCCCAGCCAGTTGGTCATCCCGATCAGCACGGCGACCGCGGCGGCGGCAAGCACGGGCAGGCCGGGCATCAGCACCGGCGTGAGCAGCGCGGCGACGACCGCGGCAGCAACCGCCACCGCGCGCGCCTGCAGGCGCTTCAACCGGGGCCACAGCAGCCCGACGAAGGCGGCCGCCGCGGCAGCGTCGAGCCCGTAGCGGCTGGTGTCGCCGAGGGCGTCGCCGATGAGTGCCCCGGCGAGTGTGGTCAGGTTCCACCCGGTGAAGACAACGAGGCCCGTCACCCAGAAGCCCAGCCGCCGGGTGGCCGGCGTGGGCTGTGCGAGGGCGACCGCCGTCGATTCGTCGATCGTGATCCACGCCGCGGCGATGCGCTTCAGCCAGCCGCGGCCGACGATGGGCGCGGTGCGGATGCCGTAGATCCCGTTGCGCGCACCGAGGAGCGCCGAACTCGCGATGGCGGCGGGCCAGGCAGCGGTGCCGCCGCCGGCCAGCACGCCGATGAGCGCGAACTGCGAGCCGCCGGAGAACATCACCAGGCTCAGCACGCAGGCCTGCCAGACGTCGAGGCCGCTGGCCACGGCGAGGGCGCCGAAGGAGACCCCGTAGGCGCCGGTGGCGATGCCGACGGCGACACTGTCGCGGACGGCTTCGCGCCGGGCCGACGCGGCATCCGCTGCACCGAATTCGCCGGCGTGCGTGACCGCCGCTGCCTGCCGACCCACCTAGCCGCGACCCTTTCGAAGAATTGAGAAAGGCCGCCCAGGGTGGAGCCCGGAACGGCCTTTCGCTCCCCGAGTTGGACTCGAACCAACAACCTGCCGGTTAACAGCCGGCTGCTCTGCCAATTGAGCTATCGAGGAATGCTTGAACAGCGTTGCTACTTTACCAAAGTCTGGCCGTGCGCCAAATCGAGTCGCGCTCACCCGCGGCGGCTCAGTAGCCGAGGGCGGGGTCGACGACGCCGACGAAGCGGCCGTCGCCGAGGAAGGCGCGCACGTTCTCCTCGATCCGGCGCCCGAGCAGCGGCGCAGTCATCTCGGGCGTGTCGGCCATGTGCGGGGTGATCAGGCAGCGCGGTTCCCGCCAGAGCGGATGCGACGCCGGCAGCGGCTCCGGATCGGTCACGTCGAGCGCGGCACCGGCCAGCCGGCCGGCAGCCAGCGCATCGACGAGGGCGTCGGTGTCGATGAGCGCGCCGCGTCCCACGTTCACCAGCACGGCGGTCGGCGTCATGAGCGCGAGCTCGGCCGCGCCGAGGAGCTGTCGGGTCTCGGCCGTGAGGGCCGCGGCGACGACCACGACGTCCGCCTGCGGGAGCACCTCGCGAAGCTGTTCGGTGGGGACGGTGCGTGTCGCCCCGGGCACGGGGTCGGGCCGGCGCCGCACGACGATGCTCTCCACCCCGAACGGCTCCAGCAGGCGCAGCAGCTCGTGCGCGATGCCGCCGGCCCCGATGATGACCACCGTGCGCCCGTACAGCGAGCGGCCCTCCTCGGTGGGGTTCCAGCTGGTGGCGCGGGCGCGCTTGGGCAGCACGCGCAGGAGCGCCAGGGTGAGGGTGAGGGCGTGCTCGGCAACCGGCTGCGCGAACGAGCCCTTCGCGCTCGTCCAGAGCAGTTTCCGGTCGCGGTGATCGCTCATCATGCCCGCGAAGGCGTCGATGCCGGCCCACGGCAACTGCACCCACTCGATTCCGGGATGCGTGTCGAGCACGCCGGCGAGTTCCCGGGCGCGGGGGTTGGAGAGCCAGATGACGCCGCGGGTACCGTGGGACAACGGCTCCACGCTGCCGCCGGCGGCGGCCACAGCGGCCGTGAAGAACGGGTCGGGTTCGGGCAGTACCGCGATCGGGCCGGGCGTGGGCCGCCGGCTCTCGTCCAGGGCCTCGGCGCCGCCGGGGACGATGGCCACGTGGCGGCTCACCGCGGAGCCTCCGCCGGCTCGTCGTCAGGCTCGTCGCCGGGTTCGTCGCCGGGTTCGTCCGGCTCCTCCGCGTCCGGCTCCTGGTCGGGCCCCGCGAGTGCCTCCGCCAGCTGCGCCACGTAGGGATGCCACGGGTCGGTGAACACCTCATCGATGGTGCCGAGCGCCACCAGCACGCCCTGGTGCATCACGCCGATGCGGTCGGTGAGGCCGCGCAGCACGTGCAGGTCATGGCTCACCACGAGGGCAGAGAACGGGCGTTGACGCTGCAGCTCGCGCACCAGGTCGATGAGCGCGTCGCGGAGCGTGAGGTCGACGCCGGCCGTCGGCTCATCGGCGATCAGCAGTGTCGGGGCGAAGACGAGGGCCCGGGCCAGGGCGACACGCTGCCGCTGGCCCCCGGAGAGCTCGTACGGGTACTTCTGCAGCACGGCCAACGGCAGCCGCACCGCGTCGATGATCGTGGCGACCCGGGTGCCGAGCTCGGCACGGTTGAACCGCGGGTCGCGCTCCAGCACCGGCTCGGCGACGATCTCGGAGACGGTCAGGTTCGCCGGAAGCCGATCCGCGGCATCCTGGGCGAGAAAGCCCACGTCGAACGTGAGCCGGGCGAGTCTCTTCTTGCTCATGCGCCCGAGCGGCATGCCGAGCACCCTCGCCTCGCCGCCGGTGATCACCGGCCGCACCTCGCTCGCCCCGGCCGACCGGGTGAACGCCCGGCCGGAGAGCACCTGGGCGATGGTGCTCTTGCCCGACC